>ERZ773070.2040-NODE-2040-length-11778-cov-8.008104_pt1 | contig 11778 bp, 7 predicted proteins | sample MGYA00580618_ERZ773070 | MGnify/ENA primary metagenome ERZ773070 (study PRJEB29015, sample SAMEA2738023) | human oral metagenome | biome: human oral; feature: human-associated habitat; material: dental | place: China | collected 2019 ...
GCGTGAGCGCCTGGCGGGCCAGGGGCGTCAGGTGATCGCCCGCCTGATCGGCCAGAACAAGGATCGGGGAACTCATCTGCTGCTGCGTCATATCACTTCACCACCGAAAGGATGTAGTCGGCCAGCGCGCGCCCGCCCTCGCCGGCGTCCTGGATGATCGTTCCGGAGCCGTCGCGTATCTTCTCCTCGCCGTGAGTCACGGAGGAAAGGGCGCGACGCAGCGTCAGGGCCTCACCACCGGGAACCTCGACGAGGTCATCAATCCCCCACTGCTCCAGCGGCTTCTTGCGAGCCGCCTTCATGGCGGCGAAGGCCGGGTAACGCGGTTCGTTGATCTGATCGGTCACGGAGACGACGGCGGGCAGCGCGGCACGCACGGTCTCGGTGTAGCCGTCGACGGCGCGTTCGATCGTGACGGCGCCACTGTCGACGCTCAGGGAGCGCGCCAGTCCGAGCAGCGGCATGTGAGCCTTGGCGGCCAGTGCGCCGGGCAGCATGGAGGTCATCGCGTCCAGCGAGGCCATGCCGGTGATCACGAGATCAACGGGGCCGCATTCTTCGCTGATCTTCGCGATCGCAACGGACAGGACAGAGGCGGTCGTGATGACGTCGGAGCCCTCAAGGAACTCGTCGGTCACGAGGTAGGCACGGTCGGCGCCCATCTGCAGGGCGCGCATGAGGGAGTCCTCGGCGTCCTCGGGTCCCATCGTCAGCGCGATGACCTCGGCCTGGCGGCCCGCGTCCTCTTCGGCTTCCTTCAGGCTGACGGCAGCTTCGATGGCATTCTCGTCTAGCTCGTTGAGCACATCGTCCTCACCGCGCACCAGGCGGCCGCCCTCGAAGCGACGTTCGGACTGCATGTCGGGGACATGCTTCACACACACGACAATTCTCATGGCTTCTAGCGTGCCATACTCCGCGCCCCTCGCCCACATGAGGGTCCCCTCACCGACGCGTGCCGCTCTTCATAGTCGAGCCGAGACCTCCAATCCAGCCCCGACGTTAACGGTCACGTATCATGGATGGCGACTGTGCCCGCCGCCGCGGCACGGTCGGTCGTTCATCAGGAAGAGGCTCTCGTCTATGTCCGAGCGTTCGGGCTCGTCCCGCATCCCAACCGTGCGGGTCACCGCGCCCAACCCGACCCCGACACGTATCGGCGTGTACACGTCCGGGGATGGGCTTGACGTTGCCGTGGTAGCCCGGGACGCTCACGCTGTGGACATGTGCATCTTCGACGAGGAGGGGGCGGAGACACGTTACGCCCTGATGGGTCCGCGCACGGGCGTGTGGCACGGCCACATTCCCGGATTTGGCGCGGGCACCCGCTACGGCTTCCGCGTCCACGGCCCCTGGGACCCCGACGGCGGCAAGTTCTTCAACTCCCACAAGCTCCTGCTCGACCCCTACGGGCGGGGCATCGAAGGCGCTGTTGATCTGCGGCCCGCGGTGTACGCCCACTGCGTGGATGAGGAGCTGTACCCGTCGGAGTATCCGATGCGCCGCTCGCCCCTCGATTCCGCCCCGCACATGCCGCGCTCGGTTGTCGTTGACCCGTCCTTTCCCATTGCACCCAGGCCGCACACGCCGTGGGAGACCACCGTCATCTACGAGATTCACGTCAAGGGCTTTACCAAGAACATGCCGGGTGTGCCCCCGCGCCTGCGCGGCACCTACGCCGGCCTCGCCCACCCGGCGTCCGTGTCCTACCTGAAGGATCTGGGGATCACGGCGGTCGAACTGCTCCCCGTGCACGCCAAGTGCGACGAGCCCTTCCTCACCGAGCGCGGCCTGACGAACTACTGGGGCTACTCCACCCTGTCCTTCTTTGCACCCGAACCCTCCTACGCGACCGCCGAGTCCCGGGCGGGAGGCGCCCAGGCCGTTGTCGACGAGTTCCGCGGCATGGTGTCCCTGCTGCATCAAGCCGGCATTGAGGTCATTCTCGACGTCGTCTACAACCACACGTGCGAGGGAGGCGACGCAGGCCCCTCGCTGTCGTGGCGAGGCCTGGACTCCGATCTCTACTACCGACACACCACCTCGCGTCCGGTCCAGACCATCGACGTGACCGGAACCGGCAACACGGTGAACGTGGACCACCCCAAGGCGATCCAGATGGTGTTGGACTCGCTGCGCTACTGGGTCCGCGACATGGGCGTGGACGGCTTCCGTTTCGATCTGGCGGCCACGCTGGGCCGCTTCGCGACCGGATTCAGTCCCATGCACCCGCTGCTCATCGCCATGGCGACCGATGACGACCTTGCGCACGTCAAGCTCATCGCCGAGCCGTGGGACGTGGGCGACGGCGGCTACAACGTCGGCGGCTTCCCTCCCCTGTGGAGTGAGTGGAACGGCCGGTACCGGGACACGGTGCGTGATTTCTGGCGCGGCACCCCCTCGACCCTCGGAGAGTTCGCTTCGCGCATCACCGGTTCCTCCGACCTCTACCAGCACTCGGGCCGCACGCCGGTGGCCAGCGTCAACTTCGTCACCGCCCACGACGGTTTCACTCTGGCCGACTTGGTGTCCTACGACACCAAGCACAACGAGGCCAACCTGGAGGACAACCAGGACGGGGCGAACGATAACCGCTCGTGGAACTGCGGCGTCGAGGGACCCGCCGACGACCCGGTGGTCCTGTCCCTGCGCAAGCGCCAGACGCGCAATTTCCTGGCCACCATCCTGTTCAGCCAGGGCGTGCCCATGATTTGCCACGGCGATGAGATGGGCCGCACCCAGGACGGTAACAACAACGCCTACTGCCAGGACAATGAGATGACATGGGTCCACTGGGACCTGGATGAGGAGGACCGCGAACTCCTCGACTTCACCCGGACCATGGTGTGGTTGCGTCGCAATCACCCCGTGCTGCGCCGGCGTCGTTTCTTCTCCGGCGCCGCCTCGCACGGCGGGGAGTCCGAGCTGGGGGAGATCGAGTGGCTGCGACCCTCTGGCGGGCGTATGACGGACCAGGACTGGGGCACCTGGTACGCCCGCGCTATGACGGTGTTCCTCAACGGCGATGCCATCGCCGAGCCGGATGAGCAGGGGCACCGCGTCACCGACGACTCCTTCCTCGTGCTCATCAACGCTAGCGAGGAGGACATCACGTTCACCCTGCCGGGCCCGGGCCTCGGCAAGCATTGGTCGGAGGCCCTCGACACGGCCCCGGCCGTGGACAGCCAGCCCCATGAGTCGCTCGAGGCGGGCGCCCAGGTCGTCGTCGAGGCCCGTTCCATGCTTTTCCTGACGTCGGCCCCCGTCCCGGTCGTATCCTGACCGCGAGGGACCGCACGGGCACGAGGAGGACGACACGATGACTGCGCAGACCGAGTCGGAGCACACGATCGCGCCCGATGGGTACGCGCCGTGGTCGGGGCACGTGCCCGACCACGGCCGCCGCACCCCCGTCACGACGTACCGGCTCCAGATGGGTGCCGCGCTCACCTTCGACGACGCTCGCCGTCTAGTGCCCTATTTGCACGACCTGGGCATCACCGACGTCTACCTCTCCCCCGTGCTGGCCGCCGCCCCGGGGTCGACGCACGGCTACGACGTCGTCGACCACACCCGCATCAGCGAGGTCATGGGCGGGCGAGCCGGGCTGGAGCGCCTGGCCGATGATGTGCACGCGGCGGGAATGGGCCTGGTTCTGGATATTGTGCCCAACCATATGGCGGTACCCACCCCCGCGTGGCACAACTTACCCCTATGGTCCGTTCTGCGCGACGGACCGGACTCCCCCTACGCCTCCTGGTTCGACGTGTCGGTCGAGGCCCCCATTCTCATGCCGGTGCTCGGCGCGCGCATCGGCAAGGTGCTCGCCGACGAGCAGCTCGTCCTCGATCGTATGACGGTGCCCACCGAACCGGAGCGCGGCGAGCAGTGGGTGCTGCGCTATTTCGACCATGTCTTCCCCGTCGCTGAGGGCACCCAGTCTCTGCCGATGCATGTGCTCGTCGACCGCCAGCACTACCGGCTGGCCTACTGGAAGGTCGGCGACGAGGAGACCAACTATCGGCGCTTCTTCGACGTCGGCACCCTCGCCGCGATCCGCGTGGAGGACCCGGAGGTTTTCGCCGGCTCCCACGAGCTCGTCCTGGATCTGCTGCGCATGGGGGTGGTCGACGCCCTGAGGGTCGACCACCCCGATGGCCTGGCCGATCCCACCGGTTATCTCAACCACCTGGCGCAGGCCACTGACGGAGCCTGGATCGCCGCGGAGAAGATCCTCGCCCCTGATGAGCCCCTGCCGGTCGCCTGGCATGTCGCCGGCACCACGGGGTACGACGCCTCCTGGCGCATCGACCAGCTGCAGGTCGACCCCGGGGGGGCCGCGCGACTCGGCGCTCTCATGCACGAGCTGACCGGGCAGGCGCCGGTCTCCTACGAGCACGTCGTCGAGCAGGCCAAGCGGGAAGTCATCGACGGGTCGCTGGCGGCGGAGGTCGACCGCCTGGCGCACATTCTGGACGAGCTCACCGTTCAGGATGTGCGTTTGCGCGATCACACGCGGCGGGACCTGCGCGCCTGCGTGGTCGAGCTGCTCGTCGCCGCGCAGCGCTACCGAGCCTACGTCCGCCCGGGGCAGCCCGCCGATCCCGAGCAGGCGGCGGTGCTGCACGCGGACGCCGAACGGGCGCGTCTGAGGCTCGAGGCCGACCAGGGCGAGACTCTCGACATGGTCGTCGCGATCCTGCTCGGCGAGCCGGTCGGGTCCGAGGGCTTGGCCGCCTCCCCGCTGCGTGCCGAGGCAGTCATCCGCTTCCAGCAGGTGTGCGGAGCTGTGACCGCCAAGGGTGTGGAGGACACGGCCTTCTATCGGTGGACGCATCTGACCAGTCTGACCGAAGTGGGTGGGAACCCGGGCGGCTTCGCCCTGGGCGCCGATGAGGCCCACGCCTGGGCGGACCGCGTCCAGGACGTGTGGCCCTGCACGATGGTGGCCACGACCACCCACGACACTAAGCGCGGGGAGGACGTGCGCGCCCGTCTCGATGTGCTGGCCTCCTACGCCGAGGAGTGGAACGACCTGGTCCACCGGCTGCGGGACGCCACCGAGGACGCGCGCCCCACCGATCTGGACGGGCGCACCGAGAATCTTCTGTGGCAGACCCTGTGGGGCACGTGGGCCCCGGACACCGACGACCCCATGACCCCCGAGCGGCTGTCCGCCTATCTTATCAAGGCATCGCGCGAGCAGAAGGGCTGGACCACGTGGTCCGCCCCGGACACCGACCGGGAGCGAGCCCTGGCCGACTACGCGGCTCACCTGCTCGCCGACCCGGACACGGCTCAGGAGATGAACGCCTTCGCCTCCCTCACCGCCCGGGATGTGGCTTCTGTCATCCTGGCGAACAAGGCCATGGCGTTGACCTGGTTCGGAGTGGCAGACATCTACCAGGGCAGTGAGGTCACTCGCACAAGTCTGGTCGATCCGGACAATCGCCGGCCTGTGGCCTACGACGGCGAGGCAGGGCTGCGCGAGATGCTCGCCCAGATCTCCGCCGGCGGGTCGCCTCGCACACTGGACCAGGAGAAGCTGCGGCTGACGCGATGCCTGACCCACCTGCGCGCTGAACGGCCGGACACCTTCGTCGGCCCGCGCTCGGGTTACCGTACGGTCCCGGTGACGACCTCCCACGCCTTCTCCTACGCCCGGCTGCTCGATGAGGAGCCCGATGTCATCGTCATCGTGCGCCGCCTGAGCCGCCGTCTGGCCCGGCTGGGCGGCTGGCGCGAGGAGAGCGTCGTGCTGCCCGAGGGCATCTGGAACGAGGTCCTGTCAGGGCGCCCGGTCGACGGCGGAGCTCGGCGCTTGGCAGACGTGCTCGACGACCTGCCCGTCGTCGTACTGGCGCGTGAGAGGGGGGAGGCCGCGTGAACGCCCGACGACGCTCCCCCGCGCTGCCGGTGGGCCCATCTGTGCCGGTGTGGGCGCCGCAGGCCCGCCGCGTCGACCTGCATCTGCCCGAGGCCGACGAGACCTTGACCATGGAGGCCCGTGGGAACGGCTGGTGGGTCAGCCCCCGCCCTCTGCCCGCGGGCACCGACTACGCCTTCCGGCTGGATGGCGGGAATGACGACCTTCCCGACCCGCGCAGCGCCTGGCAGCCCCACGGTGTGCACGGCCCTTCGCGCGTCTTCGACGCCACCGCCCTGCACTGGACGGACGAGAGCTGGCAGGGACGCGATGCCCTGGGCGCCGTCATCTACGAGCTCCACGTCGGCACCTTCACGCCCGAAGGAACCTTGGAGTCGGCCACCGAGAGGCTGGATCACCTCGCCGCCCTCGGAATCGATCTGGTCGAGCTCATGCCGGTGGCGGGCTTCCCCGGCCGGGCGGGCTGGGGCTATGACGGCGTCGACCTGTGGGCGGTGCACGAGGCCTACGGGGGGCCGGCATCGCTGGCCGGGTTCGTCGACGCCGCGCACACCGCCGGCATCGGCGTGTGCCTCGATGTCGTCTACAACCACCTGGGCCCATCGGGCAACTACCTGGGCCGTTTCGGCCCCTACTTCACCCAGGCGCACGAGACGCCATGGGGCTCCGCCGTCAACTATGACCAATCCGGTTCCGAACAGGTGCGCGCCTTCGTCATCGATTCGGCGCTGCGCTGGTTGACGGACTTCCACGTCGACGCCCTGCGCCTGGACGCCATCCACGAGATCCGCGACGACGCCTCTCGCGCCGCCGAGCCCCATCAGCACCTGCTGGCCGAGCTGTCGGACGCCGTCGGAGAGTTGTCCGATGAGCTCGGCAAGCCCCTGTCACTCATAGCCGAATCAGATCTCAATGACGCCGGCGTGATCACACCCACGCGCACCATGCAGCCTTTCCGCACACCCTCGCTCGGCATGACCGCGCAATGGGCAGATGACGTCCACCACGCCCTGCACGCCCGGGTGACCGGCGAGTCCCAGGGCTACTACGCGGATTTCGCCGCGCCGGATGCGCTCAGGCGTGTTTATGAGGGAGCCTTCCTCCACAACGGCGGATGGTCGTCCTTCCGCGGGAGCCGCTGGGGCGCACCCGTCCCGGCCGGGACGGACCCGCGCCGCTTCGTCATTTTCGACTCCAACCACGATCAGGTGGGCAATCGTGCCACCGGCGACCGTCCGGCCGCTTCGTTGACCGACGACGCGGTGGCCGCCGAGGCCGCACTCATCCTCCTGTCCCCATTCACGCCGATGCTGTTCATGGGCGAGGAGTGGGGCACTCGTCGGCCCTTCCAGTTCTTCACCGATCACTCAGAACCCGATCTGGCTCAGGCGGTGACGCAGGGGCGTCGCAGGGAGTTCGCCTCCTTCGGCTGGGGCGCCGATGAAGTGCCCGATCCGCAGGCTCGTTCCACCGTCGAGGCCTCGACCCTGGACTGGAACGAGCCCCGGCGGCCGGCCCACGCCCGCATGCTCGCCTGGTACCGCGACCTCATCGCCCTGCGGCGCCGGCTCGACCTGGGCAGGCGGGGCCTGTGGCCCGGGCTGCGAGATGTCGGCGACGTCATCGTTCTGACCGTCCCAGCGCGTCCGGGCCGCCGCGAGGCGGAACTGGTCGTGGCCACGAGTCTCGCACCCGCCGACCGGCCCGAGGCGACCGCGACCGGACTCGACGGCCTCGTACCGGACGCCGCCGCGCTCGATGTGGCCCTGTCCTGGCGGGGGGCGTCGCCCAACGGCTCGATCCTGCATCCGGGGGAGACCATGGCTCTCCTGCGGTACGCGTGAAGAGCCCCACGGTCACTTCCCTTCGGCGTTCGCCGTCTCGCCTCCGAACGGCCACGAGGAGCCGACGCGGTCACGCAAACCCGCGACGGCTCGACTCGCGTTGTGCTTGAGGTCGAGAGCCCGCACCAGGGCGGCGTAGGTGTGCGGGTGGACGGGCAGGTCCCACGCCCCCGGAACATCGATCGGCCCGCGTGTGACGAACTTGTTCTTGAACTCCCTCACGCCCGCGAGTTCGGGAACCCGCTCGGAATCGACCCCCATGAGATCGTAGCGCCGCACGCCCTCGGCCCTGAGCCAGCAGGCCTCCCTGTACACCAGGGCGTCGGCGGCGCGCATGCGGCGTCCCTCGGCCGATGATCCGGCGTAGTAGCGCATGGCGCAGTCCCCCCAAACGGTCACCAGCGACCACACGAGGGCCCTCCCGCCCCGCCGACGCACAACGTACAGCCGTGCGTGTTGAGGGCCGAGGGTGCGCAGCATGGTGCGGTAGGTGGCCTCGGGAGCTGCGCGGAAACCGTCGCGCTCACCGGTCTCGGCGAGGATTTCGTAGAGTTCGGAGAAGACCTCCTCGGCCCGCGACGTCTCGTCATGGTAGGTGAGGTCTTCGTTGCGCAGCGCCTTACGGACATCGCGCCGCCCGCGCGATTTGAAAGAGGCCAGCACGGCCTCGTCGTCGTCGCTGCGACCCAGGTCGAGGACGACCGTGCGGTCATAGGTCATGGTCTGCAACAGCTCGTGGGACCGGTCGGACCCGTGGTGGAAGTGGGCGCGCACGAACACCACCGACGGGTCGTGGAACCGCACCCCGTCGAGAAGAAGCTCGTACAGGTCGGCCTCCTCACTTCTAGTGGGGGCCCCGTTCAACCAGACCGGAGCGTGCCGAGCCCATAAGTAGGGGAACCCGCGCACGCTCATCCGCGTCAGGGAGAGCAAGGCTCGGGGGCTGCCGTCGGGACGCTCGTAGACAACGCGGCCCCACGGCTCACGACCGCTCATGGCCGCGTCGAAGGAGTCCCACACGATGGTCTGCTCCACAGGCAGGGTAACCGCAGCATTCTGCGCGATCCGCGCGAATGTCTCCCACTCGACGCGCCGCATCGTGCCATGAGGAATGGCCGTCGCCGCCGTCCCGGTCTGGCTCATCTGCTCTCCTTCCGACGCCCATGCACGAGCGCCCGCGGGTCCGACAACGATGAACTAATGGTAACGAAGCCCCTGTCCCCCCAGGATCGTGTCCGCAGCGTGAGTAATTCCCGTCGGTGCTCCCGTCGGCGTGGCAGCGGGCCTCATCGCCTCGCCCCGGTAGCCTGGCGAGGTGACCGACTCCTCCCTCACGGGTTCCCCCCAAGACCCCAAGCCCGCCGTCCCCGATCGCTTCGCCGAGGCGCTGCTGTCCATGCGTCACGCAACCAGGCCCAGAGGCCTCATCCTGGACGAGGTCCCCGCACCGCGCCGGCTGGCTCCCTACGCGGCGGCGCTCACCGCCGAGACGGCCGAGACGTCCTCCGACACCCCGATGGCCTCGGGCAAGTTCATCGTCCTGCACGATCCCGCCGGCCAGGAGGCGTGGGACGGCGACCTCAGGCTGGTGGTCATGACGCGGTCCCGCCTTGACGAGGAAGCGGGCACCGATCCGCTGCTCGGCTCCGCCGCGTGGTCCTGGCTCACCGACGCTCTCCACGGCGCCGGAGCGGGGTACAGGGCGCTCGTCGGGACGGTCACCCGCGTACTGTCCGAGACCTTCGGAGGGCTCGAGCTCGACGATTCGTGCGCCCATGCCGAGGTCCGCGCCTCGTGGAGCCCCACCACCCCCGACCTCACGCCCCACCTGGAGGCGTGGTACGAGCTGATCCACGTCGCCGCCGGTCATGAGCCGGAGATCGCCACGCCCATCGAGCTGGCCAGCGTGGTGCGGTGACGGTGCGCCCATCCGGTCAATCCACCCCCCGCCCGATCCCGGTACCCGGGACCACCGACTCACCGGTCCCGCCCGACGACGTCGTGGCCTACACGCGCCCGCGCGACGGACTGCCCCCGGTCACGGACTCGCCAGCCGCCCTCCGCAGCGCCTCGGCGGCCCTGGCGAAGGGTGCAGGGCCCGTCGCCGTCGACGCCGAACGAGCCTCGGGCTTCCGATACGGGCAGGATGCCTATCTCATTCAACTGCGGCGCGCCGGCAGCGGCACGCTCCTCATCGACCCGGTCACGGCGGGGCCTCTGGATGCACTCGCGCAGGTGCTCGACGGTCCCGAGTGGATCCTGCACGCCGCCGACCAGGACCTGCCCTGCCTGCACGAGCTCGGACTAAGACCGCGCTCCCTGTTCGATACCGAGCTCGCGGCCCGTCTCCTCGGCCGCACCCATGTGGGTCTCGGCGCGGTCACCGAGGAGACTCTGGGCCTCAGACTCGCCAAGGATCACGCGGCGGCGGACTGGTCCGTCCGCCCGCTACCCGACTCCTGGCTCATCTACGCCGCCCTCGACGTCGAACTGCTCGCCGAACTGCGCGACGCATTGAGCACCGAACTCCGGGTAGCGGGCAAGGCGCAATGGGCGGCTCAGGAGTTCGAATACGAGCGGACCAGGCCGCCGCGTCCGACGAGAGTCGATCCGTGGCGCAGGACGCCGCACGCGGGCCGCGCCGTGCGTACTCCGCGGTCGCTGGCGGTACTTCGAGAATTGTGGATCGCCCGCGAGAAGCTGGCCGCCGAACTGGATCGCACCCCCTCCAGAGTCCTGTCGCACCAGGCGCTCATCGCTGCTGCGATCACACGGCCGACGTCGCGGCGCAAGCTCGTCGCGATCAAAGAATTCTCCTCTCGTCAGACCCGGCAGCACCAGGAGGTGTGGTGGGAGGCCGTTGATCGGGCCATGCATCTACCGGAGAGCGACCTGCCTCCCGTGCACGCGCCTCTGCCCGACGGCGAACTCCCGCAACCGCGTTCATGGGGGCGTCATCACCCCGAAGCCGCGCGGGCGCTCGAGGTCGTGCGCCTGACCGTGCGCTCTCGGGCCGACGAGCTGCGTCTGCCCCAGGAGCTGCTCCTGTCCCCGGATTCTCAGCGCCATCTCGCTTGGGATCTCGGCAGAGCCCGAGAGGCCGGAGCCCCGGCTGATACCTCCACGCCAGCCGTGGCCGCGCGTCTGACGGAGCTGGAGGCACGCCCCTGGCAGGTCGAGCAGGTGGGTCCGGCCTTGAGCGAGGCTCTCACCACGGCTTTGGCGTGAGCCGGTCAGCGCACGGTGAACCCGTGAGAACGAAAGATGTCTCGAGTCGATTCGACGAGCTTGGGCTCCGGAGGCAGAGTGTTACGCAGGTGGTAATTCAATCCCAGGGACTTCCACTTGTCAGCACCCATTTGATGGAAGGGCAGAACCTCCACGCGGGAGACGGTGCTGCGCCAGCGCTCAACGATACGAGCGACATTCTCAACGTTCTCGGGATCGTCGGTCAGGTCCGGAACAAGAACGAACCGGATCCAGATCTCGATGCCTCGGGCGGCCAGCCGATCGCCGAAGGTGATCGTCGGAGCCAGAGCCCGGCCCGTGACCTTCTTGTAGGTCTCCTCGTCACCACTCTTGACGTCGAGGAGCACCAGGTCGATGTTGCCCAGCATCTCCTCGGTGCAGTTCGCACCGAGGAACCCGGAGGTGTCGATGCACGTATGGATTCCCATCGCTTTGGCACCGGCCAGCAACCGCGCCGCGAAAGCGGGCTGCATGAGGACCTCGCCACCGGACAGCGTGATACCGCCCTTGGAGGCTCGGAACACGCTCCGGTAGCGCCTTATGCGACGCAGAAGCTCGTCGGCCTCGACCGGTTCCCCGTCCCTCATGAGGAAGGTGTCGGGATTGTGGCAGTAGAGGCAGCGCAGCGGGCAGCCGTTGAGGAAAATAGTCATCCTCGTGCCCGGCCCGTCCACCGCGGTCACGAGCTCCCAGGAGTGGATGGATCCGAGCGACCCGTCGCGCATCCGGGCTAGACGTTCCGAGCGCTGGAGGTCGGTCAGTTCCTCGAGCCCGCCGATCCCCGCCCCGTGCAGACGG
>ERZ773070.2041-NODE-2041-length-11777-cov-7.182477_pt1 | contig 11777 bp, 9 predicted proteins | sample MGYA00580618_ERZ773070 | MGnify/ENA primary metagenome ERZ773070 (study PRJEB29015, sample SAMEA2738023) | human oral metagenome | biome: human oral; feature: human-associated habitat; material: dental | place: China | collected 2019 ...
CGCGCACCCGGCGCAGTCCCGCCGGCAGGGGCTCGAGATCCCCCTGCGTCGCGCGCCCGTGCCACAGGGCCCAGGCGGCGCCCAGCATGAGGCCGAAGGCGTGGGTGTCTGTCCCCATGTAGACGCGCGAGACGGGGGCGCCGTCGCGCACCAGGCGCAGGGCCCAGACGGCCGAGACCAGTGAGAGCACCAGGGCCAGGAGGGCGCCGACCCTGACCCGCTGGCGCGAGACGCCCCGCGCCAGGAGGGCGATGACGACCAGCGGCCACACCAGGTAGAACTGCTCCTCCACCGCCAGCGACCACACATTGGTCAGCAGGAGCGGCTGGGTCTGGTCGAAGTAGGACGATCCGGCGGCGATCTCCACCCAGTTGTAGACCAGCAGGACCGAGCCGAGGACCTGGCGCCGCACGGCCAGCAGGACGTCGCCGCCCAGGCAGGCGGCCGCGGCCACGGTCGCGGCGATGATCTGGCTGCGCCCCGACCTGGAGCGGCCCACGGCCTGGGACCTGGCGGTGCGGGTAGGAACCTCACGGGGTCAGGTCTGCTGGATCCCCATCGAGGACTCGGTGGCGGTCTCGGCCCCGTCGAGGTCAGGCAAGACCAGGTGGCTCGTCTACGGGGTGGTTGTCGAGTTCCCCGGTGCGGTGGTGACCACCTCGGTGCGCGGTGAGCTGGCTGCCGGCACGATCATGCACCGCAAGCAGCGAGGCCCGGTAGCGGTGTTCGCCCCCACCGGGATCGATGCCGAGGGCGAGGCCGGGGACGAGCTGCGGCGGGCCACTATTCGGTGGTCACTGACCAGGGGGTGCGAGACACCTGAGGTGGCGCTGCGCCGGGCGGCCGCGCTGGCGGCTAACGGAGGCCAGGGCACCGGCAACGATGCCTTCTGGAGGGAGCACGGCATCCGGGTCCTGGCGCCGATGCTGATGGCCGCCGCCGTCTCCGGCCAGGGGGCCGAGGCCCTGGACCGGTGGTCCGACGGGCCCGGACAGGCCAGAGAGGCGGTGCGGATCCTCAGTGAGCACCCGAGGGCCTACCGCCGGTGGGCCGACACTCTGGGCGCTGAGCTCAGCGGCGACACGCGGACCGTCGACAACATCTGGGCGACGGTGCAGTCCATTATCGGGCGCCCGCTGATGGATCCTCGGGTCAAGGAGGCCATCAGCCCGGCCCCGGGGATGGAGCTCGACATTGAGGACTTCATCGACCGGTGTGGGACCTTGTACATCGTCGGGGACTCGAAGGCCACGGCCGCCCCGTTCGTGGCCGCCCTCATCGAGGACGTCTACGCCACGGCCATTGAGCGGGCCAACCGCTCCGCCGGCGGGCGCCTGTGTCCGCCGCTGGGGATGGTCTTCGACGAGATCGCCAACATCGCGACTCTGCCGTCTTTGCCGATCATTGTGTCGGCCGGCGGCGGCTCGGGGGTGATGCCCTGGATCTTCGAGCAGTCTCGCGCGCAGCTGGCCGCGCGCTACGGTCGCGAGGTCGCCGAGGCGATCTGGGACTCAGCGACCACCAAGCTCGTCCTGGGCGGTGCGACCAAGACCGAGACTCTCAACGAGATCTCCGGGGCCGTCGGGGACCGTCAGACCCGTCGCCGCACCGTCTCCTCGGGGCGGGATCACATGCAGTCCTCGTGGGCCGAGACCGAGGAGAAGATCCTCATCGGCTCGCAGATACGAGAGTTGCCCAAGGGCGTCATGCTGCTGCTGAAGGCCAACACGCCGGCTGCTCTCATTGACGGCATGACCCTGGATGACCGGTTGCGCCGGCGCGGGCGCAAGGCCCCTCCCCTGGCAGCGGCCCCCAGCACGCACTACACCACGGCAGCCGTCGCGTCGCCTCTGCCTGCGACCGAGGCGCCCCAGCTGACTGAGAGGTGAAGTAGCTATGACCAGCAGCAGTGACAACGCCTCCGGCGTGGTCGTCTACGGTCGGGACGGGTGCGTACAGTGCACCGCCACCGGGAGGAAGCTCAAGGCCATGGGAGTGTCCTACAGCTACAAGGACGTGAGCGTCCCGGAGGCGGGCCGGGAGGCCGAGCAGGTCGCGTCTCGCCTGGGGGCACGCCAGCTGCCCCTCGTGGTCGCCGGCGACCAGGCCTGGGCTGGGTACCGGCCAGACAAGATCGAGCGCCTGCGTCCCCCGGTGATCGGGGCGAGCAGCCGCTCCCCCTCCCCGAGCCGGGGCAGGTCGGTGGGCGTGGAGGTGAGGTAGATGGCTGAAGGACTGCGCAACCGTCGCCGCCCGCGGCGCACCCCCGGGCGGGTGGCAGCCGCCAAACGGTACACGACCTGGCTGAACTCACCTGCCTGGAGACGGCGCCGGCGCAGGTGGGCGGCCGAGGAGCAAAGACGCCGCGGGAGCATCGTGTGCGCCGTGTGCTCCAGACCCTGGCGAGAGCGCCGCGACGACCTGCATCACGCCAGCTACACCCGCATGGGCAGGGAGAGGCACGACGACCTCATCCCGATGTGCCGGGCCTGCCACGAGCTGGTGCACAAGGCGATCGACGCCTCGACCGCCTGGCAGCGCCTGATCGCCAAGGGCCACCGCCGACTGGTGACGACCTCCATCATCGCAAGACTCAAAGATCTCAAGGACAACGAACGGGAGAGGGCACAGTGAGCCAGGACAGCAGCACCGAAACTCCCAGCAGCGCAGGCGAGGACGAGCAGTGGCTACTCAAGGCCCTTGACGACGCCGTCGGCAAAGCCGTCGGCGCCGCTGCCGGAGGGGGTAGGACGGCCGATGACCCATTTACGCAGGCAGTCGACTGGTGGTCCCTGAGCGCCGAGGAGCGTCTCAAAGAGCTTGGGGATTTGCGGATCTTCGTCGCAAAGCTTGTCGTGGCCTACGAGCTGGACTCGACGTTCATTCCTCCGTGCTGGGAGAAGCACGAGGGATATGTCCGGTTCCTCGATGCCCTTCATCGCTCCTACCTGGACGCGACACACCCGGCGCAAACGGGTGAGGCGCTGATGGGATGGCACCATAACTACCAGTTCGTGCGTGACGAGCTGACGGCGCGCAGCAAGCAACTGCCCTGCACCTCGGTGACGCACCATCCCGTCCAGGCCCCGGCCTGGGCCACGGCAGTAGTCAACGAAGGCAAGGAAGGCGAGGAGTGGCAGGCACGCCAGGAGGAGGCGATGGGCGCCTACCGCGATCAGGTGGTGGAGGCGGCCGTCGCGTCGGGCGTGTAACCGGGCACTGCGATGACTGGAGGCAAGCGACGGTTCTGTGGCCCTGTGGGCACAGCGAGGACCTGGACCTGTCGTGGCTGGGAAACACGGATGCCAGGCGGCGCAAGGCGCGTCAGACGGCCCAGGACGGTGACTGCATGAGGTGCTTGCTGACCAACACCAGCAGTGAGGCTGGCACCGTACGCGACAACGACACCAACAGGGAAGCCTCCACTGGAGCGATGGTGATCCCCTTCCCGCTCAAAGACGAGCAGCCCCGGGGCCGGCCCGCCTCGAACCAGCGCGAGCTCGATGACCTCATCGAGGCTGGCGAGTCCTGGATCGAGGTGGTGTCCACCGCCGTGGCGCTGGTGGTGGCCTGGGTGCCCGACTCCTGCCGGGTCGACGTCGCCCCCGACGCGAGAGCGATTGTGGCCGGGGCCGGCCCGGTGGTGCGATCCTGGGGCCACGCGAGAGCCGCCCTTGGAGGGCGCGTGGCCGGCGGGCCGGGCAGCCGCACGGTCCTGGCCGGCGGGCGGGCGGCCGTCGCCCTGGGCGGGGCGCTGGTCGCCGAGGAGGGCCTGGGCCTGGTCGATGACGGCTCCAGACTGACCATCCCCCAGGGAGCCCAGGACGTTGGCGTCTACGCGTTGCCCGGCTCGGTCATTGTGGCCGGCGGTCAGGCGAGCGTGACCACCGAGCGCCCCTGGGGCGTCCTGGTCACCGAGGAGGGCGTCATCGGCCAGGCCGAAGCAGACCCGGACATCGAGCTGAGCGACATGCTGGAGATGGCCCGAACGATGGGCACCCACCCGGGCCTATAGCTCCCTGCCTCGGTCCTGCTCTCTGCCCGGCTGCTGCCTTGTCCTGGGCTGCTGCGGTACACCGACCATGCCTCCGGGGGCGCGGCTCATGGTGGGCACCCTCGGGGCTCGCCCAGGAGCCGGATGCGCCTGCCTGGGTGTCTGCTCGGAGAGCCTGCGGGCGGCGAGTAGGGCTTGGGTGGCGCGGCCGCGGTCCTCGACGACGGTGCGGTCGATGTGGGAGACCATCGGCCCCAAGGTCGCCTCCAGGGAGGTGTCGTGGGTGGTGGCGGTGATGGGCCCGCCGGGCGGGTCGATGATGCCGTACCGGTCGCGGTAGGCCGCGACGGTCCGAGCGGCCTCCAGCCACTGGGACCGCACGCGCGCGTCGGCCGGCGCGGGGCCGAGGTCCTTCGTCCAGGGCTGACCCTCGGTGAGGGCCTGGTGCAGGACGGCGCTGGCGCGGGCGGTGATGAGCTTCTCGCGCTCGTCCAGGGCCCGGGCGACGTCGGGGTCGGCTGACGGAGGCGCTGCGGGGATGAGGCCGGCGATGAACCGACGCTGCCCGCCGGATGCGGTGTGGGCCTTGCGGGCTTTGGTGACGCGGCCTGCCAGGTCGGCGGCCGGGTGACGCTCGTTGAGGGGCTTGGCGCTGGCCAGGGCCGGCAGCACGGCATTGACGTCGAGGCCAGCGCGGCCAGCGCGACGCAGCTCCTTGGCCAGGGCGTCACTGTAGTCGTCGGCCAGCAGCCGGTCGGCCTGGCTGGGCAGGAGGCGGGGCAAGGCGTTCTCCCATCCCCAGGCGGCCTCCCCGGCCGCTATCGTCTGATACTCGTTGGCCAGGCGCTTGATGGACTCAGCTTGGTCGGCGTGGCGGTCTGCGGCCCTGCGAGCGGTGGCCGGGGCGGTGTCGCGGGCCAGGACGTCTGTGAGGATGTTGGCGGGCTCCTGCGCCGACTGGGGCATGAGGTCGTCATCGGCAGCGGCCCCGTCGGTGACGACGTGGGCAACATTGGTGGCTCGGCCGCGGGTCATGCCGACGTAGAGGGCCTGGCGGCCCATGTCGGGGGTGACTACGAGGTGGCAGTCGTCCACGGTGCGGCCCTGGGCGCGGTGGATGGTGGTGGCGTAGCCGAGCTCGACCTGGGCGGCGACATAGTCAGCGGGCAGGTGGATAGCCTCCGCGGCCGGATCGGCGGTAGGGGTGACGAGCATGGCGCCGTCAGCACTGACGGCCTGGACGTGCCAGGTGGCGCCGTTGTGGGCCCAGTGCCTTCCGCTGCGTAGGGCTCTCGCGTTCTTGCGGGTGACGATGAGGTCGCCGGCTGACGCGGTGTTGCCATCAGCCAGGGTGACCTCTCGGCCGCTGACTTGGCCGGCGGCTTTAAGGTCGGCGCGGGCGCGGGCGGCGAGCTCGGCGGCGGTGGCGTTGTCGGCGGCGACCATGAGGCTGGTGCGGCCCTGGGCGGTCTCGGTCGCCCAGGCGGCGTGGACCTGGTCGATGACCTCCTCCTGGGTCCCGGATTGGACGGCTCCGCGGGCGGTGTAGGTCTCTACCGCCCTGCGGTCGCCGGCGCGCAGGGCCAGGGAGGCCGGCCCCTGCCAGTCGTCGACGAACCGGTGAATCGTCTTCAGGGAGGCGACCTTGTCGGGGTGGGCGTCGATGAGCATGCCGAAGGCTCCGCCTGCCTCGACGGCGGCGAGCTGGTCGGGGTCACCAACGGCGAGGACCTTGGCGCCGGCGGCGTCGGCCTGGGCGACGATCTCGTGCAGGGGAATGGTAGCGGCCATCGAGGCCTCGTCAACGACGATGAGGTCACCGGCCTCAAGACGCACCTTCTGCATGGAGGTGTTCTCGATGCGGTGCAACGCGGTGTCGATCGCGGCCCGGATCCTCCGGTCGGGCAGGCCTGCGGTAGTGGGGTCAACAACCGCGAGGGAGTCACGGATGTCCGCGACGCGGCCACCCTGGTCGAGCCAGTCGCCGGCCTGGCGCAGGAACGTCGCCTGGTTGTCGCGCTCGGCCTGGGCGCGGCGCAGCGTAAGCCACATGGAGACGTTGTCGGCCGGCGCACCCAGGGAGTCACCGAGGACCTCGGCGGCCGCCGAGGAGGGGGCCAGGGCGGTGACCGACCCGGCCCCGTGCTCGGCCTGCCAAGCATCCACCAAAGCGGACAGGGCGGTGGTCTTGCCGGCGCCGGCGGGCCCGACCATGAGGTCCAGGCGCCGGCCACTGGTGGCCACGGCCTCGATAGCGGCCAGCTGATCGGCACTGGGTGCCCTCTTCCCGGAGGTCGCCAGGGCCCCTGGGTCGGCCAGCCTGGGCGCATCGGTGCTCCGGCTCCAGCGCACGAGGGCATCCTCGGCGTCCAGGAGCACCTGGGTCGTGAAGATCTCCGAGTTCTCGGGGACGAACTGACTGGAGCCGTCCCGGCGGCGGTAGCGGGTGGGGGTGTGAGCGGTGGTCGCGTAGTCCACGCGCACGCACCTGGCGGTGACCGCCTCGGTGAGCCGGCCAGTGAACTGATCGCGCTGACCGGGGGTCTCGAAGCGGATCCGGCGGGCTGCGCGCTGGGCCTCGGCGCGGATGTTCCAGGTGCTCCAGTGAGCGCGCGATGACTGGAGCTCGACCAGGACACCACCAGCTAGGTGGGCGACCTGGTCGTCGGTGATATCGGCTGCGCGCACGGGATGGGAGCGCGTGCCTGGCTGGGCGGGCATCGTCCCCGGCGCGGGCAGGGGCCGTCCGGTCACGCCGCGCAGGGGCTGGTCACCGACCACCTGGCGTGCGCGCTCACGCCAAGAGCGCGTGAGCTCTTCTAGGGAGTGATGCTTCTTGTCGCTGCGCGTGCCGGCCCAGGCCCGCGCGTCGGCGTCCCAGTGCCCCGCACCGTCAGCGCCGGCTCCTTCGCGGGCGGCCTCGATCTGGGCGTGCCGAGTGGAGAAGGCCACCAGGAGGCGGTCGTCGACGCCGTCGATCTCCCAGTGCTCCCGCCCGGTGCGGGAGATGGAACGCACGCGCCACTCCACCCCCAGGCGCGCGGCTAACGAGTCCATGAGGTGGTTGTCGTATGCCTCGCTCAGGGCGACCTGGGCGGGCATGAGCGCGCCGTGGGAGTCCAGGGTGCGCCAGCGCCCGTCGGGGCCCTGGACCCGGTTGGCGACCACGAGGTGGGTGTGCAGGTGGGGGTCGCCCTCGCGGGAGTCCCAGTGATCGAACGCGGCGGCCACGACGCCGCGCGTGGTGGTTTGGACGACTCCCCCAGCGCCCTGACGGGTGCGGATGGACTCCTTTTCCATCATGGCCACGATGTGATTGATCGCGTCGTGGTGAGCGGCCTCGACCTGCTCGCGCACGCCTGCGTCACCGAGCGCCCACACCACCGACACGCTCTTGGGTGGGGCGAAGGTGAAGTCGAAGCCGTGCACAGCACGGCTCTTGTTGGTGCGCGCGACCTGCCGCTCGATCTGCTCGATGCGCGCTGCGCGCTCATCGGCGCTCAGGTGAGCGCTCAGGCCGGCGGTGAGCGCGCGCACCCGGTCAGCGTTGGACACGTGCGCGGGGAACGCGCGCCCGAGCGGCCGGCGGGTGATCGGGTCAGCGCCGTCCTGGATGAGCGCGCGCAGCTGGTCGGCGCCCACGCGCCGCCCGGCGCTCAGGTGGCGGTCATCGTCGCCCAGGCCGTCCAGGCCGGCGCCCAGCCACCGCCCGGGTGGTGTGCCGGCGTTGGTGTAGTAGCGGGTCCCGTCGAAGTGCACATGCTCCTGACCGGGGCCGTCAGCGACGGACTCGATGAGGTAGTCAACAATACTCGTGCCCTCCCGACCGGTGTCGTAGAGGCGCTTGACCGTGATCACGGGCGCTCACCGCCCGTGACCGCCTCGGTCAGGCGCCTGGTCTCACACGGCCAGGGGTGCGCGCACTCCGCGCATGCCCCGTCCTCGTCTGGCACGTGCAGGCGCGCGATGAGCGTGCACGCGCGCGCAGCCGCAGTCATGCTCGCCGCACGCAAACGCGCAGCGCCCTCGCGCGCACGCCTGCACGCCGGCGAGCAGTAGACCTGACTACTGCGCGCCGGCCTGAACACGGCCGCGCACACCGGGCAGATCGCTGAGCTCCCACCCTCTCCCCCGGCCCGAGTGTAGGCGCGCACGTGCTCGCGGCCGCGCGCGTAGCGTGCACGCCTACCCACCCGCTCCCGGCACGCAGCCGTGCAGTACACCTGGGTTGAGCGACTGGGGGTGAAGAGCTGACTGCACCCGGGACAGGTGACCTGGTGGTCAGCTCTCCATGCCTGGCGGCACTCCTCGGAGCAGTAGCGCTTGCTGCGGCGCTTGGCATTGAAGGTGCACCCACACTGCACACATATGACCTGGATCACATTTGGTCCTTGGGATTGGGGCTCGTCGTTCACCTGTACCGACGACCGGGGTGAGCACACCTGCCCCCGACACTTTGCGTTTCTCGTTCCGCAGTGCCAGATGTGCCTCGTTTTATCTCTTCTCGGCTTGCTAAGAGACGAGAAGATGCGTTTCGGCGCGCACGGGATCCGTCCGTCGAACGCTTCATCGGTCAGCGTCCGTCAGGTGAGTGGGCGCTGGGAGGTCAGTGCGCTGGGAGCCGACTCAGGCAGGTACAGGGGTAGGTGAGCGGGCTGGACAGGTGCGATCGGCCCAGAAGGTGAGTGAGTACCAGCTGACTGGGGTAAGGGAGCTTGTGCACAGGCCGCTCTCGCGAAGCGAGACCGCTGCGCAGCAGAAAAACAGTGCGGCCTGTGTGCAAGCGTTCCATCTACGGGTGGTGACGGGGCTACGAGACTGAGGGGCTGTGGTCAGGCCGGCGCCGCTCGGCCTAGCCGGGCGACGCAGGAGCCGGGCCGGCGGCGCCTGCGCCTGTCCACAGCCCCGGGCTGGGTCCCGCTGTCCACCTGTGCGTGGCCGCCGGCCCCGGCGCCAGCCGGCGGCCTCCACAGGTGGACAGGGGGCACTCGAACCGGCCCCCCCACTCCCTTCCTGACACGCGACCCCAGCTCGGGGTAGGTGTGCTCACCCCGGTCGTCGTTACAGGTGACGCAGCAAACAGATACTTGAGAGGAACTGCTGTGGGTGCTGAGAACGACATCGTCGACGCTGTCGCTGCCGGTGAGCGGAGGGCGAGAGCTCGGTTGCCTCATAATGAGAGGCCTTCTGAGGAGCTTGTAGAGATAGGATGGGAGCATGTCCAAGAGGCCCTGATGCAGCTTTCTGAACACCCTGGGCGTGAGCAATTTTTGGAGATTGTCGAGGACCTGGCAGCCCACCCATGGAGTGAGAATTGGCGTGACCCGTCGACGGCGATTCACCGCGAGCTGGGTGAGGCCTTCGAGACTGCAGGCTTCGCTGACGGGGACAGGGACATGCTGTCGCGAGTGTTGGTCGACAATATGCCTGCCGTCTTGGAGCCGAAGCAGCGAGACGTTCTTGGGGAGCCGCGTTTAGGTGAGGACGGGCCATGGCGCGAACCATTGGACGCGGCCGTGAACGAGCTCACACGTTCCGGACCTGGTGACATGCAGTGGGGTTGGGGGGAGCATAAGGCAGCTTATGTCCTGGCCGCGACTAGGCAGGGATGGGTGAGCTTCGAAGGTGGCTCGGACGGGTACGCCGCATACGGTAAGCAGCACACCCAGCCCGACTACGGCCGACTCGATTCGCCGGCTGAGGTAGCCGATGCTCTTGGTGTGAGCCAGGAGCGCGCCGGACGCATGGTTGCGGCGCTCGGGCCTGCTGTGCTGAAGAGTTATGAGATCCATACCGAGCATGTCGGCGGCCCCGTCCTGACTGAGGTCCAACTGATCGCCGTGGCCGCGCAGTTATCAGCCGAGCGCTCCGTCGGTCATGAGATGCGCACCAGCATCGCTGGACAGGGTGTTCCTAGGTTGGGGCCGGCACCCGCAACGTCGGTCCCCTCCCCCGGCGGCGCGCCGAGGGTCGGTGCCCACGCTCACGGCCAGCACGCTCACGGCCAGCGTCCGTCGATGGACCGGTAGCGGTGTCTTCGGTGACGGGGGTGTGCTCACCCCCGTCACGCTCACCGGTAGAAGCAACAGAGCACACGACAACGTGAAGGAGAGGTCAGGAGATGGAGTACCTCCAAGCTACTGGGGCGTGGATGAATGAGGTCAATCGGCAGATTGACGACGTGGTGGTCAAGGCCGGTATCAGTGAACGGGGTAGGTGGCAGGTGTCCTCGATGGACTGGCCGCGCTACTTCCAGGTGGTCGGGGAGTCGGAGAAGGGGCTCGTCGGCTTCGTGGGTGACAGCGCCAGCGGCACGTGTGAGGTGTGGTGCCAGCGTGTAGGTCAGGCCCACGCCGTACCGACCGTCAGCGTCGAGGAGATCGCTGAGTGTCTTGATATGCCCGTTGAGCGGGCATCGATCGCGATCACGGGGATGACTGCGGTCGTGGAGCGCGGTCACGCCTCGCTGTCGCACTACGACGGATGGACGCTGGTGGAGACCAGCGGAGGCCGGCTGCTGCCGGGGCTGATGACTCAGCGCGGCACGATGGTCGACATCGACCGAGCGGTGAGTGCCGGCAGACTGGGGCTGGGGAAGGCGGCCTACACCGTCCACCGTGACGGCGATGACGTGTGGGCGCAGCCAGTCGACGGTGGTGAGCGCATCGAGCTGGAGCGGATCAATACGCGGTGGGGAGGCTACGTTGTCCTGCCTGGGGCTGAGACCGTCACCGAGGAGGTGCATTACGCCGCCTGGGCGGCATGGTCCGCCCAGGAGCCCGCACTTGGGCGGGTTGACCCACGCGAGAACAAAGACGTCTACGAGTGGCACCCACGCGGCGACTTCGGTGTCGCCATTGCTGTCGGTGAGGATGGCGGTGTTCCTGCGGTGAGGTATCAGAGTGGTGAGTGGACGACAGTCGTCAGCATTGAGGACGCTGAGCTGGTGAATCTCGTTAAAGGTGAGCAGACCTACGCGACGGGCATCTCGGTTCCTGCTGCGCGCTACCTCATTGAGGCCGAGCAGATCCGTCAGGCCAGCCAGCCCGGGTTGAGCACGAGCACCGCCCCCGCGGGGCTTAGCCAGGAGCTCGCTGACATGATCGAGGTGATCTGCGGATGGGCTGACAACGATTTTTGGGCTGGCGGAGTTGATGTGCGAGTGGCCTACTTCGACGGTGTCCCCTATGTCTGGGTCGATAGAGCCTGCATCATCCGTCTGATTGAGGGCAACGTCGGGATTGTCGAGGCTGCCACACCTAGTGGCGAGGTGTGGCGTGAGGGTCTGTGGGAGACCATGACACGCCGTCTCACTGAGGAGGACGAGCGTGTGCTCGATGAGGTCAACCGGCGGCTCGGAGCACATCCCGCCGCTGTGAGCAGCTCTCCTGTGGAGGCCTCGTGACCTCGAACGCTACTGGTGGGCTGTGTGGCTGGAGCCACTCGTGGGTCGGCCGGACATCCGTGGTGGGGACCGGGCTGCTTGCGCTGGGGGGTTTCACGCTGTCCTTCGCGGCGCTGCGCGACCTGGCGGTGAGGGTGGGGATGCCCGCTGACCTGGGGTGGATCTGGCCATTGTTGATCGACGGGATGATCGTTGAGTCGACCCTGGCGGTCGTGGCGCTGTCGCAGCGCGGATCTCGGCGGTCGGTGTGGTACGCCTGGTTCCTCCTGGCGGTCGGGGCACTGGTGTCGGTGGGCTCTAACGGCGCCCATGCCGTGATCACCGGGCATCGCGGATTAGTGAACGCCACCATGTTCACGCGGCTCGACGAGATGCGCG
>ERZ773070.2043-NODE-2043-length-11774-cov-2.240720_pt1 | contig 11774 bp, 13 predicted proteins | sample MGYA00580618_ERZ773070 | MGnify/ENA primary metagenome ERZ773070 (study PRJEB29015, sample SAMEA2738023) | human oral metagenome | biome: human oral; feature: human-associated habitat; material: dental | place: China | collected 2019 ...
GAGCCGACCGGCACCGTTGAGGTGGCGGGCCGGGTGGTTAACGCGCAGGGGCCCACCGAATATAAGCGCCAACAGCAGCGGATTCTTGAGAGCGCATCCCCGGCGCAGCTCAGTAACCTGTGGGATACGCCCCTATACGACGGGGTGCTGGCACTGGCCGCTGAGGTCCCCGAGGGGCAGACTATCCCCGTGACTGAGCATCATACGATTGCCGAGAATTCTACGGTGATCGGGCAGTCGCAGGATGTGCGGCCGATCCGCGCCACTCAGGCGGTGGATGATACGAGCGTGAACTGGCTGAATATTTTCTACTCGCTTGAATGGCTGATTTTCGCGGCGTTCGCCCTCTACCTGTGGGGCCGCATGCTTAAGGATGCGGCGCATCGTGCCGCCGAACCCGCCGAATACACCCAGTATTTCGAGTATGACGGCGAATACTTTGTGGATGAGGCCACCGGGAGGCCCTACTATTGGGACCCTGCCGATAAGCAATACTATTTCTTCGATGACGCCCCCAGCGCCTCCTCTCCGGGAGAGCCCCACACGAAAAAATAAGAACGACCGTTCTTCATAGCTAGGTTTTGCATCACCACTGCACACACGAAAGGTGAATATGAGTAAAGAACACGGTTCCGAGACAGATAGCACACCCACCCCTGGGGCACCCCAGCCGGTGGAACGCACCGACGGGCGCAAAGTCACCCTGTCCCCGAACGCCTCAAAGGCACCTGCGGACGGGGCCGGGCATGCGCCCCAGGGCGGGTTTACGGTGCGCAAAAAATTCGGTGGTACGCAGGCGCAGATTCGTTCGGCGCTCACCTTCTATAAATGGTGCGCCTGGATATCCGGTACCTTCCTGCTGCTGCTGGTTCTTGAGATGATCAGCCGTTATGTGCTGGGGTTCGACTTGGTGGCCGGTGGTACGGAGGCGGCAAGCGGCAAATCTGTGGCCCTGGGGGTGCTGAACCGCGAAACCGGTAACCTCACCGGCGGGGTGAACATCTCCACCCTGGTGCTTATTATTCACGGCTGGTTCTATGTGATCTATTTGGTGTCATGCTTCCGTATCTGGCTGCTCATGCGCTGGGGTATAGCCCAGTTTATTGTGATGGCGCTCGGCGGCGTGGTGCCGTTCCTCTCATTCATTGTTGAGAAGCGCATCCACGCAGAAACCCTGGCGCAGCTTGACGCTAACCCGCAGGCGACTAAGCGGTACTAAGCCCCGGCACCGGTGAGAACCGCCAGCGAGAACTGTTGTGAGAGCACCACATAAAACCTTTATCTCTCCCGTAGAATAGAAATACAAGACTTCGCGCGATCGCGCGGAATTTCGACCTGACACGTGAGGAAAATCCGTGACCGACTCTGTACACCCGGATCAGCTTGAAGAGCGTCCGGTTCTGGTGGTAGATTACGGTGCCCAGTATGCGCAGCTTATTGCTCGTCGCGTGCGTGAGGCGGGTATCTACTCTGAAATCGTTCCCCACTCTATGAGCACCGAAAAGATGCTCGCTAAAAACCCCGCCGCGATTGTGCTTTCGGGCGGGCCTTCATCGGTGTATGCCGATGGCGCCCCCCGCGGCGATAGGGCACTATTTGAGGCTGGCGTTCCGGTCTTCGGCATCTGCTACGGTTTTCAGGTGATGGCGCAAACCTTGGGCGGTACCGTGGCGCAGACCGGTTCCCGCGAATACGGCGCAACCGATGCAACTTTGTGTGCAGTTGATTCTTCGTTCCTCACCGGCACCCCGCAGACGCAGAACGTGTGGATGTCGCACGGCGATTCCGTGACCGAAGCCCCCGCCGGGTTTGAGGTTCTGGCACAGACCCCGGGTGCGTCCGTGGCGGCGTTCGTGGATGAGCACCGCAAGCTGGGCGGCGTGCAGTGGCACCCCGAGGTGAAGCACTCCGACTACGGCCAGGTTGCGCTTGAGAATTTCCTGTACAACATTGCTGGGCTTAAACCCACCTGGTCAACCGCCAATATTATTGAGGAACAGGTTGCAAAGATTCGTGAGCAGGTTGGCGAAGACCGCGTGATTTGTGCGCTTTCTGGCGGCGTGGATTCTTCTGTTGCTGCGGCTCTCGTGCATAAGGCCGTGGGCGATCAGCTGACTTGCTTCTTCATCGACCACGGGCTGCTGCGCGCGGGCGAGCGTGAACAGGTTGAGCAGGACTACGCCGCGTCAATGGGTATCCGTGTGATTACCATTGATGAGTCAGAGCGTTTCCTCACCGCACTGGCTGGCGTGAGTGAACCCGAGCAGAAGCGTAAGATTATTGGCCGCGAGTTCATCCGCTCCTTCGAACAGGCCGAGCGCAAGCTCATTGAGGAAGCGGGCGAAGAAGGCGCACAGATCAAGTTCCTGGTGCAGGGCACCCTGTACCCGGATGTGGTCGAATCCGGCGGCGGCGAGGGCGCAGCGAATATTAAATCGCACCACAATGTGGGCGGTCTGCCTGAGGACTTGGCGTTTGAGCTGGTCGAGCCGCTGCGTACCCTGTTTAAGGATGAGGTTCGCGCGATCGGTCGTCAGCTGGGTGTTCCCGAGAAGATCGTGGCACGCCAGCCGTTCCCCGGCCCCGGTCTGGGTATCCGCATTGTGGGTGAGGTGACCCGCGAGAACCTTGAGACCCTGCGCGCGGCGGATGCGATTGTGCGTGAAGAGCTGACCGCAGCCGGCCAGGACGAGCATATTTGGCAGTGCCCCGTGGTTCTTCTTTCCGGTGTGCGTTCGGTGGGTGTGCAGGGCGATGGCCGCACCTACGGGCATCCGATTGTGCTGCGCCCGGTTTCTTCAGAGGATGCGATGACCGCCGACTGGTCGCGCCTGCCCTATGATCTGCTGGCAAAAATCTCGAACCGGATTACGAACGAAGTCAAAGACGTGAACCGTGTGGTGCTGGATGTGACCTCCAAACCCCCAGGAACCATTGAGTGGGAGTAACACACTAGGGGAGTAGCCGCCTAGAGTTTCACCCAGTTTTGAGTAGATAAGCCGCCCGGGGTGTCCTGAAATCAGGATGCGCCGGGCGGCTTTGTATTTCTCGTGAAGGCTTGTGGCATGACTTTGGAAGACTTCTTCAATTTCTTCTGCAACAGAGCACAGTTTCGGATATCCATTGATGGGAATGTAAAAGTCTGAAGCGTACTTGGTAACAGGTGTAGGCTTGGTTGCGAGAAAATCCTGCTGGTGTTCTCGATATTGTTCTGCTTGTGGTTTTGCCTGGGCTCAAACCTGCAAAGTGAATAAACCTTACAATAAGTGTTACCAGCATAATGAGAAAAGCAGTACCAATAACTGATAATATCGGCTTTCCCATCATGAGAAATGGGGATGGTGTTATAGATAAGAGTCACGCACTATTAGGGGCAGGAATCGTTGTTTTTACTGTCCTCTAGGGGTGCCTCTAATGATTAACCCTCAATTTCTTCTGAAAGTTGGGCGGTCTTCTTAATACTATTTGTCATAACAACAATCATTGAGATACCCAAAATAACCTCGTAAAGGGCTACTATAACCCCCACTATTGTAAAAGAGCTCTCGGCAGATGAAGATGGATCAAGAATCCGCTCTAGCATAAACGGCACATAGGTAACCTCGGAGATTGGAGCAACAATAAGGCTGTAAATATTGGCGCCTCGTATCCACTGAAACTTGACTGATTTCCTAAATCGCATATATGCGACAACCTGCAAGATAACGTGAACCATATAGGGCAGTGCAATAATGGTTAAAATAGTTATGATAGTCAGGGAAATACTATCAATCCCATAAATTAAACCGAGAATAAATCCACCGGCAAGAACAACCAGTATGATGAGTGCAGGAATAATAATCAGACCATTCCTGACGCCCTACGCTATGAGAAGGGCCTCGTGGGTTTTGGGGTCTATGTCAAACTGTTTTGGTGTGTGCTGATAGGGCTCTGCCTTTCCTTCAGCACCCTGAAACCCCGGGGATGTCTAGGGATCCAAGGACATCTTACCGTCGGAACCTAGACCATACAGCTGTGTATATTTGGGCTCTAGATGTACGTTTTTGGATTATTACCCAATGCACTTTGCTCTTCTGTGGAAGGCTGCGGGTTATTGTTGTCAGCGGTGAAAAATTCTTATCGGTGCTCATGGTGCTCACCCTAATCTTTCTTCTGTAACCTAACGTTAATGTGCTGCCGAGGAACCTCTGCACCCGGCTCTTCATGGTAATTCTTCAGGGGTTTTAAATCACCATCCGTTTCGTATGTTCCGGAGCTAGAACCTTCCAGAACATCGTCAGATATTCGAGGTTTAGCGACAGTAATCCTTTTGCCTTGAAAATCACGAAGAGAATTCCTCTTGACCATGTTTATAGCAACGATCATGACGATGCTGATAACAACTTCAAAAGCAGGAACACCTATAACCCATAACCATGTCCATGGCTGATCCGCTAAACCTGGTGTAAATATAGATTCCAATTTTATATATGTCACGATATAAGAAGTAGCAAGAGGGGAAACAATTACCAAGCTATAAATATTAGTTACCGTAACCGACGCGATTCGAGTTTCTTTCTCTGTCTGTAACCATGCCACAGCCTGCAAAATAAAATGCAAGCCAAAAGGCAAGAAAAGGATTAGACAAAGAGGGATAGAGAGCCATGGCAGTAACGGTATTACTAGTATGAGCTCAATTATAGTCCTTATAATCTGCACAGTTATAAGGCTAGGAGGAAACAAATTTTGCTTCTCAACCGAATCCGTTTCAGGTTCTTTCTCTATCTCATGAACATCTTGAGACTGGATTATTCCATGCTCAGGTTTTGGAAGGTTCTCATCAGTAGTCATGGATTCACCCTAAGCTTATAGCCTGGGTATTCAGTGGAAGCTCCCTGAATATTCTCAAAAATAATGTTTTCAATTTTCCTAAAATCAAAAAGGTTATTTATATGAATAAAGCAGGGTTTCTAACGCTTTATAGGGTATCTATTAGTGGGGTATACCCTATATAACAGTAAATCGGGATCGCAGATTTTCTTCGGAGCGTAGGCTGCGCTCTCACCGCAAATGTCTGCTCCCGTTTTATATTTTCCCTCTATCCCGTTTCCCACCAGCACCCACCCTGAGTATTGACAATCAGTTGTCATATTTGTAAACTGGTTGTCATAATTGCTGCTGGAGGAAAAATGGATGCTTCATTACTGAGCGAACTCGTGGTGCAGATCTTCCGTATGAACGGGGCACTCACCACATGGGGAGACCGGTTTGCCGCCGAAAGCGGCCTCACAACAGCGCGCTGGCAGGTATTAGGCGCAATCTCAATGGAGGAAGAACCGAGTACTTCTCCTCAAATCGCCGAACGCATGGGAATAACCCGGCAGGGTGTGCAAAAGCAGCTCAACCTCCTGCGGGACGAGGGGCTGGTTATGCCCATCGAAAACCCCGCGCATAAACGTTCTCCACGGTACTCCCTGACCGAACACGGCGAGCAGAAACTAGCGGAAATCCGCAAACGCTGGCGCCAGCAGGTTGAACAGTGGAGCGGGGAGCATCAGCATGAATCTGTTAGTGCCGCTCTTAAAACCCTAGACGTTTTATCTCAGCAGCTTAAGGAATAAAACACATACGAAAAGCTACCGGCGGAGGTTTAGATATGAATCCCGTTCTATTAACCGTAAACACTATTTCTGCACTCGTAACAATCGCCAGCGCATTTTTGGCAATATATCGTCCGGGGCTTATGGTTCACGCATCTTCCGTTGATGCTAATGCTCGTTTCTATGTGTACATGTATGCTGTGCGCGCCATACCGGCCGGAATAGCCGTGCTTATTGCACCCTTCTATTTTCGGGGCGGTGCCGTCGCCCTGCTTCTTGTGACTTTTGCGGTCATGCAGGTGGGTGACGCATTGATTGGCTGGACCCGCAAAGAATGGGGCATGGTACTTTTCCCTTCACTTAGCGCGGTGATTCATACAGTTGTTGCCTGTGCAGTACCAGGCGTATAGAGGTCAACCCTGTGTTGGGGCCGCCGAACTTTAGGAACTGTGCGTATAATTTCTGCTCCTATACAGCTCGGCCGGGGTAGAAAAGTGCTCTCTTTCTGCGGCTGCGTTTAGACTATTGTACAGTTGGTGCGAGAACATAAAGGAGAAATATGCTGCAAAAGATGGTGACCGAAGCTGTCATTCACGATTTTTACGGTCTGCAAAAACTGGCAGGGGAGAAAACCATCTACGGCTGCGCCTTAGTGACAGACAGCGACTTCGGCTCGGTCTTTATGAGCATGAACACCGTACGTGAAGCGGGCGACCCCACAAGCTACGACTGGGATATATACAGCTGGGAGTACACTAGCGACCAGCTCAATAACAGTAAACTGCCGGGGGTGAGCAAGAAACTGTGGCGGCTGCTGGATCGTTCAGGAGATTCACTGCAAGACACCGTTCTGCCCGTGTTTGTTCAAGCCCTCAAACACCTGCAACAAGATGTTGCGCGCACCGGGTGCGATACCGACACCATCTGCTTTTTCGTGACCATAACAGATGACGACAATGCCGAAAATATAGAAAATATGACTGCACGCGATATTAACTCAGGCCGAACCCTCAACGCTTTCCTCACCCGGCCATAGGCATCCGGTCATAACTAAATGCAGCATAAACCTGGGAACTATAAAAGCACGCAAAAACAGCTCTCGCACTGTGGGCATGCGCGTTCAAGCTCCTGTGAATGAGACAAGAGCACCGGGAGTACCGCACGGTTTAGCCCCTCAGCAGCGTATAAAAATGCTGTTGGTACCACAGCACCGGGGGAGTGCGCCGTAACAATCACGACCGGTACGGCAGAACATAACCCCTAGTCGGCGCGATAATGGACACACTATTTCCTTCAACCTTCCCCTGCCGCTACACCTAAAACTCACCTAAAGATTGCAGGATGTGTGAGTGGAAAATGTAAAGAATGTGCGTATAGAATTGAGAATAAAGAAACTTCCGGGCCATAAAAAGACCACCTCAACTAAACACTAAAAGAAACCTGCAACACCTTTTCGCGGGTATTTCTTAGCCTTACTTTAGTCGGGTAGTCTGCGATGGGGAGTACCATAAACACATACTCCACTATTCACTCAGCGATGGAGCTACCAATGTCACTCAACTACGAAAATATAACCCCGTCACGGTCCGCAAAAAAATATGCGTGGACTGGCGGGTTCCACAGGGGCTCAGCTGAGCACCTGGCGTACCGGCGTGCCCGCCGCGCCGAACGCGAAGAAGCAGTCGATAAAGTCATTAATGTTCTTTCCGTCGGATGCGCAGGCATCCTCGGGTGGGTGATCCTGCCGTGCACACTCCTGTGGTCGTTCACGGTACTATTCGCCCCCGCCGCCCCCGCCACCGCGCAGCTGGTCTCCACGGGGGAGACCATCACGGAGCAGCTGGGAACATCGAATCAGCTCTCACTATGGGTACTGCTGGGCGTACCGTTCCTGCTGGTGTCGCTGGCGCTCGTGCTGAACTTTGGGCTGGGCCCATACTCGCTGTACTTTATGCGTGAAACCGCCGTCGCAACCCGCATCAAAGCCCTGCTGCTGGGTCTGCCGTTTACCCTGGCGGTGGGGTCGCTGATCGCGTGGCTCATGGCAGACGGGGCCGCACTGGGGGTCTAAAGCACACCCCGCCCCAGAGGTCTTTGGGCGTACCCCAGTAGATGGTTTTCTATTCAGAAAAGTTTTTGTACTCAGAGAATTAATATGGCTTCTGAATACAAACACCTTCTCTATAGACGGGGTTACGGAGCTCACCCTACAATGAGGGGAAGTACCCGCCAGAAGACAATAAATAAAAGGAGCGTGCACCGTGAAAACCCTAGGCATTATCGGCGGCATGAGCCCTGAGAGCACCGCCCTGTATTACCGAATCATTAACTGTGAAGTCAACCGCCGCCTCGGAGGCAACCACAGCGCCGACATTGTGATGCACAGTGTAGATTTTGAGGAAGTCGTGCGTCTGCAAAAAAGCGGTGACTGGGAAGCCGCCGGGGTTCTGCTGGCGGCAAGCGCCGTAAAACTTGAGGGTGCGGGTGCGCAGCTGCTGCTGGTGGCCACGAACACCATGCACAAGGTTGCCCCCGCGATAGAGCGCGCCACCACCGTACCGCTACTGCACGTAGTTGACGCCACCGCCACCGCCATCCAAAGGCAGGGGCTGCAGAGGGTGGGGCTGCTGGGCACAACCTTCACCATGAGCGACGGGTTCTACACCAAGCGCATGGCGGCGCACGGAATCCAGACGATCGTACCAACCGAACCGGAACAGGCAGAGACTAGCCGCATCATCTTTGAGCAGCTGTGCCTGGGCCGTGTGGAGCCTGAAGCCGTGCAGTATCTTCAGCAGGTCATTACAGGGCTGAAGGAGCAGGGCGCCCAAGGCGTGATCCTGGGGTGCACCGAACTCTGCCTGGCAGTAGAAGCGGACAAGACCCCGCTGCCGGTCTTTGACAGCACCACCATTCACGCGCTCGCGGCAGTAGAGGCAGTGTTAGCGCCGCCGCTTCCCGCATAAACCCCGCTTCTTGACCGAAATAAATAACTTGCTCCCCATGAAAAGACTAGCTGCAGCCCTTGAATATAAAGTTCCACCGCCACTTATTGGGGCACTGTGCGCCTCACTGATGTGGCTCATCTGCGGGATGCCACCGCTGACAGGCAGACCACCGCTGCTGCTGGTTCCTGCCCTTGCACTGGTTGTACTCGGCCTAACGGTAGACGCGGTGGGGGTGCTGTCATTTAGGCGTGCCCGCACCACAGTGAACCCGTTCGCCCCCGAACGCACCGTAAACATTGTCTCCTCCGGAATATATCGTTTAAGCCGCAACCCCATGTACTTGGGTATGGCCTGCATACTTACCGGGTGGGCAGTGTGGCTGTGGCAGGTGCAGGCTGTGCTCGGGGTGGTGCTTTTCGTCGCCTGGATAACGCGTTTTCAGATTATTCCCGAAGAGCGGATTCTCACCCAGAAGTTCGGTACAGAATACCGGCAGTACCGCCAGCAGGTGCGGCGCTGGGTATAACCCAACACCTACCAAAAACTGTGTATGGCTGGCTATGCGGACATACATCCTGCCAACCAAAACCCTGAATGGTTCGGGGGACTCACTATCGTATGTGCGCCTTTTACAGGATAGACTTAATAGCGGTGGACTCGGCAGGAAAGACGGTGATATTCATGAATCGTATCTCGACCCATTTTCTCGATCTTGAGGGCATTAAAACCGCGTACTACAGTACGGAGGGTGAAGGCGCGCCTATCATGCTCCTTCATGGTGGCGGGGGGGATCACGCCATGCTCTCCTGGAAAACGATCATGCAGACCTGGACCGGATCTCAGCCTTTAGTTGCTCTGGATCTGCCAGGGTACGGCAACAGCGATAAACCCGAATTAGAGTACTCGCTGAGTTTCTACACGGGCTTCCTCAATGCCTTCCTGGATACTTTGAACGCTCAAAATGTTACCTTGTGTGGCCTTTCAATGGGCGGCGCCATTGCTTTGCAATATGCGCTGCGGTATCCGAACTATATTGGCAAGCTGGTGCTGGTGGCACCTTGGGGTGTGTCCGCTTCACCGTATTCACTCATGGGACGGTTGCGGGTGCGTTTGCCACTCAATCAGGTGGCATATAAAACCTTGCAGAATAGGTGGCTGGCAAAGAACATTATTGCCGGGTCACTGATTGGGAATCGCGAGAAAATTACCCCCGAAATTCTGGATGAGGTGCAAACTGCTGCCCATTCGAAAGACGCGGCACGAGTTTTTCAATCATTTCAGATCAGTGAGCTGTGGGGAGAACATCCGGTCGGGCACCTAATACCGCTTCTGCCACAGATCAAGGTGCCAACCCTATTTATTCAAGGGGATAAGGACCCCGGCGTCAAAGTCGGTGATGTGAAGCAGGCAGCCGCATCTATGCTGAATGCACGGGTCGAAATTTTTGAGCATCATAAGCATTGGGTTCAGAAAGAGAGCCCCGAACGGTTTGTGGATATAGTGCGCGACTTCATCGAGTCGTAACTCTTGTCACACTGAACGAACAGCATAAAAATGAACCCCGGGAAGCACATTGAGAACAAGATTTTCTGGTGCTCGGTAGGAACAACAGTCTCGGCTGGACATGCGCAAAACGTCTTTGAACTCTGAATAATGCAGCTTTGGGCGTATTACAAGGCCCTAGAGGGTAGGTAATACGCCCAAAGATGCGTTATTCGAGTTGGGAACAGAGGATAACCTACTTCACGATACGGTAGACCTTCGCTTCGTAGGGGCGTAGGGTGGTGCTCGCATCGGTCAGGGCGCCGGCGTCATCCCGGTAGTTGGAGTGCACCAGTTCGACGGACGCTCCGGCTGCACGCGCATCATCCAGCAGCGAGAAGGTGCGCTCCACCGAATCAGACGTGAAGTTAGAAACCACGAGCAGGGATTGGTTCGCGTCGGTGCCGTCCGGGCCGCCGGTACGGGTGTAGGCGTACACCGCCTCATCCTCGGAGTGCGGAACCTCAACCGAATCTACGGGTGCGAACGACCCGTACACCATCAAATCTTTGAGCTCACCGCGGCGCAGCTTCGCCAATTCCTGATAGTGGTAGAACACCGAATCCTGATCGTCCAGGGCAGCCTGCGCATTAATCTGCGGGTAGTTCGGGTTCACCTTCAGCCACGGCTCGACTCCCGCGTTCGTGAACCCACCGTTCGCCGAGTCGTCCCATTGCATGGGGGTGCGGGCGTTATCGCGACCCTTAATGTAGATGGCGCGCATCGCATCCTCGTGGCTGAGCCGCTGATGATCCACGTGCATGTCCTCGTAGAAACGAATCGAATCGCCGTCGCGGTAGTCGTCGATCGACTCGAACCGTACATTGGTCATGCCCAGTTCCTCACCCTGATAAATATAGGGGGTTCCCTGCATAAAATGTAAGGTGGTTGCCAACTGCTTCGCTGAAAGCACCCGAAATTCGGGGGAATCGTTGCCGAACCGCGATACCACGCGTGGCTGATCGTGGTTATTCCAGTACAGCGAACCCCACGCCTTGCCCTCAAGTTTCGTCTGCCACTCGTTCAGAATGCGCTTAAGCTCGGTTAGCTTATACGGCGCATACGACCACTTGCCGCCCAGCGAACCTTCGGGGTCGTTATCGACGCCCATGTGGTCGAAGTGGAAGAGCATCTGCAGTTCGCCCGCATCGTAGCCTGCCCACAGCTTCGCGTCCTCGGGGCTGGTCGCGCTCGTTTCGCCCACGGTCATCACATCGTACTTCGAGAACGCCTCACGGTTGAGCTCTTTCATCCACGGATGCACCATCGTGCCGTTCGCAATCACAAACGGGATTGACGACGTATGCTTCTCAAAATCGGTGGAAGGGTCGTCCGGGAAGCCTTCGGGCTTAGAAATAATGTTGATGGCGTCCAGCCGGAAACCATCCACGCCCTTATCGAGCCACCAGCGCACCATCGCATAAAGGTCTTCGCGTACCTTCGGGTTCGCCCAGTTCAGATCGGGTTGTTCCTGAAGAAAATGTGCAGGTAGAACTGCTGCGTGGCTTCGTCCCACTCCCAGGCGGAGCCGCCGAATTCGGAAGCCCAGTTATTCGGAGGAATCGGGGTGCCGTTCTCGTCAAACCCGTTGGGGTCTTTCCAAATGTAGTAGTCGCGGTACGGGTTATCTTTTGAGGAACGAGACTGCACAAACCACGGATGCTGATCCGAAGTATGGTTCGCCACCAAATCCATCAGAATTTTG
>ERZ773070.2045-NODE-2045-length-11756-cov-4.245107_pt1 | contig 11756 bp, 15 predicted proteins | sample MGYA00580618_ERZ773070 | MGnify/ENA primary metagenome ERZ773070 (study PRJEB29015, sample SAMEA2738023) | human oral metagenome | biome: human oral; feature: human-associated habitat; material: dental | place: China | collected 2019 ...
GTCAAGAATTCTTATATTTATCCTATGCTCCAATTATTTTTGTATCTGCAAAAACAAAACAACGTCTCTCAAAGATTCCACCAATCTTAAAAGAGATTCATGAAGTTCGTTCACGCCGTATTTCATCTTCAGTACTAAACGATGTATTGATGGATGCGATTGCGATGAATCCAACTCCAACGGATAAAGGGAACCGGTTGAAGATTTACTATATGACTCAAGTAGCGATTCAACCACCTACTTTTGTTACCTTTGTTAATGACGTAGAATTGATGCATTTTTCATACGAGAGGTTCTTAGAGAATAGAATTCGTTCAGCTTTCGGTTTTGAAGGGACTCCAATCCACATGATAACCCGTCAAAGAAAGTAAAAAAAATCATATCTATCTTATAAAAGACGATATAAACCATTGAAACTATTCTCTTAGAATGTTATACTTTAGAAGAAATCAAAACTATTTAGATTTCCAGATTAGTTGGACCACTCAACAAAATCTGATAGAAATTCTTATTTGATGGAGGTGAAACTAAAATGGCTAACAAAGCAGAATTAGTAGATCGCGTTGCTAAAAAAACGCAATTAACAAAGAAAGATGTTTCAGCAACAGTTGAAGCTTTATTCGAAACAATTCAAGAGGCTTTAAAAGCAGGTGAAAAAGTTCAAGTTATCGGATTTGGTAACTTTGAAGTTCGCGAACGCGCTGCTCGTAAAGGACGTAACCCTCAAACAGGTAAAGAAATCAAAATCAAAGCTTCAAAAGTTCCAGCATTCAAAGCTGGTAAAGCTCTTAAAGACGCTGTTAAATAATGAATTTAGAAAAAGCCTATCATATCAAGTGTTTGAGCTTGTGAGACAGGCTTTTTTTGTTGCTTTGGGGCATTTTTGGGGCAAGGATTAATACTTTTCCATCACATCTGCCACCGTTGATTTCATTTGCTTTGTTATGTGAGTATATATTTGAGTAGTTGTTTTAGCGTCTGAGTGTCCGACTCGATCCATAATAGCCTTGAGTGGTACGTTGTTTTCAGCAAGTCGACTTACTAGCGTGTGACGGAATATGTGACTAGTAAGGTTTTTCTGTATTGGTGTTTCAAGTCTTTCATTAGCTTTCTTTAGAGCTAGGTTAAAAGAGTTTGTTTGCAAAGGAACTCCATTTTTTGTGGTGAAGATGAATCCCATATTTTTATAGCGAGGATTGGTATTTTTCTCCAGTTCGTTCATGAATTCCATCTCTTCTAAAATTTCTTTTTCACGAGTAGTCATCACGGTCTCACGATAGGATGCCAGTGTTTTTGGTGATGTCTTTTCACCTTTCTGATATCCATTTGTGTGGTCGTAGGTTCCATGAAGCTGCTGGACGTTAGATTCATAATCAACGTTATGTGGTTCGATTCCAACAGCTTCACCGATACGACAACCATTCAAACTCATAAATTCCGAGAGCAGCCCGATTCGATAAGTGCTTGGCCTACGATACAACTCTTTCAGCAGCAGTTTGATTTCATCTTCTTCAAGATATTTTTGTTCTACTTTTTTCCAATCTTCCAAAGATTTTATAACCCTTGGAAGCTTAGCTCTCCTAGCTGGATTGTCCTTGATAATGCCGAGGTCTATTGCATAATCAAAAGCAAGATTGAGCATGGACTTGTTCCGCTCTTTTTTATTTCTGGAGCAATCAAGTTTGTCCAGGTAAGATTGAATATACTTGGGATCAATTTTAGATACTTTGATACCTACTCCGAAGTCATCTTTTATCTCTTTGATATTCCCGCTTAAGGAAGCAATAGAAGAACGTTTAATCTCTTGTTGGTAGGAATGCCCACCACTGGTCGAAAAGCTCTGTAAAAAGCATTTCTGAGCTTTCCAGATCGCTTAGAATATTTGCTATTTTTATTTCAAGTTGTTTCTGAGCTTCTTTTCGGATACGAGGAGCGTCTTTTTCCATGAGAATGGATACTCTGGCCCATTTTTCGGTGTAAGGATTTTTATACCTTTCAACAAAATTTACTTTTCCACTTTTATGTTGTTCTACCCACATTGTATTTTCTCCTATAATTTGATAAAATGGGTATAGTAAAGAGGGCTTTTTAATGCCGTTTACTATCCTGATTGCCTCACGTTCAGACTCGCCAAAGTTTGAGAGCGTGGGGATTTTTTGTTTTCTATTTTTTAAATATATTTTTTATAGCATGCCACAGGTATCTCCAACGGTAATTTTTGTGGAAATTACGATGCCTTTGTAAATCTGTTTTTAGAACATCTTTTGGATATCCCATTTCGCTGGCTAAAACTAGCCAATCTGAGGGGTATGATGCGTCATGCTCCTTTATAGAATAGAGACATAGTTCTAATAAGTCAAAGCCTGCTTTGTTATCAAATAAGGCTAAAGAATGGAAGAAAGTATATAAATCTCTTTGCCCTTTACCATTTCGGTAATCAGCCGGTGTTATCTTTATTTGGTTATGAAACTTTTTGTGGTAACTTAGACTCGCACTTGCTTTATAATTAAACATACGTCCTCCATGAGCAGCACGATTTCTGAATGCTAATATTAAATCGAGTATTTCTATAAATAAAGTTTTATCTGCTGGTGTTAGTTGAGAGCTAGAAAGACCTGTACAAAGAGAAATAATCTTGTCTTTTTGTGGACCTTTTAGGATTTTAATAAAATTGGTGATATTTCCTAGTGTCGTTTCTTTAAAAAGTATCCACGGAGGTATGTGCTTATGTTTGATTCGATAAGAGTTTAAAGGCTCTACAGGTCTATTGGCCGCGATGTCTTTAAGCATATCCAGAAGAAAATCTCTTTGATATTTTTTGTGTTTATGTTGAAATTTCCCTCTATTGTATTTTTTTCTATCCAGATAATCTGACTCTAAAATACCAAAATCTTCTGCTAGAGCATAAGCTAGAGCTGTTCTTAGAGACAACTCTACTTCCAAAGTCGCTTGCATTACCAAATTTCTGATTTGTTTGTCAAGATTATAAAGTGAAACAAGGTGTTCAAATGTTTCTTTTTCTAAAAATGTTTCAACTGTTTTGGATGAATCAAGTAAAAAAATCTTGTATCCATTTACTATTTCGTAATAACCGTAGTTTCTGAGAGCAAAGTTAGCTGCTTTTCTATCTAAAATAGTTAAGTTTCTATTTTCTAATATTTTAATTTGTTTATTAAAATCGGAAAAAGGTTTCATTTCTTCTCCTATAAAGCACGAAAGAGCCCCAATAATTTATTGAGACTCTTTCGGTAGGATGCATCGGGCATCCGGACCAATTCGTATAAATACATTATAGAGTCTTTTGTTATTTTTGTCAAGCAACTATTTCCAAAATGAAAATAGCTGTTTTTACTTCTCTCTATACAAATCCACGACTTCACCGATAATTCGGAAGTCTGTCTCTGGTGTGATTGGCATATCCTTGTACGCTAGGTTTAAGCTATGTAGGTATGCCTGTTCTTTATCAATGAAAAGCTACTTGATATAAGCATCGCCGTTATAGTTGAATACACCTACAACTCCGTCGTTCAGATCCACGCTGGTCTGAATGAATACCAGGTCGCCATCGTGGTAGTCAGGTTCCATTGAGTCCCCTTTAATGGGAATAACAAAGTCGGCATCAACATCTACTGGCAACTCAATCTGTTCAACTCGTACATCGTTCAAATACTGCCCTGTACCTGCAGAAGCTGGGTGGTCGTAGTAGTCGTAACTATATAGCTGGATGAGCTCTGAAACTTCGTTTATCTTCGTTTCTTCTTCGTTTCTCTGCTCGTTCAGTTGTTTTCAGCGTACGTCAAGACCTTGTCTTGTCTTAGTGGTTTTAGTTGGTTGTAGATGGTTTGGATTGAGGAAGTGGGAGAGATAGATATATTACATGATTCTCCTACCATCGAGTAAACCACAGGATTAGCAGTAACAAATCTCGGATCTAGAGTAGATTTTGGGACTCCAAAAAAATCTGCAATTTTTTGAACATTACCCGGGATCGGCAAAGAAGTTCCTTTTACATATCCTGTCAATGTGCTAGGCGGTATCCCTGTCGCTCGAGATAGCTCAGCTTGTTTACAATTTCTATCAGATAAAATTGAGTTAAGATTTGCAGAAAAGACTTTCATATCCTCTTTATCTTGAGGAGTTAATTTCCCTCGTCCTCTCGCCATATTTTCACCTCCTATCTTCTTTACTACATACTACCGTTTATTTTCGATTTTGTAAATAAAAAATTCCGAAAAAATTCGAAAAACTATTTGAGTATGATTTAAATCGTAACACAATATAATCAAGCTTAGAGATAAGCAAATAAAACGAAAGGAAAAAGAGATATGCGAAGACGCAAGAAGCCTGAAAAGGCAACAAAAAAAGAGCCATGGCTTAATAACGGTCCTAAGGCTCTGGTTATCTCAACAGTGATTACAGCCAGTGTTGAGTTAATCAAACACTTCTTGAAATAGAAGTGGGGTGAGCGGGGCAAAAGCCCCAAGGCTCACTAATAGTATAGCATATCTCGGAGGTTTTGTCATGAAAGACAAGAAGAAATTTTGGAATGTGGTCTGTTTGCTACTCGCTGGGGCTATCTGGGTGTACTTCATCTGGAAAAGAAAATTAAAAACCACAAAGCGTGGTTTGATTCTGAGATAGAGCGTATCAAGAAAGAGTATCATTTGTGATTTTTCTTGGATAACTTTTTCACAAATTGTTTTTGAAGATTGGAAGGTTGTTGCTTGTTCGCGAATTGACTAAGAGTGCTTATATTTTTTATTGCTACATCTGCAGATATTTCTCCTGAAATAGCTTTAAAAATTAGGTCATTTATCTTTAAACCTTGGTCAGTTTGAGTGTCTAGTTGAGATACTTTTTCAAGTTCAAGTAATCTTAATTCGTGAGTTTGTTTCAGCGAATCAAGCTCTTGTGAGTGTTGCTTTTGCATTTTTTCCATATCTTGTTTAAATTGATTTTCGATATTTTCAAGCTCTTGTGAGTGTGCGATGTTAATTTTATCAATTTCATGCTTGCTGTTTTCTTTAGCAGCGATGTAAGACCACATAGCAGAAACAAAGGCAGGTATGGCAGCTATCGCAAGTGTTTCTATAAAACTAAAATTATTCATAAATTTTCTCCAATCATTTTATTATCTTTATTATACCAAATTTAGAAAGGAATGCTATGAACGAAAAAGAAACAACAAATCATAAAGGCAATAAGCAGCAAAAGGATATTTTAAAAGACTTGTTGGTTTATTCTAAAAAGCTTAAACAAAATGATTTTCATTCAAAAATCATCATTTCAGCGGATGGAGTTTATCTAGAGCAAACAAAAGAGTTTCGCCCACTTGATGAAACTCTACTGGATTAGCTTACTCGTGTGTAAGGATGGTATTTAGACAATCTATGAATATTAGAACCGACAGATCCAATCAAGACAGAGCTGTATTCTGATTCACTAACATTATGGTAGTGATAAATACTACCGTTATTAAATTCAACTTCTAAGATTCCTGCCTGCCAACCAACACTACGAACATTAGTAGATGCAACATATTTTCTCTGCATAATTCTCTCCTTTCTGTTGAAATTTTGACTAAAACGGTGAGAGGTCCTAGTCAAAATATATTATATGATAAAAAACAACGTTTGTCAATATATTGTGCAAGAAAGGAGTGAAAATCTACAATGAACACAATATATAGTACAATAGCATATATAAGCGCAAAAGATATAAAAATAAATCTAGATAAGGAGAAAACGGCTATGCTTTTGGAAAAAATATCCGAAAACTTTCAGAAAGAAATTGGACGGTTTATAAACTTTGTTTAAAAGCAGGTATTGGACCTGATGGAATCTATCGTTTAAGAGATGGAGAAGTGAAAGATTTATATTTTGACACAGTTAAGAAAATTGCTGATGCGTTGAAAATCAGCATAGATGAATTAAGATAAGGAGGTAAGAACGTGCAAGGAGAACGTTTAAAAAAGTGGCGTGAGACAGAAAAAATGTCTCAAGAAGAACTTGCAGAAAAGTAGAATGTTTCACGAACAACAATACATTTGATAGAAACAGGTCATTTTTCAACTGTCAAACTTCGAACACTTCAAAAACTAGCAAAAGATTTTTTTAAAACGAATGTTTAATGAGCTAAACGAAATTATACTCAAATTATGTTTAGAGAAAGGAGCAAATATGACGGATGAAAGAAAATATAAAACATCTTCATGAACGCATAAAGCATTTTCAGTCATTGATTACTTATATGTCTGAGCATGAGAAAAAGTATTATTTAGAAAAAGATTGGTTTGATAACCCAACTCTAATTTCTATAGAAGATGCAAAAAAAGAAGTAGAACTAGCCAAGAAGAAGCTAGAACTACTTTCTAGACGGTTTGTTATGGGATGTATTTTGCAATTACTGCACCGATTATTCCACCTAGGATAAGGTTTATAATCCATAGAATCATTTGTCCATAGGCTGTTTCTTGAAAAGTGGAATAAAGTCCCTTGACAGATACTCCCCTGATTGTCCATATGGACACGTTGGTCTTCAATGTTTTATTGATAGCATGTGTAACAAATGTGGAGAACAGATTAACTTTACTCGAAGTTGACATACTGAGTTTAACGTATTCTCCATTGGCGAAAGCTTCAGCTTCTTCTTTGCCAGTGAGGAATCGCTTTGGATTAAAATTATTCAAATGTAGCAATTTTTCGATATGTGGGTTTTCAATATAGTTACCACCGTATAGTAATTTAAATAAATGACCAAGATCTATTTTCTTGTCGTTATCAATAGCAACTGGTGAACCACCAAGAACCTTGAATCGTTGTTCTAAGGCATTAAAACCGAAGACGCTATCTCTCATATTCCAGTGAATCCACATTTTGTCGGAGTTTTTATCGACAAATGCAAAGAAATCATTTAACAATTCTTTTTCGATAATTCTGTAATTCTCATCTGTAATAGGGATGTCCAACATTTCAGAGTATTGATGAATAGAAAAGTTATTCGTTTGAGCATTATTGAATTGACGAACGGATATCGATGCAATTCTGGGACTTTTTCCCCCTAGATTATAGAAACTTTCGCACGAATAATGAATAATGAGATATTTTTCTGGTTTGTTTTCGATTCCTTTTAAAACACCAGATGCGTATTTGTAATCTGTATATCGGGACATCTTTAACCTCAGATAATGTTTTTTATTAGTTATTATACCATAAATAAAAAGGAGGAAAGGAATGGAAGACGCTGTTAAATAATGAATTTAGAAAAAGCCTATTGTATCAAGCTTCATTGCTTAGTCGATAGGCTTTTTTGTTTTGAAAAATATGATGTTATCGTTCTGTGCAAAAAGAAAAAGGTTCCCATGTATGAGAACCTTCTTTTAATTAGTTTTTAGAAGCTGCTTGGAATTCAGGATTTTTCCACGCTTCATCAATGATTGCTTGCAATTCTTTAGCAGATGCTTGCATTTTTTGAGTTTCAGCGTCGTTCAATGGGATGTTTACTGGACGAACGATACCGTGTGCACCAACAACAGCTGGTTGACCGATAAAGACGTTTTTAACACCGTATTGACCTTCTTGGAAGACTGAAAGTGGAAGTACTGCATTTTCGTCATCAAGGATTGCTTTTGTGATACGAGCAAGCGCTACGGCGATACCGTAGTATGTAGCTCCTTTTTTGTTGATGATCATCGACTCGACCGTGGCGCCTTCGCTCAGGTGGGTGCGGGCGTCTTCCACGCGATCGCGCGAGATTTCGGAGGCACGCAGGTAGCCTTCGACTTCCGGCTCGATCTGGATGGTGGCGCCGCGGGCGTCCACGCTGGTGACGGTACCGGTGACGACCGAGCCCTTGTCATGCGTGGAGGCGAAGTTGGTGAACGGGTCGCCTTCCAGCTGCTTGATGCCCAGCGAGATGCGCTCGCGCTCGACATCGATGCCCAGCACCACGGCCTCGACCTCGTCGCCCTTCTTGAAGTCGCGGACAGCTTCTTCGCCGGACTTGTTCCAGGACAGGTCGGACAGGTGCACCAGACCGTCGATGCCGCCCGGCAGGCCGATGAACACGCCGAAGTCGGTGATGGACTTGATGGAGCCCTTCACGCGGTCGTTGCGGCGGTGGTTCTCGGAGAACTCCTGCCACGGGTTGGCGTGCGTCTGCTTCATGCCCAGCGAGATGCGGCGACGATCCTCGTCGATCTCCAGAACCATGACCTCGACCTCGTCGCCCAGGCTGACCACCTTGCTGGGGTTGACGTTCTTGTTGGTCCAGTCCATTTCGGAGACGTGCACCAGACCCTCGATGCCCGGCTCGATCTCGACGAACGCGCCGTAGTCGGTGATGTTGGTGACCTTGCCGAACATGCGGGTGTTCTGCGGGTAGCGACGGCTGATGCCGACCCACGGATCCTCGCCCAGCTGCTTGATGCCCAGCGAGACGCGGTTCTTCTCCTGGTCGAACTTGAGCACCTTGGCGGTGATTTCCTGACCGACCTGCAGCACTTCCGTCGGGTGACGGACACGGCGCCATGCCATGTCGGTGATGTGCAGCAGACCATCGATGCCGCCCAGGTCGACGAACGCACCGTAGTCGGTGATGTTCTTGACCACGCCCTGGACCACGGCGCCTTCGGTCAGCGTCTCGAGCAGCTTGGCGCGTTCCTCGCCCTGCGACAGCTCGATGACGGCACGACGCGACAGCACGACGTTGTTGCGACGACGGTCGAGCTTGATGACCTTGAACTCGAGGGTCTTGCCCTCGTAGGGGGTGGTGTCCTTGACCGGACGGGTGTCGATGAGCGAACCCGGCAGGAAAGCACGGATACCGTTGGTCATGACGGTCAGACCGCCCTTGACCTTGCCGGTGACCGTACCGGTGACCAGATCGCCGGACTCCAGGGCGAGTTCCAGCTGCACCCAGGCAGCCAGACGCTTGGCGCGATCACGCGACAGGCGGGTTTCGCCGAAGCCGTCCTCGAGCGAGTCGATGGCAACCGATACAAAATCACCTTCCTGAACTTCCAGCTCGCCGCGGTCGTTGTAGAACTCCTCGACCGGCACGTAGCTCTCGGATTTCAGGCCGGCGTTGACGACCACGTAGTTGTGGTCGACCCGGATGACTTCGGCGGTGATCACCTCACCCTGCCGCATCTCCTGGCGCTTGAGGGATTCCTCGAAGAGGGCGGCAAAGCTGTCTTCCGATGCCGGATTCTGGGTAACTTCAGTGCTCATTGATATCCAAAAGATTCTCGCCAGCCGCGCTGCATCCATGTGGACAGCGGCAAACCAGCGGTGTTGGGGAAAATCCCGGAACGACGGAGCGCAACGCCAGCCCGGGGACAGCGGCCGCCGTCATGGACACGACGGCCGACAAGACGAAGACGCAGAAATGAAGACCCGCCGGGCTAGGCCTTCTGGCGCTCCTGCCAGGCAGCCAGCACGCGGTCGACGGTCTCGTCGACGGTGAGGTTGCCCGAATCGAGCCAGAAGGCGTCTTCGGCGGGCTTGAGCGGTGCCACGGTGCGGCCTGCGTCGCGGTGGTCGCGCTCCTTCAGATCATGCAAAATCTTTTCAAGTGTAGCAGAGAATCCCTTCTCCAACAGCTGTTTGTGGCGGCGCTCGGCGCGTGCCTGCACGCTGGCCGTGAGAAAGACCTTGAGCGGGGCGTCCGGAAAGACCACGGTGCCCATGTCGCGGCCGTCGGCCACCAGCCCGGGGGCCCTGCGGGCGCGATGCTGCAGCACGTTGAGCGCCTCGCGCACGGCCGGGTGCACGGCCAGCCGCGATGCCTGCAGGCCGATGCCGTCGGCACGGATGGCGGCCGACACGTCCTCGCCCGACAGCATGATGCGGCCATCGGGCAGGAACTCGGGCTCCAGCGTCTGGGCCGCCCGCACGGCAGCGTCCTCGTTGGCGCCGTCCTCGCCCTCCTGCACCAGCTTCATCGCCACCAGCCGGTACAGCACGCCGCTGTCCAGATAATGAAAGCCCAACCGCTGGGCCACCCGTGCAGCCACCGTACCCTTGCCCGAGGCGGTGGGACCGTCGATGGTGATGACGGGAATGCCATGGTGCGCGGCGTCCTTGTGGCCATGGGAATGGGCATGCGACGAAGACATGATGACGATCTCCTTGTGGATCCTCTTGGTGGGAAGATCTCATTGTCTCACCGTCCGCCTCCGGATACACCTGCCGGGCGCATCCATGCGCCGAGCCGTGATGCGCCCAGCCACCACGAGCCAGGCCGGTTCGTGCCAAGCAGGCGCCCGGGACACGCTGGGGCCTGCGGTGCAATCCAGGGGCCCAGGCCCACCCCGGCCCCCCCGGTTCCGGGCCGTCTGCTCAGTCCCCTTCCGCCACGCTCACGTCCAGCCCCACCGAGCGGGCCAGCGCCACGAAGCCCGGGAAGGAGGTGCCGACGTTGGCCGTGTCGCGGATGTGGATGGGCCCGCGGCTGCGCAGCGCCGCCACCGTGAAGGACATGGCGATGCGATGGTCGCCATGGGCCTCGACCGTGCCACCGGCAAAGGGATGCGCCTCGCCGCCCCTGCCCTCGATGCGCATGCCGTCGGGCAGCACCGTGACGGGCAGGCCCACGGCGGCCAGACCGTCGGCCATCACCTGGATGCGGTCGGACTCCTTCACGCGCAGTTCTTCGGCCCCGCGCAGCTCGGTCACGCCCTCGGCGCAGGCGGCCGCGATGAAGAGCGCCGGGAACTCGTCAATGGCCAGCGGCACCCAGGCCGGATCGATGGTGATGCCCTTGAGACGCCCGCCACGCACGTGCAGGTCGGCCACCGGCTCGCCCCCCACCAGCTGCGGGTTGGATTCGGTGATGTCGGCGCCCATGGCCCGCAGCACGTGCAGCACGCCGGTGCGCGTGGGGTTCATGCCCACATGACGCAGGACGAGATCCGATCCAGGGCAGATGGCGGCCGCCACCAGGAAGAAGGCTGCCGACGAGATGTCGGCCGGCACGTCCACTCGCGCGGCGCGCAGCACCTGCCCGCCGCGCACCGACACCGTGGCGCCCTCACGCCCCACCTGCACGCCGAAGGCCGTCAGCATCCGTTCGGTGTGGTCACGCGTGGGCGCCGGTTCCGTGACGCGTGTCTCGCCGTCAGCGTACAGCCCGGCCAGCAGCAGCGCGGACTTCACCTGGGCGCTGGCCACCGCCAGCTTCAGATCCACGGCCGTGAGCCCGTCCACCGGCTGCACCTGCAGCGGCGGCTTGCCATCCTGGCTGTCGATGCGTGCGCCCATCCGCGAGAGCGGATCGATCACCCGCCGCATGGGGCGGCGCGACAGGCTGGCATCGCCCACCATCCGGGTGGCGAAGCGCTGACCGGCCAGAATGCCGCACAAGAGCCGCATCGAGGTGCCCGAGTTGCCGCAGTCCAGGTCGCCGGCCGGCGCCTGCAGGCCATGCAGCCCCACGCCATGCACCTTCACCTGCCCCTGCTCCGGTCCGTCGATGCGCACGCCCATCGCCCGGAAGATCTGGGCCGTGGCCAGGGCATCGGCCCCTTCCAGGAAGCCATGGACTTCCGTCACGCCTTCGGCCAGCGCGCCCAGCATGATGGCGCGGTGCGAGATGGACTTGTCACCCGGTACCCGGATGTCGCCCCGCACCTGCCCGCCCGGTGCCACGTCATATGCCTGAAACATGAATAAATTCCTCCCGAAGCGCTTGGACTTTTTCTAGACTGACGGTCGATTCGGCATGAAGAGCGGCCCCCGCAACAGCCGGTCCCGGAA
>ERZ773070.2047-NODE-2047-length-11744-cov-22.409017_pt1 | contig 11744 bp, 10 predicted proteins | sample MGYA00580618_ERZ773070 | MGnify/ENA primary metagenome ERZ773070 (study PRJEB29015, sample SAMEA2738023) | human oral metagenome | biome: human oral; feature: human-associated habitat; material: dental | place: China | collected 2019 ...
TCTCGTCGGCGAACGTGAACGTGTACTCGATGCTGAAGCGTGCCCCGGCGCGCAGGGTGGTGGTTCCCGTGTATTCGCCGGATGCTGTGTGCGGGGCGGCGAACCATAGCCCGGCACCCCCGTAGAGGCCGTTGCCGACGCTGCCGCCGGGGGTGAACGTGCCCCCGCCTGCGGCGAGCAGGCCCTCCCATTTGGTGGTGCGGGAGGCGCGCGTGTCGGTGAGCTGCCCGTGGTACGAGTCGAGCCCGAAGAAGGTGCTGTTGGGGTTATCCATGGTGGTGTTAAACGCCTGAGTGAATACCCCGTAGTCGACGGCAACTACCTGGTCCGAGGCTGCGTAGGCTGGGGCCGTTGCGGATGCGGCGACGGCGGGGGCGGACCATGCGGCGCCAGCGAGTGCGCGGCGCCGCGTGAGGCCGCCCCTGAAGGGTGCGTGGGTCACGTGGACTCCTGTATGTATTTGAGAGAGTGTGAATGTATGCGATGTGAGTGAATACGACCTATCCAGTGTAGTAGACAAGTGTGCCTGCGCGCTGTAATGGCGCTATTATGTGTAGGAAATATTTGAAAATTTGTGCACTTCAACCCCGGACATAGCGGATTTTTATGCATTTTCGTGCTGGTGCGCGTCGCAGCGCACCGCGTGTCGGGGGTGGTTGTGGTGCGCCAATTAGCTGTATTTCATTCACTCAATTCACAAGCATCCTAGGAGCCACAGTGGCATTCATGAAATCTGCGCGCCTTTTTGCCGCGACCGTAGTTTTAATCGCAGCCGGTGCCGTCCCCGCCAGCGCAAGCACCATCAACACGTACGATACGGACGGTGATGGTATCCCGAACGCATGGGAGATCAGCGGCTATGACGCCGATGGCGACGGCACAGTTGACGTTGACTACCCGGGTATGGGGGCCAACCCGTACCGTAAAGATATTTTTGTTGAGATGGACTACATGCCCGGTGAGCTCGCCACCGAAGCCGACCTTGACCGCATTACCGAGGTGTTCGCCTCCCTGCCGTTACGTAACCCTGACGGTACGCGGGGTGTGAGTATCCACCTGGATGCCGGGCCCGCCCGCAGCGCGAAGTACAACCTGGGCGGCGGGAACGAGATTCCACATCAGAAGCTTAACGGTATGGGGGACTGGGCGGCACTGAAGAACCGTCATTTCGCCTCGGCCCGTGACGCTGGTTTTCACTACATGATCTGGGGCGACTATTACGGCAATACGAGCTCTTCGGGGCTGGGTTTCACGGGCGCTCGCGGGTTTATTGTGACCGTTGGGCACACCTACTGGCGGGGTGCCAGCAGCGATATTCGGGTGGGCACATTCATCCACGAGCTGGGGCATAACTTGGGGCTGCGGCACGGTGGGGCCGATGAGGAGAACTACAAGCCGAACTATCTGAGCATTATGAACTACGAGTACCAGCTCAGCGGCGTGCCGCGCGCCGGGGGTAAGAACTACTTCGGGTATTCAACGCACGAGCATATGCCGCTGGATGAGAAGAACCTGGATGAGCGGCGCGGGCTTGGGGCAAACGCCTACGGGTACTTGTATAAGGGTAAACCTGCGCACCGTAACGTGGATTTTAACAAGAACGGCGTGATTGATGCGCAGCCGGTTGCCGCTGACGTGAACGGTAACCGGCGCATGAGCACGCTGCGGGCGAAGAGCGATATGAAGACTCTACGGTTTGCGGCCAGCGCGACCTCCCAGGGTGTGACGAGTACCCCGCGGACGGACCCCTATGAGGTTGAGGTGGACTATAACGAGGTAACCGCTGAATTCGCGCGGGAACGTGGCCTGCTGCCCTAACTGCTGTAGGGGATAGGCAGCTGCGCGACGCCCCGGAAGGAATATCTTGGTCTGTCCTCACTAAGGTTTTCTTCCGGGGCGCCGCACGGCTAAGGCGCCTAGTTGCTGGGGTATTTTGCCTTCACCCAGCGCTCAAACACGCCAATGAGCGCATCTGTGAGCTTACCCAGCACCGCCAGCAGCACAATTGCCAGCAGCAGACGGTCGGTGCGCCCGTTGTTCTGCGAATCTGTGAGCAGGTACCCCAATCCCATGGAGGCCCCCAATAGCTCGGCAGCCACCAGGAACAGCCAGGCCTGCGCTAATGCCAGGCGCAGCCCCGACACCACGGACGGCAGCACGGCGGGCAGCTGGACGGTAGTGAAAAGTTTAACGCCCCGGTATCCGAAGGCGCGTGCGGCCTCTACAAGTTTAGGATCCACGTGTGCCAGTGCCGCCGAGACGGTGGTGTACACGGGGAAGAACGCGCCGATTGCCACAAGTGTTACTTTAGAGTTTTCGCCGATGCCGATCCACAGCAGCAGCAACGGAACCCAGGCGAGTGAGGGCACGGCGCGTAACGCCCCAATGGTGGGTGCTGCGGCGATGCGCGCGGGCCCCCACAGCCCGATAAGCGCCCCCAGAACCAGCCCCAGCACCGCGCCGATGCTGAACCCGAGTACCACCCGCTGGGTGGAGATTACCAGGTGGGTTGCTAGCTCGCCGCGTTGGGCCAACTCGGTTCCGGCGGCTATGACGCGGGTGGGGGAGGGCAGCTGCACCGCGGTGAATACCCCGGCGGTGCTCAGCACGTACCACAGCGTGATGAGTGCTGCGGGCAGGATAAGCCCCACATAGTGTTTGGCACCCAGGGGCAGGGCGCGCCTTGGCCGGGGCTGGCCGCGGTGGGAGCTCGCCAATTGGGTGCGCCCGGCAGCGGTGCTGGCAGCTGCCGTGCGGGCTGCGGCGGTTTCTGCGGCTGCGGATTTCGTGTGTTTGGGGGTATCTGAAAGTTCCGGGGCGTTGGAAATTTTGTCGAGGGTTACACTCATGGCTAGCTCACCGTCTTCTTCACGTTCTCAATGGCGGCGCTGTCGGCTTTCTTGGCGTATGTGTCGTCCACGATGCTGCTCAGCGCCTTATCAATGTCTGACTGGTTGGGGACGTCCCCGGATTCGACGAGGATCGGGCCAACACCTTTGAGCACCTGCACCTGCTTGTCCCCTGGGATTGGGTCAATATTCAGGTGGGTTCGTTCCATCACGAGTTTGGCGGTTTCTAACTTAATACCGGACTCGTCGGCGAGAATCTGGGTTGCTTCAGCAGTGTTTTCCAGCGCCCATTTGCGTGCATACTCATACACGTTCACGATGGTTTGCGCCGCGTCCGGGTTGTCTTTGAGGAACTGCTCGGTGGCGTTGAGGAACCCGTACGTATTGAAGTCTAGGTTGCGGTAGAACAGTACGTCGTGGCTTTCGATTTCCGCGCTGGCCATAATCGGGTCGAGCCCGCTCCAGGCGTTGACCTGCCCGTTATCGAGGGCGGTACGCCCATCGGCGTGCTGCAGGTTCTGGATGGTTACCTCTTTCGCCGCGATGCCTTCTTTCTTGAGCGCTTGGAGCAGCAGGAAGTACGGGTCGGTTCCTTTGGTGACCGCCACCGACTTACCCTTTAAATCTGATACTGCATGAATATTCGAGTTTTTGGTGGTGACCAGCGCTGACCATTCGGGCTGCGAGTACAGGTCAATCACCTTAATGGGTGAGCCGTTCGCGCGGGCCAGCAGCGCGGCAGAACCGGCGGTTGAGCCCACATCAATGTTTCCCGAACGCAGAGCCTCATTGGCTTTGTTTGACCCGGCTGATTTGACCCATTCTAGCTTTTTACCTTTTTCCTGCAGGGCCTTCTCTAACCACCCTTTCTTTTTAATAACAAGGGAGAGCGGGTTGTAGGTGGCGTAGTCCACGGTCACGGTGTCTTTGCCTTTTGCTGCTCCCGCGCCGGGGGTTCCTGCGCCTTCTCCGGCGCATCCGGCAAGAACGGTGGTGAGGGCGCTGAAGGCCAGCAAGCCCTTAAGAGCTTCGGCTCTGGTGATGGCTGTCATGGGTAATCCTTGGGTGTCTGATGGGGTGAGAAAAACAGTAAGGCGGGGAATAATTATTCACCAAGAGGGGAAGGCGCGCGGCGGCCTTGGGGCACGCGGGAGTCAGCGCCCTGCCCTAAGCGGGAACCGGGGTGGTATCGGCTTTTTCCACGCCAAGTTCTGCCAGCAGCTCAGCCCGCAGGGCAGTTAGCTCTTTGCTGGCCCTATCACGCGGGTGGGCGTCGCTAATGGTGACTACACGTGTGATCGTTGCGGGCGCATCGGGCGCGGATTTGCCGAGCACAATCACCCGGTCTGAGAGGTACAGTGCCTCTTCCACATCGTGGGTGACCAGCAGAATCGTGGTCGGGTCTTGCCGGTGAATATCCAGCAGCAAATCCTGCATTTTAATGCGGGTCAGCGCATCCAGTGCCCCAAACGGTTCGTCTAGCAGCAGCACCCCGGGTTCACGCGCCAGCGCCCTCGCCAAAGAAACCCTCTGAGCCATTCCTCCGGAGATTTCTTTGGGGCGGTGCGTGGCGTAGTCGGTGAGCCCTACCAGGCGCAGCAGCTCACGGATGCGCTCCTGTGCTCGTGTTTTTGGGGTGCCTTGGGGCAGTCCGAGCGCCACATTATCGGCGACGGTGCGCCAGGGCAGCAGGCGCGGCTCCTGGAACACCTGGGACAGGCGGCCGGCGGGGCGCGTCACGGTCCCGCCGTCGGTGGGGGACAGGCCGGAGACGGCGCGCAGGAGCGTCGTCTTGCCCGCTCCCGAGGGGCCGGTGACGGCCAGGGTCTGGCCGGGCCGCACCGTGAGCGAGAGGTCCTCCACGAGCGTGAGGCCGCGACGCACCATGGTGACGCCCTCCAGGACGAGGTCGGCGGCCGGGCCCGGGGCGGCAGTGCTCGGGGACGGGGAGCTCATGCGGAGGGCTTTCGCGCCACGACGCCGACGGCGGTGAGCAGCTCGCCCTGCAGGCGGAAGCTCTGGCGCATGGCCCGTACCCGGTCGCGCGCCCCCGGGGTGCGGCGCACGGCGCGCCAGAAGCGGGCGGCGCCGAGCAGCCCCTCGTCCTCGATGAGGCGGCGGGGCTCGAGCAGGTGCATGGGGGCGGTGCCGGTCCACTCCACCTCGAGGCCGGCCTCGGTGAGCAGTTTCCTCCAGTCCCCCAGTGGAAGCGGCCGGGCCCCGACCTTGATGGTGCGCGAGATGGTCCTGCGCACGGCGTCGAGCTCCTCGGCGGAGCGGTCCCCCCGCAGCGCCAGCTCGTGGATGGCGTACCGGCCTCCCGGGGCAAGGACGCGCACGGCCTCGGCGACGACCGCTCGCTTGTGCTCGTCGGACTGGATGGTGAGCATGGCCTCGCCCACGACCAGGTCGGCGCTCGCGTCCGGCAGGCCCGTGGCGGCGGCGTCGGCGACGACGTACTCGGCGCCGGGGTGCTTGTCGAGGATCGCGGCGACCTGGTCGCGGCCCTCGGGATTGGGGTCGACGGCCCGGTAGGAGGAGGGGCGGGAGGCCAGCAGCAGCTCGGCGGTGCGCCCGACGCCGGGGCCGAGCTCGACGACGCGCTCGCCGGGCGCGGGGGCCGCCGCCGAGAGCAGACGACGGGTCAGGCCGATGCCGCCGGGTCGCAGGACGCGCTTGCCGAGGCGGGCCAGGAGCCAGTGGCCCTGCATGCGGGCGGCCTCCGGGCCGGAGCGGGTGCCGTGGACCTGTGGCGCGGGACCGGGAGCGGGAGACAATTATCCCTCCTTGAGTCGTTAAAAATGAGTTAAGGGAACCCTAACGCACGCGCTCGGGTCCGGGCGGGTGCGCTACCTCACGGTGCGGTCGCCGTGGCCAGCCGACGGGACCCTGTGCCGTGAGCGAAAGCGCCCGATCGCGGGCATGAGGCGGGCCTCGCCCGCGTTAGCGTTGTCGACACCGAACACGAGAGGACTGACGTGAGCGAGCTGACTTCGCCCGTGACGCCCGCGGCGGCCGAGGGGCCCGGCGCGGGGCTGGGCCTGACCGACTCCATCTACAACCGGCTCCTGAAGGAGCGGATCATCTGGCTCGGCTCCGAGGTGCGTGACGACAACGCCAACGCCATCTGCGCCCAGATGCTGCTCCTGGCGGCCGAGGACCCGGATCGGGACATCTACCTGTACATCAACAGCCCCGGCGGCTCGGTGACCGCGGGCATGGCCATCTACGACACCATGCAGTACGTCGCCCCCGACGTCGCGACGGTCGCCACGGGACTGGCCGCCTCCATGGGGCAGCACCTGCTGTCCGCAGGGGCCAAGGGCAAGCGCTACCTCACCCCCCACGCCCGGGTCCTCATGCACCAGCCCTCCGGCGGCGCCGGCGGGTCCGCGACGGACATCCGCATCAACGCCGACCTCATCATCAAGATGAAGCAGGAGCTGGCGGAGATCACGGCCGCCAACACCGGTCACACGGTGGAGGAGATCATCGCCGACTCCGACCGCGACCACTGGTTCTCCGCCGAGGAGGCCCTCGAGTACGGCTTCATCGACCACATCGTGCGCTCCAGCCGTGAGATCGGCGCCCAGAACGGAGAGAACTGACATGACGGGATCTCGTCCCTACTTCGACGCCGCCGCCCGCCAGCTGGACGCCGCCGGCATCGCCCCCGGCTCCCTGCCCGCCTCGCGCTACGTGCTGCCCCAGTTCGAGGAGCGCACCGCCTACGGCTTCAAGCGCCAGGACCCCTACGCCAAGCTCTTCGAGGACCGCATCGTCTTCATGGGCGTGCAGATCGACGACGCCAGCGCCGACGACATCATGGCCCAGCTGCTGGTCCTGGAGTCCCAGGACCCCGACGGGCAGATCACCATGTACATCAACAGCCCCGGCGGCTCCTTCACCGCCCTGACGGCCATCTACGACACCATGCAGTACATCAAGCCGCAGGTGCAGACGGTCTGCCTGGGCCAGGCCGCCTCCGCCGCCGCGGTGCTGCTGGCCGCCGGATCGCCGGGCAAGCGCCTGGCCCTGCCCAACGTGCGGGTCCTCATCCACCAGCCCGCCATGGAGGGCGTGCAGGGGCAGGCCAGTGACATCGAGATCGTGGCCGACGAGATCGACCGCATGCGCGCCTGGCTCGAGGACACCCTGGCCTCGCACACCGGCCGCGACCGCGACCTCGTGCACACCGACCTGGAGCGCGACAAGATCCTGACGGCCACCCAGGCCCTGGAGTACGGCATCGTCGACCAGGTCCTGTCGTCCCGGAAGTCGCGTCCCTCACCCCGCTCAGCCTGAGAATGCCCTGAATTCGCTCTGAAATTGTTCAAATCAGCGGACGAGTGCGGGGTGGGCGCGTTAGCCTACGGGAAAGACAACCCCACCCCAACGCCCATCCCGCTGCTGTGCGGACACGCCGACCGGTCCGGCCGCGCTGAGAGGCCTTCATCGTAGGCTGGCGCATGAGTCGGGCCTCGCGCCCGCAGCGGCTCGACAAGACGGAGGACCCCACGTGGCACGCAGCGCCGAGAGTGTCGACCTTCTCAAGTGCTCTTTCTGCGGCAAGAGTCAGAAGCAGGTCAAGAAGTTAATCGCAGGCCCGGGCGTCTACATCTGCGACGAGTGCATCGAGCTGTGCAATGAGATCGTCGACGAGGAGCTCGGAGACTCCGGCGCGGGTGTTCCCCTGGAGCTGCCCAAGCCGCAGGAGATCTTCGACTTCCTCAACCAGTACGTCATCGGCCAGGAGGGCGCCAAGCGCGCCATGAGCGTGGCCGTCTACAACCACTACAAGCGCGTCCAGGTGCGCGAGCGCGCGGTCGCCGAGGGCGACGGGCTGGAGCTCGGCAAGTCGAACATCCTCCTGCTCGGCCCCACCGGCACCGGCAAGACCCACCTGGCGCGCACCCTGGCCCGCCTCCTCGACGTCCCGTTCGCCATCGTGGACGCCACCGCCCTGACCGAGGCCGGCTACGTGGGCGAGGACGTGGAGAACATCCTGCTCAAGCTCATCCAGGCCGCCGACGGCGACGTCAAGCGCGCCGAGAAGGGCATTATCTACATCGACGAGATCGACAAGATCGGGCGCAAGGCCGAGAACCCGTCGATCACGCGCGACGTGTCCGGCGAGGGCGTCCAGCAGGCCCTCCTGAAGATCATCGAGGGCACCACCGCCTCGGTGCCGCCGGGCGGGGGGCGCAAGCACCCCCACCAGGAGTTCCTGGAGATCGACACCACCAATATCCTGTTCATCGCGGCCGGGGCCTTCGCGGGCATCGAGGAGATCGTCCGCCAGCGCCAGCGCAAGGAGGTCGGCGCCCAGCTGGTCGGCTTCGGCGCGACCCTGGCCAAGGACTCGGCCCGGGACGTGTTCACCTCGCCGGTGCGCCCGGAGGACCTGCACAAGTTCGGCCTCATCCCCGAGTTCATCGGGCGCCTGCCCGTCATCGCCACCGTCCAGGACCTGGGCGTGCCCGAGCTGGTGCGGGTAATGACCGAGCCCAAGAACGCGCTCGTGTCCCAGTACGAGTACCTCTTCAGCCTCGACGGCGTCGAGCTCGTCTTCACCGACGAGGCCATCGAGGCCATCGCCACCCTCGCCCTGGAGCGCAAGACCGGTGCCCGAGGCCTGACCAGCATCGCCGAGGAGGTTCTGGGCAACGCCATGTTCGAGGTGCCCTCCATGCCGGAGGTAGGCCGGGTCGTCGTCGACGCCGATGCCGTGCACGGGACGGGACGCCCCCGCTACGAGGTGGGATCGGGGACCCTGGCGGCCGCCTACAAGGGGGAGCGGAGCCGGACGGCATGAGCGGCTCCGCCGCCGGGAGCGCCGGCACGGCCGGCGCCGCGCCCCCGATGACGGGGCCGGAGGCCGTTGAGCGGAGCCTGCCGGACGTGCCGCCACGGCTGGCGGCCTACCGCGCGACCATCGACAACCTGGACGCCGCCCTGGTCCACCTGCTGGCCGAGCGCTTCCGCTGCACGCAGCAGGTCGGCCTCCTCAAGGCCGAGCTCGGCCTGCCGCCGTCGGACCCGGGCCGGGAGAGGCGCCAGGTGGCGCGCCTGCGGGCCCTCGCCCAGGACTCCGGGCTCGACCCCGTCTTCGCGGAGAAGTTCTTCACCTTCGTCGTCGCCGAGGTGATCCGCCACCACGAGGCGATCCGCGACAGGCTGGCCGAGTAGCCGCCGGGAGCCCGCTCCGCCGCTCCCAGCAGCTCCCCCTTCGCCGAGATCGGTTCACTTCCGTGTCGAGATCGGTCGAGTTCCGCGTCGAGATCGGTTCACTTCCGCGTCGAGATCGGTCGAGTTCCGCGCCGAGATCGGTCCGCGGCGCCTGAGGTACGACCGCGCGAGCGGCGGGCCGCGTCGCCCGGGCGCGCTCCTTGGAACGTGAACGTACCTTTCCCGCGTCAACGTACCTTTCTCGCATCTTACTGGGGGTAGAGGTCAGAAGGATGCGGGAAAGGTACGTTCACGTGACGAACTTCCGTTGACGTTGCAGTCTGCCGAGCCCATCCGCCCCCTGGGTGCGCCCCGGGGCGCGTGGAGCTGCCCGGAATTCGCCCCGCGCCGAGTACCAACCGGCCGATGCGCCCCGAGGCGCGTGGGGCCGCCTGCCGGGCGGGATGATCGTGAGCACTCTGGACGCCTGCCGGCCCGGCTCACCTGAGGGTGCGGGTGAAGAGCGCGTCGATCTCCTCGGCGAAGCGCTCCTGGGCCTGCGCCCGACGGACCTTCAGCGAGGGCGTGAGCAGCCCGTTGGCGACCGTGAAGTCGCCGGGCAGCACCGTGAAGGTCCGGATGGACTCGGCCCGCGAGACCGCCTCGTTCGCCCGGGCCACCGCCCGCTCGAGGGCCGCCCTCACTCGCGGGTCGGACGCGGCCTCCACCGGGTCCATGTCCTCCAGGCCGTGGCCGGCCAGCCACAGCGGCAGCATCTCCGCGTCCAGGGTGATCAGGGCGCCGATGCAGGGGCGTCCGTCCCCCACCACGAGGACCTGGCTGACCAGCGGGTGCCCGCGCAGCCGGTCCTCCAGGACGGCGGGGGCGACGTTCTTGCCGCCGGCGGTCACGATGAGCTCCTTCTTGCGGCCCGTGATCCGCAGGAAACCGTCGTCGTCGAGGGAGCCGAGGTCACCACTGCGCAGCCAGCCGTCGTCGAGCGCCTCGGCGGTGGCGGCCGGGTTGTTGTGGTAGCCGCGGAACAGGCCGATGCCCTTGATGAGGATCTCGCCGTCCTCGTCCAGCCTCACCGAGATGCCCGGCAGGGGCCGCCCGACCGAGCCGATGCGTGTGGCTGCCGGCAGGTTGACCGTGCACGGGGCGGCCGTCTCGGTCAGGCCGTAGCCCTCCAGGACCGTGACCCCGGCGCCGCGGTAGAAGTGGCCCAGGCGCTCGCCCAGCGGCCCGCCGCCCGAGATGACGTGGGCGACCCGGCCTCCCAGCAGGCCCCGCAGGGTGGAGAAGACCAGGCGGTCGAAGACGGCCCGCTGCGCCCGCAGGCCCCGGCTCGGCCCGTCCGGGGTGTCCAGGGCCCGCGAGTAGGCGATCGCGGTCTTGGCGGCAAGGCGGAAGACCTTCTGCCTGGCGCCTGCGGAGCGGGCGTCGGCGGCGTTGTAGATCTTCTCGAACACGCGCGGCACCGCGATGACGAAGGTCGGGCGGAAGGACGCCAGGTCGGTCACCAGGTTCTTCACGTCCGGCGTGTGCCCCAGGACCCCGGCCGGCGAGCAGATGACCGCGATCTCGACGAAGCGCCCCAGCACGTGCGCCAGGGGGAGGAACAGCAGCGCGCGCACCTCGGGGGCCTGGAGCACCTCCGGGACGTGGGCGACCGCGTTGACGCTCAGGTGGATGAGGTTGCCGTGGGTGAGCTCGACGCCCTTGGGGCGGCCCGTCGTGCCCGAGGTGTAGACGATCGTGGCCAGGTCGGTGCTCCTCAGGCGCGCGGAGCGGGCGTCGAGGTCGGCGTCCGCGGCGCTGTCGGCGGAGGCGCCGGCCGCCATGAGATCGGTGACCGCGCCCTTGGCGATGGACAGCACCTGGAGCTCGTCCAGCTCGGGGGCGGTGGCCGCGAGGGTGGTCAGCACGGTCTCCATGGCCGCGTCCTCGACGACGACCAGGCGCACGGCCGCGTCCGTGATGATCCAGCGCGCCTGCTCGGCCGACGAGGTCTCGTAGATGGGCACGACCACCAGGCCCGCCTCCCAGGCGGCGAAGTCGATCAGCGTCCACTCATAGCTCGTGTGCGCCATGATCCCGATCGCGTCCCCGGGCCCCAGGCCGCGGGCCGCGAGCCCGGCGGCGACCTGGCGGACCTGGTCGTGGAAGGCCCGGGCAGACATCTCGCGCCAGCGCCCGCCCACGGAGGACTTGCGCGAGATCAGCGGGGCGTCGGGACTGGTGCGCACGCGCTCGGCGAGCGCCCACGGGCACGTCATGGCGTCGTGAACGGGCGTGAGTAGCGGGGCCGAGGTCTCGCGGGCGGTGCTCACTCCTGAGGGCCCTTCCTCGTCGTGGCGTAGATGTCGGCGATGGTGTCGGCGTACTCCCGCAGCACCTGGTTGCGCTTGACCTTCAGCGAGGGGGTCAGCAGGCCGTTGGCCTCGGTGAAGTCGGTGGCCAGCACCCGGTAGGTGCGGATGGACTCGGCCCGCGAGACCACGCGGTTCGTGCGCGCCACCGCCCGGTCGAGGGCCGCCAGGACCTGCGGGTTGGTCGAGGCCTCGACGACGTCCATCTCCGGCAGCCCGTGGTTGCGCAGCCAGCCGGGCAGCATCTCGCGGTCCAGCGTGATGAGGGCGGAGATGAAGGGCTCGCCGTCGCCGATGACCAGGACCTGGCTGACCAGCGGGTGCCCGCGCAGCCGGTCCTCCAGGACGGCGGGGG
>ERZ773070.2050-NODE-2050-length-11733-cov-7.880288_pt1 | contig 11733 bp, 8 predicted proteins | sample MGYA00580618_ERZ773070 | MGnify/ENA primary metagenome ERZ773070 (study PRJEB29015, sample SAMEA2738023) | human oral metagenome | biome: human oral; feature: human-associated habitat; material: dental | place: China | collected 2019 ...
AGCGGGGGAAGTGGCGAGCGTAGCGAGCCGATAGGGGCGTTCATGCAACAGTCCCATAATCTTTATGAGGAACTTTGCGTTGGAATTGGAATTTCAATTGCAGATGACAATATAATTTTCAAACTCTGCAAAATAATCGTTGCCTTTTTTCTCTTTCGCAGTTATAATAAAATAAACTTGAGTGATGTCAGACAAGTTATGTAGGGGAATGTATTGTGTTTGTCCGAACGGAAGGGATTGTATGCCGAAGATTGTCAAGCTCAACATTGCCCAGCAGGTGTTTGCCTATCTGAAGAAAAAGATTGAGGATGGGACGTGGCCGATCGGCTCGCGCATTCCGTCGGAGAATGAGCTGACGGAGAGTCTCGGGGTGAGCCGCTCGAGTGTGCGCACGGCGATCCAGCAGTGCGTGGCGCTGAACATCCTAGAGAGTCAGCACGGGCGCGGGACGTTCGTGCGGAACAACGATGTGAGCGGCATCATCGGGACGGTGCACACGCTGAGCGGCACGGACTATGACGATCTCCTGCAGGTGCTCGAGTTCCGCATGATCGTGGAGAAGGAGAGCGCGGCGCTCGCGGCAAAGCACGCTACGCCGGAGCATGTTGCGCGCTTGGAGCGGCTGCTCCAAACGATGAAGGGGAGCATTGGCAACGCGGATGTTTTTGTGCCGGCAGATGTGGAGTTTCATCGCGAGCTCTGCCGCACGGCGGGAAATACGCTGCTCGAGGCGGCGCTCTGCAATGTGTTCGAGCAGACGGCGCGCTCGCATCGGCAGCTGAACGATCTGTTCGGTTACAAGGATGGCATCTACTACCATACGAAGATCCTAAAGGCGGTGCGCGAGGGCAATGCGTCGCAGGCGCGGCGTGAGATGAAGGCGCATCTGCAGCAGGCGATGGACAATCTTATGCAGGGCGAAGAGGTTGACGAGGAGGTCTGAGTGTTGCGTAGCGGATTGTTCCTGCTATAGGTTCAACCAAACTTGTATGACAACATACGTCATACGTATATAAAGGAGGAGTTACAGTGGCGGTTAAGATCACAGATGTCAAGGTGATTCTGACGGCGCCGGAGGGGATCAATCTGGTTGCGGTCAAGGTGCTGACCAATCAGGACGGGCTGTACGGTCTCGGCTGCGCGACGTTCGCCTATCGGGCGCTCGCGGTGAAATGCGTGATCGAGGAGTATCTGAAACCTCTGATCGTCGGGCGCGACGCGGAGGAGATCGAGGAGTTGTGGCAGCTGATGCATCAGAATGCATACTGGCGCAACGGTCCTGTGGAGAACAACGCGATCTCCGGCATCGATATGGCGCTGTGGGATATCAAGGGAAAACTTGCGGGGATGCCGCTCTATCAGCTGTTTGGCGGCAAGGTGCGTACGGGGGTTCCGGTCTATCGTCACGCGGACGGCAGGGATATCGAGGAGCTCTGTGAGAATATCGAGCGGTTCCGAGCGATGGGGATTACGCATATCCGTTGTCAGTGCGGCGGCTACGGAGGGAGCGGCTACGGCGATGCGCCCGCAGGTGCACCTGTGGGCGCGAAGTGGGGCATCTATCTGAACAGCCGCAGGTACATGCGGGACACGCTTCAGCTCTTCGCGGACATCCGTGCGAAGCTCGGCTTCGGCATTGAGCTGATCCATGATGTGCACGAGCGGATCAGCCCGACGGAGGCGATGACGTTCATACGGGAGCTCGAGCCGTTTCGCCTGTTCTTCGTCGAGGATATCCTGCCGCTCGATCAGGTCGCATGGTACCGCCGTCTACGCGAGATCTCATCGACACCGATCGCGGAGGGCGAGCTCTTCAACAATCCGGCCGAGTGGAAAACGCTCATCACGGAGCAGCTGATCGACTACATCCGTGCGCACATCAGTCAGGTCGGCGGCATTACACCTGCGCGCAAGCTGGCGATCTTTGCCGAGCAGTTCGGCGTGAAGACGGCGTGGCACGGCCCCGGGGATATGACGCCGATCGCGCATGCGGCAAATATTCACATCGATCTTGCGGCACCGAATTTCGGCGTGCAGGAGTGGTCGGGCATCGAACCGCCGAACTTTGTGATCCAGGAGCTGAAACACGCGCGCGGGGCACTGCTCGAGGTGTTCCCGGGGCTGCCGGAGTTTCGGGACGGCTATGTCTATCCGAACGATCGCCCGGGGCTCGGTGTGGAGCTGAATGAGGATGAGGCGGCGAAATATCCGTGCGACCACAGCCCTGTGCAGTGGACGCAGACGCGTGAGCGCGACGGAGCGCTGCAGCTGCCGTGAGGCGGCGCGCGCAGACCGAGAAAGGAGAAGACGATGCAGAAGATCTTGGCACTTATCATGATGCTCGCCGCAATGCTGGCGGTTGGCTGCGGTGATACGAGCGTGTATGATGCAAACGGGCACGTCCATCTGCGCATGGCACAGGCCTCTGCCGCAGACGGCGCAATCGGAAAGACGATGGAGGCGTTCGCGCAGGATGTGAAGGAGAAGTCGAACGGGCGCATCGAGATCAGCGTGTTCCACAACGGGCAGCTTGGCAGCGAGCGCGACAACATCGAGGCGTGCGAGCTGGGCAATCTGGATATTGCGGTGGTCAACCAGAGCGTGCTCGCGAACTTCATCCCGGAGATCGCGGCATTTGACCTGCCCTATACGATACAGAACGAGGCGCATGCGGATCGCGTGTTTCTCGGCCCGATCGGGCAGGATTTCCTGCAGCGGCTGGACAAGGTGCAGCTGCATGGGCTCGGGATCTGGGAGTCGGGCTTTCGGAACCTGACAAACTCCAAGCGTGCCGTGGAAGGCGTTGGAGATGTGGCGGGGCTGCGGATCCGCGTGATGGAGAACAAGATTCATCAGGAGCTCTGGAAGTCGCTCGGCGCCGATCCCGTGCCGATGTCGTGGGGCGACGCATATACGGGACTCCAGCAGGGCGCGCTCGACGGGCAGGAGAACCCCGCGACGGTCATCGACAAGAACAACGTCGTCGAGGTGAACAAGAACATGGCGATCACGCAGCATGTCTACTCGACGGTGTTCATCATCATGGCGCCGAAGACGTGGGAGAGTCTGACGCCCGAGGATCAGGCGCTCATCACCGCCTGCATGGCACAGGCAAACATTGCCGAGCGCACGCTCAGCCGTGAGATGGACAAGGCGGCGATCGACACGCTCGAGAGCAAGGGGATGAAGGTGACGCGCCCCGACAAAAAGGAATTTATCGCCGACACGCAGGCAGTGCGCGATATGTTCGGCGCGAACTACAAGGAAACGCTCGATCGGATTGCACAGGCAGCCGAGGGGCTTTGAAAGGAAGGTGTGACTCGTGGACGCAGCAGCGAAGAACAACTGGTTTACCAAGTTGCAGAAGTTCATCATGGGGCTGAACGGTGTGATCCTCATGGCGATTATGGTCGTCGTGTTTGCGCAGACTTTTACCCGATACGTCGTGTTCTACAGCATCCCGTGGTCGGAGGAGGCATCCCGCTATCTCTACGTGGCGCTCACGCTCCTCGGGGTAAATCTGGCGGTGACGAAGAATCAGCTCGTCAACATCGACCTGATCGACCATGTGCTTTCCCCGGGCGCGAAGCGGAAGCTGGAACTCTTTCGGCAGCTTCTGGCGCTTGCGATTGCGTCGGTGTTCTTCTACAGCAGTTTTGGCATGCTCGCGATCGGCGGCTTTCAGATGAGCCCCGCGCTGCGCCTGCCGATGAACATTATGTACGGTATCGTGTCACTGGGCTTCGGGCTGACGGTGCTTTCGATTCTGTTTCAGATGAAGGAGCGCTGCTTCGATGCACCGCCCCCACCCCAAGTTCATGAGAAAGAGGGAGGAACGGCGTCATGATTATCTCTGCCATTGCCCTGCTCGTTGTACTGGGCGTCCTCATGGTCATCGGCATGCCGATCACGTGGGCGCTCGGCGGCGCCGTCATCAGCGCCATCCTGCTCGATCCGAACCTGTCGCTCGCGATGATTACGCAAAAGATCTTCACGGGCTGCGACAACTTCTCCATGCTGGCGCTGCCCGCGTTCTTCCTCGCCGGAGATATCATGGCGAAGGGAGGACTCTCGAAGCGGCTCGTCTCGTTCGCGGACTCGCTCGTCGGCTGGATCTCGGGCGGCATCTCGCTCGTCTCCCTCGTGGCGTGCGCGTTCTTTGCCGCGATCTCCGGCTCCTCGGTCGCGACGACGGCGGCGATCGGCGGCATCATGTACCCCGAGATGGTGAAGCGCGACTATCCGAAGGACTACTCTGCGGCGGTGCAGGCGATCGGCGGGACGCTCGGCATCGTCATCCCGCCCTCGACCGTGTTCGTCATCTACGGCAACATTACGAATACCTCCGTTGCAAAACTCCTGATGGCGGGCATCATCCCGGGCGCGATCTGCGGCGTCTTCCTCTGCCTCTATGCCTACTACAAGGCGAAGAAATGCAATTTCCCGCGCGAGTCCGGCTTCTCGTTCAAGCGCTTCCTGATCTCGTTCAAGGACGCCGTCTGGGCACTCCTGATGCCGCTCGTCATTTTGGGCGGCATCTATGTCGGCATCTTCACGCCGACAGAGTCCGCCGTGGTCGCGGTGTTCTACGGATTCTTCGTCTGCCTCGGCATCTACCGTGAGATCACGGGCAGGCAGATCGCGGATGTCGTGCAGAGTACGGCGATCACGACGGCGAACATCATGTTCCTCGTCGTGACGGCGCAGATGTTCGGCTACATCGTCACCTACTACAAGATCCCGGTCATGGTGACGCAGTTCTTCCTCGCGATCGCGAGCAGTCAGGCGATGTTCCTGCTCCTGATCGTCGTTCTGCTCATCATCTGCGGCATGTTCCTCGAGGTCGGCGCGACGAACCTCATCCTCGGCCCGATTCTCGCGCCCATCGCGATCAAGTTCGGCGTCGATCCCGTGCACTTCGGACTCTTGTTCGTCTTCCTGCTCGCCGTGGGGCAGGCAACGCCGCCGTTCGGCACGACGATGTTCGTCTCCTGTGGCCTCAGCAACGAGCCCGTGGCGCGCGTGGCAAAGCAGCTCATGCCGTTTGTTGCCGTGGAGATCGTCTGCGCGCTGCTCTTTGCGTTTATCCCCGTGCTCTCGATCGGACTTGTCAGCATCATGGGGAAATAGCATAATATGTTGTTGCTTCTAAGGAGGACAGGAAAATGTCACAAATGATGAAAGAAGTTGTCGTTACACAGCCGCATACATTTGAGGTGCGGACGGTGCCCGTACCGGAGCCGACGGGCGACTATGATGTGCTCATCCGCATGAAGGCGGCAGGCGTCTGCGGCAGCGATTTCCACATCTTCCACGGCTCGAATCCCTGCTCCACCTACCCGCGCATCCCGGGACACGAGAATGCGGGCGAGGTTGCGGCGGTCGGGGCAAAGGTGACGTCGGTGAAGCCCGGCGACCACGTCATCGTCGACCTCGTGCATGCCTGTGGGCACTGTTATCAGTGCGGCATCGGACGTAAGAATGTCTGCGAGCACGTCCTTGTGCGCGGCTCCGGCTACGATGGCGGTTGGCGGGAGTATTTTATCGCGCCCGAGGCGGAGGTCTATAGGATCAGTGCCGATGTCCCGTGGCGGGATGCGGCTCTTGTCGAGCCCTTTGCCATTGGCGCGCACTGCACGAGCCGTGGGCGCGTCGTTCCGGAGGACACGGTGCTGATCCTCGGCACGGGTACGATCGGCACGATCATCCTCGAGACATGCAAGGCAAAGGGGGCGAAGACGGTCATCTGCTGCGACATCAGCGACACCTCGCTCGAACGCGCAAAGCGATACGGCGCGGACTACGTCATCAACAGCAAGACCGAGAACCTCATGGGGCGCATCGCAGAGATCACGGACGGGCACGGCGTCACCGTCGCCTTTGACTCCGCGTGTTTCCCGGGATCGCTGACCATGCTCATGCAGCCGGGCATCGTCTGCAACGCGGGACGCGTCGTGCCGCTCGGCTTTGTCACGCAGCCGGAGCAGATCACGCAGGCGATGATCAACCAGCGCGAGCTCGACATCATCGGCTCGCGTATGTCCTGCGACCAGTTCCCACCGACGATCGTGCGCATGGAGCAGGGGGCGTTTCAGTTGGACGGCATCGCGACGAACTTCATTCCGTTCAGCCGGATCGACGAGGTCTTCGAGAAGATCGAGCATCCGGATCCGACAGTCAAGAAGATGGTCATCCTGTTCGATGAGTAATTGAGGAGGGAACGACATGAGCATCTCAATGGATAAAATGTTTGACGTACGCGGGAAAAAGGCACTGGTCACGGGCGCTACGCGCGGCCTCGGCTACGGCATGGCAGAGGGGTTGATGGAGGCAGGTGCGGAGGTCGTCATCGCGGGCACATCTGACAAGGTATTTGCCGTTGCAGAGGAGTTTCGCGGGCGCGGCTTTCAGTGCCACGGTGTGAAAGGCGATCTCGCACAGCGCGATGAGGTCTATCGCGTCTTTCGCGAGGCAGTGACGGCGCTCGGCGGCGATCTCGATATCCTCGTGCCTGCACACGGCATACAGCGGCGCTACAGTGCGGAGGAGTTTCCCGTCGAGGAATGGGATCGCGTGATGAACGTCAACCTGAACTCCGTCTTCATCCTCTGTCAGGAGGCGGCGAAGATCATGCTGAAGAAGGGCTATGGCAAGATCGTCACGATCGCCTCGATGGTGTCGTTCTTCGGCGGACAGACCGTTCCCGCCTATGCGGCAGCGAAGGGCGGCATCGCTCAGATGACGAAGGAGATGAGCAACGACTGGATCGGTCGCGGCATCAACATCAACGCGATCGCGCCCGGCTACATGGCGACGGATATGAACGAGGCGCTGCTCGACGAGAACAACCCGCGCTATACGCAGATCACCGAGCGGATCCCCGCACACCGATGGGGCACGGGCGATGATATGAAGGGCCCGTGCATCTTCCTCTGCTCGCATGCGAGCGACTACCTCGGCGGAGCAATCATCCCCGTCGACGGCGGCTATCTCGTAAAATGACAATATGATGACAGAAAATAGGGTCTGTTGCACGAAGTGTTCTAGCTTCATGCAACAGACCCTCCTTTTTTGTAAATAACATTCCGAATACTTGATTTTTTAAAAGGATATGCTAAAATTACTGATAGCAATATTAAATATCAAAATAGAAAATTTCAAGAAGGAGAGGAGAACATGCGCATAGGAAGAGATGCCAAGCGTACGCTTGGACTGGCGGTCGCACTGCATTTGATGCTGCCTGCTTGTTCCGCATGGGCGGAAGAAAGTCCGGGGGGGGTACACACCTTCAGACGCAGACAGTGAATGTCGAAGCGGACGCGGCGAAGGAAGAGGCGAAGTACGAGTCGCAGTCGACGACGATCATTACGGCGGAGGACATTGCGCAGAAGCAGGCGAAGTCGGTGGAGGATATCATTTTCAGCGAGGTCGGCGTGACGCGCACGGTGGATGCGATGGGGAACGTCGGCGTGTCGATCCGTGGAGCGGAGCCGCGGCATACGCTCATCATGGTTGACGGTCATCCGGTTCTGGGCGACGTGGCGAAGTATCGCGGCGCGGGGGACGAGGTGATGCGGCTCGGCGCGGAGAATATCGAGCGCATCGAGATCATTCGCGGGGCGGCGAGCGCAAAGTTCGGCGCCGATGCGATCGGCGGCGTCATCAACATCATCACGAAGTCCGCAGGAAAAGAGCCTGCGCTCGCGCTCAATGTGGAGGGGCTGCGTGCACAGGACGGCAGGGAGAATACGCCGTTCAGCAATTTCTTTCTGCGTGCCGATGCGGGGACGGTCGGCAGACTGAGCCTTGCCGCATGGGGCAGCAAGCGTGACGTTCTGCCGATTTATTCCGCGAGGGATGTCGCGACGAACTGGAATTCGGACTTTCGCTCGTCGCTGCGCTATTTTGGCAGCATCAAGAATGTCGGTCTCCAAGGGGCGTACGATCTCGGCAGGGATCAGACACTCCGCTTCTCTCTGGGCAAAGAGATCGAGGATATGAAGAAGCAGGTCAAATACAGCGCGGAGGAGGAGGAGCCGGAGCAGCATCTGCGCCGCAAGATCACACGCGACGCCTACAATCTCTCCTATCAGGGGAGAAACGGCAAGTATGACTGGACTGTCGATTACAATTATGGGAAACGCACGGAGAACGACATTGGCATCCTGTCCCTAGCGAAAAATACGCAGTACACGGGATACAATATGCTGTTTTCCCTGAATGATGTGGAACATCAGCAGTGGCATCTGAACACGAAAATCAATGCGGCGGTCAATGACGACCATCTTCTGACCATCGGATTTGGCTACTCCGATGAGCGCGGCGAAGGCTCGCGCATTCAGGATGCCCCCACGTCGTATAAGAAAAAAATCCGACCGGACGATTATGACTCGAATCTTTGGCATCAATCGGTGCCGGGCACTGCGCTGATTTCTCCGGATGGGAAGTCCTACGTCCACGATTATAAGTTCAACCGCGATGAAAATGGCAATGTGTACTGGGATGAGGCATACGAGTACCGTGGGACGGCGAATCTGGAAAACTACAAGGAAGTACAGCCGAGCGATATGCTGCGGCCGGGCAATCATATCACGGTCATCGACAAAGCGACCGGTGCAGAAGTCGCCGATCCGCTGACGACGCTCGGTGCAAGCATGGTATACTACGCGTATAAATTCGGGGAGAATCCATTGTTTCCGTACCTCGCCCGCATCAACGGACTCGGCTACAAGGAGGAGTTCAACGCCCGGCAGAACACGCTGACCATCGGCAAGGCGCAGATCCAAAAATGGCATACGTATTTGCTGGATACATGGCAGTATGACCGCAATACCATTCTTACGCCCATCGTGCGCCTCGATCACAGCAGTCTTTTCGGCAGCCATGTCACGGCGGGCATCGGCATGACGCACAATGTCGGCGGCAATCCCCACCGCCGCTTCAAGGTGAATCTGGGAACGGGCTATGCAGAGCCGGGCATGGGCGAGCTGTACTACAACTGGGAGATGTATCCCGCGATGAGCGAGCACGCGCCCGGCTGGTACTGGATCGGCAACGCGAATCTGAGGCCGGAGAAATCCGCAAATCTGTCGCTGTCCTTCGAGGGGGAAACGAAGAACACCTTTGCGCGCATGAGCATCTTTCACAACCGCATCAAGGACTATCTGACGCACTATTTCAGCGGGAACTATCTGTATCTGCGGATGAATGCCCCCACGACGCCCGGGGGCATCGGCACGCCGGATCCCAGCTCGCGTGATCGGCTCTACTCGTTCCGCAATCTGGGCAATGTCGCGATCACGGGGGTCGAGGCGGAGTTGGATCATCGGTTCAGCCCGCATTGGTCGGCGAAGCTCGGCTATACCTACCTGCACGCCATCAACAAGGACGCGGCAGAGAACCACATGCCGCGTGAGCTTCTCGACCGTCCGCGCCACAAGATCGATGTCGGCATTCGCTATATGGATGAAAAGACGGGCTGGAGCGGTTCGCTGTGGGCGGATTACTACCTGCGTATGCTCGACAGCAACTCCGTGGATATGTCCAAGCAGGCGGAGGCGGCGCACGCTGCGGAATACAAGCGGAAGAGCTTCGGGATATGGAATCTCATGGTCCAGAAGAAGCTCGGCGAGGACGCGATGGCGTACATCGGCGTGGACAACCTCTTTGCAAAGCGTGACGACGACCGTGCGTTCCAGGGGCGTGTCTATCGTCTGGGCATGAATTTCGCCTTTGACAGTGCGGGCAGTCAGGATGCGAAGCAGAGGGCATCGGCGGATGCCGCGCCGCTCTCCGCACAGGAGGGGGCGGACTGGTTTATCCGCCGCGCCGCACCCATGCCGCGCCCCGGGGAGTTCCGTGTGTCCGGGGACTGGCGCTTGCGGCATGACAGTCATACGGGTGAGGATCGGAGCGGCGTACGCGTCACGGACAAGCGGGATATCGGCGACGCGCAGAAGAATATCGAGGATAGATCCGCGCACGGCTATGCGCAGCGACTGCGCGTACAGGCGGATGCAGGGCTTGGCGCACATACGTCTGCGACAATCGTTGCCAGTGCGGCAGGCGGCATGGACGGGCAGGAGGATATTGCGCCGAGCCGGGGTCTGAACGAGAGGCGCATCGAGCGTGCGGAGCTGCGTCACGAAGCAGACCGTGTGGATATTTCGCTCGGTCGGCTGGAGGAGCGCATCGGTCTTACGGGCTACTTCTTCGGGAAGGACTACGACGGGGCGCGTGCCGTCTGGACGGGCGACCGTACGCAGGTGCGCGCGGGCGTTGGCGACTTCTCGCATACGACGGGCATCCGGGATACCGCGTATACGAAGCTCTTGCCGCTGGCGTTCCTGCGCAGCGCGACGAAGGACGAGCTGCTTGGGTGGATATTTGAAGATTCGGAGGGGAATACGGTGAGCGACCGCATCATTCTGCCGAATCTGGACAAGATGAACTATCATCAGAAGTTCCTCGATGCCCAGCAGCGGGACAAAGCGGTGGGCGGCGGCAGCGTCGCGCATCGCATGAAGATCCTGCGTGAGTTCTATACGCTGCTGAAGGAAATCGATCCGTCCGTTACGGAAGATACATACACATTTAGCTTGCATTCGGGGCTTTTCCGAAGAGGCAGCGGCTATGTAAACAGCGTCGAGATGGAGAACTTCGATCCGACCAAGGATCTCGATAGCTATTTCAACAGTGCGGAATACCTCAATAGGGTAAAGAAAGCGATGGCGGAGAATGGCGGCGTTCTCTATTTGCAGGACGGCAGGGATACGCCCGTTCATGAGGCGGATCTTACGCCGGAGAATTTCCGCCGCTGGTTCGCCGACTATGGCCTGAGCAGCGGCGATCCGAATAATTTGTCAAAAAGGGATAACGTTCACACGACGATCGGGGATATGCTCTTCCATTTATCAACATCGTGGACTCCGGACGGCGCGTCGTATCTGCCGCTCTCCAAGGGGCCGAAGGTGATTCCTGTCCCCGACGGACAGCTCCTCATGCGCGATACGACGCCTGCCGTCAAGACGGCGGGATATGTGCAGGTCAAGCATCTCCTGACGGACGATCTCGGGGTGCAGGCGCACTATATGAAGTCACTGAAGGACTCGAACTACGGCGGCAGGATCGCCTCGGTATTCGGTCTCGGCGCGAGCCTGCGGCTGGGGGCGATGGCGAAGCTCTCCTACGAATGGGGGCAGAACTCCTCGGGCTTTGCGAAGGGGCTGAACGGCGGTTCGACACCCTCTTACCATGTGCTCCGTCTCGACTACGGGACACCGGGCAGCTGGCAGAAGGGGAGCTGGAACGCGTTCTTCGACTACAAGCGTTTTGCCCACGGCTCCTTCCTCGGCGGCAACGGCACGGAATCCCTGCCCGACCGCTACATCGACGGCATTCGGAGCTTTACGCTCGGCGCGGGCTATGTCCCCATCGACAACCTGCGCGTCGAGCTGTTCTATACCTTCGATGCGAAGGGCACGTCGAAGCGTGCCACGCTCTTCGGCAGCGAGGACTTCAAACTCGGCGACTATGCACGCGTGCAGCTGACGTACCGCTTCTGAACAGAGGGCTGCTCCTCGAAAAATCCAACATGACAACAAATCCCCCGTCGCGCATTTGCGCGGCGGGGGATTGTTCGTGAGAATATAGGGGAAAGGACGGCTCTGTCAGGCTGTCATCAGGTGATGGATGCCTGATAGATGCTGTCGATTGCCTTCTTGAGGACGGCGT
>ERZ773070.2052-NODE-2052-length-11726-cov-2.250964_pt1 | contig 11726 bp, 11 predicted proteins | sample MGYA00580618_ERZ773070 | MGnify/ENA primary metagenome ERZ773070 (study PRJEB29015, sample SAMEA2738023) | human oral metagenome | biome: human oral; feature: human-associated habitat; material: dental | place: China | collected 2019 ...
ACTGGTGTGGAGGCGGCCAGGCGGTACTGTAACGGGTTCGTCCCGTGGAGCGGAACCCTGGGGATTTCTGTGGAGATGCGGGGAATCGAACCCCGGTCCGTTGTGGCTTCGACGGGGCTTCTCCGTGCGCAGTTTGTGAAAACGCTACTTTTCGGCTCCGGTGCTTGCACAAACACTTACACCGACGAACCTATTCGTATAAAAAGTTCCGCTAGCCCCTACGACAAGGGCCAGCAGCAGTGGCCTTTTAAAACGATGCCGGTCCCTGAGCCAAAGGCATGCTCAGGCCGACAGACTGCAACTCGCGCTTAGGCAGCGAGTGCGAAGTCAGTGCGCTTAGATTCTGCACTTATTTTTTTGCAGAGGGCGTTAACGAGATAACCCTGCGTCCTCGGCACGCTTCACCCATCTCGACTCACATCGTCGAAACCGATCATCCCCCTATGCTTTTATCAAAAAGCGCCGTCCTGAACGTTTTCCGTATCCATACCTAGACGGCACGGCACCGCTCAGTAACGGTTAGAGAATCAGTATAGCCGCAGCGCTCATGTATTGCAAACCTTGTGTGGGGTTACCGTGACGCTTCTGCTGGGAGAGACAGTAAAAGGGTGATGTCTTCTACTCAGAAGCATCCCCTTTGAAGGATGGTGCCTATTTGGCGGGAACAGTCATGGAGCTTCCATCGTCAAGTTCACATGTGACGTGCCCGTTGCCGTCGGGAGTGCCAGCTTCACGACAGTCATTCTCCAGCTGCATATGCAAGAAGACAGTGATCGTAATGGTAACTGCGGCTACTAGAAGCGCCAGTCCCCCTGTGACCATACCACCTATAGCGAATCCTTTACCGGTGGCAGCTTTCTTACCAATCTTATTGAGCGCAACAATCCCTACAACTATGGCAAAGATACCTAACGGTATCCCCACATAGTAGAAGATCCCCAGAAACAAACTCAATAGGCCAACAATGAGCGAGGTAATCGCAAGAACCGCATTGGGGGCGGTGTCCTGCCCAGGGTAGGCACCATAGTTGTCGTAAAGGTCATAGTAGTCGTAGTCATATCCTGGTGCGTTTATACCCTCGTACCCAGGATGTTGTTGATACTGCCCTGGGTGGGCGCCGTAGCCGGGTGCCTGCTGCCCAGCATAGTACCCCTGCTGCTGTTGCGGGTAGCCCGGTGCCGGGGCTGGGTAGTCCCCTTGTCCTTGCGGCGGAGTACCAGGGTAACCGGGGTATTGCTGGTACGGATTATGTGACATCTATACCCTTCCTTGGGGCTCGGCGATTACCGCACGATTTTAAAACATGCGTGAGTCCATTCTACGCGAATCAGATGTAAACGCACGGTACCCTGCTGTTAGCTGCGTCTAACTGCGTACAAGAAGACTAAAGCGCGTCATCAGCAGAGATATGTGCTCTCCCCGGTGAACCGCCCCAAGCTTACGGAATCTCGTGGACTACTATTCCGCCCCTAGTGTTTACGGAGAAGTTCCGCCCATCAACATGACAGATAACCGTACCGTTGGAGTCCTTCTCGTTGGTATCAACGCAGTGCTGTATTTTGCCGTACCAGGTAATCAGGACAATTGTCACAATAGTGACGACGATGATGGCTAATACATTCAGCATTACACCTGCGATCGCTATGCCTTTACCACCAGCGGTACCCCGTTTCACTTTTATGAGAGCAACAATACCCACAATAAGCCCAATGAGAGCCAGCACACCACCCAAAATTCCTAGTAACGGAACCCAGCTTCCCAGGACCCCAAGGATACCGAGCACTAAAGCGGTAACCGCCAAACCGCTTTTTACCCGTTTCTCAGGTGCTGGAGTCGAGGAAACCTTATAGGAGGCAATACCATTAAGAGCATGGGATGGTTCAAACGACGCAGCAGCAGAAGGTTTACCTGGTTCTTCTTTAAGACCAAAATCTTCAGACATTCGTCACTTGCCTATCTGCTGGTTACACACTTCTCAACCCTCATTATACGGAAAATAGTCAGTTGCTGAGGTAGTTCTGGAATTTGTGGAACACCAAACACAAGTAAACGAGCTGCCCTTATAGCCAATCGCTAGAGCAGGTATACATCTCCAGATACTAGCTTGTTTTACCTCAGGGCCTGCTTTGCTCCCGCGCTGTATCTCCGATATAAATACCACTAACTAGGGTGCCCCAACCACAGCGGCTGAGACACCCTAGTTTCCCATATTCTATGTACATATAATTCTTTAATACATATTTTTAAAAATGGTGGTATTAATAATCCTGTACTTGCTGTGACCGGTAGAATGCACAAGCTTTACGGGCCGCCCACATCATCTACATATTAGCGACGATACGTGGTGGTAGTTTTTGAGTACCCAGTGAATTTCATCCCCATGACTTCGCAGGTATATTCACCGTTAGAATTGTGTTGGGCTTTCTTTGCGCACTCCTGCATCTGCACAAAAACCATAATGTTGAAAATCAGCACACCGACAGCCAGGATAATCGACAGGGTACCCAGAATAGTACTGGTAATAGCCATCCCTTTACCACTTGCGTTACCCTTCTTAATTTTTGCAAGAGCAACTATGGCGAGGACCAGGCCGACCAGCCCCAGCAGACCACCGACCATGAAAATAGCGGTTAACAGTCCGAGAATGGTCAGTACAAGGGCAGTAATCGCCAGTGCAGAGCTTGGCTTCGGCTGGTAGCCCTGCATGGGCGGCGGTACCGGCACACCTTGCGGAGGCAAAGCTGAAGCAGCCTGTGGCATCTCATCGGGCCCCTTCCTAGGATCAAAGTTGTCAGACATATAGTCTCCTCCTTTATCGGTTGATAGCCTCACAAAGTTGCGAGGCTACGCACCATTATACGGAAACGACCACCTATTCCTCAGACTTTCCACGATAACACCCCATGTCAGATTAGGTTTTTAGATAATTCGCTAGTCATTTCTCGTGCTGACAAATGGGGATATTGGTTAAACAAAGCGTGGGGCATACTAGGTATACCCCACGCTTTGACGAGTGCCTATGATTAATGAGCGCTCGCGTAGAGTATAGCGCTAAGAATCGCCCACCCACATGCGGCAACAAACCCTATAGAGCCCAGCACGATACCAGTAATTGCCATACCTTTACCGCTAGCCAGTTGCTTTTTAATCTTCGACAAGCCAATCGCACCGCAAACAACGGCACCGATACCAAGCAACCACCCAAGGATTGGGATAAAGCTAATCAGGAACGCAAGAATACCAAGAATCAAAGCTGTAATAGCCAGAGCAGCGCTAGGATTCGGCTGGTAGCCCTGCATGGGCGGCGGTACTGGCGCACCCTGCGGAGGCGGAGCCGGGGTAAACTTAGGCGCATCAGCAGACCCATTGTTAGAGCTAAAATTTTCAGACATGCAGTCAGTCTCCTTTGGTTGATTGTTCTCTCCACTTATGGGGTGAAGGTACCCTCCATTATACGGTACAACGCATCTTTCGCACTGGTATCCTCTGAGCTATACCGTGGACCCTTTATAGCTTCGCTCTCCCTTTACCAACGAGTTAGCCACCAAGGTTGCGGTAGCGCATGGCGCGCGCCGCTTCCAACGTATCTTGCCTCTCCCGAAGGGCCTGGCGTTTATCATACTCGCGTTTACCGGTGGCAAGGGCAATCTCAACTTTTGCCCGACCATTACTGAAATACAGTTTAAGCGGAACCACAGTATAGCCGGTCTCCTTCAGCTTCTGTCCCAACCGGTTAATCTCGGTACGGTGCAGCAGCAGTTTACGGCGGCGGCGAGCAGCATGATTCGTCCATGTACCATACCCGTATTCGGCAATGTGAATACCTTCAAGCCACATTTCATTACCGTTCACTTGGCAGAAGCCATCAGTAATGGAGGCGCCACCGTCACGCAACGACTTCACCTCAGTGCCCATTAGCACAAGGCCTGCCTCATATGTCTCAACAATATTGTAGTTATGCCGTGCTTTTTTATTCTGGGCAATAATTGAGTTATTTGGGTCTTTAACGCCCTTCTTTTTCTTCTGAGCCATCATATCCTCTAGCTGTATGTTCCTCATGCGACGCGCCTGAGCGCCGCTACTAATCCTTACCCGCAGAACGGGATGATGCACGCCACCGGATACCCGCATCAATAAACGCGTTCAGCCCACCATCGAGCACGTTCGCAGTATTTCCCTCTTCATAACCGGTACGCAAGTCCTTCACCATCTGGTACGGATGCAGTACATAAGAACGCATCTGATCCCCCCAGCTCGCTTTAATATCGCCAGCGAGTTCCTTCTTTTTCGCGTCCTCTTCTTCCTTACGCAATAGAAGCAGTCGTGACTGCAGCACACGTAGAGCGGCAGCGCGGTTCTGCAGCTGCGATTTCTCGTTCTGCATCGACACCACGATACCCGTAGGGAGGTGAGTCATGCGAACCGCAGAATCGGTGGTATTCACCGACTGCCCGCCAGGGCCAGACGAGCGGAACACATCCACCTTAATCTCTGCCTCAGGAATCTCAATAGCGTCAGTCTGCTCAATGAGTGGCACCACCTCCACCGCCGCGAAGGAGGTCTGGCGTCGCCCTTGATTATCGAACGGGGAGATACGAACCAGCCGGTGTGTCCCAGCTTCAACCGACAAGCGTCCAAAAGCGAACGGGGCATTCACCTCAAACGTCGCCGACTTCAGCCCGGCTTCCTCGGCATAAGAGGTGTCAAGCAATTTCGTCGGGTAACCGTTCTTTTCGGCCCAGCGCAGGTACATACGCAGAAGCATCTCAGCAAAATCAGCAGCATCTACCCCGCCAGCCCCCGAGCGGATCGTTACCACAGCCTCACGCTGATCGTATTCGCCTGATAGCAGCACGAGTACCTCTAGCTCTTCAAGCTTGCGGCGGATGCTCACACATTCAGTACGCGCCTCGCTCAGAAGCTCCTGCGCACTTTGCGGGTCCTCCGCTTCGGCGAGCTCAACCATGACTTCAACATCGTCAATACGCGATCCCAACGATGTTAGGCGGTTCAGCTCAGCTTGCTTATGCGACAGGGCGCTTGTTACCTGTTGCGCAACCTGCGGATCGTCCCATAGCTGCGGGTCGGCGGCACGTTCCGATAATTCCGCGATGGCACGTTCGATACCCTCAAGGTCGCTCACAGCGGCGATTGAGGCGTAAACAGCGCGCAGTTCCCTAATTTCAGCAGAAAAATCGAAAGATGCCATAGCCCTTAACAGTAGCGCGAAAATCCCCGAAAGTCTCACCAGAACAGTATTATCACTGCGAAACACACAACGCGTATTGCTAGGCAAAACAATGAGATAACGCTCTCCCGCCTCACTCTGAATAATTTGTAGGCCGTATTCCTCAAAAACTAAGGGCTCATATGTACAATCTAGTTTTTGGGCGTGTTACATCCATTGAGCTTTGATTTGTTGAGTCTCAGCCCGTAGTCTAAGGGTACGTATTCACATTGAACCAATAAGATTGAGGCGCTTCCGGGCCTGACCATGTGGGTGTATTTTCTGCCGCCTGTTGTGCACGGGGCCTTCTGATGGTGATGAAGGAGAGAACTCTCGTGATGGTAGAACCGAACGCTGACCGTATTGTTCCGCGTCGTCGTGCGCTGCTGCTCGCTGGTGTGGGGTTAGGGTCGTTGGGTCTTGCTGCGTGTGGTGGTGCTGGTAATGCTGAGGGGCAGTCGGGTTCTTCGTCGGCGGTTTCTTCTGATGGTGGTGCGTCTGGAGAGAGCGCAGGCTCTGGCAGTGCTACTCCTAACCCTAGTTTTTCAAAAGGGTATTCCGGTGGTGAGAAAGCCCCAGAGGGGAAGCATATGATGGCGGATTATCGGGGTCCTGCACAGAATGTTCGTGTGCCGGCCCGTCCTGATGAGAGTTATAAAGTAAATTCTTTGGAGGGCTTGAAGAAGTCAGTCTTTGCCTGGGTGGAATGGCGCAACTACGGGATTCAGACTGGGGATTTTGATATTGCTCGTCAGTTTGTGTCGAATGAATTCACGGAAGAAATAGAACGCTATGATTACTACACTAAGCTCTATCAAGAAGGGGGCTGGATTATAGATGGTTTAAAGGTTTTTGAGTTTCATGGGGATGACCCTGTGATGAAAGATGATGGTACGTACCTGTGGGAATTTTACCTGAAGTGGATTAAGCAGATTAATATCCAAGGTAACGGAGAATGGGATCTTTCGGAGAATAAACGTCATGATGATGATACCTTCTATTTGCATATTCGTCACGCAGATGGTGGGTGGAAGATTGTCGGGTTATCTCCGCTAACTGGCGCGAAGGATAAGAGCGAGGAGAAGGGATAGTGAAGAAATCTTCTTCTGTACTTCTTAGTTTTTCACTCATTCTTAGTACGCTGTATCTGTCGTTTCCCACTGCGTATGCGTCTGAAACCTGTACTACGGATAGTGGTAGTGGTAATGGGAAAAATCATGTGGGTGAAATATGTATTAAAAAACCGTCGGGATTTGGTGAAAATGGCGGTGATAAAAGTGGCAAAGGTAACGATAAATTTCAAATTCAGCAGTCTCCTGGTATGACTGAAGAAGAATGGAAAGCGTACCTTGCGGAACATTATGATGCTCATAAAACCCCTGATGGTGAAACATACTACACATCTAAAACCACCAGCGGTTCTTGTATTACTACAGATGGTAAACCCGGAAAACTGAACCATCGAATAGGGTACGGAGAGGATGGAAACATTGTTCAAGCTGTTCCACGTGCCCCGCTACAGGGCCGAGCAATGTGCACGGCAACGAAGGATAAACCGGCCGAACAGATAGAGCAGGAACGAGCCAGCTATGAAGAACAGGTGGCTGAGATTAAGCGACGCTTCGTTGAGATGAACCCTGCGACCCCGCAGCTGCGGCTTAACGATTACCCCAGCCCGCATGTGTGGAAAGATGAGAATGCTCATTTCTATGTCGATTTTGAAGGTTCCAATCAGTTTGAGGGTGAGCTGAAAGCGGGGCATGTGCGTATTGAAGCGGTTCCTATCTCGTATGCTTTTGAGTCTGGGGATGGGGGCCAATATACTTCATCTGTTGCTAGTGGGAAATTGCGTGCACGGAGTCAAGAAGAAATGCCGAAGACACCCAATAGCTATATGTATAAAGAGTCTGGTAATTATCATGCGTATGTGACGGTTACCTATACGGGGCGGTTTAAAGTTGGGGATGGCCCTTGGCATCCAATTGACGGGCAGATCACGAAAACCAGTGAGGCTGCCCTGGTGCGGGTCTGGGAAGTAGAGACCCATAATGTTGCGAAACTGTGCACTGAAGACCCGACCGCGTGGGCGTGCCCCGGTAGTAAGCATCGACCGGATTATAATAACCCCAACCCGCGTCTTGCAGTGCCGGACCCGCATACCGGCCAACAGTGGCACAAGGATAATGTTGGCAGCGGTGATACCGAATGGTGGCGGAAACCCGCTAAAAAACAGACTGGTTCACGCTAAATCACACCGTAGCGCGCTACCAGCTGGTGAATAATGAACTAGCATAACAACAACAGCAAGAATGTTTTCGGGCAAAACACGGGCCCTGTATTTTGCCCGAAAACATTCTCTGGTTGATTTATTGCAGCTGGTGAGTACGCGCCCGATACTAGGAGTTCTCTGATGGGTTCTTGCGTTCAAACTATACTGTTCAACCGTCGCCGTGCATTGTGGCTGGCTGGTGTGGGGTTAGGAACTTTTGCTCTTGCCGCCTGTGGTGGTAATAGTTCCTCAAATGAGGCGTCTGGGAAAGATAACAGCAGTTCCAGTTCTGCTTCAGAGACACCTCAAGACAGCGGTAGTGCTAGTCCCTCTGCCTCTGGGGAGGCGTCTAATACCCCTGACCCTAGTTTCTCGAAGGGGTATTCCGGTGGTGAGAAAGCCCCGGAGGGGAAGTATGTGATGGCGGATTATCGGGGTCCTGCACAGAATGTTCGTGTGCCCGCCCGTCCTGATGAGAGTTATAAAGTAAATTCTTTGGAGGGCTTGAAGAAGTCAGTCTTTGCCTGGGTGGAATGGCGCAACTACGGGATTCAGACTGGGGATTTTGATATTGCTCGTCAGTTTGTGTCGAATGAATTCACGGAAGAAATAGAACGCTATGATTACTACACTAAGCTCTATCAAGAAGGGGGCTGGATTATAGATGGTATAGATGTTTTTGAGTTTCACGGGGATGATCCCGTAATGAAAGATGATGGTACATATCTGTGGGAGTTTTATCTGAAGTGGGTTAAACAGATTGAAGTTCAGGGTAACGGACAATGGGATGTTCAGGAGAATGATCGTCATGATGATGACACTTTCTATCTGCATATTCGTCACGCAGATGCTGGGTGGAAGATTACCGGAATGTCCCAAGTAACTGGACAGAAAGATAAGAGCGAGGAGAGGGGCTAGCGAAAAAATCTAATACCAAAGCAGCGGTCATATAAAGCGTTTACGTCAGTATAAGAAAGGCGAATATTCATGATATACATGCCCATGCCTGATCCGAGTATGTTGACTCGCCGTCGTGCACTGTTGCTCGCTGGTACGGGGCTAGGAGCTGTGGTTTTTACCGCCTGTGGTGGTGCTGGTAATACTGAAGGACAGCCAGCTTCTCCGTCTGAGGCTGGTTCGTCGACACTGCAGACTTCGTCGCCTGAAGCTTCTGCCTCTGGCAGTGGTGATGCCTCGGCAACCCCTACCCCTGTAGGGGTAACATTTAGCAAGGGATTCTCTGGCGGTTCGCAGGCCCCGGAGGGTGAGTATCGTCCTGCTGACGATAAGGGCCCGGCGCAGAATGTTCCCAAGCCTCAAGAGCCTGAGGGTATGAACCTTGAAACCCCGGAAGCATTTTTTAAATTTATTGAGTATTGGAATGAGCAGCGTAATTATGCTCTTCAAACGGGAGATGTGAAGGGGTATGCGCATATTACCTCGGGTGCTTATACCAAGGAACTTCAAGCTATTTCTTATATGAAATCTGTGTATGAGAAAGGAGGATGGATAATCGGAGGTATTCGAAAAATCTTTTATGAGAAGGATAGTTTTGAACACGTGTCGGGCAAAGATTATGAATACTCTCTCTTGGGTCGCACTGCTATTCCTCCTACACTAATATTTGATAATGAGAAGCGTACTATTCGCACGGAGGATTTCACTGAACAAAATAAATATAGTGTGGAGTTTAAGATTGTCTACACTGGAACTGATTGGTTGATGCGCGAGGTGCAAAGTATTGTCAAATTCGATAACTAAGCGGAATCCTCTATAGTCTCTCTAAAACCGCTACTCTATCCCCTGACTCATCACACTACATAGACCAGATAAGCCCCAAAAGCACCTACTCACGGCCGTATTTCTGCTGCGGATAATTTTGCGGTGCTAGGCACAGGGTTAGTTAGTCTGCTTTGTATTCAGCCGTGCACTTGAATTCGCGCTCACCTCAATACCATCAGGCACCACAATACTCACTAGCGGCGGATGAATCCGTCCCCGCAGCCTAATACGCACACTTTCCCCATCACTGACATCAACTGAGTCAATGCTCAACCCGCTAAACTCCCGGCTTGCCCCACTGGCAGCTAAATACTCTGCCGCATACGCCTGAGCCTGGCTGGGGCTGAGCGAAACACCATTAAACGCCGCGGCACGCTGGTCTTTCGCTAACCGCCGCGCTACTGCCGAGGCTTGGGCGTCTGCGAAATCAGTGAGCCGCTGGGTTTGTACGTGCGCGCCTGTGATCGCTAGCGTTACTGACCCAATGAGCAGAAGCAGTGCGCATAGCCCGGCAATTAGGGGAACGACACTGCCTTCTTCTTTCTTTACCGTGTCTTGGGTGCCAGTATTGTCAGCAGCGGTAGTGTTTTTCCGTGCTCTGCCTAGATACTGCACTTGTTAGCTCCCTCAACGTATTGAATATGAAACCACCGGAAATGCCCCACTGCCAGTGGCGAGGGAAATAGTGAATTCTGCAATTTAGACGCTAAAAATAATACTAACCTATTTTCCTGGTGCTTTTCATGTGATTGTTTGCTGGTGGGTGTTTTGGGGTGCTGCTGGTTATACGGGTTCTGCGCCCAGAAAAGTATTTCACCCCGGCATATTGGTATGCCTGCTGGTTGAACGGCTCATAAGCTTAGGTGCGAGTCTCGGGGTGTTTTTTCTGACTGTCCTGTTGGGTGCATGTTCTGCCGTGTGGTGTGCCTGTTCACCCATGGTGTGGGTGCATGAGCGTGTTCATGGTGGGCTGCGGCCGGTGGCCCTGCTGTTCTGTCTCACGGTTTGTGTGGTGACCGGCTCAGGTGTGGTGCGGGGGCGGGTAGGGTATGCTAAGGGGGCACATTACCCGTCCCATCACCGTGCAGGAGCGAGAATGGCCTCACCAAGTGCACCAACGTCACCCATGAAAGACAACGCCGACTACATTCTGGCCGTGGAACAGCTGGCCCACGGTGCCTTCGCTGAGCGGCAGGCTGCGGCGGATACGCTGGTGGGGCTCGCCGACGAATGGCTGTCTAATGCCACAATCAGCGCGGCGGAGCGGGATGCCGCCGCCCAGGTGGTGGCTGACGCATTATGCGCGTATATTCGCACCCCATTAATGCCTGCACAAGAGACGGAAACCCCAAGCAACACGGGCGATAACCCGCCCGAAAAAGAACGGTCATTCTCTCACGGTGAAGGGCAGCTGAACGAGAGTGCTGAGGGTACCCTGCGCCAGCATATCCTTGAGGCTATTCATCAGCGGGTGCGGTGGCGCCTGAACCCGGGGGAGCAGGTGGGGGAGTACGAAACCCCGCTGCAGGCGCAGACAACCCCCGGCCCGTGGTCACACCTGATGTTTGACTTCACGGGCGCTACTTTCTGCCACCCGGTGGACTTCACCGGCTCATGCTGGGGCCGTACGGTGAGCTTCGCGGGGTGCACTTTTGCTGAGGCCGCTGACTTCTCCTCATCCTTCTACGAGGGGGACGCCAACTTTGAGGGCGCCACCTACCGTTCGGGGGCTGGGTTCGTGCAGTGCGTATACCACCAGGATGTGCGCCATGTCGGCAGCGTTTACCGGGCTGGTGCAGAGTTCGGGGCCAGCGCCTACCGGGGTGCGGCCGACTTCTCACGGGCGCGCTTCTACGGCCCCGCCGACTTTGGGGTGTCTGTCTTCTGCGGCGGGCCGCAGCACCCCGTAAATTTCAGCTGCTGCGTCTTCGCTGAAGCCGCTGACTTCTCCAAAAGCTGCTTCTGCTCATACACCGATTTCTCAACGGTGCAATGGATGGACACGGCGTTTTTCGAGTATTGCACCTTTTACGATGACACCGCCATGCGGGGCAGCTCGTTCACCGGGGAAGCCGTCTTCGCCGAGGCCGTATTCTTGGCGGAGGCTAACTTCTCAGACATCACCTGTGAGGCGGATGCCGACTTCGATTCGTGCTCCTTCTACGGCAACTACCGCAGCGATGAGAGCGAGTATGAAGGGGCCGTTGGCTTCACTAACGCCCTGTTCCTGGGAGACGTCGATTTCGCGGGGGCACGGTTCACAGGCGATGCGCCGTCGTTTGATGAGGCGGTGTTCGCCCCCGGCGTGCTCACCCGGCTACCGCACAAGAATCAGCCGAGTGATGGGCGCCAGCACCCGGGTACCGTCCCGGTCATGAAGCTGACGCAGGCCCCGGCGGGTGCGCGTCTGCTTCCCGCTGACGCGGCAGAGCAGGCGCACACGCTGCT
>ERZ773070.2055-NODE-2055-length-11719-cov-62.829990_pt1 | contig 11719 bp, 12 predicted proteins | sample MGYA00580618_ERZ773070 | MGnify/ENA primary metagenome ERZ773070 (study PRJEB29015, sample SAMEA2738023) | human oral metagenome | biome: human oral; feature: human-associated habitat; material: dental | place: China | collected 2019 ...
TCTTGACCCAGGTGCGCAGAGCCTCGGGGTGGACACCCAGCTCCTCGCCGATCCTGCGGATCGCGCCCTTGGCCCGCGCCGGGTCAGCCAGTGCCTCCAACGCCATCCTCGTAGCTCGCTCGCGCAGCTCATCGGGGTACTTCTTCTGTCCCATGACAGTGATCCCTCCATGTCATCACTGCCCCCACCAAACCCGGGGCGATTCAAACCGTCATGACTCGCCTTTGCTGGCACCGACCCTGGAGTGTCTGGGCAGGTTCGGCTTCGACCTGCCCGAGCACATCACCGTGCACCTGGATGCCGGCTACGACAGCCGCAAGACCCGCGAGCTGCTCGAGGTACTGGGCTGCCACGCCCGGATCTCCCCCAGAGGCACCCCGTTGCAGGCCGGCCGGCGCTGGGTGATCGAGCGCACCAACTCCTGGCACACCCGCGGCTTCCGCAGGCTCCAGGTGTGTGGGGTGCGTGGTGTTTCTCGGACTGGAGGAGTTTTCTTCCCGTGAGTCGATAGGATAGATCCCATGCCAGCAGCGAAATACTCAGACGAGTTCAAGGAGCAGGTCGTGCGCGAGGTCATCGAGAAGGAACGCACGATCGCGTCAGTGGCCACCTCATACGATCTTGTATCCCAGACGGTGGGTAACTGGGTCGCCAGGTACAGGAAAGAGCACGCCACCGGCCAGGACCGCAAGAAGGCATCCGAGTCAGCCGAGATCGCAAAACTGAGAGCAGAGAACAGGGAGCTGCGTCAGGAGAACGAGTTCCTGAAAAAAGCAGCCGCCTTCTTCGCCAAGGAACGACCGTGACCGAGCGCTACGAGGTCATCAACCGCGAAGAAGGCTCCTACCCCATCTCCTCAATGTGCCGGTGGTCCAGGGTATCAAAATCAGGGTACTACTCCTGGCGTGACCGACCCCAGTCACAGACGGCCATCAGGAGGGAGGAGCTGACCATGATGATTAAGGACATTTTTGAGCACTCGTGAGGGCGCCTACGGTTACCGGCGTATCCAGGTGGTCCTGGAGCGGCGTGGGGTCCGGGCGGACCGATGGTTCCACGATCCGGTCCATCATGAGGGACCTGGGGCTACAGGCCGCGCAGCCACGGGCAAAGGTCCGAACTACCGTGCCGGCTAAGGACCTGGATGAGCGGCCCGACCTGCTCCGACGGGACTCCCGCCGCTGACGAGCCCGGCAAGAAGCTGTGCGGGGACATTCCCCCGCAAGCGGGAGGTGCCCCCTCCTATGTCAGGACGTGGGCCGGATTCGTCTATCTGGCGACTGTTTTGGACTGCTGCACCAAGAAGGCCGTGGGTTACGCGATGGCCGACCACATGCACACCTCCCCGGTGTGCCAGGCCATTGACATGGCGGTCAGGAGATGCCCGATCAAGAAGGGCGTGACGATCTTTCACTCCGACAGGGGAAGCCAGTACACGTCCCAGAGGATCCTGGACCACCTCAACTCCTATGGTATTCGCCCCTCGGTGGGGCGTACGGGGGTGTGCTGGGACAACGCTTGGGCAGAGTCGTTCAACGCCACGCTCAAGAATGAGAGAGTCCACCGAATGGTGTATCCCACGAAGGACAAGGCGATCAAGGATATTGCCTCGTGGATCGAGCTGAGATACAATCATGTCCGCCTTCACTCAGCCCTAGGGTATCGCACCCCGAACGAGGTCGAACGCGATTTCCTGGACCTGAAGAAGGCAGCCTGAAGCACAAAACAAGCACTGTCCGAAAAACGCCCAGCAGTCCATTCTGCTGAGGGAGCTGCGGATGGTGGTGGCGTGGTGACTATCTCGGTGGAGTCGAGTGTGACAACGGCCGGCTCTGGTGGGGGTGATGGCGGTGGGGTGACGTCCTTGTTGTCGTTCAGCCGTGTCGTCAACCTGCCTGTTGTCAAGGTTTAGGCTCTGGCTGCTGTCCGCGAGAACTCCTGCCCGGGTTGAGCCGGTACGGCCCTCCTGGCTGTGGCCGTCTGCCTCCGGTTGGTGCATGCGGCCTGCATGTACTGGTTGGGGCTTCGCTCGCACTTAGGTCGCTTCTGGCTGGAGGTGGTGTGTGGCCTTGGTCGGGGTCGTGACTTTGTTGTGACCGGCCGGTAGGGTCGAGGGGTTGCTGCTGTGCCGAGGGGTTGTGCTCGGCCTGATTGTGGAGGTGCTTCCTCATGGCTCGTTCCCTCGTCTGCCTGCCTGGTCGCCGTCGTGTCGCCGGCGCCCTGGGATTGGGTGCGCTGGCTGCATCGTTGGCTCTGGTGGGGTGCTCGTCGAGTAGTCCGAAGGGCGGAGGGACGATCCCACCGCTCAACACGGCGGGCGGCTCCGGTACTGGTTCGTCGGCGTCGCCGGCGGCGACGTCTGCTGGTCCGGCTGGTGCGAGTGGTGCTGCCAGTGCTGGTGCGGTGACTGCTGAGTCCTTGTCCGACCCCACCCTGGGGTACACGGTGGTCTCCATCCCCAAAGACCTGGACGCCACCCAGACCAAGGTCCTCCAGGACTACGTCGCCTACGACAAAGCCACCTGGCGCGTCTGGTCTACGCGGGAAGGGGTGGACGAGGCGCTGGGCCGAACAACGGGGGCAGCGCAAGTGACGCTCCAGAATACTTATGATTCTATGACCGATCAGGACAACCCTCCCATGAAGGTTGGCGTCGGAGCCATCGAGATATCGAAAGGCGAACAGAGCGCCGACGTGACGGTGTGCCTCGACAGGACACAAGTGACCAGTACCGATTTTCAAGGGAATGATGTCACCAATAAGGAAAGGCAGCGTCGAGCTAAGATACAGGTTCACATGGTGCCGGATGATCGCGGTGTATGGGTCACAGAAAACGAAAAGAAACTGTCCTTTAATGAATATACCACTGAATCCGGTAAGTAAAGAAGTAGACTAGGGGTCTCTGTGGTGAATGTCAAGATTGCAAGAACTGGGCTGGCAGGCTTGCTTCTACTATGTCTCGGTGTGCCGGCTCCAGAAGTGTTGGCAGAAATGGACAAGGGTGCGCCGTCTGAGGTGTCTGGTTCTGCTGAGGGGACTGCTGATGGTGGTGGTGTGGTGACTATTTCGGTGGAGTCGAGTGTGACGACGGCTGGTTCTGGTGGGGGTGATGGTGGTGGGGTGACGTCCTCGTCGTCGTCCAGCACTGAAGTGACAGTGAATCCTGTGTGTTATTACAAGGCGGGCAAGACCGGTGCTGAGCAGGCCAGTCAGATCGATAAGAACAAGGCTGCCGCGGCAGAGCGGCAGAAGAAGCAAGGCAATAAGCCTGCAAAAAATGGTGTAAAGCGGCCATCTTATTTTCTTAAGAGTGGTAACTCCTACCCTGACTATGAGTCTCATCGGGACGATACTCAGGGGCGCTGGTACTCCCGCTACTGTGACATGAGCTTCTTTGATCCGAAGAATCCGGAGGAGTTCAAGAATGAGCGCAAGGCGTTCTTCGATGCTAACCGTGATCAGAACATCTGGGTTCCGGCTGGTCAGCAGGCCCCCAGGCCCTACATTTCGGGGACTCGTCTGGCGAAGGTCGCTTGGGATGCGGTGAAGATTCCGGCTCCGACGGTGGAGACGAACCCCAAGGTCGGTTCCCAGGGTGCGACGCTGGTGGGGATGGATACCTGGGTGTGGGCCACCGGTAACACTCCGACCAGCGTGACTGCTAAGGCCACTGCTGGTAGCACCACTGCCACCATCACGGCGGGGTCTTCTGGTTTGCAGCTGTCGGCTCCCGACGGGAAGGCGTCCTGCACCGGGTTTGGCATCGCGTGGCACTCCGGTATGCCCGAGGGGTCCAGTCCCTGCACCATCTCCTTCAACCGCAGCTCGGCCCACCTGGGCGGTACTACGCCGTTGACGATCAAGGTTGCCTACTCGGCCTCCTACACCGCCACTGACGGCAACAGTGGCACCCTGCCGGCTATCACCACCACCAGCACCGTCAACCTGCCCGTCGCCGAGGTACAGACCCTCACCACCAACCACAACAACCCCCGCCAGAACTGAGCCGACCGGTGCGGGGCGACGAAGGTCGAGACACGTTCGAGGCCTTCGCGGCAGTATCAACATAGATTGGAGGTATGTACCGCAACGTTATTGCTACCGCTAGGAAGACTTGAACCGGAGTCGCCCTCAGTCCCCCATGGATCTAACGACATTCCCAACTTCCCAGCCCAACTCCCGAGAGCCATTGATGTCTCAGTCCCAAAATACAGCGCAGCCAAAACTGGCACCACTGGTTAGACGTGCACACAACTACGAAACCGTACTGAAAAGTAGTTGCAAGACACCAAACTGTAGAGTCACGTGATACGACCATTACCCATAATGGTCAGCATCCTTACTCCATGACATAATGAACCAAACGCGAGATTGCTGCCATAAATTACACAGAATGGAAAGAAAATGCCTGAAGAGCAGCGGACAGCAGACAACAAGAAAAGACTTGCTTTAGAACGGATTAAGACGGCAACGGATACCGCCATATCGACGGTCAAAAAAAATCCTAGGCCTGTGGATGGCACGCCCAGAACCGAGGCTATCGATTCAAATACTAGCGGGATGGACGGGTTCACTAAGGACTTATCCGATGCATGGCAGTCGACAAAAGCCGACGAGTTTGAAGTCGATATCACATCAAACGTGAAAGACATTCGGGACCAATGGGACATTGTTAATAGTAACGTGAGTCATGCGTTATCCCCAGAAATAACCGATCCAGAACCTAAGGTGACGCCTAGTAGCGAAGAAGCGAAAGACAAGTGGGATAGAGTTCCATAACAAACACACCTTTCAACAAGAGGTAACAGATAACATTATTTCACAGAGGCGTATGATGACGTTCATCAAAGTAGACGTAATAAAACTCGGCTCATTTATCAACAACCTAAGGTACTGGATTATTGACGCCGATTCAAGTCGGCATATTGTGCGCGCTAAAGTGAATTTCGAGGATCCTGCTCAGATTTGGGATGTTGTCTCTGACAACTCTACCATGGCGCGCGTGACCAGTCAGCTGTCAAGCCTTCGAGAATCACTTGAAACCCGCAAGGTGAGTGTTGAAGTTGTGAATCGTCAGAGCGGTAGGCTCAACACAGACGTTGAATGTGGCTACTACCTGCCTGACGGACTGGAAGACACTAGCGCCAATGTAAGAGAGCACAACATTACAGCTATACAGGAAGCAAAGGCGGACGCAAAAGCCGACTATGACCGGCACAACGGGAAGAATTCTGCCCGTCCAACATACGTTTCAAGGGAAAAGTATCAAGATAACCCAGTGTATGCGTTGGCTTATATTCACGAACTCGGCGAACAGCCAGGTGTTGACAAGAACGATAGTGGAATTCACGTTTATTTGGATATGATCAGCCCAGTTGACTCCAACGACGGCTCTCCGTGGCTAAACAGTATGATTCACATCCTTGCGGCCGCCTCCCAAGATGAAGTCAACGGAGGAAAACTGGCTCAAGAGATATATGCGAATGATGGTAAACAGGTCGATGGCTGGTGGCACCAAGATCGTAGATGGGCGCTGACATACGTATTGTCCTACGAGAACAAACAGACAGTGCCCTTTGAGATGCCGAAGTTCGGTACCGACTTTCTGACGTCATTAGCTAGCAAGGCCGAAAACGACCCCGACGCATCTAGTCGCAACGGAAACAGAAATTTTGCCGGAAAGGAGTACACGGCCGATATCTTGGCTGGTGCGATGAATGCAATGGCACGTAATCCCGAAGCCGCATTAGAATATCTTGCCAACGACGTGACGGTCGATTCTGAGGGAAAAGTGACTCCGAGTCAGGCAACACTTGAACGGTGGCTGAAACTAGAAAAGCGAACCTGGGATGGAGAATTCTACTACGGATTCGGCACCAACGCGTTCACAGCAGCTTTAGCAGCAGCTTCAGGCTATAGGAATCTGACGGACGATCAAGCCGGACTTAAAAATGCGGACGCACGTGCGACCTGGCTCTCCGGAGAAGTTATCAAACTGTTTAGTAGCGACGAGTACGGAGCAAATACCTACTTTCATGATATTCCGGAAAAGTCAAAAAGGAATCTAGGAGTTGTTCTTGCGAACAGCCCAGAGGAAGTTGCCTCAATGGCCGGTGGAACGCAAATGACATCAGATGACATATCTGGCCCCAGAATGTCGTGCTCCGAAAAACAGGCCGCATCACTGCTATATCGGATTATAGATAACGAGGATGCGGCCGCGACCATCGCGGTTAAACTGGCGGATTACCATCAAAGGCGGATAGATGAGCAATTAAGCAAGGATCCTCAGTTTTCAACCTTGTCGGATGAATATAATAAGGCAGCGAGTAGTGAGGGCTTCCTTGAACAGATCGCTGAGACCCGCTATGAGCACAACAAGAAGAATAAGGCCAGTAAAGAGAGTACGTCTAACACTGCGTCAACAATATTTGGGGCGGTCTTGATGGGCGTGGTGACTGTAGGTACGGCAGGTATGGCCGCACCTGCTGCTGCCCTCATTGGGGCGAGCACAGGCGTGTCGACCGCATTTGCTCAGCCGCTGGTGGCCGAGAGCGTGGTGAGGGATATCAGAACTAAGGCCAACGCTCCAAGCAAGGATGTTAGCGTGAGAAATAGGCTAGAGGCCCAGGCGTACTCTGATGCTGCGGAACATAATTTATTCTCCGAGGAAGTGAATAAGTCTGCCGTGGATGAAGGAATTGTCCTCAAGGGTGACCAAAAAATTGACCCTGAGCATAATAGCTCTGTAACTAACTGGCGGCATCGCAGTGCGAAGATAGATGGAAGGGTGGATGATCTGGCAGAGAAAGGTGTGGGCAATGGGCTTGACCGGGGAAGGGAACAGGTGGATCCTCTTCTAGTCGGAGATAATGACTACCAGGCAGCTAAGTCGAAATGACGCCTTTCTGGCGAATGTTGCACTGTCGTGCAAAATGCGCCCCAGAGGTCGACTACGGCTTGTAATGATACCAGCACAATCACAATGTATTCTGATTCTACTAGTTCTAGTAAATGGCTGATGTCTTAGGCAAAGAGAGGTAGAGTTGTGAGTTCTCAGGTTGTGCTTGCTCATCGGCAAGGAGACTGCGCGGCGCTGTGTGGCTCGCGACGTGAGGAGACGACGTCGGATGTCCCGCAAACGGGCAGAAATATTGGTGACGCAGTCGTTAGGTCCCATCAACGACCCCAGAGGGTTGGCATAGTCGGTGGGTGGTTGTCTGATCTCTAACGGGTCTGGTGTGTTGGTGCGGGCGCGGCGTGACCCGCATGGTGACGATGAAGGCGTCTACTCAATCCCGTCACCAGCGAGGTCACGCCGCCATGTCATCTTCCACGACGACCGCCTTGTCGCGCCAGCCCCTGGCCCAGGTTCTTAAGGAACCTTACCGGTCCCCGCGACAGGCGCGGGGTACGCCATGACCTGCCTTACGGTGCTGTCCCTGGCCGTGACGGGGGTGCTGGCCGGTTGTCGGAGCCTGACAGCGATATGGGAGCACGCCACGGACCTGACCGCCGCCGACCTGGAGGCCCTGGGCCTTCAGGTCGGACAGGCCCTGCCGTCGGAGTCGACCATCCGGCGGGTGCTCCAGGACCTGGACCCCACCAACCTCGACACTCATGTGAGGTCCTGGTTGTGTACACGTAGTGGCACCATCGAAGGAAGAACAGTCATTGCGGTGGACGGCAAGACCATGCGCGCAGCCCGCACAGGCAAGGATCCGGCACCTCATCTCCTGGCGGCCCTGGACCAGGCCACGGGCACTGTCCTTGCCCAGGCACGTGTGGCAGACAAGTCCAATGAGATCCCCGCGCTCAGGGAACTGCTCAAGCCCCTCGACCTGGACGGGGTGGTGGTGAGCGCCGATGCGATGCACACCCAAACCGATACCGCCGAGTGGACCCGCCCAGCAGGGCGGTCACTACGTGCTCACGCCTCTGGGCAGTCAGAAGACCCTGCGCAGGACACTCAAGAAGCTGCCCTGACAAGGACGTCCCGTCCACCTCCTGGGGCGACGTCTCTCACGGGCGACGAGTGCGGCGCACCGCCCGAGGCGACCTGGGCTCCCACCTGGGTGGACTTCCCCGGAGCGGCTCAGGTTCTCCAGGTCCGGCGCACCCGAACCACCAAGGATCGCAGGAGCACGGGCAACAACGGCGGCGATAGCGCCAAGAGGACGACTGTGGAGGTGGTCTACCCGGGTCTGCTCCCTACCCATGGGACAGGCTCAACCCGAGCAGGTTGCCGCCTGGGTCCGGGGACATTGGAAGATAGACAACCGGCTCCACGTCGGTCCGTGACGTGGTCACGGGCGAGGACCACCACCAGCTACGCACCGCCAACGGCCCCGAGAACATGGCCGCCCTAAGGAACCTGGCCACCCGGCCTCATACGCCTGGTCCACGGCCCCAGTGCCTGCAGCGCCTCGACCACCATATCCCTGTCACAACAACCAAAACGCGCCATCAAGCTACTCACCCAACCAACCACCTAAACCGACTTTGCCGACCCCCTGTCAACGACCCGCTCCTGGTTCAGAACCACGTCGTCCCTGGGACACCGTCGAGTTGTTGGATGAGGGCGTCACTATGCAGATGTCTCACCGTTGACCGGCTGAGTACGCTGGCCAAGGCACACGTTGGCAGGGAGGTGGGGGTGGCCTTGGTCGGGGCCGTGACATTACTGTGACCGGCCGGTAGGGTCGGGTGGGTTCCTGCTGCGCCGGGGACTGTGCTCGGCCTGATCGTGGAGGTGCTTCCTCATGACCCGTTCCCTCATCCGCCTGTCTGGTCGCCGTCGTGCCGCAACCGCACTGGGAGCGGGCGCGCTGGCTGCCTCGCTGGCCCTGGCGGGGTGCTCGTCGAGCAGCCCGAAGGGCGGAGGGACGATCCCACCGGTCAACACTGCGGGCGCCAGTGGTGGTTCGACGGCGTCAGCGGCGACGACGTCTGCCTCGGGCGGGGCGTCCTCGAAGGCCTCGGCGGCACCGACGACTCTGGATGCTCAGGCGCTGACTGATGAGTCCATCGGCTACTACGTGGACTTCGTCCCCCAAGGGCTGGACACCACCCAGACCCAGGCCGCCCTGGGATATCTCGCCTACGACAGGGCGACGTGGGAGGCATACCGTGACCTTGATGGCGACATGTCAGCGGTTGAGGCCTCCACCACCGGCACTGCCTTGGAAAAATACCGCAAAAGCTACCGTGAGGCCCAGGAGTCGGGTGGGCGTGAGGTCGGAACGTCGCGGGTGACGATTAAGTCCGTAGAGATGCAGTCGGATAGCGACGCCGCGGTCGACGTGTGCTCCGATCAGACCCAGATAAAACAGGTCTCAGAGTCGGGTAAAGACATTACACAACCTGACTGGCGACACAAATATTCTTTTCTTGTCTCGATGAAGCTGACTGACGGCGCGTGGAAGGTTGCTTCGCTTGATAAGAAGGGGACGGACATTTGCTGAACAAACAACTTTTCAAGCTCATGGTGGCCGTGTCGCTTGCGAGTGCCAGCGCACTTATTCCCGCAAGTCCAGCGTCAGCCAACGCGCGTGAAAGCGGCGGCGGTGTGACGCCGTCGGTGTCGGGGTCTGAGGGTGCGGGGTATGAGGTGCAGATCTCGGTGACGTCAGAATCGGCGGCACCCGGGGGCGGGGGCGGTGATGGTGGCGGTAGTGAGTCGTGGTCCACGCAGGCCACCACCACGGTGCTGCCGGTGTGCTTCTACGCCCATCCTGTCCCCGGTCATGCTGTGGCCAAGCACATGGAGGACTGGTACAAGGAGGCCCAAGGGAACGCTGAGAAGAAGAAGCGTGCTGACTACGTCGGGGCCAGGGACTTTCCTGACTGGAAGAAGCACGGCCAGGAGGACGGTAACTGGTACTTCGTTGACTGCAAGAAGGAGCGGGCTCCCGACAGTGAGAGCTTCGGCTGGATCATGTACAACTTCTTCGAGGTGAACAACAATCCCACGTCGGTGTTCGTACCGGCCGGTCAGCAGCCGCCACGAGTCCCGGTGGACGGGGCCACTCTGGCCCGGGCCGCGTGGAACGCGATCAAGCTGCCGGCCCCGACAGTGGAGACCAACCCCAAGGTCGGCTCCCAGGGCGCGACCCTGGTGGGCATGGACACCTGGGTGTGGGCCACCGGCTCCACGCCCAAGACCGTGACCGCCACCGCCACCGCCGGCCCGACCACGGCCACAGTGACAGCATCGTCAGCAGGTCTGCAGCTGTCGGCCCCCGACGGGAAGGCCTCCTGCCAAGGCTTCGGAGTCGCCTGGCACTCCGGCATGCCCGAGGGCTCCAGCCCCTGCACCATCTCCTTCAACCGCAGCTCAGCCCACCTGGGCGGCACCACACCACTGACGGTATCCGTGGCCTACAGCGTGACCTACACCGGCAGCGACGGCGCCAACGGCACCCTGCCAGGACTCACCACCACCAGCACCGTCAACCTCCCCGTCGCCGAGGTCCAGACCCTCACCACCAACCCCCGCCAGAACTGAGACGGCCACGGGCACCGAAAGACAGTCGAGCGAGAGCTATCAACCAATAGACTTTCCAGGAAACACACATCCTATAACAGATGGATAACATCAAGTGAACGGACGTGATCCCCACTCCGGGTCTTCCGACAATACACTTCGAACGCAGCGTCAGTCGCCCGCCCGCGCCACACTTGCCGCCCTATTGACGGTGACCCTTCTGGTGCTGATAGGAGTCTCTTGGCACCTACTAAGGAGCCGCGACGGCCACACTCGCAAGAAGATGCCCGACCTCACGGTTCCCAGCGTCATTCCGAGCGGTTCCGCTCAAACGTGCTCTGGCATCCCCGATAGAAGCGTACAGGCATTGCTGGGTTCCTACGGAGACGACTTGACCTACGATTCAGTGCATCTCCAGAACTACACAACCTGCACCATTATGAACTCAAATGAAAACATTCTCAGGATAGTCTACGGTCATGCGGATAGCAGCAACGTCCCTTCAGACAAGATCGCGACCGAGAAGAACGGGGCGAAACCATTTGTTCTACAGTCAGCCCCCCGAGGTAGCGGACTCGTAGTATCCACGGAATCTGCTGACGCAGAGCTTGTTTACCAGTGCGGGCAAGGGCAGTTCATCTCAATCACCATTCTAGGATACGTTCTTGGAACCCCGGTCGAAAGCAACCTGATTAATATGGCGAATTCGATTTCCTCACTGGCTTGCACCGCATAGGTAGCCGCCCCCTGCTTCGACCTCCACCAGCAGCACCGGCAGATACCTCGTCGCCACCCCTCGCAAACAAGGACATCTCACACGTACGAGGACATCTCACACGTTCGGGGACGTCCTGCGCGTTGGGGGACGAGATCCTGTCCCCCAACGCGTGAATGGTCCCCGGACCGCTCAGGCCCAGGGCTGGCGCTGGGCCCACTCCTGCGGGCTGACGCGGCGCCCAGTGTAGAAGGGCGTGTCCACGCGCACGTGCATGCGCGCCTCCGTGTAGCGCTGGTGGTGCAGGACCCCCTCGAGCCGGTCGAGACTGTCGGCCTCGAAGCCGAGAATCCACTCGTAGTCGCTCAGGCCGAAAGTAGACAGGGTCGAGCCCTTGACGTCGGGGTACTTGGAGAAGCCATGACGCCCGTGCTGAGCCATCATGCGCGAGCGCTCCTCGGGGTCGAGCAGGTACCACTCGTAGGAGCGCACGAAGGGGTAGACCATGACCCAGTCGC
>ERZ773070.2056-NODE-2056-length-11719-cov-4.009345_pt1 | contig 11719 bp, 9 predicted proteins | sample MGYA00580618_ERZ773070 | MGnify/ENA primary metagenome ERZ773070 (study PRJEB29015, sample SAMEA2738023) | human oral metagenome | biome: human oral; feature: human-associated habitat; material: dental | place: China | collected 2019 ...
TCGAAGGCTTTATTTAGTAAAGAAGATAGACTTGTTTTCATCATTCAAAATATTAGATTACTTGATTCCTAATGATTTATAACCGTTTTACCAAGCCTCAACAAATATTTTACAGTTATAATTTAATAGTTGAAAATTTTTGCTGTTTGAATTATAATATCTATCTTTGCTGCAGATAGGAACGTCTGAAAGAATTAGAAGTAGTTTCCGGCGTATTCGCTGGAGTTTGATACGAAGTATCGTTATTATCGTTAACGAAGGTTCACGATAAAAGTAATTCCCTTACAGCGTTCCTATTTTTTGTTTAAAACAAACGCACTATGGCAACCAAAACAATAAACGGAAAGGAATATACAAAGGCTGATTTTGAGAATAAGCTGCGTTATTTGAATGACCCACAAGAACTTGCTAAGCTACTGAACGAACTGAGCGAGCCTTATCCCTATTATGTTTTTCGTGGGAAACAACTAAGTTTTTTAGCTGATACCAATAATATCAATCGACGCTGCAAGACTTTCCTACTTCGCAAAAAGCATGGTGGCTATCGTGAGATTACCGCACCGAAAGGGGCACTTCATGATATCCTGCATGCGTTGAATATAGTTCTTCAGACCTATGACGAGCCTACTCCTTGGGCATTTGGCTTTGTCTGTGGTCGTTCTGTGGTTGATAATGCACGTCCACATGTGGGAAAACGTTATATTCTGAACCTTGATTTAAAGGATTTCTTCCCCACTATTACACGCCAGCAGGTGGCTGAATGTCTGACGGCAGAGCCTTTTGGCTTCTCGTCATTGGCTGCAAAACTCGTCTCAGGACTGGCTACTGTGCGCACAAAGAACAATGAAGAAGTTTTAGCACAGGGCTTTGCAACATCGCCAACACTATCGAACTTTATTTGTCGGGAGATGGATAAGGAGATAGCGAGCATAGCTACTGCACAAGGAATTACCTTTACCCGCTATGCTGATGACCTCACTTTCAGTTCTGATACAGACATACTTCGTCCACAGGGAGAGCTTGTACAGCAGGTAAAGACTATCGTTGAGCGTTATGGTTTCCGACTGAATGAAGAGAAAACCCACCTACAACGCCGTGGAAGACGGCAGGAGGTAACGGGCTTGATGGTAACGGAGAAAGTGAATGTAAGCCGCTGTTACGTGCGTGAAATTCGTTCCTTGCTGTATATCTGGGAGCGTTACGGTTATGAAGATGCCTGTCAGGCAGCGTGGAAGAGCTACAGGCAGCAGCATGGAAAGACAAAGGGACATCAGCATTGCGTACCTCTTAATGCTGTTCTGAGGGGTAAACTGAACTACATGAAGATGGTGCGTGGAGCCGATGACCCACTCTATCAGCGTTTTGTTAGTCGTTATACTTCTTTGCAACAACGAAGTAAGGGAGATATAAAAGAGGTGGCATATAAGGCTTATATGGGTAAGTATCTTTCTAATTCGACAAAAGATAGAATGACAAGAGATGCTGTTTTGGCAAATGACAACACTTCATCACGTCAGCGCGGAGTTACAAGCAGCAATCCTTATGACCCAAGAAAAAAGAGCAAACGCATCCTTAATTTTATGTTGATGGTGATTATATTGGTTGCTATTATACTCATCAAATTGTTTTTAAAATCACTTCTGTAAGCAGTAAAAAGTAAGTTAATAAGTAGCGTAATTCTCATCTTTTGTCATGTAGATGACTGCCTTTTGCGAATTATTTTCATGAAAAGAAATATTTATTTTCATGAAGAAAAATATTTATTTACGTGAAAAAAAATAATTATTTTCATGAAAATAATTCGCTGTTTACTTAATCTTATTGACTGGTAGTATAACTTCTCCCAATGAAATCATGGCATTGAAGAGGCTTATATACTGATAATTAGGAATGTCAGAGACCATGATTTCACGCTCTTGAAGCAGTCCACAGTCGAGCAGTCGTTGGCGCATCGTACCGAAAAGGAGTGGCGTAGAGGGTGTAAACCATTGTTCTCCATCATAGAGTGCAATGTTGGTATAAGAAGTATCTGTAAGGTGATTGTTACGAACAATAAGTATTTCATCGCAGTCACCTTGCTGTTTTTTTAGTTCGTTAAGTGCCGAGCGGTCAGTACTCTTGTAGGGATAGCTAATGTTATCGTCATAGACAAGGTGTAAAGAGTTGATTTCCTTACATATATAAGGTGTACAAGTGATATCATGGATGCCCTCTCTATCATAGACAAAGCGTAGCTTCGAGCATTCCATCGGTAAGCTAACAGACTGCAAAAGGTCTGCTATACGCAGCGGCTCTGTCAGTCCTAACATCTCCTTACGTGTGCGGTTCATTCGCTCTTCGTGGTAGGCAAGGTTGCAGATGCAGCCGTCTACTACCCTTATAGTTTCAATATATTGGCACATAAACCTTCTCAATCACCTCTTTATATTCGTCATCATTATTGCTTTGAGCCGTAATACCGCCTCCAGCCTTATAATGGAACTGTCCTTTATCATCCTGATCAATAAAGCGAATCATCACCGCACTGTCTAATTGTCCTTTGCTATAACAGCCCATCACACCCGTGTAAAAGTCTCTTTCATAGCCCTCAGCCTCATCAATTATCTCCATGGTACGTGGCTTAGGAGCACCCGTAATAGAGCCAGCAGGGAGCAAACGGAAGAGAAGTGTACCGATATTCTCGCGATAGTCCATGGGAAGCTGTCCTGTAATCTCCGAACTTGTCTGCAAGATTTCACCCTTGTTTGTCGTCAGATGGTCAACATAACGATAGCGTTTCACCTGTACTCGCTCGGCAATCATGCTCAAGTCATTGCGGATAAGGTCGACGATGGTAGCGTGTTCAGCTGCTTCTTTCTTATTCTCCATCAGTTCCTTCTCAGCGTCAGGACGTGTTGCATCAATTGTTCCCTTCATTGGGAAGGAACTAATAAGTCCTTCTTTATTGATACGAACGAATATTTCTGGAGAGAAACAAACGAACTTCTCTTTCATCCAACAGCGATATAACGCCTTTGAACGCATGAAGATATCGTGCAGGGAGAGATTGGTATGGACAGGAATCTTGCATGTGAGGTTGGTTAAATAGCTATCTCCCTCACGCTCTCTTTGCTTAACAAGGTTGATACGTGGCTCATAGTCTTCTCTTGTGAGTGGTTCTGTAAACCATTCCACAGCCTCGTTGCTGTAGCTTTCGCCCTCAGGGATATTAGAAAGACTTGGGAAAGCAAAAAGCAATTCATGTGGATTGATGTCCGCATACTCCTCTACATAGGCGCCATCGGCTTTATAATTGATGATAAAGATAAAGTCTTTACCTTCCTTAGCTAACGTGTTCATCCGCTGAATGGCATGTTCACGGTCGTATAGTATCATATTCTTTTGTTAAAAGCAGATGAGATGTTATGTCTCTTTATTTATCTTTCTCCAATCTTGAAAATATCCTTTGGCTCAAATACTCCTGACTTATTTGTTTTCGCAAGTTCAACCATACAATGCGCAACGACTTCTGTTTTCATAGGTCGTTGGCTCTGTAAGAGTCCTATTTGATTGAAGAATTGCAGTATAGAAACAGACAGTTTCTCAGAGTTTCTTGTAGTATTCTTACGAATTAAAGCAGGTGGACGAAGGATAGAGATATGTTGGAAAGGAAGCTGTTTGATAGCTTCTTCTAATTCACCTTTCATCTTTGTATAGAAGAAATGTGAGTTAGCATTAGCCATAGCTGTGGACACCAAGATAAAAGAAGGTACTCCCTGCTCTGCTGCTATCTTAGCAAAATTGTATTGATAGGTATAGTCTATCTTGTATTGATTCTCCTTTGAGCCAGCCGCTTTGCGTGTTGTACCCATGCAAGAGAATACGACATCGCCTTGTACGGAGAGTCTCCACTCATCCGACTGGTCGAAGTCTACGATATGCGTTGTTACCTTTTCGTTATTTATGCCTGGGTCTCTTCTGACGAAGATAGCTATTTGTTCGATAGTATCATCATTGATAAGCTCTTGGACAAGGTCTTTACCTATTGCGCCAGTAGCTCCTAATATTATTGCTCTCATTGAGGGTGTTGGGTGATGGGTGGTGAATGTTGGGTGGTTATGATATGTGGGGATGGGGTGTTGGGTGTTAAATGTTGGGTGATGGGTGGTGAATGTTGGGTGTTGATGATATGTGGGGATGGGGTGATGGGTGGTGAATGTTGGGTGGTGATGATTTGTGGAGAATGGGTGTTGGAGGTGAAAATTACATAATTATTACGGCTTAATAATAATCTTGAGGTGGTAAACCTCTGGTGTAATACGCTGTTCGATGTGATACCTATCAGGGTAAATCAGCTCTAAACGGCGGTACATATTCTCTAATCCGATACCCTTTCCACTCTTGTCAGTGTCGTTCTTTGGATAGTTACTGTTCTCACAGAGAAAGACTATCTTACCGTTATCTTCTGTGATAGATATGTGGATAAACGATGGTTTATTGGCACTTATACCATGCTTAAAGGCATTCTCAACAGGTGTTAGGAATACCAATGGCGCAATGAGTAGTTGTGTGTTATGGATGATGAATTGGCTCTTTATCTCTACATTACTACCCGACCGTAGCGTCATCAGATTGATGTAGTTCTTGATAAAGGCTATCTCACCATTCAGACTCACCTCCTTAGGCTGTGTCTCATAGAGTGCGTAGCGTAGGAGTTCAGACAGTTGACCGATTGCCTTTTGGGCATTATTCGGGCTTGTCTGTGTGAGTGAGGCTATGTTATTGAGCGTATTGAAGAGGAAGTGTGGGTTTAGCTGGTTCTTAAGCCATGCTAATTCGGCTTCCGTCATCTTTTGTTTCTCCTCTCTTAACTGTCTTCTGAGCGTACTATGGCGGATATAATAACGCACGAAGATTGCTGCAACGACCATTGCATAGTTGAGAATCATCCACATCACACCAAACTGATAGAAGCCTATTCGTATAGGTGCGTTCGGTAAATCGGCATTATAAATGCTGAAGATATGATGATTCCAAAGGACGATAAACAGCAGATTGATTACCCAGAATGCCCAGTGCTTTATCTTGCTTTTCGCCTCAAAGAGGTAAGGAACAAGCAGATAGAAGTTTGCCATGAAGACAATCAGTAACAAGAAAAGTACGAAGGCATTGACACACATGGACTCCTTGGCAGCTTTGACATCATGTTCAAGCAACATGATGACCAATGACCATATGGAAACAAGGAGCGCATAAATGCCTACCTGTGCGCCAAGAACGGACAGGTTGTAGCGACTCAGGCAATACTTCTTTATTTCCTCCAATACCTTCATGCTGCAAAGATAGTCTTTTATAAGGAAAGAAGCAAGCAGAATCTATACTACATTTTTACTTTTTCTTGTTTTAACACAGAAATGTAATTATCGGTAAATCAGTGCTTTATAAGGGTAGATTGTCTCGCTTGTTAGGCAAATAAGTCCAGTTGGTACATTCTTTCAAGCTGATTAATCGCCTTTTTTGCCTAATTATCCAAACTCTATCTGTTGTTTATCCTTAATCATTAAGCCTCGAATCTATCCTCTCCTCTTATCAAAAGTATGATTTATGGTAGAGGAGTTAGCGCTCCGCACCATTGGTGCTTACGGTCCGCACGTATGGTGCTAAGCATGAACACCACGCGTGCGGAGTATTAAGAGCACAGTAGGAAACCACAAAGAAGAGGTGTTCCTGCCGTTGGGATGATAACGAAAAGCACCGATGTTGAATTACATCTATTGAGTGCTGATCACCGTTTTAGGCTTTATTCTGATCCGCCTTGATTAAGGCAAGCAATCGCTCGACTGCTTCCTCTTCTGGGATATTGTGCTCAACGCATACCTGTTTGCGGTAGAGGCTCACCTTCTTTGGACCTGCACCCACATATCCATAGTCTGCATCAGCCATCTCACCAGGACCATTCACGATACAGCCCATGATACCTACCTTCAGTCCTGTCATTCCCTTGGTAGCTTCTTTGATGCGGGCAATCGTCGTGCGGAGGTCGTAGAGCGTACGTCCACAGCCTGGGCAAGAGATGTATTCGGTTTTCACCATGCGCAATCTACCTGCTTGAAGAATACCGAAAGCCGTTTGCTCAACATCCTCTTGTGAAAGGTTGCCATTGTTCATCAGCCAGATACCATCGGTAAGTCCGTCCATCATGAGTGCACCCATATCTGCTGCAGCCTCTAATTGGAACTTCTCTTTAGCTGTAGTTGTCTCAGCCTGTTGGCTGTTACTACTTTCTTCCTTCTCATCGGTAGTTGAATGCTGATACATCTGGGCAAAGATAATAGGGTTCTTTACCCCTGCTATCATCAGTTGATGCGCCAATGCACGCTGGTCGCCAAGGCGGTTCTGATGGCTTGTCATACATACCACAACCACCTCTGGATGTGTTTTCAGACAAGCAAGGAACTCCTCTGAAGGTGTACCGAACTTCAAGACGAGGAACTTAACATCACTGTTTATTGCACTGATGAAAGGCATTCCCGTCACAGGGAAGATTGGATAGACGTTCTCTAAGGACTGCTTACCACTGTTGGCAAGGTCCATATAGGCGTCATAATCAAGGATATACTTCTGTTTCTTACCTAATTTCTCAGGCAATTCACCCTGTACATAGATATAGTCGGGCTTTGGTAGCTCTGGTGATGATACCTCGGCACTTGCTTGGTCAGCCTTTCGAGTGGCAATAACAACAGGAACATTCTCGCCACCGATGTTGCCTGCAGCCACTGTCTCACGTCGGTTAGGATGGAGATAATCAAAGCCAGCATACTGTTCGGCAGGGATGAGAAGATGTTTCTCGTGTCGACGGATATACCATGTAAGGTGTTTAGCCACTGGAATCTCGCACTCTGGCTCTTCACTCAGTGATACACGGATCGTGTCACCGATACCATCAGCGAGTAAGGCACCAATACCTACGGCACTCTTAATGCGTCCGTCTTCACCTTCACCAGCCTCGGTAACACCAAGGTGGAGCGGATAGTGCATACCTTCCTTGTCCATCTCAGCCACAAGAAGGCGTACGGAACGAACCATAACAACCGTGTTTGAGGATTTGATAGAGATGACAATGTCATGGAAGTCATACTTACGGAAGATGCGGAGGAACTCCATGCAGCTCTCTACAATACCTTCTGGCGTGTCGCCATAGCGGTTACGAATACGGTCAGAGAGGCTACCATGGTTGACGCCAATACGTACAGCGGTGTGGTTCTCCTTACATATATTGATGAAAGGAATCAGTCTGTCCTCAATCTTCTGTAGCTCTTGTGCATATTCCTCATCGGTATACTCCAGTTTTTTGAACGTACGAGCAGGGTCGACATAGTTACCCGGATTGATACGAACTTTCTCTGCATAGAGTGCAGCTACGTCTGCAACATTCGCATTAAAGTGAACATCTGCACAGAGCGGAGCCATATAATTGTCTGCACGTAGTTGTGCATTGATATTCTTTAAGTTCTCTGCCTCACGCTTTCCCTGCGTTGTGAGGCGTACAAGTTCTCCTCCTGCATCAATGATACGCTTAGCTTGTGCAACACTTCCTTCGGTATCATCGGTGGAAGTTGTTGTCATTGATTGTACGCGTACAGGGTTCTCTCCACCAATGTTGAGTGCACCAACATGCGTGACAGAGGTTTTCCTTCTTTCAAAGTTGAATAAATCTATCATGTTCTATTTGGATAATGGGGTACCTCCCCAAGCCCTTTTGGGATGATGAACAACCTCCCTAAGCCCCTCTGAGAGAGGGGTTATAGTAAGAGGTAATAAGTGGTAACGACCTTTACCCTAATTGTTTCCCGTTGTTACTCCGCCTTTTGGAGGGGTTAGGGACGGTCTTAGCACTTAAACTTATAATCCTTTAGCTCAGCTAACTCCTTGTTAGCCTTCTCTATCTTCTTTCCTAATGAAGCCTTCCAGTTGTCAATCTTCTTTGCAATAGCCTCATCACCGAGTGCTATCATCTCAGCTGCAAGGATGGCAGCATTCTGTGCTCCATTGATGCCAATAGTAGCAACTGGAATGCCAGGAGGCATCTGAACGATAGAAAGTAAGGCATCAAGGCCATCGAGCATACCCTTAATTGGCACGCCAATGACTGGAAGTGGTGTTGAAGCAGCGATAACTCCAGGCAAAGCAGCAGCCATACCAGCCGCAGCAATGATAACTTTTACGCCACGACCTTTTGCTTCTTTGGCAAAAGTCTCTACTGCATCAGGTGTACGATGAGCAGAGAGTGCATTCACTTCAAAAGGAATCTCTTGCTCTTCCAACCACTTACAAGCTTTTTCCATTACGGGTAAATCGCTTGTTGAACCCATGATAATACTAACTAATGGCTTCATATTCTTAATGTATTAAGTGTTTATTCTTTATTTATTTTGTAAATGTATATTATGTAGACAGATGTATTTTCCTGTCAGTTTATTCTTTATTCTTTGGCAATCAGTGGACTTTTCTACTGCTATTGATTTTATACAACGATGATTGTAATGAATGAACAGATGATTCCTAAGAAGAAACCCGATGCCACTTGCTCCAATGAATGTTGCCTGAGAATCATTCTACTGCTACCTACAAAGCCTGAAACGATGAGCGTAAGACAAAGCCACCACATCGGATTGAAGTTGAATAGCAGTGAAAAAGCTATCAAAGAACCTGTCACACCACCGATAGCTGCCGTATGTGTTGATATCTTCCACCACACGTTGATGATAGCACATAGAATCTGTATGATCAGTGCTACCATAAGTATCGACGTCAGCATGTGAGGCAGGTGTAGGATATTCATGATATAGAAGCACGTGAAGTAGCAAAGAATAGAAATCACGTAAGGAACCATTCTTCGCTCTCGTTGCCCTAACTGAATCGGTGTCCAGCCGTGGTATTGGCGGTAAAGGTGGATGAGTAAGGTAGGGATAAGCACTGTAAAAGCGTAAACCAAAAAGACATACGACAGCTTTGCCTGCCATGGGAACATACTAAGATAGCTAAAAGTAAAGATAGCTAATATGCCCACAACGGGTAAATAGAATGGTGTGAGTATCATACTCACGACCCTTGCTGTTAATATAATGTTCTTTTCGTTCATAGTTTAACACCTAACACCTAACATCCAACACCTAATTACATCACTCCTTTCTCAGTCTTGCAACAGGCAATCCGAGTTGTTCTCGGTACTTGGCAACGGTGCGACGGGCTATTGGGAAGCCCTTTTCTTTCATCACTTTAGCAAGCGCATCATCGCTGAGAGGCTTACGTTTGTCCTCTTTGTCGATTACTTCTTTCAGTGCCAACTTGATTTTACGAGTAGACATTTCCTCGCCATCTTCCGTTGTATAGCTATCAGTGAAGAAGAAACGCAGAGGGAATGTACCCCAACGTGTCTGTGCATACTTGATGTTGCTCACACGTGATATGGTAGAGATGTCTAATCCTGTACGGTCGGCAATGTCTTTAAGAATCATTGGTTTGAGGTCAGCCTCATCTCCATCTTGGAAGAATTTCCGCTGAATATCGATGATAGCCTTCATCGTCACTTGTAACGTATGACGTCTTTGCTTTACCGCTTCGATAAATCCTTGTGCCTTTTCCACCTTCTCTTTGGCATAAAGCAACGCCTCCTTCTCCTGTCGATTCATATTAGCTTTGTTGTTGCGGTAGGTCTCCATCATATCGTTGAAGGCCTGCGAAACGTGCAACTCTGGTAGATTGCCGTGGTTTAAGCTGAAAGTAACCGTACCATCATCCTCTGTGTCGATGATAAAGTCAGGTGTTATCTGCTGCAGGTTACGTCCTTGTGTCTCACCCATAGACGACCCCGGCTTTGGATTTAGCTTACGAATCTCACGCTGAAGTGCCTCTACTTGAAGGTCAGACAGCGACAGTGCGCTTTGAATCTTATCCCAATGCTTCTTTTTGAAAGCGTCGAAATGATGCGAAAGGATATTGTAGATGTATTTATACAGATGACTATCTTTCTCCCACTCACCGTTCTCAACCTTACGGTCTATCTGCAACAAGAGACATTCTTGCAAGTCTCTTGCACCGATACCAGCTGGGTCAAAGTCCTGCAGAATCTTCAGTACCTCTTCTAATTCCTTAGTAGACGCGTCTATCCCATAGTAGATAGCCAACTCATCGCTGATACTATCGAGGTCTTTTCGCAAGAGTCCGTCATCATCAAGACTACCGATAAGATACTCCAAGATACTCTTCTGTCGCTCGGTAAGTTCTCTTTCGCCCACCTGCTCGTTCAGTTTATCGATAAAAGAAGTTGTGTCACCATACACAATCTCCTCATATTCAGCATTATTTCGTTGCAGTCTTGAATCGTATGTAGGAAGATCATCATCCGAACGCATACGCTCCAGTGCCGAGTCGAGTGCATCTTGTCGCTCTTCTCGCTCCTGAAGTGTGTCGAAATCATCGTCTTCTGAATGCTCTACAGTATCGTTGTCATCAATGCTATCAGTCTCCTCTCCTCCTGCTTCTAAGGCAGGATTATCATCGAGTTCAGCATTAACACTTTCCTCTAATTCTGTCAGTGGCATCTCCAACAACTTTACTTGCAGCATCTGCTGTTGTGAGAGACGCTGCACTTGTTGCTGTTTCTGGTTTTGAATCTGTACTTGTTCCTGTGCCATTGTTTACCTGAATTGTGCTACAAAAGTACTAAAAAAACAAGTATAATCAAGTGAAATATTCCTTTAATTGTGCTGCAAGGGCAGAAAGTTTCTCTGGGTTATCATTTCCATAGCGGTTCCACACCTCTTGACAAGGCATTAATAAGGGCGATATCAGAAGGTCGTCACGGTTCAGATAGGGGTCGCAGAGTTGGAACACATCCATTACCTCCACAACCATTTGTGGCTTTATCTTCATCAGTTTAGCAAGGTCTATCACCTCAGGTGTCTCCGCTACCATCGTAATCGGGGTGAGACGGAAATAGAGGTCGAGAATCATAATGAGCATAAAAGGCTTCAGCTCTGTAACCCCTTCCACTGGTAGGAAGTCATGTTCAAAGGTTTCGCGCACCTTCACACCATCGTAGAACTTCTTAGGTTGCCCAAACCCCTTCATCGACCGCAGTTTCTTTACATCTTTGTTTAGCTTCCGTGTATTCTCTCCGTAGGTCTCCCAAATCAGTTTAATGATGGGCATATCACGGTGTCGCAACTTAAAAAGCTGTTCATAGAGGTTCTTTGGTGGTATGTGTAGTTCCAAACTGAGGTCTACCAACGCACGTGAATACATCGGTTTCATTCCCTCTGGCTTTTTAAGATAAAGCTGTAGGAGTAGTAACCAGTAGTCGTCAGACCATAAAGGATGTGTTGCCATAAGCGTAAAATATCCACTATAGCTCCTCTCTTTCGAGTAGAGAAGGAGGAGAAATACTTGTCTAAAGGGTATCTATATTTGTCTTTCGCAAAGATACTCCTTTTTATTATAATGGCAAAAGATAGTGTCAGAAAGTTAATGAGTTAACGGATTGACGGGTTGACAAGTGATGTCTATTTGTCTTCTACAAACAACGTATTCCCTATTAGGCTAATTAGGCTAATAAGCCCAATAAGCCCAATAGGGCTAATAGTCTGTTATTTTGTCATAATTTTTCACATCTTGATTTTTAATACATGCTCTTTTGGCTTCTAAAAGACGCCCAATTAGCTTGCAAAAGGTGCCCTTT
>ERZ773070.2058-NODE-2058-length-11704-cov-7.308610_pt1 | contig 11704 bp, 10 predicted proteins | sample MGYA00580618_ERZ773070 | MGnify/ENA primary metagenome ERZ773070 (study PRJEB29015, sample SAMEA2738023) | human oral metagenome | biome: human oral; feature: human-associated habitat; material: dental | place: China | collected 2019 ...
ATTATAGATAAAATTATAATATATTTATTTATAGTCGATTTGTATAAATAGTAAAAATATATTTATATCAGTCATATTTTTTCTAGGTTAAGTTGTTGATAAATAAGTAAAATAATAATATAATTAAGATATAAAATTAAAAAGGAGGAAAACATTATGAGAGGATTAGCAATGAAGAAGATAGGGGAAATTGGTTGGGTAGAAAAAGAGAAACCATATTGTGGCCCGAATGATGCCTTAATAAAACCATTAGCACTATCTCCGTGTACATCTGATGTTCATACAGTATGGGAAGGTGCAATTGGAGAAAGAAAAGATATGATTCTAGGACATGAAGGCTGTGGAATCGTAGCTGAAGTTGGGGATCAAGTTAAAGACTTCAAGGTTGGGGATAGAGTAATGGTTGCTGCCATAACACCAGATTGGAATTCACTAGAAGCACAAGCTGGTTTTGCGATGCATTCAGGGGGGATGTTAGCAGGTTGGAAATTTTCTAATTTTAAAGATGGAATGTTTGGGGAGTACTTCCATGTTAATGATGCAGATGGAAATTTAGCTCTTATACCAGAAGGAGTGAGTATAGAAGAAGCATGTATGTTATCTGATATGGTTCCAACAGGATTTCATGGTGTAGAATTGGCAGATGTTCAATTTGGTGATACTGTATTAGTAGTAGGAATTGGACCTGTAGGTTTAATGGCTGTTGCAGGAGCAAACTTAAGAGGTGCTTCAAGGATAATAACTGTAGGGACTAGAGCAGTTTGCCGTGAAGCTGCAAAAAAATATGGAGCAACTGATTTTATTGGATATAAAGAGGGACCTATTGATGAGCAAGTATTAAAACTTACTAATGGTGAAGGTGTAGATAAAGCTATTATTGCTGGTGGTACTGTAGAAACTCTAGAACCAGTAATTAAATGTTTAAAACCAGGTGGTAAAGTAGGAAATGTAAACTACTTAGGTGAAGGTACTTATATAAATATTCCTCGTGTTGAGTGGGGAGTAGGTATGGGACATAAACAAATTCTAGGTGGATTAATGCCTGGAGGACGATTACGTTTAGAAAAACTTGCAAAATTAATTCAATGTGGAAAATTAGATGTTACTCATTTAATAACACATAAATTTAAAGGCTTTGATAAAGTAGAAGATGCGTTATTGCTTATGAAAGATAAACCAGCTGATCTAATTAAACCAATAGTTATTTTAGAAGAAAAATAAAATTTAAGAGGAAAAGCTAGTTAGCTTTTCCTCTATTTGTATTTGGTGGTGTTTTTATGAAAATTATTTTAATTACTGGGTTTTTAGGAGCAGGGAAAACGCGATTTATTAAAACATTAGTTGAAAAAACAACTAAAAGTATTGTTATTTTAGAAAATGAGTTTGGTGATTTAAATCTTGATGGAGAATATTTGAAAAGTAATAATACTCAAGATGATATTAAGGTTTGGGAATTGACTAATGGATGTATATGTTGCTCAACTAATCTTGATTTTACACACTCTATACTTACAATAGCAAATACTATAAACCCTGAATTTTTAATTATTGAACCTAGTGGTGTAGCAAAAATTAAAAATATTATAAAAAAAATAAAAACTATTAGTTATGAAAGAATTGAATTGGGATTACCAATATTAATAGTAGATTCAAAAAATTTAGATAATGTACTGAATAATTATAATGATTATTTAAGTGATGAGCTTAAATACAATGGATTAGTAGTAGTTAGTAAATCTGAAAGTATGACAGAGCAAGAGTTTTTAAACATTAAAAATATATTAAATATCGATAATAAGCCGGTATTTCCATTAATTCATTATTCTAAATGGGAGAATGATATTTGGGAATATATTTTTAATACTAGTGGTACAATTGAAAATATAGGAAATGAATTATCAATAAGGCTGAAGGTAAATAAAAATAAAATCGAGAAGAAATTAGATCAATATACTATTGAAAATATACAAATAAACTCATTAGATAAGCTTAGTTACTTACTTTTATACTTGATGTCAAAAAGATTAGGTAATATAGAAAGAGTTAAAGGTTATTTAACAATAAAAAATAATAGTTATAAATTTGATTTAGTTGGAACAAATTACGAAATTACTGGAAGTGATAAGGCGTTTGGAAATAATGTTGTAATTATTGGTACAGATTTGAAAAAAGATAAATTAAAAACGTTGTTTATGAATTAAATAATGGAATTATAATAAATTCTAATGCGGGTTAGAATTTATTATTTTTTTATGTGCGTTACTTTCATAAAAATATTATTAGTGGTATAATAAGATGATATATTATCTGAAAAAGAGGTTTTCTGTATGATTTATGGAATAGGTTGTGATATTATTGATATTAAACGTTTTGAAAAGTATGTTGATAATAAAAAACGACTTGAAAAATTATATACAAAAAATGAATTAGATGAATTTTGTAAAATAACTAATTATAGAAGAAAATTAGAATTTTTAGCAGGACGTTTTGCGGTGAAGGAAGCAACGTCAAAGGCACTAGGAGTAGGTATTTCTAAGGAGTTTTCTTTCCATGATGTAGAGGTAAAAAAAGACGGATTTGGTAAACCGTATATAGAGTATAAAGATTTTATTACACATCTTACGATAAGTCATACTGATACAACTGTAGTAGCATTTGTTATTTTAGAAAAAGGAGGACAAAGCAATGATTAATGATAGACCGACATATTTACGAGTTAATTTGGATGCATTATTAAATAATTATAAAAAACTAAGAAATCTTAATCCTGGGAAAATTGCTTTAGCAATAGTCAAAGCGGACTCCTATGGATTAGGCTCAAAGGTAATTGCGGATTATTTATATAAAAATGGAGTAAGGCACTTTGCAACTGCAACATTAGAAGAAGCATTAGAATTAAAAGATGTTGTAAAAGAAAGTATGGTACTTGTGTTAGGTGTAACTAATCCAAAAAACGTGAAATATGCTGTAGAAAACGATATTTCTTTAACTTGTCCTTCAAAAGAGTGGTTTGAGGAAACGCTTAAAGAACTTGAAAAAATTGATGGCAAATTAAAATTTCATATTAAACTTGAAACGGGTATGAACAGAATAGGGACATCTGAGGAAAAAGAACTTATGGAAATTCATAATCTTTTCTACTCTGAAAAAATGGAGTTTGAAGGAATATTCTCTCATTACTCTAATGCAGATGGAGAAGATAATGAATACGATGATTATCAAACAGCTAATTTTAATAGATTGGTTGAGCTATTTAAGTTTAAACCAAAGTATATTCACATTGATAATTCAGCGGGAGTTATAAAATATAGTGATAGAGACAATATCTGTAATCTGTCGAGAATAGGTATTGCCTTATATGGATGTTATCCAAGTTCAAATATAGAAAAATTGAATAAAGTATCATTAGAACCGGTAGTATCTTTAGTTAGTAAAGTTACTCATGTAAAAAAAATCCTTAAGGGAACAAAAGTTGGGTACGGTATCTCTTATGAAGCGTTAGAAGATGAATATATTGCTACTATACCAATTGGGTATGCAGATGGATTATTAAGACGAGCGCAAGGTTTTAAATTAAATGTAGCGGGAGAAGAATGTGAGATTGTCGGACGTGTTTGTATGGATCAGCTTATGGTTCGTTGTAGCAAAAATACTAAAGTAGGTGATGATGTAGTATTCTTTGGAGAGTATAATAAACAAAAAGTATCGATAGATGATTTTGCTGCTTATCAAAATACTATATCATATGAAGTATTTTGTTGCATAAACAAGCGAGTTCCAAGAAAATATTACATAAATAATATGGAGTTATAGAATGTACGAGAAAATAACAAAAAATTTAGCAACAAAGCTAAAAATACAAGATAAGTATGTAAAAAATGTTCTAGATTTATTAGAAGAGGGCAATACAATAGCTTTTATAGCGAGGTATCGAAAAGAGCTAACTAATTCTTTAGATGAAGTTGCCATAAAACAAATACAAGATGAGTTTAACTATCTAAAATCTCTTGAGGAAAGAAAAGAAGAAGTAATTAGGTTGATTTCCGAAAAAGGTTTATTAACTGATGAACTAAAAAAAGATATTTTAGCTCAAGAAAAATTACAAAGGGTAGAAGACTTATACCGTCCTTTCAAAGAAAAAAAACGTACTAAAGCTACAATAGCGAAAGAAAAAGGGCTAGAGAAATTAGCGGAATTTATATTGAAACTACCTAAAAAATTAGCTGATTTAAATAAAGAAGCTGAAAAGTATATAAGTGAAGAAAAAGAAGTAAATAGTATACAAGACGCAATTACTTATGCTTTAGATATTATTGCAGAAAATATTTCAGATAACGCAAAATATCGTGAATATGTATTAGAAAACACAAGAAAATTTGGTCAAATTACAGCTAGTGTAAAAAAAGATGGTGAAGAAAAAGATGAAAATGGGACATATAAAAACTATTACGAGTATAGTGAACAAGTTTCAAAAATAGCTTCACATAGAATATTAGCATTAAATAGGGCGGAAAAAGAAGGAATTATTCGAGTTAGTATAGAAAATGACAAAGAAAGATTGCATAATTATATCCTTCGCGGTCTAACAAGAAATCAGCAGACAGAAATAAATGAGCTATTGTTAGAATGTATCGCTGATAGTATGAAACGTTTAATTTATCCGTCAATTGAAAGAGAAATTCGTAGTGATTTAACTAAAAAAGCTGAGGAAGATTCAGTAGTTATTTTCTCTGAAAATTTAAAGCAACTGTTAATGCAAAGTCCACTAAAAAATAAAAAAGTTTTAGGTATAGACCCTGCATTTAGAACAGGTTGCAAGATGGCAATAGTAGATGAATATGGTAACTTTATAGATAAAATGGTTATTTATCCACATAAACCTGCTTCAGCTGAAAAACAAGAAAAATCAAAAAAAGATTTAATTAAATTTATTAATAAGCACAATATTAATTTGATTGCTATCGGTAACGGGACAGCCTCACGAGAAACTGAAAAATTTGTAGTTGATACTTTAAAAGAAGCGGGATTAAAATTAGATTACGTAATAGTTAATGAAGCAGGAGCAAGTGTTTATTCTGCAAGTGAGGTAGCTCGTGAAGAATTTCCTGACTTTAATGTGGAAGAAAGAAGTGCAGTATCTATCGCACGTCGTATTCAAGATCCACTTAGTGAGCTTGTGAAAATTGATCCAAAATCAATAGGTGTGGGGCAATATCAACATGATATAACTCCAAAGTACTTAGAAAAAGAATTAACATTTGTTGTAGAGACAGCTGTTAACAAAGTTGGGGTCAATGTAAATACAGCATCGGTTTCACTATTGTCTTATGTATCAGGAGTTAATAAGCAAATTGCTAAAAATATCGTGGCTTATCGACAGGAAAATGGGAAGATAGAAACTATTAAAGAAATTGCCAAAGTTCCTAGATTAGGTAAGAAGACTTTTGAACAATGTGTAGGTTTCTTTAGAATACCAGATAGCAAAAATATATTTGATGCAACAGGTATTCACCCAGAAAGTTATAAAGCAGCAGAAGTATTGCTTAAAGAATTAAACTTATCAACAAAAGAAGTAGGTACTGAGGAATTTTCTAGTATCGTAGATGGTGTTGATAAGAAAGAACTAGCTGAAAAAATTGGTATTGGTATAGAAACCCTTGAAGATATAATAAAAGATTTAAAACAACCACTTCGAGATGAGCGTGAATCTTTTGCTAAACCATTGTTAAAATCAGATATACTTACAATTGACGATCTTCAGGTTGGTGTCAAATTAGCGGGTACAGTAAGGAACATTACCCAATTTGGTGCATTTGTTGATATTGGTTTAAAACAAGATGCAATGGTTCATATCTCAAAAATTAGTAAAAATTATATAAAAAATCCATTAGATGTTCTTAGTGTAGGTCAAATTGTTGATGTTTATGTTATAGATGTAGACAAACAAAGAGGTCGAGTGGCACTAGCAATGTTTAAAGATTAAGGAGGTAAAAATGAGTAATAAAAAAACAAGATACCTTCCTAGTATAGATAGTTTGAGAGCATTAGCAGTTTTAGCGGTTATTATTTATCATATTGATGTAAATTATTTACCTGGTGGATTTTTAGGAGTTGATTTATTCTTTGTCTTATCAGGGTATTTAATTAGTTCATTAATAATAAAAGAATATAAAAAAACAGGAACTCTTAATTTATATAATTTCTATATGAGAAGGGCGCGTCGACTACTACCAGCTGTTTATTTTATGATAACAGTTTGTTTGGTATTCATGGTATTGTTTAATGGAGTTTTACTTCGAAAAAGTCATGTTGATGCGGTATTTGGCTATATATATTCAAGTAACTGGTGGTATATTTTCCATAAACTTGATTATTTTGATAGTTTTGGTGCGCAAAGTCCATTTAAACACTTATGGTCGCTTGCGATAGAAGAACAGTTCTATATGTTTTTCCCACTAATATTTCTAATATTTAATCGTCAAAAAAAAGAAGAGGGGCAATCATCTTCATTAAATAAAAACTTTTTATATATTGTATTAGGATTAATTTTAATATCATTAGTAACACATATATTATTATTTGATATTAATAATATAAATAGAATTTATTTTGGAACTGATACACGAGCGTTTTCGTTATTAGTAGGAGTGGTAGGAGCATTAGTTTATCCAATGGATAAGTTATCGAGTCCAACAAATGCTAAAGAAAGTGTACTATATAGTGTAGTCTCTCTTACTTCGATTTCTACATTAATAGCAATAATGTTTTATACAAGTGAATATAATACATGGTTGTATAAAGGAGGCTTCTTATTAGTTGCTGTTTTAGGGCTAATAATTATTATAAGTAGTGGTAAGCAGCATACCTTTATATCAAAAGCATTATCATTTAGACCGATAGTTTTTATAGGGAAAATTTCGTATAGTTTATACTTATGGCATTTCCCGATTATCGTATTAACAACACCAGTTTCTGAAATAGGAAATCCGAATTTATTTTATGTTACTTTAAGAATTATTTTAACATTTATAGCAGCAACATTAAGTTATTTATTTGTAGAAACACCAATTAGAAAATTAGGATTTGGAAATTATGTTAATTTACTGTATAAGAGAGTGAGAAAACTTCGTTTAAATGTAAAACGTGGAATAGTTTCAAGTTTTGCAGTCGTATTAATATTATCTGTGATGGGATTATTCGGAAAAGGTGTTCCATTCCTTTCTACAGCTTTTGTAAAAGAAATGGATGCAAATAAAGAAAGTCAGTTTTTAAATAATGATAATAACGCAGAAAATAATCCTAATCAATCAGAAGAGAAAAAAGAGAATGAGCAAAATAATAAAGAAGAAAAAAAATATAGCACATTATTAATTATTGGCGATTCTCTAACAGTTGATATAGGGGAAAAAGTAAAAGAAAAATACCCAGGAGCTATTATTGATGGGAAGATTAGCCGTCAACTAACAGCAGCAACAACAACCGCTCAAAATTATACTAAGTATAATAGTGAAAACACAGCCGTTATATTCCAATTAGGAACTAATGGTCCATTTACAGAAGCTCAAGCGGAAGAATTAATCAAACTTTTTGATAAATCAGATATTTATTTCGTTAATGTAAAAGTACCACGTGCATGGGAAAAAACAGTTAACACAGCGTTAAATGAACTTAAAGAGAAGCATCAAAATATTACTATAGTAGACTGGTATAGTGTAGCAAATTCACAAGGTGATTATTTTGAACCAGATAGAGTTCATTTAAACCAAAATGGAATAGTAGAAATGATAAATTCAATTGAAAAGAGTTTAAAACATCCAGTAGAGATAAAATAAAATAAAAGGCTTTGAGACAATAGAACTCAAAGTCTTATATTTTTAATTAAGAATGGTGGAAGTTTTATTCTTCCATTGAAAAACAAATGTAATATATGGTATAATTATTAAGTATATAAATTTTAAAAGATTAAAAGGAGATAACTATGACAAAAGTAAGAGTAAGATATGCACCATCTCCAACAGGAAACCTACATATCGGAAATGCAAGAACAGCATTATTTAATTATTTATTTGCAAAACATTATGGAGGAGACTTCGTTTTAAGAATTGAAGATACTGATTTCAAACGTAATAAAGAAGAAGGAGAACGTAGCCAACTTAAATATATGGATTGGTTAGGTCTTGATTATGATGAAGGTATAGGAAAAGAAAAAGAATTTGGTCCATATCGTCAATCAGAAAGAATAGAAATCTACCAAAAATATGCAGAGCAACTTTTAGCAGAAGATAAAGCATACAAATGCTACATGACAGCAGAAGAGTTAGAAGCGGAAAGAGAAGAACAAGTTGCAAATGGCTTGCCACCGCGTTACAGTGGAAAACATGCTCACCTTACAAAAGAAGAACAAGAGCAATTTGAAAAAGAAGGGCGTAAACCATCTATCCGTATTCGTGTACCACAAGATAGAACATATAGCTTTAATGACATGGTAAAAGGTGAACTATCATTCGAAGGAAAAGATTTCGGAGATTTCGTTATCGTTAAGAATGATGGGGTAGCTACATACAACTTTGCAGTAGCAATTGATGATCACCTAATGGAAATTTCTCACGTTCTTCGTGGAGATGACCATGTATCAAATACACCAAAACAATTGGTAGTTTATGAAGCATTAGGATTTAAACCTCCAATTTTTGGACATATGACACTTATTGTTAATGAACACAAGAAAAAATTATCTAAACGAGATGAAACAATTATCCAATTCATCGAACAATATGACGACTTAGGATACTTACCAGAAGCGCTATTCAATTTTATTACGCTATTAGGTTGGTCTCCAGAAGGTGAACAAGAAATCTTTACAAGAGAAGAATTTGTTAAGATTTTTGATGAGAAACGTTTAAGTAAATCACCAGCATTCTTTGATAATAATAAACTTACATGGATTAACAACCAATATATTAAAGCTCAACCTTTAGAAAGAATCGTAAATATAGCTTTACCATTCTTCGTAAAAGAAGGTGTTGCAACTCAAGAAGAAGTTGATAATAACAGAGCGTGGTTTGAAAAATTAATTTCTCTATATCAACCACAAATGAGTTATGGAGCTGAAATTGTTGAATTAACAAAACAATTCTTTGTTGAAGAAATTAAATTTGATGAAGAAGAACTAGAAATTTTAAAACAAGATACAACAGTAGCTGTATTTGAAGATTTCTTAGAAAAATTAGAAGTAGCAGGAGACTTTACTTCTGAAAACATTAAAACTTTAATTAAAACTATCCAAAAAGACACTGGGGTAAAAGGTAAAAACCTATTTATGCCAATAAGAATAGCTTCAACTGGTTCAATGCATGGACCTGAATTAAACACAAGTTTAGAATTATTAGGTCGTGATCGAGTAGTAGCTCGTGTAAAAGCGGCATTAGAGTTAATTAAATAATAAAAACTATCGAAAAAAAGGAGATTAAATCTACTATTAATTCAATATGATTTAATCTCACTTTTTTCTTAGAAAAATAGCTTAAAGTAAAGAAAAAAACTTGACAATTACACGTAAATAATGTATTATTATTTACGATATTGTTTATATATCTTCACGAGTAAGCCCCGGAAAACTTAGTCGTTATGACAGATTAAAAACAACATCTAGGAGGAAAAAAGACATGCGTCAAACATATATGGCAAAGCCATCAACTGTAGAAAAAAAATGGTATGTAATCGATGCTGAAGGACAAACTTTAGGTCGCTTATCATCAGAGGTAGCTTCAATTTTAAGAGGAAAACACAAACCTACTTATACACCACACATCGATACTGGGGATAATGTTATCATTATCAACGCTGAGAAAATTGTGTTAACTGGTAAAAAATTATCAGATAAAATTTACCGTCGTCACACAATGCACCCAGGTGGGTTAAAAGAAAGAACTGCTGGATTAATGGTAGAAAAATATCCAGAAGAACTTTTAGAGTTATCTATTAAAGGTATGTTACCAAAAAATACTTTAGGTAGAGCTCAAGGAATGAAACTTCACGTTTACCGTGGAGCAGAACACCCACATGCAGCACAAAAACCAGAAAAATACGAATTACGTGGATAATATAGGAGGAAATAATTAAATGGCACAAGTAGAATATCGCGGTACAGGACGCCGTAAAAGCTCAGTAGCACGTGTAAGATTAGTACCTGGAACAGGGAAAGTTGTTATCAACAACAGAGAAATGCGTGAATACTTACCATTAGAATCATTAGTATTAGACTTAATGCAACCTTTAGAAGTTACATCTACTACAGGTAACTATGACGTTTTAGTTAACGTTAGTGGTGGAGGATATACAGGACAAGCTCAAGCAATCCGTCACGGAATTGCACGTGCTTTACTAGAAGTAAATCCAGAATACCGTAAAGATTTAAAACCAGCAGGATTACTAACTCGTGACCCTCGTATGAAAGAACGTAAAAAATACGGTCTTCGTGGTGCGAGACGTGCTCCTCAGTTCTCAAAACGTTAATATTGGTCTTATATACCAAATACGTCAAGACATCAAAGAACTTTCTTTGGTGTCTTTTTTTATGAAATTGTTTAATTTAGTTGAGAATTAATTACTTTGAATTTATTTGTATTTGTAAATATAAAACTTTAGATTATAAGAACAGAAAATAGCATAAAAATCAGAAAAATCACTAGTTTATAGTTGACTAATACTTAAATTAATGATAAACTATTATTTATGTAAAATAATAGCAGTGGATTAATTGTTATTGCCTCTATGTTATACATTTTCTAATGTGGCAACTCGTAGCCTATGCTGCTAGGCGAAGTTCCAGTTTTATAACATATACAACAACGATAATCGTGCTTTTTGTTTTACTCAAAATAAAAACAAAAAGAAAAAGGAGGAGCACAATAATGGCTCGTTTTACAGGTTCAACTTGGAAAAAATCTCGTCGTTTAGGAATTTCACTAAGCGGTACTGGTAAGGAGTTAGCAAAACGCCCTTACGCACCAGGACAACATGGTCCTAACTTAAGAAAAAAACTATCTGAGTATGGTTTACAATTACAAGAAAAACAAAAACTTCGTTACCTACACGGTATGAATGAAAAACAATTCCGTAAATTATTCGATAAAGCTGGTAAATTACAAGGTCTACACGGTGAAAATTTCATGGCATTACTTGCTACACGTTTAGATTCAGTAGTTTATAGCTTAGGATTAGCAAGAACTAACCGTCAAGCTAGACAATTAGTTAACCACGGACACGTTCTTGTAGATGGTAAAAAAGTAGACATCGCTTCTTACGCTGTTAAACCAGGTCAAGTAGTTTCAGTAAGAGAAAAATCTAGAAACCTTGAAATTATTAAGGAAGCTGTAGAAGTAACTAACTTCGTACCTGAATACTTAACTTTTGATGCTGATAAATTAGAAGGATCATTAGTAAGACTTCCAGAAAGAAGTGAATTACACCCAGAAATCAACGAACAACTTATCGTTGAGTACTATAGCCGTTAATAAAAAAACTTCACTGATAATTTTATATCAGTGAAGTTTTTTTATGTTTTAGTTTTTAAATTTAATATATCTTTTTCTATATATATTATCTGTTGGCATTGTACAGAATGCTAGTGTATGAAATTGAGTATAAATTTTATAGGATAAAATAAAAAAGACGATTATTATATCCATAATTAAGTTATTTA
>ERZ773070.2065-NODE-2065-length-11697-cov-9.059268_pt1 | contig 11697 bp, 11 predicted proteins | sample MGYA00580618_ERZ773070 | MGnify/ENA primary metagenome ERZ773070 (study PRJEB29015, sample SAMEA2738023) | human oral metagenome | biome: human oral; feature: human-associated habitat; material: dental | place: China | collected 2019 ...
GAGCAGCGGGAGCGCGCCGAGGCGGGCCATGGAGGCGGTGATCCCCATGAGGACGACGTCGAGGACGGTGACCGGGAAGGTGGGATCGAGGTCGGCGACCTGGGGGACGTAGCCGATCGAGCCGCGCTGGGCCCTCCCGGGCGCTCGCCCGCAGACCTCGATGCGACCGGCGGCGACGTCGACCATGCCGAGCAGCCCGCGCAGCAGGGTGGTCTTCCCCGAGCCGTTGGGGCCGATGAGGGCGAGCGCGGTGCCCGGCGCCACCTGGCCGGTGACGCCGGTGAGCACGGTGGAGCGCCCGTAGGCGAGGGCGGCGCCGTCGCAGCGGACGACGGCGCCCCCGCCCCCGGGTTGCTCCGGGCCCATCGCGCCGCCCATCGCACTGCTCACTGCGCCGCCGCCTTGGGGGTCCAGGTGGTCAGCGAGGCGGGGATGGGCGCGACGGTGCCGCCCCAGGCGTTGGTCAGCCCGGTGACGTTGTGGAGGATGGAGCCGATGTAGGTCTCGCCGTCGGAGCCGGGCTCGCCCAGGGAGTCGCCGTAGAGCGCCTCATCGCCGATGATCGCCTTGACGCCGGCGGTCTCGGCGACCTTGCGCACGGAGGCGGGGTTGTTGGAGTTCTCAGCGAAGATCGCCACGGCGCCGGAGGCTGTGACGGCGTCGGCGGTGGTCTGGATCTGCTGTGCGGTGGCGTCCTGCTGGGCGTTGAAGTCGGACAGGGCGGCGCCCTCGAACTTCAGGCCGTAGGCCTTCGAGAGGTAGCCGAAGGCGTCGTGGCTGGTGAACAGGACGCGCTTGTCCGCCGGGACGGACTCGAGGCTGGTGCGGGCCCAGGTGTCGAGCTCGGAGAGGAGGCCGGCGTAGGCCTCGGTGTGCTCGTTGATGGTGGCGGCGCCGGCCGGCGAGGCCTTCGCCAGGGCCTCGCCGATGTTGCGCACCTGGACCATGGCTCCGGCGGGAGCAGTCCATACGTGGGGGTCGAAGCGGAACTCGGGCTCGGACTCGCCCTCCTCCGGGGCGAAGGGCCAGGGGGCGACGTCGACCTTCTGGCTGCCGCGCTCGACGGTGTAGGGCAGGGCTGCCTCCTTGGCCTTCTGGGCGTCGAGGTCGTCGACGTCGGCGGCGCCGTAGACGCCGGAGGTGACGACCATCGTCCCCTTGAAGCCGGTGGAGGTGACGGCGTCGTCGAGGAAGTGCTCGAGGTCCACTCCGGAGATGAGGAAGAGGTCGGCCTCGGACAGGGCGCGCGCCTGCGCGGCGGTCATGTCGTGCTCGTGGGCGGAGGCATTGGGGGCGAGGAGGCAGGTGAGGTTGATGCTGGCGCTGGCCTTCGCGGCCTCGGGGCCCAGGTGGGTGGTGGAGCCGTCGGCGCCGGTGCGGTCCAGGGCCAGGGTTTCCGAGCCGTCGGGCTTGCCACCGGTGGCGATCTGGGTGACGTAGTCGCAGATCTGGGTGGTCGAGGCGACGACCTTGACGGCGTTGGCCGAGCTTTGGGTGGCGGGAGTGGAGCAGGCGGCGACGGCGGGGACGGCGAGCGCGAGGGAGGCCAGGGCGACGGCGGCCCTGCGCCCCGGAGTGGGGATGGTTCTCATAAGACGGAGCATAGTTTCGGGCTTCCGAACTTCGCAAACCCGAAACTTCTCACGCTGTGTTTGGCGGTGGCGCTGGGGCGCGATGGCTCGTACCTCTCCGGGCCGCCGCCAGGGACGATGAGGGATCAGCGGGGAAGGATGAGGGCAAGGACGCTGGGCCAGTTGCCCAGGGCCTCCGGGCCGCTCCCCCGGCGCGCGCCCTCGCCGCGTGGGGCGAGGAGGTCGATCTCGTGGACGCGCCCGCCACTGGGCTCGTAGAGGCGCAGCCAGCCGGGGCCAGCAGTGGGGCCAGCACTCGGGCCAGCTGCCGGGTCAGCGGTGGCGGGGGCGGCCCCGCCCCAGGGAAGGGCGAGCACGTAGTGGCGCGGGATCGCTGGCCCGGCAGCAACTACCGCTCTCGCCCGGCCCCGCCATCCAGCGGGTTCGGCCGGGGGCCGCAGGAGCGGCCCGCCTGTGAGCAGGAGGACCGGCAGGCCGTCGGCGAGGTGGGCCCGGGCGTCCTCAAGCGCCTCGGGGAAGGCGCGGCCCGTATCGCGCGTCCAGCGCACCCGGTAGCGCCGCCCGGTGAGGCGGGCGAGCTCGCGGGCGAGGGACCAGGGCGTTGAGCCGAGAGCGCTCGGCCAGGGGGCCAGGCGCGCGATGGCGCAGTGGTTGAGGGAGCGCTGGATGCCGCGCTGCGCCTGCGCCAGCTCCTCGGGCGACGGCGCCCCAGCCCCGCTGTCCGTTGCGCCGCCCGCCCCACTGGCGCCGGCCGCCCAGCTGGCGGGCTCGTGCCCCGCGAGGACGCGGGCCGCGAGCAGACAGGTGGCCCCGCAGGTGGTGGGGTCCATCTGGGTCATCGAGGTCACCGAAGCCACCGAGATCGCAGTCTCGAATCGCGCCTCGCGCCCAGCCTCCTCCGCCATTGTTCCCCCTCCAGGGCTACAGCAGATCCGTCCGGCCGCTCTCCTTGAGGCGGTCGACGGCGCCCTTGACGTCCTGGGCCCGCTCCGGCGTCGTCACGAGGAGGGCGTCCGGGGTGTCGACGACGACGAGCCCGGGGACCCCGAGCAGCACGACCCGCCGCCCGGTCGTCGAGGCGACGAGCGCGCCCGGGGAGTCCACCGCCTCGACGTCGGCGGCGGGGCCTCCCTGGCCCGCGTCGTCGAGCACAGCGAGGCCCGCGGCGGGCCCCTCGGCGCGCACGGGGACGAGCGTTGACAGCGCGTCGAAGCCGCCGACGTCGTCCCAGCCCATGGCGGCAGGAACAGTGGCCACTCCCCCGGCCGCGGCCACCGGCTCGGCGATGGCGTGGTCGATGGCGATCCTCTCCAAGCCGGGCCACACGCGCTCCAGGACCTCCGCGCGCCGCGGGGTGTCCCAGGCGGCGGCGATCTCCTTGACCCCGGCGGCGAGGGCGGGGCGCTGGTCGGCGAGGTGGTCGAGGAGCACCCCGGAGCGCACGACGAACATGCCGGCGTTCCAGCGGTACTCGCCGGTGGCGAGGTACTCGGCGGCGGTGGCGGCGTCGGGCTTCTCGGTGAAGCCGAGGACCACCCGGCCGTCGGGGGCGCCGGTCACGGAGGTGGGGCCGCCGGCGTGGATGTAGCCGAAGGCGATGGAGGGGTGCGTGGCCTCGATGCCGATGGTGACGAGCCACCCCTCCTCGGCCAGGGCGGCGGCCTGGCGGACGGCGCCGGTGAAGGCGGCCTCGTCGGCGATGGTCTGGTCCGCGGCGAAGGAGCCGACGACGGCGCCTGGACCGTGGCGGTGGGCGATAACGGCGGCAGCCAGGCCGATAGCGGCCATGGAGTCGCGGGGGGAGGGCTCGGCGAGGATCGACTCGGCGGGCACCACCGGCAGTTGGGCGGCGACGGCCTCGACGTGGGCGGTGCCGGTGACGATCGTCGTCGTGGCGGCGACGGGCTCCAGGCGGGCGACGGTGCCCTGCAGGAGGGTGCGCCCGGCGCCGGTGAGGTCGAGGAGGAACTTCGGGCGCTCGCGGCGGCTGAGTGGCCAGAGCCTCGTGCCCGCGCCGCCGGCGGGGATGATCGCGTGGATGGGCTTGCCCTGGGGTGCGCGCGCGGCGGGGATCTGGGCCGCGGGAGTGGCGGGGGAATCGGTCATTGGCCCAGGTTAGCGGGTGCTCAGCCCTTGGGAGGGAGCTCGCGGCCTGGCGGGCGCGCCTCGTCCTTGCCGCCGGCGGGGGCTCGGGCTCCGGCTGGCGCGGCTGGCAGGTAGTCGGGGTGCTCCGTGGGGTCGACCTCGACGGTGCCGGTGAGGGACTGCCGGGGCCAGGAGAGGGTCTCGGGGACGGAGAGGGTGACGTAGTTGGGGCGCCCCTTGCCGTGGACCTCGTCGGGGTGCTCGATGAGGCTGGGGCGGGGAGGGTTGGCGATCCAGGCGGCGACGATGAGCAGGATGCGGCTGGCCAGGTGGAGCCAGAGGATGAGGATGATGATCGCGGTGAAGGAGGCCAGGAGCGGGTTGTGCCAGTTCGACCCGACAGCGCGCGAGCCGATCTCTCGCAGGGCGCCGAAGGCCAGCGCCCCCAGGCACACCCCTTCGAGTAGGTCCTTGCGGGGGACGCGGATGCCGCAGGCGGTCAGGAGCAGTGCCAGCACGGCGGCGTCGACGAGGAAGGACACGGCGATCGCCACCATGTGGGTCCCGGCACCACTGAGCCAGGAGGGCAGTCCGATGTACCGGGCCGTGGAGCCGGTGAGCGCGGCCGTCAGGGCGGAGGCGATGGCGGTGGCCAGGACCCCCGCCATCATGACGAGGAACGCCACGAGGTTCCACGCCCAGGCCCGCACGGGGTTCTCCGGGAGGCGGGCGATGCCGAACATGGCGCGCAGCGCGGTCTTGAGGACCCCCATGAGGGCGACGGCGGAGTAGAGGAGGAATCCTCCCGCGGCCAGCGAGCCGACGTTGAGGGCCGAGCCGAGGGTGAGCTGGTCGATGGTCACCAGGCCGCCCGAGCCGGTGTCGATGACGCCGGGCAGGGCCTGGCCGATCTGCTCGAGGACGCGGTCGCGCAGGGCGGGGTGGCTGCCGAGCAGGCCCATGAGGATCGTGACGCCGATGGCCAGGGCGGAGAACACGGAGAACAGGCCGGTGTAGGCGATGCCCCCGGCCAGGAGGGCGCCGCGCGCCATGGAGTAGCGGGCGAGCGCCCGCCCGAGCCGGCTGGACTTGAAGCGGTCGAGGAGCGCGGCGGCGTCGGCGCGCAGGGAGGCGAGCGCGGAGACGATCGTCCGCCCCTTGCCACCGCTACCGCTCCGACGGCTCACGCTGGCGAGGCTCCGCCCAGGGGGATGCGCGCCAGGAGCGCGCAGTCATCGCGGCGCAGGGAGTGCAGGAGCACCTGCCCGGCGGTGAACGCGGCGTCGAGGGCGGCGCCGGCCCGCATGGCGGCGTCGAGCGCGGCCTGGCCGACCTCGTGGGCGAGGGTGACGTGGGGGTGGAAGGGGAAGCGCAGGGGGGCGCTCAGAGGCCCGGAGGCGTCGCGGATGTCCTGCTGGAGGGAGCGCAGCGCGTCGCCGCCGACGATCACCTTGAGGTAGGCGACGGCGCTGATGGGCAGGAAGGTGGAGGCGCCGGACAGGCGCAGGTCGATGGGCGCGTGGGCGCGGGCGACGGCGGCCAGGTGCTCCTTGATGGAGTCAAGCCGGTCGGTGGGCACCGCCGTGGGCGGCAGGAGGGTGATGTGGGGGGCGATCCGGGCGGCGAGCGGGTCTCCGGCGTCGCGTCGGATATCGCGGATGGCGGCGGCGAAGGGCTCGGGAACGGGCACGGTAATACCGACCACGCTCTCACGGTCGGCAGGCTCAGGGACCTCCATGACCCTCCTCTCCGTGCGTTAGGGCGCACTCGGCGGTCTCATCGGGCGTCCGCGGCGGCGGGGTCCACTGCGGGCCGACCAAGCCTAACCCGCATCAGCCCACACGAGACACCACCAGCGTGGCACGATGAGCGGTATGAGCGACCTCACCACCGGCGCTGGAGCGCCCGACCCTGTCCTCCCCCAGCCCCCCGCCTTCTCCCCCGCCCTCAGCGATGCTGAGGGGATCGCCCAGGCCACCGCCCTGTTCCGCGAGGCTTTCGACGCCGAGCCCGACGGCGTCTGGTACGCGCCGGGGCGCGTCAACATCATCGGCGAGCACACCGACTACAACGGCGGCCTCGCCCTGCCCATCGCCCTGCCGCACCGCGCCTTCCTGGCCCTGAGCCGCCGCAACGACCGCACCGTGCGCCTCATCTCCCCGCAGACCCGCGAGGCGGTCGACGTGCTCGACCTCGATGCCATCGGCCCCAAGGGCACGCCCGGGGAGGTCCCCCAGTGGGCCGCCTACATCGCGGGAGTGGCCTGGGCCCTTGAGCGCGATGGCCTCGGGCCCCTGCCGGGCTTCGACGCCGCGCTGGTCTCCTGCGTCCCGCTGGGCGCGGGCCTGTCCTCCTCGGCGGCCCTGGAGTGCGCCACAAGCGTCGCCCTCGACGAGGTCGCCGGGCTGGCGCTGGCCGGGCCCGCCGACGCCCCCGCGGACGCCGGCCGCGCCCGCCTGGTGACCTCCTGCGTTCGCGCGGAGAACGAGATGGCCGGGGCGCCCACGGGCGGCATGGACCAGTCCGCCTCCCTGCGCTGCCACGCCGGTCACGCCCTCGAGCTCGACTGCCGCGACGGCGAGGTCACGCATGTCCCCTTCGACCTTGCCGCCGAGGGCCTGGCGCTGCTCGTCATCGACACCCGTGCCAAGCACTCGCTGGCCGATGGGCAGTACGGCGCGCGCCGCTCCGCCTGCGAGCGCGCCGCCAAGATCCTCGGCGTCGAGCTCCTGGCCGATATCGAGGCCGACGGGCTGGAGGAGGCCCTGGCCGCCCTGCGCGAGCGCGGGGGCGAGGAGGCCGAGGTGCTGGTGGCCCGCACCCGCCACGTCGTCACCGAGATCGCCCGGACCGTCGAGCTCGTCTCCCTCCTGTCCGACGGCGCCCCGCTGGCCGGCCAGAAGCTGGCGAGGGTCGGCGAGCTCATGGACGCCTCGCATGAGTCGCTGCGCGTGGACTACGAGGTGACCTGCCCCGAGCTGGACGTGGCCGTCGAGGCGGCCCGCGCGGCGGGCGCCCACGGGGCGCGCATGACGGGCGGCGGCTTCGGCGGGAGCGCGATCGCCCTCGTGGACGCCGACCGCGTGGACGAGGTGGCGCGCGCCGTCGTCGCCGCCTACGAGCGCGAGGGCTTCACTCCCCCGGCCTTCCTCGACGCCGTCCCCAGCGCCCCCGCGGGCCGCGCGGAGGCCTGAGACGCGGAGTCCTGAGGGCCGAGCGCCGTTTGAACAACGGACGTCAGATCAATCTCATTCCCCAGGGGGAGGATCTGACGTCCGTCGCTCGTCTAGGCTCCTGCCGGCCCGGGGCCCTACCCTGCCCCGGGGCGCGCGCTGGCTGCCCCACCGGGCACCCGCGCAAGGATGACCGCCGATGATGGAGCTCCAGTGAAACGCTATGTCCTGCCCTCCCTCAAGATGCTCATCGCGATCGCGCTGACGAAGATCGCCTTCTTCCCCGGCGATGACAAGGGTCCGGCGGCGGATATCCAACCGGGCGTCTCCGCGGCGACGCAGACCTCCACGGCCGTCATCGGGGATATCGCCAACACGGTGAGCATCAAGGGCCAGGTGGTCGAGGACGCCGCTGTCAACGCGCCGGCGACGCTGGGCGGCGTCGTCGACTCCTTCGCCGTGGAGAAGAACCAGTGGGTGGAGTCCGGGGCGCCCCTGCTCTACATCAAGCGCACTGAGGCCGGCGAACCGGTCACGCGCACCGACGCCGAGGGGAACACCACCCAGGAGCAGGGGTCCCCCAAGGTCACCTGGGCGACGGTCTACGCCCCGGCCAGCGGCGTTCGTCTCCTTCAACGTCATCAAGGCGCAGGAGACGACCGTGGGCACGACGGTCGCCACGATCGCCCCGCGCACCTACTCGGCCAAGGGGACGATCACCGCGGCGCAGCAGTACCAGTTGGTGAGCGCCCCGACCTCGGCCTCCCTGTCCATCGAGGGAGGCCCCGCACCCTTCACCTGCAGCGGGCTGACCATCGGCACGAAGGCGCCGTCGACGACGACCACCTCCGCCGACGGCTCCACCTCCACCACCACCGGTGACGGCACCACGGTGGAGGTCCGGTGCCCGATCGCCTCGGACCAGAAGGTCTTCCCCGGGCTGCCCGTGACGATCGGCATCGACGCCGGCAGCGCCACCGGGGCGCTCCTCGTGCCGGTCACCGCCGTCGAGGGCAGCGTCACCAAGGGAAACGTCTGGGTGGTCACCGAACCGGACAAGCCCGCCGAGGCGGTCAAGAGGGAGGTCGCCCTGGGGATCACCGACGCCGCCACGATCCAGGTCACCGATGGCCTCAAGGAGGGGGACACGGTGCTCACCTTCGTGCCGGGCAAGGACGTGCAGCGCACCGGCACCCCCAACACCTGCGAGCCGGACAACTCCGTGTGCTACGACGAGAACGGCAAGGAGATCCTGTGAGCGGCGCGGACACACCCCGCACGGGCCCCCTGCTGTCCATGCGGGGCATCGCGCGGACCTTCCACGTCCCCGATTCCCCACCCCTGCATATCCTCACCGGCATCGACCTGGACGTGAGCGCCGGGGAGCACCTGGCGATCGTCGGGCGCTCGGGCACCGGCAAGTCCACCCTCCTCAACCTCCTCGGCCTCATCGACGTGCCGACGGCGGGGCACTACGAGGTCGACGGCATCCCGACCGACCGCCTCGGGGAGGCGCGCCGAGCCCTCCTGCGAGGGCGGACCTTCAGCTACGTCTTCCAGTCCTTCAACCTCATCCCAGGCCTGAGCACCACGGAGAACGTGGCCGCCCCGCTCCTCTATGACACGGGGAAGGCCTTCTGGACCCGGATGAAGCGCGCCGAGGAGCTCCTGGAGGCCGTCGGGCTGGGCAACCGGATCGGCTCGTCCATCGAGCGGCTCTCCGGCGGCGAGCAGCAGCGCGTCGCCATCGCCCGGGCCATGGTCAACCGCCCCAAGCTGCTCCTGGCCGATGAGCCCACCGGCAACCTCGACCCCTCGACCTCCGTGGGCATCATGCGCCTCCTGGACCGGATCAACCGCCAGGGGACCACGGTGGTCATGGCCACCCACGATGACGAGATCGTCGATCAGATGCGCAAGCGGGTGATCGAGCTCAAGAGCGGCAAGGTCGTTCGCGACCAGGACCGCGGCGTCTACGGCTCGGACCGCTGAGGAGAACCACTGATGAGATTCCGCCTGATCACCGCCGAGACCTTCAAAGGGCTGTCCCGGAACGTCGCCATGACGATCTCGGTCATCCTCGTGTCCTTCGTCTCCCTGCTCTTCGTCGGCTCCGCCGCCCTCCTGCAGTCCCAGATCTCCACCATGAAGGGGGACTGGTACGACAAGGTCGAGGTGACGGTCTACATGTGCCCGCCGTCGTCCGCCCGCGCCGAGTGCGCCGCCGGCGAGGCCACGCAGGCGCAGATCGACGCCGTCGAGCAGCTCGTCAGCTCCGAGGCGCTGGCTCCCTACGTCAAGGAGTACACGATCGAGTCGAAGGCCGAGGCCTACGCCAGGTTCATGAAGGCCTACGGCAACTCCTCCATCGGGCGCACCGCCACGGAGGAGATGATGCCGGTCTCCTTCCGCATCAAGCTCAACGACCCCGAGAAGTACCAGGTGGTCGACGAGCAGTTCACGGGGCGCGACGGCGTCGAGCGCGTCGTCGACCAGCGCTCCACCCTCGACCCCCTCTTCCTGGTCATGAACCGCGCCACCTGGATCACCGGGGGCCTGGCGGCGATCATGGCGCTGGCGGCGGTCCTCCTCATCTCGACGACGATCCGCCTGTCCGCGATGAGCCGCTCCAAGGAGACGAGCATCATGCGGCTGGTGGGCGCCTCGAACCTGTTCATACAGCTGCCCTTCATCCTGGAGGGCGTCATCGCGGCGCTCATCGGGGCGCTGATGGCCATCGGCGCGCTGTGGCTCGGCGTGTACTACATCGTCGAGCACTGGCTGGGCCGCTCGGTGACCTTCACCACCGCCTTCATCCGGACCAGTGAGGTGCTCTACATCGCTCCCTGGCTCATCCTGGCCGCCGTCGCGCTGGCCGCGATCTCCTCGGCCGCCTCCCTGTCGAAGTACACGAGGGTGTGAACCATGTCCCGCCGGAGCCTCCCCATCCTTCTCGCGGCAGCCCTGTGCCTGACTCCCATCTCCTCCGCCCTGGCGGACGACCGATCCGACGCCGTCGATGAGCAGAACGAGGCGCAGCGCAAGCAGGCCGAGCTGGCCTCCTCCCTGGAGGGGGTCTCCGCGGACCTGGGGCAGGCGTACATCGACTTGCAGAACGCCCAGACCAGCCTGTCGAACGCCGAGACGGAACTGAAGACCGCCGAGACGACCCTCAAGGAGAAGGAACGCGAGCAGAAGACCGCCGCCGACCGCCTCACGATCGCCCAGGACTCCCTGGACCAGATCACCGCGGAGGCCTCCTCCTCGCAGGCGACCGCTGACGAGACCTCCGGCTCCGTGGCCCAGCTCGTCGTGTCCACCTACCAGGGCGACACCTCGGTGACCTCCCTGACCTACGTGCTGGAGTCGGGCTCGGCCGAGGAGCTGAGCTCGCGCGCCGAGACCATGCAGATCGCCTCCGGTGTCCAGGAGTCGGTGCTCTCGGCTGCGGAGGCCAAGCGCGCCCAGGACGCCAACCGCAAGGCCCGCCAGGACGCGGCCACCAGCCGGGTCGCCACCCTCAAGGCCGACGCCGACGCCGCCGCCACCGCCGCCCAGACCGCGCGCGACGACGCCAAGACCAAGCGGGACAACGTCTCCACCCTCACCACCCAGAAGGCCAAGGCCGCCTCCGACTTGGAGGCCCGCAAGAGCGACCTCGAGTCCCAGCAGGCCCAGGCCGCCAAGGACGCCGACGCCGCCGCGGCCAAGATCGCGGAGATCGACGCCAAGAACCGCGCCGCCTACGCGGCCGGGCAGACGGGGGTCTCCTCGGACTCCATCGCCGCGGACTCCCTGGGCTCGGGCTACATCGGCCACCCGATCTCCGGGCCGCTCACCGTCACCTCGCCCTTCGGTTTCCGCATCCACCCCGTCACCGGGGTCGGCGTGGGCCACCAGGGCACCGACTTCGCCGCCTCCGAGGGCACCCCGCAGTACGCGGCGGTCTCCGGCACGGCCACCTACTGGGACTCCCCGTCCTGCGGTATCGGCATCGACATCAACGCCGGGTACATCGACGGGCACTCCTACGTCATCACCCTGTGCCACCTCTCCGGGCGGGCGATCGCGGACGGCCAGTACGTCAACCGCGGCGACGTCGTCGGGTATACCGGCTCGACGGGCTACGCGACAGGCCCGCACGTCCACTTCCAGGTCGCGCAGGACGGCGTCTACATCGACCCCATGACCCTGCCCGGCTTCTGAGCCGAGGGCGGAGCGCCCAGCGCGCGAAGGGGCTCCTGCACGAATGGCGCGCGCGAAGGGGCCCGCGCGGCGCGTAGACTCTCCAGTCCGCGCGCCGCGCCCGCCTCCGGCACCAACCGGGGCCACTCGGCGCGGCGAGCGCATCGGATGAACCGGAGGGAGACGACCATGGCCGCATCAGGCAGGGCGGGGCAGGGCAAGCCCAAGAAGCCGACACCCGGCGAGCGCGCCAAGGCCGCCTCGGACGCCCACAAGACGATCGCCCGCAACAAGAAGGCGAGCCACGACTACTTCATCGAGGACCGCTACGAGGCGGGCCTGGCGCTCACCGGCACGGAGGTCAAGGCCCTGCGCATGGGACGGGCGTCGCTCACCGAGGCGTGGATCGAGATCGACCGCAATGGCGAGGCCTGGCTGCAGGGCGCCCATATCCCCGAGTACCTCCAGGGCACGTGGAACAACCACGCCCCGCGCCGCAAGCGCAAGCTCCTTCTGCACCGCGCCGAGCTCGCCAAGCTCGCCATGCGCGTGTCCGCCAAGGGCTACACCATCGTCCCCCTCGAGCTCTACTTCATCGGCGGGCGGGCGAAGCTCGAGATCGCCCTAGCCCGGGGCAAGCAGGACTGGGACAAGCGCCAGGC
>ERZ773070.2067-NODE-2067-length-11695-cov-10.476632_pt1 | contig 11695 bp, 10 predicted proteins | sample MGYA00580618_ERZ773070 | MGnify/ENA primary metagenome ERZ773070 (study PRJEB29015, sample SAMEA2738023) | human oral metagenome | biome: human oral; feature: human-associated habitat; material: dental | place: China | collected 2019 ...
CCGGTCCTCGTGGCCGGGACGGTCCTGGCCGCGGCCTCCGGCGCCTGGCTGCCGCTTGGGGCGCTGGGCGTGGCCGTCTACCTGCTGGGCGCCGCGAGCGTCCTCGTCCCCGCGCTGCGCACCGCGCGCCGCGTGCCGCCGAACTCCTACGCCACGGCCTCGACGGCCGCAGCGGTCGGCTGGTTCCTCGCCAGCGTCGTCCTGCTCGGCATCGGGATCGTGGGCGCCCTGGCTGACGGCGGAGCAGCAGGCAGCGGCGCCAGCGCGGCCGCCGGGGCGGGTCACGGAGCGGCGGCGCAGGCGGCCGCGATCCGCCAGACGATCCACGGGCTGCGCCTGCCGCTCGCCACCGGCTTCGCCCTCCAGGTGCTCATCGGCGCGCTGTCCTACCTCCCCCCCGTCATGCTCGGCGGCGGACCCGCGGCCACGCGCGCCACCAACGCGATCCTCGACCGCGCCGCCTCCTACCGCGTCACCGCCGCCAACGCGGGGCTCCTCATCGCCCTCGCCCCCGTCCTCACGACGCCGGTGCGCCTGACCGGGGCCCTCCTGGCGGGCGCGCTCGCGGCCCTCGTGCCCGTGGGCATGGCGCGCTGCGCGCTCGAACTGAGGCGCCGGGGCTCGAGCTCCAGCGCTCCCGCCCGCGGCGCGCACCACCGCCCCCGCACTGCCCCCTCCCGGCCCGCGCCCGCGGGCGATCCCACCACTGGAGACCACGATGACTGACACCCCTGACAAGCCCAGCGCCGCCAGCGGCGCAGGCGAGCCGACTGCCGCCAGCACTGCCGCCTCTCCCGGCACTGCCAGCGCGTCCAGCGCACCAAGCGCCCCCGGCGCTCCCAGCACTCCCAAGGCAGCGGGCGCGCTTCCGGCTCGCACCCTCGACCGGCGCGGGGCGATCCTCGGCGTGGCCACCGCGGGCGCGGCCGTCGTCGTCGGAACGGCGATCCACTCCTGGAACGGTGCCTCCCAGGGCGGCGCCACCGGCTCCGGCAGGACCACCGAGGTGACGGTGACCGTCGAGGGTATGCGCTTCGTGCCGGACACGATCGACGTGGCCAGCGGGGACCGGCTCGTCATCACCCTGGAGAACACCGGGGACCAGGTCCACGACCTCGTCCTGGACGGAGGCGCCACCACCGGGCGCGTCGCGGCGGGAGAGCGCGCGAGGCTCGACGCCGGGGTCATCTCCGGGCCCGTCGAGGGCTGGTGCTCCATCGCAGGGCACCGAGCCCAGGGCATGGTCCTGCATATCACCGCCAGCGGGCAGGCGGCGGGCGCCGCCCAGCCGAGCCAGGCGGCCACCGGCCATGACCATGGGACGCAGGGTTCGGCGTCGTCGGGCCCGAGCGCCACCCCGAACCTTGAGGCGCCCCTGCCCGACGGCTTCACCCCCTTCGACGCCGCCCTCGCCCCCGCCCCAGCGGGGACCGTCCACCAGCACACCTTCACCGTCACCGAGGTGCCCGGCGCGTATGTGGGCGCGGGCGTCACCCAGACCCGGTGGACCTTCAACGGCACCGCCCCAGGCCCCGTCCTGCGCGGCAAGGTGGGGGACACCTTCGAGATCACCCTGGTCAACAACGGCTCCATGAGCCACTCGATCGACTTCCACGCCGGGATCGTGTCCCCGGACAAGGTCATGCGGTCCATCAACCCCGGGGAGTCGCTCGTCTACTCCTTCACCGCCGAGCACGCCGGCATCTGGCTCTACCACTGCTCGACGGCGCCCATGAGCGTCCACCTGGCCTCTGGCATGCATGGCGCCGTCATTATCGACCCCGATGGGCTCACCGCCGTGGACCGCGAGTACGTCCTCATCCAGTCCGAGATCTACCTGGGGCCCGAGGGCGGGCAGACCGATGCCGCGAAGGTGGCGGCCAAGACACCGGACCTCATGTGCTTCAACGGAGTGGCCTTCCAGCACGCGCTGTCCCCGCTGGCGGCGAAGGCGGGGGAACGGGTGCGCTTCTGGGTGATGGATGCCGGCCCCTCGCTGCCCACGTCCTTCCATGTGGTGGGGCTCCAGTTCGACACCGTCTTCTTCGAGGGCGCCTACCAGCTGGGCGGTCCCGACGGCGTCGGGCGCTCCTGGCGGGGCGGCTCGCAGGCTCTCGGGCTGCAGCCGGCCCAGGGCGGTTTCGTGGAGGCCGTTGTCCCGGCCGCCGGCAGCTACGCGGCGGTGACGCACGCCTTCGCCGACATGGAGAAGGGCGCCAAAGCGATCCTCAAGGCCAGCGAATAGGGGCTGCGCGCCTCCCCGTCGCCGGCCTCTGGGCGCGGCCTGGGAGCGCCGCGCCGGGCTACTCCTCGAAGCGCGCGTGGCAGCCGTCGTCGAGGAGGGGGTAGACCGCGAGCAGGGGGCGGTCCTCATGATCGGGGGATCCCTCGGGCGCCTTCGGCAGGAGGCCCTGGCGCTGGGCGACGGCGTTGAGGAAGCCCTCGTGCATCGCGCAGACCAGCGGGTGGGGCGCCCGGGAGCGGGTGACGAGCGGGCAGGCTTTGAGAACGACCTTCTCCCCCTCGATCTCGGGGGCGAATCCCATGAGGGCGAGGTCGGGGAGCAGCGCGGAGAGGCGGTCTGAGGCGCTGGCGTCCTCGGGGAGCGGGTCGAGGGGATCGTCGCTGGCGGGTGACGGGCTCAGCTCGGCCCAGCGGCGCCCGACGCGCAGGGCGATGTCCTGGGCCTCGGGGCCGCTGCCGAAGGTCTCGACGATCGCGTCGAGGAGGGTGAGGTAGGAATCGATGACGATCATCGGGTCCGGGGAGACCGCTGTGTAAAGCAGCGCGGGGCGGCCCCTCCTGCCGGTGGGCCGCGTCGAGGCGGTGACGAAGCCTGCCTCGACGAGGGCGTCGAGGTGCTCGCGAACCGTGTTGTGGTGGAGGTCGAGGCGGTCGGCCAACTCTGCGGCGGCCAATGGGACAGTGGAAGCCTCGACGAGCTCGAGGACCCGGCGGCGCGCCACGGTGAGGTCGGCCCTAGCTGACAGGTCCGACCATGTGGGCCGGGGCAGGAGCTCCGCCGTGGTGTCAGGAGCGGCTGGTGCCGCTGGTGAGTCGGGCATGGGAGGAGCCTATGGCTTACCGCAGGTCGGAAGACAGTCTCTAAGGTCCCGAAACGGCAATGAAGCTCGGGGTTACGAAGTGGCGCTGGCCTCGCGCGTCATGGCCCGGTAGGAGGGCAGTGGCGCTCCGGGGGCGATCGTCGCGGTGGTGCGGAAGCCGTGGCGCTCGTAGAGCCGGGCGGCCCCCTCGCTCGTGGCCTCCAGGTGGGCGGGGAGTCCCGAGGCGTCGGCCCTCGCGAGGCCGTGGTCCAGGAGCGCTGAGCCAACCCCCATGCCTCGGGCGCCAGCGTCGACGGCGAGCAGGTACAGGTACCAGTGCGGGCGCGTGGGGCGCTCGGCGAGGCAGGCCGCCGTGTCCCGGGTGAGGAGCTCCCAGGCGTCGCCGAGCAGGGCCAGGTCGATGCCACCTCCCGCGCCGTCACCCTCCAGGTCCGCGGGGGTCTTCGGCGCGCGGTCGATCCGATCCCACAGGGCCGCGCCGAGAACTCGGCCGTCTCCGTCCACCGCGAGGTCGACGACGGCGTCTCCCGGGATCCCGTTGGCCGACGACTCCCCGCTCATGACGAGGTACTCGCTGCCGAGCGTGACGCGGTGCAGATGGTCGAGGGCTGCCAGGGGGTCGGGCGCGGCGGCGATGATGACCCGCACCACCGGATCATCCGCGAAAGCGCCGGTGAGCAGGACGGCGACGGCGTCGAGGTCGCCCGGCCCACCGGGGCGGAGTGCGACCGGCGTTCGGGAATCTCCAGCCGCAAGAGGATCAGCGTTCATCGCGCTCATGCTACTGCGCGTGTCGATCTGCTTCGCTGGGGTTATCGGGGCCAGGTGTCGAGGATGTGAGGGTAGGTGTCGGGGGTGCCGAAGGTCATGAGGGTGCCGTTGGCCAGGGGGCGGGTTTTGGTGGCCAGGGCGAGTCCTTGGTCGTGGTGGGGGTTGGTGGTGGCGAAGAACATCTTCCAGCCAGGGGAGTAGTCGAAAGGCTCTGGATTCGGGGAGAGTGGATGGTCATCGCGTGAGACCTCGCCGACGTGGCAGGGTCCCATGGCCTCGATGGCGGAGGTGAACAGGGCCTCGACGAGGGTCTCGTCCTGGTCGAAGTAGGCGCCTAGGCCTTGATTGATCTGCCAGATGATATTCCCCTTCCCTTCTTCGAGCAGGTCCAGGGCGATGGAGAGTTGGGATTCGCCGCCGGGTGTGTCGCAGAAGAAGTAGAGCATGGTGGATGGTTTGCCGGTGAGGGCGTTGAGCTCTTGCTCGTTGAGGAGTCCTTGGGTGAGGGTGGTCTTGGTCAGGGGTGGGTTGGCGTAGGCCTGCTCGCGGGTGTCGGCGACCAGGCGCCAGGTGTGCAGGGGCGGGTGGATGCGGTGGAGCTCGTCCATCCAGTCCCACATGCGTGCTGCTTCCGCGATGGGGTCGTAGGGGCGGTTGATCCATGTCAGTGCCAATGACCAGCGCATGGGGTCTCCTTCTGTCCGGAGCGGGTGGTTAGTGGTGATGATTGGGGTGGTGCGGTCTATTTCATGTAGGTGGGTGGGACCTGGATGATCCTGATCGAGGGAGAGAATCTGCCTCGTTCTTGTAGTTTGTGGAGGTGTGCTGCTAGTTCTGGTTCGGCGATTCTCCATTCGATGGGCGTCCCTGACTTCGCTGCCGCAGTTGCTTGAGCCTTTGCTCCCTTGATGAGTTCTGGTGATGCTTTCGACCAACGGTGGTCGATGATTCCGGCGTATCCGGGGCCTTTGGCGTCGATGAGGACGCCGTCCTCATAGCCGTCGAATTCGACGCCGTCGACGTAGTAGGAGTTCTCGATGGGGACGCCTGTCATCTCCTCCTCGTAGACCTGGGAGCGGGTGCTGCCGTTGTTCTTCCCCTTGTCGGTCCATGCGCCGGGCCCACCAGCGGAGTCGCCGACCTCGACCTTTCTCAGGCCGGGAATGTGCTTGCCTCCCCGGGGGTCGAAGCCGGGGGAGGATGCCGCGCCCGACTTCGAGGCCCCGGTGCGGTGTGCGACGCCGTCGTGCGCCTTCGGGCGCGCCCGGTGGGCGCGAGAGTGATGGCGGGGATCGGGGCCAGCGTACGCCGGGCGCCGGGCAGGGACGGGGTATCCCATGCCCTTGCGCCACAGGCCGGACTCCATGAGTTCCTCGCCAGCGTCTCTGACAAGGCGGCCGCCGATATGGCCGAGTCCGCCGCCGATGAGCTCGCCCGCGAGCCACATGGCGCCGTCGGCGAGGATCTCGGAGGGAGTATGTGTCGCCAGGTAATGGCGGATCGTTCCTTTCGGATCGCGCAGGAAGTCCGCGGCGTCGCGAGCGCTGCCGAGCATCGCCAGACCCATGCCGACGTTGAAGGCCAGGCCCAGACCCCCGCCGGAGAGGATGACGAGTGCGCCAGCCAAGAGCATGAAGAGCCCCTGATCCACTGGAGACAGTGACTCCCACCACAGCCCCAGGGCTTCCAGGAGGCCAGCCAGCCACTCATCGTCCAGAGGGCTGCCGGTGCGCCGTGCCAGGTCTTGGGTCAGGCCGGGCACCCGCGCGAGCAGCAGGACGGCCAGGAGGGCCGCGCCGATGGCGATGATCCTCGTGGGCCAGCGGCGCCCGGCCCTGGGGTCCAGGACCGCGCGGGCGGCGCTCTCACGCTCCTCGCGCAGCCCCATGACGGTCGCGATCATCAGGCGCGGCGCTCGCAGAGCGTGCCCGGCGGCGACCGCCCGCCATGCCATGCGCCACTCCAGCCACGGCAGCACGAGCGTGTCGACCACGTCCGCGACGCCGCGCCCGACGGCGCCAGTGGGAAGGGCTCGCAGGATCTCCCAGCGGGCCGAACCCGCCACGCCACCGCCCAAGCGGCCCTCGAGCACATCGACATCGACCACCAGGCGGTCGCTGTAGCCACCCAGGCACAGCACGCGCGCATCGAGAACAGCCCCCACCACCAGCAGGCACACCAGCAGCCGGCCCTGCCCCGAGCCGTCGCCAGTCAGATCAGCGGTGAGCGTGGCGATGTCCCACGGCGCCTCGCCGCCGATGAGGTCCCACGGCTCGTATCCCGAGGCGTTGCGGCCCATGTGGTCCACCACCGCCAGCCACAGCGCCCCCAGCGGCAGCAGCGCGCACAAAGACCGGACGACAGCGATCGAGGCGGGCCCATGGCCAGCACTGCGCCACCACAGGTGCCGGGCAAGACCGATCGAGCCGGCCACGAGGCCGGTCAGGATCGCGTGACCGCAGTAGGCGTACGCCTCCCCGCCCGCGCCGGAGAAAGGCGACAGGCCGAACATCGGGAAACCCAGGCACTCCAACGCCGCCGACCCCTCACTGGGGCACAGCAAGCGGTCCAACAGCCCACCACTCATCGCGCCGCTCAGGAACGTCAGACGGCGGATCATCTCCTCAACCGCCTCGAAGCCCGCCCCCAGGCCCACACCGAGCACCAGCCAATCAGTGACCAGGAAGCGGCGAGCCCGACCCGGCGCGACCAGTGCGATCACCACCAAGGGCGCGAGCTTGAGCACCTCCTCGACAATCGACGCGATCACCACCTGCGCCGCGGCATCATCGATAGGAACGCGAGCCGAATCCGCCAACCCCGAGGATAGCCACGCGATCACCCCCGCCCACGGCATCCCGATCGCGAAGACTCCAGAGATCAGGCGCCAGGACACCGTCTTGAAGCGGGCCAACCAGAACCAGGCGAACACGATCCACATCGTGCCCATCCACGCCATCAGCGCCAGGCGCAGGTCCTCACTGGCGATCAGCGCCACCAGGACAACCGGGAATGCCGCCCACACCGCGAACACGCGCAGGCGCAGAAGGACAACGATCCCCTGCCAGCCCATAACGCGCCGCCCCAAGCGCTCCCACCACTCCAGGGCGCCGCCCGCGTCAATGGGCGGCGGCCCAAGGGGCTGCGGAATCTGATCAACCGGCGCCGGTGGTACCGGTGCGGGCGCACCGCCATGCGTGAAAGGCGCGCCACTACCGTACGGGCTTCCCGCAGGGGCAGGAGCCGGTGTCCATCCGTATCCACTCATCGCATCATTATCATCACAACTCAGGGACAAGAAATGACGATAAAGGAATACGTCCCCCCCCCCAATGTCAAGAGCCAACCGCCTTGAAAAGCGAAGAAGGTGAGGCCGAGGTCGAGACATTCCAGCGCGATTGCGTGTTGGCCTCGTCGCGCAGAGTAGTGACACCTCCTCGCGCCAGAGGAACTGGGCGAATCGGGCTATCTCAATGCCGGCTTCGTGGGGCCTCGGTCTCCAGGGAGGGGGCGAGGAGACGGCGGAAGGAGTCGACCCGGGCGACGCGCGCCTCCAGCTCCGCCTTTCTCCCCGTGCTCTCGCTTCTTCCCGGGCTCGCGCCGTCGGCCTCCCAGGGCTCGCGCCCGGCGGCCCAGTCGTCCAGCGCGCAGTCGATGACGCCGGCCTCGTGGGTGCAGCCACGGGGGCAGTCCTCCGCCACGGCGTCCAGGTCCGGGAAGCCCCGCAGCACGTCGGCGCTGGAGACATGCGAGACCCCGAAGGAGCGCACCCCGGGGGTGTCGATCACCCATCCCCCGCCCGGCAGCTCGAGGGCCTGCAGGCTCGTCGAGGTGTGCCGCCCCCGGCCGGTGACCTCGTTGACCTGCCCGGTGACGCGATCCGCGCCGGGCACGAGCGCGTTGATGAGCGTGGACTTGCCGACCCCCGAGTGGCCCACGAACACGGCGGTCCTCCCCAAGATCGCCTCGCGGACGGCGTCGGCCCCCTCCCCGGCCCGGGAGGCCTCCGCCCGTGAGGCGGGGTCGAGGCGGGTGGGCAGGGAGCGCACGCCGAGGGGCTCGTAGAGCGCCAGCAGCGCCCCGGCGTCGGCCAGATCCGATTTGGTGAGGACCAGGAGGGGCTCCATGCCGGCGTCGTAGGCGGCCACGAGGTAGCGGTCGATCATGCGCGGGCGCGGCGCCGGGTCGGCCACCGCGGTGACGATGACGAGCAGGTCGGCGTTGGCCACCACGGGCCGCTCGCTGCCTGCGGCGTCCCCGTCCTCGGCGGAGCGGCGCAGCAGCGTGCGGCGCTCCCCGATGCGCACTATGCGGGCCAGCGTGCCCCTGCGGCCGGAGACGTCCCCGACGACGGCGACCCGGTCCCCGACGACGATCCTGCCCCGCCCCAGCTCGCGCGCCTTCATGGCCGTGATGTCGCCGCCGCCGTCCTCGGTCAGGGCGACCTCGGCCAGGCGGATGCGGTAGTGGCCGCGGTCGATACGGATCACCGTGCCGACGACGGCGTCGTCGTGGGCGGGGCGCCGCTTGGTGCGCGGGCGCGAGCCACGGCCGGGCCGCACCCGCACCCGCGGGTCGTCGGTGCCGATGTCGCGCCGGCGCGTCACCGGACCCCGCCCCCCGGAACCGGATCCTGCGGCCCCCGGCCCAGCATGCCCGCCCACAGGGCCGGGAAGCCCGGGAGGGTCTTGGAGGTGCACGCGACGTCGTCGAGCTCGGTGCCGGGCACGCCCAGACCGACCAGGGCGGCGAAGGCGGCCATGCGGTGGTCGGCGTAGGAGCGCATGAGCGCCGGGCGCAGCCGCCCGCCCGCGGGCAGGGCGTCGATGACCAGGCCGTCGTCGGTCTGCCGGGCGGCGCCGCCGACCCGGGTGATCTCGGCGACCAGGGCCGCCAGGCGGTCGGTCTCGTGGCCGCGCAGGTGCGCGATGCCGCTCAGGTGCGAGGGCGTGGAGGCGTAGGCGCAGATCGCGGCCAGGGTGGGGGTGAGCTCTCCGACCTCGGCCATGGTCGCCTTGATGCCCGGGTAGTTTCCGGCGCCCGGACCCGTGAGGGTCAGGCCCTCCTCGTCCAGGGTGATGGTCGCGCCCATGTGGCCCAGCAGCGCCCGCCAGGCGTCGCCCGCCTGGGTGGTCGCCCCCGGCCACGCCGGGATCCGCACGCGACCGCCCGTGATCATCGCGGCGGCCAGGAAGGGCCCGGCGTTGGACAGGTCCGGTTCCACCACGATCTCGCTGCCTCGGGGCCGAGACGGGAACACGTGCCAGGTCGACAGGTCCGCTTGTGCCTCGTCCACGACCTCCAGGTCGATGCCCGCGCCCGCCAGGGAAGCCAGCGTCATCTCCACGTGCGGCATCGAGGGCACAGGACCCGGAGCCGACACGAAGAGAGGGTCTCCGACGAGGGGAGAGACGAGCAGGAGCGCCGAGAGGAACTGCGAGGAGGAAGACGCATCCACCCAGGCCTGTGCGCCCAGAGGCGTGCGCAGCGGCCCCCGGATAGAGAAGGGCAGGTGCCCGCGCTCCCCATGGTAGGTGACCGACGCGCCCATCCGGACGAGCGCATCCAGGAGGGGACCCAGGGGGCGCGCATACGCCTGCTTGTCCCCGTCGAAGAGAGTCTCCTCCGCTGACAGGGCGGCCAGGGGAGGGAGGAACCGCATGACGGTCCCCGCCAGGCCGCACTCGATGCGCCCGCCGCGAGGAGGAAGCGACATCGGCGTGACGCGCAGCGCCCCGTCGCCCGCGTCTTCGATGCGCGCGCCCATCACCTCAAGCGCGTCCGCGAACAGGCGCGTGTCGCGCGCTTCCAGCGCCCCCGTCACCAGGGAGGGGGCCTCGGCGACGGCGGCCAGGTAGAGGGCGCGCGCGGTGATGGACTTCGAACCGGGAATCGCGACCGTTGCATCCACGGGCGAGTCGGCGACCGGCGCCCGCCACGGGGAGGCGGTCACGAAGCGGTGCCGCTCAGGCGCGCGGTGACAGCCGCCTCGGCGGCGGCAACCGCCCGGCGCTGGTCGCGGCGAAGCGCCCGAGCGACCGACGCGGAGGGCTGACCCACCCGGTCGGTCGACGCGATCAGGACGCCGCCGGTGACGCCCAGCTTGTACAGGGTGCGGTAGCGGCGGCGCTTGATCTGCTCCTTCGTCAGGTGACCCGTGCCGCCCCAGATGGGGGCACCCACGAGCGCCATCGGTGCGCCAATGGCGGCCAGGGTCAGCGCGCTGCGCCTCGGGTGACGTCCGATCGCGAAACGCAGTCCGGCAAACAGCGTCACCGCGCCCGCCACGCGGGTCGCCACGGCCAACTGGTCATCCGTCAGGGGCTCCAGGCCCGCAGCGTCGGTCGCCTTGTCGAGCAGCGGGCGGACGCCCGCGGCGCGCTCCACGTGATGGCGGGGATGCGTGAGAGCATCGACCCCGTCTGCGATGAACGGGGCGGCGAGCAGGGGACGGGCGATGACACGCAGCATATTCATACCCCTATTGTTCGTCACCGCGCCGCCTTCCGGAAGCCGAATGGCCACACTCGCCCCATCCAACGAGCGTAAAGTGTTGCAACGCACACTCATGGTGGTTGTGGAATAAAGCGCCTCGTGAGGCGTTCCCCTCAGTATGATCGCCTCGTCATCCTCCCAATACCCACCGCATGCCCACGAGGCTACGCTGGGAGGCGATGGACACGACGACCCACGCTCCGACGCCAGCGGCGACCACCCAGGCTCCTGCCTCGTCAACCGAGGACGACGCCCAGCTCCAGGCACGCTTCATGGACGAGGCCATGCCCCTCATGAACCAGCTCTTCGGGGCGGCGCTCGGCATGACGCGCAACCGAGCCGACGCCGAGGACCTGGTCCAGGAGACCTACCTGAAGGCCTACCAGAAGTTCCACCAGTACAAGCCGGGAACAAACATCAAGGCATGGCTCTATCGGATCCTTACGAACACCTACATCACCGGCTACCGCAAAGCACAGCGCTCCCCCAAGCGGGCCTCCACCGACACGGTCGAAGACTGGCAGCTGGCCGAGGCCGCCTCCCACGCTGAGTCGGGCTTGAAGTCGGCGGAAGTCGAAGCCCTCGAGGCGCTGCCCTCCACGCAGCTGCGCGAGGCACTCGATTCGCTGTCCGAGGAACACCGGATGGTTGTCCTCATGGCCGACGTTGAAGGGATGAGCTACAAGGAAATCGCCGAAGAACTAGGAGTTCCCATGGGGACCGTCATGAGCCGCCTCAACAGGGCACGCAAGAACCTGCGCGCTTCCCTGGCTGACGTCGCCGCGGAATACGGAATCGGAGGGGCGAAGTGAACGCGACCGTGACCTGCCAGCAGGTCCTTGACGCCCTGTATACCCTCATTGACTGCGAAGAGTGCGACCAGCGCACCACCCTCATTGACCAGGGGGCGGTCCCCGGCCCCGATGCCCGCGCCCGCGCCCTCATGCGCGCACACGTGGCGTCCTGCCCGCACTGCGCCGACGCCCTCGACGCCGAACGCCACCTGAGGGTCGTGCTGCGCGACTGCTTCGAGGCAGAGGAAGCCCCGCCCCAGCTGCGCGCCCGCATCGTCGCCTCCCTCACCACTGTGTCCGTGGCCTGGCACTGACGCCCAGAGGCCCGGGCGCCGCACGCATTGCCGGATCGCCCAGGCTGTGCACCCGGGAGGCGGGGGCATGCGCCGTGGCGTCTTGTGCCTCCCGCACCCCGGGAGGGGCGACTGCGCGTGCCCGCGTTTTTCTCCGGGAGCTTTCGGGGCCGAGGCGGTGCCGCGGGTCCTTCTCGCGGTGAACTTCGTCGCCGAGGAGGCGGTGTGCCTTGGTGCTTTGGGGCAATGTGTGCAAAAATGCTTCAGTCTAGACAAC
>ERZ773070.2068-NODE-2068-length-11694-cov-8.255950_pt1 | contig 11694 bp, 9 predicted proteins | sample MGYA00580618_ERZ773070 | MGnify/ENA primary metagenome ERZ773070 (study PRJEB29015, sample SAMEA2738023) | human oral metagenome | biome: human oral; feature: human-associated habitat; material: dental | place: China | collected 2019 ...
CCTCATGACGGCGGCGATGATTGTCACGGGGATCGTGCTCTGGCTGACGCGCTGGAAGAATCGCATCTCGGATGCCGTTGAGGCTGCTGTTCAGCGACGGACAAATGCAGCATGGGAGGAGCCGATGCGGATTGCCGTACTGAGTTTGATCCTATTCATCGCACCGATGTACGGCAGGATCGGGGAGTGGATAGCCCTTGCACTCAGCGCCTATCTTGTCTTTTACTTTGTACGCGCCGTGCGTAGGTGATGTGTTAGAAGTTCTTCGGCACATATTACGTGTGTGTCCACCCATGTTCCGCAACATTTATCATAGAGCCGTTTTTAGAAAAGGGGATGCCGTTGAAATTCACGGGACTTACATCGTCTGAGGCGGAAGCATCGCGCGTGAAATACGGCGCGAATACCATTCCGGAGCCTGCATGGGTGACGTTTGGAGAGGCGTTCCTAGAGACGTTCCGCGATCCGATGATCCGCATCCTGCTCGTGATGGTCGCGCTTATGATCGCGATGTACTTCGCGGGGCATGCGGAGATCTACGAGCCGATCGGCACGATCGTGACCGTCATCATCGTCGCAACGGTGACGGCGCGGACGAATGTGGCGAGCGATACAGAGTACCGTGCTCTGCGTGCACGCTCGGCAAAGGATACGGCAAAGGTCTGCCGCGACGGCGGGCTCCTCGTGCTGCCCGTGGACGACATCGTTGTGGGTGATCATGTGATCCTGCAGGGCGGGAACAAGATCCCGGCGGACGGAATGCTCATCGCGGGGGAACTCCGCGTCAACAATTCGGCGCTCAACGGGGAGACGGAGGAGTGCCCGAAGGTTCCCGCAGACATCTTCTATCACTTTCCCGAAGAGGTTACGGGCGACACCTTCGTCGACGATGCGACACTCTTTCGCGGGAGCGTCGTCTTTGACGGTGAGGGCGTGATGGAGGTGCGCCGCGTCGGCGTGCAGACAATGATGGGGAAGATGGCGGCGGAGATGCAGGCGCGTGAGCCGGACTCTCCACTGCAGGTGAAGCTTGCGAAGCTCGCCGATCAGATCTCGGCGTTCGGCTACGTCTCAGGACTGGTCATCATCTCGCTCTATATGATGTTTTTCGTCCTGCGTGCGGGTGGGCTTGAGGCATATGTCATGCTGGGATGGAGTGCGATCCTTGTGGATGTGATTCAGGCGGTCTCGCTCGCGATCCTCATCATCGTCTGCGCCGTACCCGAGGGACTGCCGCTCATGATCTCGCTCGTCCTCATGCAGAATACGAGTCGGATGCTCGCACGCGGCGTCCTCGTGCGGCGTGCGGTCGGCATCGAAACGGCGGGCTCGCTGAACATCCTCTTCAGCGACAAAACGGGTACGATCACGGGCGGACAGCTTGAGGTCGTGGAATTCTTTACGGCGGACGGCACGGTCATCGCGCCCGAGGAGCATGCCGTCCTCCATGAAAAGCTGAAGCTCGCGATCGGTATGAACTCCGCCGCCATGTATGATGAGAGCGGCAGTGTCGTTGGCGGCAATCCGACCGATCAGGCGGTCATGCGTTTTCTGGGCGTCGAAACGTACCGTGCGATGCAGGCAGATGAACGCTGCCGCGCAGGGCAGCGGCAGACCTTCAACTCGACGAACAAGTTCAGTCAGGCGGAGCTGCCTGCGCGCGGTACGGTCGTCTACAAGGGGGCGCCCGAGGCGCTGCTTGCACGTGCGAAGTACGCGCTCCGAGCGGATGGGACACTCGTGCCGTTTGACGCGGCGACACTGAACGAAAAAATAAACGCCTATGCGACGCGTGCAATGCGCGTGCTGGCGTTCGGGTATTCGGAGCAGCCCTTCCGAAAGAACGAGATCAACGCGGATGTGGTTCTCATCGGGCTTGCGGCTATTCGTGACGATGTGCGCCCCGAGGCGCGCGAGGCGATCACGGAGGTGCAGGCGGCGGGCGTGCAGGTCGTCATGGTGACGGGCGATCGGCGTGAGACCGCCGTTGCGATCGCACGTGATGCTGGCCTCCTGCGCAAGGACAGCGATCTCGTGCTCACGAGCAGCGACCTCGCGCAGATGCGCGATGACGAGGTACAACGCGTTTTGCCGCAGCTGCGCGTCATCGCGCGCGCACTGCCGACGGACAAGTCCCGTATCGTGCGACTCTCGCAGAAGATGAACCTCGTCGTCGGCATGACGGGGGACGGCGTGAATGACTCACCCGCACTGCGCCGTGCGGATGTCGGCTTTGCGATGGGCAGCGGCACGGAGGCGGCGCGTGATGCGGGGGATATCGTCATCCTCGATGATAACTTTCGCTCGATTAAGGACGCGATTCTCTACGGACGCACGATCTACAACAACATCCTGAAATTCTGCCGCTTTCAGCTTGTCATCAACATCGCGGCGGTCGTCGTGAGCGCCGTTGCGCCGTTCTTCGGCATCATCGAGCCGCTGCGTGTCACGCATCTCCTCTTCATCAACCTCGTCATGGACAGCCTCGGCGCGATTATGTTCGGCAATGAACCTGCGCACGAGAGCTACATGCGCGAAAAGCCGCGCAGCCGCGATGCGAACCTTATCAGCCCGGCGATGAGCGTGCAGATCGTCTGCATGGGAGCGTGGCTCGTTCTTCTCAGTTTCTTCTTTCTGACCGATGCACGCATCGCTGCCGTGTTCGACGGAAAGACGGAACACTATACAGCGTATTTTCTCCTCTTTGTGCTTGCTTCCCTCATGAACGGCTTCAACGTGCGCTCCACGGGCTTCGGCATCTTCCGCGCGCTCAGAGAGAATCCGGGCTTCCTCAAGGTATGGGTGATGATTGTATTGATTATGGCGGCGATCATCAATGCACCGTATATCCCTCATGAGGTAGGGGGATGGATCGGCGGGATGTTTAGTACGACGCCGATTCACGCGGGCGGCTGGATCTTGGTGTTTTTGCTTGCGGCAACCATGATTCCTGCGGATCTGCTGAGAAAGGCTGCGTGGAAGGGGATTATGAGGGCGAGAGGGTGAATGACATGCTTGGTGTGGTTGAGGGAATCAACGACGTTATGCCGTGCATATGCATAGAGCAGTGTGATGCCCAAAAGCGCACGATTACTTGCGTAACTAAGCGTTCGCGTTGGGTTCACACTGCTCCATTATAATATCGAATCCAATCACTCAAAGTCCGGCACATACTGCGCCCCAACCGCCTCCGCACCCTGCACATAGACGCGCTCCATGCCGAGATCGCGTGCTGCATTCACCACGCTCTCGTATTCAAACGTTGTCAGGCGGCGGTGGAGCGGCGGGAACTCTGCGGCACGATAGAGCGGCGTATACTGCCGCATCAGACTGAGCTGGACGGAATCGCCGAACGTCGCCCACAGCCGCCGCACGAGCGCAATGCTCTCGTGACGGTGTCCCGGCAGCACGAGATGGCGCACAAGCACGCCGTGCGTGAGCTGTCCGTTCGTGGCAAACTGCACAGAGCCAACCTGCGCGACCATTGCCCCGAGCGCCGCCCACGCCGCTGCCGCATAATCCGGTGCGGCGGAGTAGAGCCGCCCGCTTTCCTCCGTATCATACTTCAGATCGGGCAGGTAGATGTCCACTGCACCCGCAAGGCGCATGATGTTCTCCACCGTCTCATAGCCGCTCGTGTTCCAGACCACGGGGAGCGTCAGCCCCTGCGCGCGTGCACGTGTGAGCGCATCGAGAATCTGCGGTGTGTAGTGCGTCGGTGTCACAAGATCGAGCGTTGCAGCTCCCTCGCGCGCAAGCTCCAGAAATCGTGCGGCAAGATCTGACGTGCTCATCTCCGTGCCGCTGCTCTCGTGGCTGATCGCGTGATTTTGGCAGTAGACGCAGCGCAGCGTGCAGTGGGAGAAGAACACGGCGCCCGCGCCGTGCACGCCGACAAGGCACGGCTCTTCCCACTGATGGAGCATCGTGCGCGCTACGCGCACCGTATGCCCCGCACCACAGAAGCCGCGCGCCCCCATCGTGCGATTCACGCCACAGTAGCGTGGGCAGAGCGTGCAGTGCGCGAGAAGATCTTCCATGCAAAAACTCCTTTCTCTCTATATTTTTGCACAAGAAAACCGAGACGGCAAGAGCCGCCTCGGCTTTTTCATTCCGAACAGTATGCGATGCTTAGGGCAGTACGATATCCACACCGAGTTCTGCCGCCGCCGCGCGAATGTCCGAAGGTGGTTCCGTATCCGTCACGAGCCCTGCGAGCGCGTTGAGCGGAGTGTAGTCATAGTTGCCGTCCGTCGAGAGCTTGCGCGCTTCCGCCACCACATAGGCGCGTTTGCTGCGCGCGATGATGCGTGCCTTGTTCAGTCCGTCGTCGATGTCGTAGGTGGACACACTGTTGCCCTTGACATCCACGCCGACCGCGCCGACGAATGCGATGTCAGGCTTGAGCCTGCCGATGAAGTCCTGCGTCATGCCGCCCCAGAACCCGTCGCGTCCGCGGTTGATCTGTCCGCCCGCAAAGATCAGTTCGATGCGGGGGTTGCGTGCGAGCACGCCGAGCACATCGACCATGTTCGTCACAACCGTCAGATCGCGGTCGCTCTTCATGAGAAGTTCCGCAATGGCGAGGTTGCTCGTCGACACATCGAGAAAGACCATGTCCTTATCTTGGATGAGCGAAACAGCAGCCTGCGCGATGCGGCGCTTTGCCTCGACATCCATGTGACGATGACGGCTGACCTCGATCATATGAACGCTCTGTGTTAGTTTCACAGCGCCGCCATAAGTGCGTTTCAGTCGTCCTTGTCGCTCGAGCGATCCCAGATCCTTGCGGATACAGTCCTCGGTCACCTTGAATTTGGCGCTGAGCTCCTTGACTTTGACTTTACCGTCACGCTCCACCATGCGGACGATGAGCTCTTGGCGCTCTTCCAGAAACATGATATTCACTCCCTTTGCGCAGATGAAATTGGCAGCGCTCATATATCTGCAATCAATGAGCCGTCCATCCTTTTTTTCCAGTGTAGCGCAAAATTGCTAAAATAGCAAGACAATTTTAGCTATTGAAGCAAATTTATAAGAGTGTATTCATTCCTTATATTCTATTATAATAGACAATATCCTCCATCTACTTTCGTTAAATTGTAATTACATGCGAATAAAATGAAAAAATGCCCACAGTTGCCCTCGCGATGCGTCGGAAGATACGTGATTTCATGCCATATCCGACTCATATACGCGAGGCATAGCTGTGGGCAGTCCCGCGAAAAGGGCTCAGCCCCCGATCTTTAATTTTTCACGCGCGGAAACGTGACGGTTAAATCCAACTTCGTCCCGTGTCATGCCCAGCGCGAGTCCGACAAGCTGCTGCAGGTGGAGGACAGGCATATCGGTTTGTGAGTGCACCGCCTCGCGTCCCTCGGGTCCGTACATGTCGAGCTGCATCTGGCAGAGGGGACAGGGCGTCGCGATGAGATTTGCTCCGGCACGGTCGGCGCTCGCTGCAATCTGCCCTGTGACGGTCAGCACATCGTGCTCCGCCGTGAACTGTGCGTGGAAGCCGCAGCACTTGCGTCCCGCGTCGAACCAGACGGGCTCCGCGCCGAGGCGGCGCACAAGGCGTTCGAACGATTCGGGATAGTCGCCGCTCTCGTGATTCATGACGGGCGCAGGGCGCAGAATGTGGCAGCCATAGTAGCAGGCGACCTGCGTGCCCTTGAGCGCGTCCGTAATTTTTCCGTCGAGGACTTCCGGGTGCTCGTCAAGCACCCAGAGGAAGTGTGTGATCTCGCTTGTTCCCTGATATGCGTATGGATGCCCCGCCTCCTTGAGGATGGCGTTGACCTTCTCCTTGAGCGCTGCGTCATGGTCGAGCCGATACTTTGCCGCGCGCAGCTGCAAGGTACAGGTGTTGCAGACGGTCAGGATCGGCAGATCCATGTGCTCGGCAATGGAGATGTTGCGTGCGTTGACGGCGAGCGCGGCGAGGTCGTTCACGCCCTGCGCGTGCGAGGCACCGCAGCACGTCCAGTTCGGGATTTCCTCTACATCAATGGCAAGACGCGCACAGACCTCTTTGAGCGAGGTATATGCCTCGGCGGCCGCTCCCTCGAGGACGCAGCCCGGAAATAATGCGTACTTCATGACGTTGCCTCCTCCTTGTCCGCCTGCTCCGCCGCCTTTACGATCGCGGCAATGGTCTTGATCTCAGGGTTGACGGGATGGCTCGCGAGCGGATCCATTTTGCCCGTGTTCATGAGGCGCAGTGCCATTGGCAGGCGCAGAGCGGACATGAAGTAGCCCTCGGACTTGATGTTGAGCTTTGACTCGTCGAGCGTACCGGACTCGGAGATGTCGTCATAGATTGCCTTGGCGTGGCGTGCGCCGACGTTGTCGTCGAGATGGTGACGGAACGTCGCCTCCTTGAGCTTTTCAATCGCACCTGCGGGATCGAGTCCCTTCGGACACTTCGCCGTGCATTCCTGACAGTTGAAGCAGCGCCAGAGGCCCGCGTCGAGCACCGCCTTCAGATGTTCGGCGGGTGTCTTGCTGCGCGAGTCTGCGACGAGCTTTTCCGCCTTGACAAAGGCGAACGGATCGAGGAAGTCGTCTGCGTTCAGCGTGTTCTTATTGCACTCGGAGACACAGGAGCCGCAGAGGATGCAGCCCGCATATTTCTTGTACTTGTTGAAGTCCTCGGGCGACTGCAGGCAGCCGGTCTCGGATGTGAAATCGTCCTTCGGGTGCAGTGTGGGCTTTACCTTCTTGATGCGTGCGTACTTCGGATCCCAGTCCACGACGAGATCGCGGATGACGGTGAAGTTGCCGAGCGGTTCGATGGTCAGCTCCTCTGTCTGATAACGTGCGAGGAGATCCTCGACGAGCACCTCGCAGGAGAGCTCGGCATTGCCGTTCACGCGGACGGCACATGCGCCGCAGATGCTCGAGCGGCATGCACTCGTGAAGGAGAGCGTCGGGTCGAGCTTCTCCTTGACGTAGGTCAGCGCATTGAGGACGGTCAGGCCCGTGGTGATGGGGACGGTATAGGTGTCCACCCACTTCTTCCCCTCGACGAAGCGATGGATTTTGAGCTGCACGTCCATATCAATACTTCCTTTCCTGCGGCGGATACTTCGTGATGACGACATCCTGATACTCCGCAGCATAGCTGCCGTCCGACTTCTTGAAGATCAGCGTGTGCTTGAGGAAATTCGCATCGTCGCGCTTTGGGAAATCACGGCGTGAATGACCGCCGCGGCTCTCCTTGCGTGCAATCGCGCCCTGCACGATGGAATGGGAGATCTGCAGCATATTGCCGAGCTCGACGTACTGTGCGAACGCTGTGTTGTAGACATGGGAGCTGTCGCCGACGAAGCAGTTCTTGTAGTCCTCCTCGAGCGCATGCAACTCCTTTGCCGCCTCCTCGAGCTGCGGACCATTCCGAAATACCCCCGCCTTAAACCACATGGTATCGACCATTGCGTCGCGGATCTCGGGCACGGTGCGGTTGTTCATGTGCGGACGCGCGGTCACCTTGTCGAAGCGATCCTTCCACTTTGTGCAGCCTGCCGTGAGCGCATCCTGACTGCCCTCGTAAGCATGCTCCTTCGCGTAGGCAGCGGCACCCTCGCCGGCGGTCTTGCCGAAGACCAGAACCTCGGAGAGGCTGTTTGCGCCGAGGCGGTTCGCGCCGTGCACGGAGACGCAGCTCGCCTCACCTGCCGTGTAGATGCCGGGGACGCGCGTTGCGCCCGTATGGAAGTCCGCCATTTCGAGCCCGCCCATCGAGTAGTGGCAGGTCGGGCTGATGAGCACGGGGGCCTTCGTGATGTCAACGCCCGCGAAGCGGAGCGATAGGTCGGCGACCTGCCCGAGGCGCTCGCGGATGCGTTCGGCTGGAATCTTTGTAAAGTCAAGGTAGACGCCTGCGGTCAGCCCCTCGCCGATGCCGCGTCCCTCCTCGATCTCGGTTGCAATCGCGCGTGCTACGATGTCACGCGTCGCGAGCTCCATCTTCTCCGGAGCATAGCGCGACATAAAACGCTCGCCGTTCTTATTGATGAGGAGCGCACCCTCGGAGCGGCTCGACTCGGAGAGGAGCACGCCGTTGACGGAGAGTCCCGTCGGGTGGAACTGCACCATCTCTGGGTCCTTGAACGGAATGCCCGCATTCATGCCCGCGACGATGCCGTCGCCCGTGGAACTGTACGGGTTGGATGTGCGTACCCAGTAGGCGCGTCCGTAGCCGCCCGTTGCGACGAGGACGGTCTTTGCGGGGATGCCGATGAGGTCGCCCGTGCGCATATCCATAGCGACAACGCCCGCGAGCTTGCCTGCGTCCGTCATCGTGATTTCAAGCATCTGACATTCGGAGATGAAGTCCACGTCATGTGCAAGACACTGTTCGAAGAGCGCGTGCACCATCGCATGCCCTGCACGATCTTCGAAGTAGGATGCGCGTGCGTGGGATGAGCCGCCCATCTTGCGCTGATGGAAGTGTCCGTCCTTCTGACGGTTGTACGGATAGCCCATGTAGTCCATCTCGTAGATGGTTTTGCCCGCGTTCTCGGCGAAGTATTCAACGGCGTCCTGATCGCAGAGATAGTCCCCGCCCTTGATCGTGTCAAACGTATGCGACTCGACCGTGTCCTTGTCGTCCGTGACCCCCGTGACGCCGTTCATGCCGCCCTGCGCCATTGTTGACGCTGAGCGCGTGGGCATGAGTTTCGACATGACGGCGACCTTTATGTCCTTGTTCTTTGTCGCGGCAAGCGCCGCGCGCATGCCGGCACCCCCGCTGCCGATGATGAGCACGTCGTAGGTCACGTCGCCGCGCCTGACCTGTGCGGGAATGTTCTTGTTCCCACAGCCGAGATAGGCGCCGGACATGAGAACTACGCCCGCCGCCGCAGTGCCTTTGATAAAAGTGCGGCGTGAGATTTCCATTGCCATAGCTTTCGTCTCCTCTTTTGGTGATACATAGAATTTATCTCAACGATTGATAAAAACTATCATGATTTTATTTCGCGTTGATAGGTGGAAAATCCTGCATTGTTGTGGGGGAAATGTGCACTTGAAAAAGCCTCCCGTTTGCAGCGGGAGGCTTGAAGTCTCTGTGTGAAGTTGTTAGAATGGATTCATCTGCCGAGGACGGCGCGGCGTTTGAGGATGTAGTTCCACACCATGACGATGGCGGCAGCGATCAGCTTTGCAATCATGTAGTAGATGCCTATGAGGTCAACAAGCATCCACATGAGGAGTTGGTTGAGTCCGAGACCCGCGATGCTCGAGCCGAAGAAGAGCATCTTCATGCGGCGCGTCTGTGCATTTGCCCCGCGAAAGACGCAGACGAGGCAGAGCCAGTAGTTGACGAGGACGGAGACAGTGAAGGAGATGCCCGCCGAAAACAGATAGTAAAGTCCTCCGTACTCGGTGAGGATGTAGAGCAGGCCGTAGTCGAGGATGAAGCACGCGCCGCCGACGAGGACGAAGCGAGCGATTTCGTAAAGTCTGGAATGCGGCATAGAGCACCTCGCATCGTTTTTGTGTGTGAACCGCCGTACGCACGCTACGCGAACACATCGTTGCGCAAGCGGTCGCGTTAAGGAATCTTTGAAAGGAATACATATGATAGAAAGATTCTTCACGTTGTATAAAATTCCTGCTGCGGTTCTTTTCTGCGCAGTCCTCCTCCTCGGCGGGTGCGGGGGCACAGTGACGGCGGAGGAGACAAAACTCGTGATGGGGACGGTGGCGCGGCTCGTGGTGCGTGCGGATGAGATCACGTCGCAGGCGGCGCTGCGCGACGGGATGGCGGTGCTCGCGCAGACGGAGCGCGATGCGGATGGGGAAGCACTCGCGGCTGTGGAGGCGGCGGCAGGAACGGGGGAGTGGCGGGAGATATCGCCCACGCTCTATGATACACTGAACCTCGCGCAGGAGATCGCGCATCGTTCGGAAGGTGCATTCGATGTGACGGCGGGCACGCTCACACAGCTCTGGGAGCGGGCACGTGCGGAGAAGCTGCCGCCGTCCGCCGAGGCGGTTATGGAGGCACGCGTACATGTCGGCTATGAGGCGCTCGAACTTCGTACGATGGAGGAAACCGGTCAAACGAAATATGAGGCGAGACTCATGAAAGCGGGCATGAAGTTCGACCGCGGCGCACTCATCAAGGGGCTGGCACTTGACGGTATTCGTAACTCTTGGCAGAGTGCGGACGTAACGGATGCGCTCGCAGATCTTGGGACCAGCTCGATTCTCGGGATGGGCGTGAACGAGGAGGGCGCACCGTGGCAGATCGGCATCCGCAATCCGCGCGGAGTGGAGCGGTCTGATCTCCTCTCCGTCGTACCCCTTTCAAACGAAGTGCTCTCCTCTTCGGGCGATGATGAGCGATTCTTTATGTATGAGGGACGGCGCTGGCATCATCTCATCGATCCACGCACGGGCTATCCTGCGCAGACGGGGCTCGCTTCCGTGACCGTCGTCCTGCCGATGGATGTGGAGGAGGGGGCATGGCAGGGACATATGGGGGCGCTTTCCGATATGCTCTCGACGGCGATCTTCGTGCTTGGCGCAGAGGAGGGAAAGAAGCTGCTCGCGGATTTCCCCGATGCGCGGCTGATTTTGATCGACACGGATGGGAAACGGATAGAGGAGTAAGAACGCATAGAAAAACTCTGCCGTTTTGTGCGGCAGAGTTTTTTCGATTTAGCCAATCTGAATGACATGGCTGACGGTGAAGCCCTTTGCCAAGAGGCGCTCCTTGACCGTGTCCACGTCGTCGATGTCGGCGCGAATGATGATCTGATAGGTGCCGCTCGGCTGCGGCAGTGTGACCATGCTGTCGATGCTGATGTCGAGATCGGCGAGGACGGTCGCGATGTCGCGCAGGACGCCCGTGCGGTCGGCGACGTCGATCGTGAGACGCGTCTTGCCACTGTCAAGCCCCATGACGGCAATGAACGCCTTGAAGATGTCCGTGGAGGAGATGATGCCGACGAGCTTGCCGACCTCGGAGAGGACGGGGACTCCGCCGATCTTCTCGCGCGTCATGATGAGCGCGGCTTCCTCGATCGTCATCGTGTCGGTCACGGTGATGACATTCTTCTGCATGACATCGGCAACCTTGATCTTCGAGAGCAGGGTGCGCAGTTCGTAGCGGTCGAGTGTGGTCGCCGAGGAGGGCGAGGCGCGCAGGAGATCACGATTCGTGAAAAAGCCGACGAGCTTTCCGTGCTCCACGACCGGGAGGCGGCGGAAATGCCCCTTGTCCATGAGTTTTGCCGCATCGTCCATGCCTGCGTCGGGGCCGATCGTGACGGGATTCTTGGTCATACAGTTGGCAACAAACATAAATGCTTCCTCCTTGCCAATGGTAACACGAGATATTTTCTCTAATAATTCGCGCTTTGCGTCGCGTTTTCCTTCTTTTATCCCCCTAAATACGCCTTCCGCACATCCTCACTTGCCGCCAGTTCCCTCGCATCGCCGGACAGCGTGATGCGTCCCGTTTCGAGGACATAGGCGCGGCTGGCGATGGAGAGCGCCATGTTTGCGTTCTGCTCGACGAGCAGGACGGTTGTGCCCGTCTTGTTGATGTCCACGATGATCGAGAAAATCTCCTTGATGAGGAGCGGTGCGAGCCCCATCGACGGCTCGTCGAGGAGCAGGAGGCGCGGGCGGCTCATGAGGGCGCGTCCCATCGCGAGCATCTGCTGCTCGCCGCCCGAG
>ERZ773070.2070-NODE-2070-length-11687-cov-23.591386_pt1 | contig 11687 bp, 7 predicted proteins | sample MGYA00580618_ERZ773070 | MGnify/ENA primary metagenome ERZ773070 (study PRJEB29015, sample SAMEA2738023) | human oral metagenome | biome: human oral; feature: human-associated habitat; material: dental | place: China | collected 2019 ...
ATCGCGGTCGCGGAAGCCGCGGCGGCCGTCCTGACCGTCGCGGTCCGCCCAGCGCCTGTCGCCGTCCTCGCGTCGCGGGCGGAAGCCGCGCTCGCCCCGGTCCTCCCAGTCGCGCCGGCGCGCGCGCCGGTCGTCCCCGCCCGGACCGGACCAGCCGTGGCCCGGCCCCTGGTCGGGACGAATGCGCAGCTCGCGGCCGCCGAAGGTCGCCCGACCCATCGTCTTGAGCTGCTCCGGGCTGAGGTCGGTGTGGATGGTCACCAGGGAGAAGGACTGGAGGATGTCGATCCTGCCGATGTCGGAGCCGCTGATGCCGCCCTCATTGGCCAGGGCCCCCACGATCGCGCCGGGCAGGACGCCGTCGCGGCGCCCGACCTCGATGCGGTAGACGGTGCCGGTGCCGTCCTCGTGGCGGCGCCCGCCGCGGCCCCCGGACCTGCCCTCGGCGCGGTCTCCCCGGCGCGGGCGGCGGTCCTCCCGGTCCCGCCCGCCCTCGAAGGAGGCGGACACGAAGGCGCCCTCGGCGTCGAGACGCTCCTCGCGGCGCCCGCGCTGGCGGGGTCGGTCGTCGTCCTCACGGCGGCGCGGGCCATCATCGCCCACGGCCAGGGCCAGCAGGGTGGAGGCGAGCTCGGCGGCGTCGATGCCCAGTTCCTCGGTCCTGGCCTCGACCAGGTCCCGGTACATGGACAGGCGCCCGCGCCCGTGGCGGACGGCGGCCCTGTCCAGGAGCCCGCGGGCCCGGTGGGAGGAGACGTCGGCCGGGGACGGCAGCGTGATCTCCTCCAGCCTCGTGCCGGTCAGGCGCTCGATCTGGCGGAGCTTGCGCTTCTCCTTGGGGGTGAGGAAGGTGACGGCCTCCCCGTGGCGGCCGGCGCGGCCGGTGCGGCCGATGCGGTGCACGTAGGCCTCGGCCTCGCGGGGCACGTCGAAGTTGACCACCAGCCCGATGCGGTCGACGTCCAGGCCGCGGGCGGCCACGTCGGTGGCCACGAGCACGTCGAGCGTGCCGGTGCGCAGGCGCTCGACCAGACGCTCGCGCTCCCGCTGGGGGACGTCGCCGGAGATGGCGGCGGCCTGGATGCCGCGGCCCGCCAGCTCGATGGCGACGTCCTCGGCGGTGGACTTGGTGCGCACGAAGACGATGGCGGCCTTGGCCTCGGTGACGGCCAGGACCCGGGAGACGGCGCCGATCTTGTGACGGAATGGCACGACCGCGTAGGTCTGGTGGACGGTGTCGACGGTGGAGGCCTGGGGGGAGACCTCGATCTGGACGGGGTCGACCAGGTGCTGGCGGGCCACGGCCTGGATGGCCGGCGGCATGGTCGCGGAGAACAGGGAGGTGCGCCGCTGCTCGGGCAGGGAGGCGGCGATGGTCTCGACGTCCTCGGCGAAGCCCATGCGCAGCATCTCGTCGGCCTCGTCGAGCACGAAGTACCTCACGTCGTCCAGGACGAGGGCGCCCTTGTCGATGAGGTCGATAATGCGGCCGGGGGTGCCGACTACCACCTGCGCGCCGTCCCTGAGAGCGCCGATCTGCGGTCCGTAGGGGGCGCCGCCATAGACGGCGACGACGTCCAGGCCGCGCGAGCGGCGGGCCATGTCGGTGATGGCGTCGGCGCTCTGAAGCGCCAGCTCGCGGGTGGGCGCCAGGACCAGGGCCTGGACGGCGGGCTCGCGGGCCTCGACGGCGTCCAGCAGGGGCAGGCCGAAGGCCGCGGTCTTGCCCGTACCGGTCTGCGCGACGCCGACGACGTCGCGGCCGGACATGAGAACCGGGATGGCCTCGCGCTGGATGTCGGTGGGCGTCGTGTAGCCCATGTCGGTCACGGCCCTGAGCAGGTCGGCCGGCAGTCCGAGGTCGTCGAAGGTGGCCTCCTCGGGGGCCTTGACGGCCGCCTCGGCCTGCTCGGCGTCCTCGACGGGGTCGTCGTCCTCGGGGCCGGCGTCGATGAAGGGCGCGTGGCCGTCGACGTCGTCCTCGTCGGTGTTCTCGTCGCCGTCGTCGGAGTCGTCGTCCTCCTCGTCCTCGGGGTCGGCCTCGGGCCGGCCCCGGTCGACGTCGTCGGCCTCCTCGGCGTGCTCGACGTCCTCCGGATCCTCCGGGGAGTCCGAGGTCGCAGGGGTTGCGAAGAAGTCGGGGGAGGCGGTCGGGGGCGCCTCGACCGCGCGGGGCGTCGCGACCTTCTCGGCGGGGGCCTCGAGCTCGGCGTTGAAGAGGTCATCGAGGCCGAGCGGACCGTCCGTCCCGCCGGAGGACGCAGAGGGGCCAGTGCTGGTGGCAGTCATGAAGTTCTTCCCGTATCCGGCCCGTGGTGGGGCCTGTTCGCGGAGTGTGGGGGAGAGCCGCTTGCCCTCCGCTCTTGCCGCACCGCGCCCACCACACTCGCCCTGCGCCATGACGTCCCCGGGGGACGACGGCGGCTGACGGGCTTCACGCACAGACTCACGGACTGCCGTCGGCCGTGCCCGCGAGCGCGGGCGACCTGACGGGCTCCGAACGGGGCTCACATGCGGATCGCTCCTGAGACAAGCCTAGGGGAGAGGCGCAGCGCAGCAGGAGCACGCACACGCGTGACGCATGACGTCACATGTGAGGCCCGTCTCGACCGGCACCGGCACAGGTGGCGGTCCCAGGTGCCGCGGCCCTCGCGCTCACCGGCCCAGCAGGCGCAGGATCCTGCCGCGCAGCTCCTGGAACCGCGACGACGCCGGGTCCTGCCCGACGCCTCGGGGCACGGTGATGTCCTCGACGACGTGCGCGGGCCGCTCGGACAGGACGACGACGCGGCCCGACAGCCGCAGGGCCTCATCGACGTCGTGGGTCACCAGCAGGGCGGTGAACCGCTGCGAGAGCCACAGGCGCCTGATCTCGTCCTGCAGGGTCAGCCGGGTCAGGGCGTCGAGCTTGCCGAAGGGCTCGTCGAGGAGGAACAGGCGGGGCCGGTTCACCAGCGCCCTGGCCAGCGCCGCCCGCTGCGCCATGCCGCCCGACAGGGTCGCGGGGTAGGCCTCGGCGAAGTCGCGCAGGCCCACGAGCTCGAGCGCGGCGGTGATACGGCGCTCGTTCGCGGCGAGCCGTCCGCGCGCCTGCGGGCCCAGTCCCACGTTCTCCCTCACGGTGCGCCAGGGAAGCAGGGTGGCGTCCTGGAAGGCGAGCGCCCGCTCGGGCGCAGGCCCGGCCACGGGCTGCCCGTCGACCTCCACGGCGCCCGCGCTCGGCGTCTCCAGACCTGCGAGAAGACGCAGGATCGTGGACTTGCCGCAGCCGGACTGACCCACGAGGGCCACGAACTCGCCCGGTGCGATGGCCAGGTCGATCGCGTCGAGCACCTGCAGCTCGGCGGGCTTGGCGGCCTCCGCCTCGTGGCGGGCGCGGGCGGCGGCGGAGACCATGCGCGCCAGCGCGGGAACCCAGCCGCGATCGAGGTCGTGAAGAAGCGGATAGCGGTGGGAGACGCCGTCGAGGCGCACGTGGGCGCCGCGGGGAGCGGGGGACCCGGAGGCGTGGGCGCCCGCTGCTCCCGGCGCCGCGTTCTGCGCCGCCCCGGTCGTATCGGACACGGCAGTCACCACCTGACGAGGTCCTGCTGCCAGGCCAGCAGCGAGGAGCGGAGCTTGAACAGAAGAACCATGAGGGCGCGGCAGAAGACGATGAGGACAATGAGGCCCACATACATCTTCGGGTACTCGGCCCAGCCCTTGACCCAGTTGATGTACCACGCCAGGCCCTGGTCGACGCCGACGAGCTCGGCTGTCATGAGCGCGGCCAGGCTCGTGCCCAGCCCGGTGAACAGGCCGGTGAGCATGTCGGGAAGGGCCGAGGGGATCGCCGCGCGCGAGACGAGGAAGCCTTCGTTCGCGCCGAGCGTGCGCGCCACGTCGATGAAGGACCGCGGCACCGAGCGCACGCCCGCCCGGGTCATGGTCGCCATGGGGAACCAGGCGCCGAAGGCCACGATGAACGCCGCCGACAGGTACGTCGTCGGAAGGACGAGCACGGCCAGGGGCAGCAGGGCGCTGGCCGGGACCGGGCCGACCGTCTGCAGCAGCGGGTGCAGCCAGTAGTCGGCTCGTGGCGACCAGCCCATGAGCAGCCCGGTGATGAAGCCGACGACCGAGCCGATCAGGTAGCCCACGAGGAACAGCAGTCCGGAGGAGGCCAGGCACTTGGCCAGGAGCGTCCAGTCATCCGCGAAGGCTGCGATGAGCACCTCCGGGGCGGCGAAGTAGGGCGGGGCGAGCAGGCCGGACTTCACGGTCGACAGCTGCCACACGAGGAACCACCCGCCGCCGAAGGCGATCCACGGCAGGCGGTGCGCGAGGGCGCGGGCGGCCGTGGTCGCCGGCCGAGCCGCAGCGAGGGCGAGCCAGCCGATGAGGCCCGCCAGCAGGGCCGCGACGATGGCGACGAGGGGTGCGACCGGTGCCCTGCGGGTCCCGGCCGCGTCGGGCAGGAGAAGAACAGCAGCCAGATAAGCGGCCCACAGGGCGATGGCGGCTGCGCCCCAGGTACGCGCAGGCCGGCGGGTGCTCATCGGGTGATGCCCAGGTCGGCGTAGACCGTGTCGGTCAGCTCGGCGGCGCTGACATCGGCCGTGATGAATCCGGTGCTCTTGAAGTCCTCGATGCCGCTCTCCACGGCCGCGCGGAAGTCGACGGCCGAGGCCTTCCACCCGTAGGTCTCCAGGACGTCCTCCACGACGCTCTGCTCCGCGGCGACGTACTCGTTGTCGACCTCGATCTTGGCGATCTCCCGGCGGTGGGACTGATCCTCCGCCAGGTAGTCGGAGCCCTTGAACCACGCCTCGGTGAGCGCCCTGGCCTGATCGGGCTGCTTGGCGACGAAGTCGCCGTTGAGGGCGACCGAGCAGCAGAAGGGCTCGGCGTCGTTGGAGGCCAGGACCTTGGCCGTCCCGGCCAGCACGGGCAGGAGCGGGGCCGGGTCCGACCCCATCACGGCGTCGACGTCCCCGTTGGTCAGCCGCGTGCCCAGGGAGTCCTCGTCAATGGTCACCCACGAGATGTCGCCGTGCTCGGGATCCACGTTGAGCCCGGCCCTGGACAGGCCGATCGCGAAGTAGGCGAATGCCGAGCTGGACAGGGAGGGCACGCCGATCTTCTTGCCCTTGAAGTCGGCCAGCTGTGTGATGGGCGAGTCGTTGCCCACCACGAGCCGCAGGCAGCCGGAGTGGATCCCGCCGGTGAGCCTGGCATTGATGCCGTTGTAGATGGGCTCGAGCCAGGAGAAGAAGATGCCGGGCGCCCCGATGTACTTGCCCGCGCTGAGCGCGTCCTTGGTGTCCTCGGTGCGCTGGGTGCGGGCCAGGGTCACCTTGAGCCCGGCGTCGTCGAAGTAGCCGTGGTGGTAGGCGGCGTACAGCGGAGCGGCGCAGATGTCGCCCCCGATGACGAGCGGCAGCTCCTTGGCGGCGCCGGTCACGCCCTGGTTGGTCCGGCGGAGGGTCAGCCACGCGCCTCCGGCCACGACCGCGGCCGCGGCGATGCCGCCGCCGATGAGCAGCTTGCGTCGTGAGGGGCGGGATCCGGACGATGCGGCGTCGTCGGGGCTCTCCCCGGCCGCGAGGATCTCGGCGGCGTTCTCGGCGGTGACCTCGGGCGCCTGCGGGGCGCGAGGGGCGTCGGCGGCCTCGGAGGCGTCGGGCGAGCCGGCGGAGGGCCTGTCGGGAGTATCGGGGGTACCGGGGGTATCGGAAGTGGCGGACATGGGCGTCTCCTAACGGTGCGAGCAGGGGCTTCGTCCGGTGAGAAGATGGGAAGAGGGCTGCCAGGCGCGTGCACGGGCACGATCGGGACCGACCGGTCACGGCTCGGACCATGTGGAGGGGCCGGCCCGCCCCTGAGACGGGCGCGGGGAGAGGCGGGGCGCAGCAACGGCGGCTGCGGCGTGCCGGCTCTCGGGGCCGCGGTCTCAAGGGGCTCGTCGATCGTCCGCGCCTTGCGGACGAGAGGGGTCAGAGCGCCTGACAGCGACGACACATTCGAGGCTCGCAGGTGGCAGCGGCCACCAGAGCGCCGCGCGCGGAGCGAGTCAACGGCATGCGTGTCATGGGCCGGACACTACGCTCCTCGGCGCGGACCGTACGAGCCGAGGAGCTGCGGTGTGGGTCACGGTCGGGCCCGGCCGGTCCGGTCGGACGACTCCCGGTCTGCCTGCCCGGCGTTCGCCACACAGTTGTTACCGAGATGAGACCTTTGCGGTCACGGGCCCGGCTGCGGCCCTGACGGGCTGCGGAGAGCGCGTCATAAAGGCCGTAATATCGCCGTGATGGCGGGCAGACCGGGCGGGAGCCGGCGGCGGGCCGCGTGGTCCGGACGCGCCGGCCCGGTCCGCGCGACCGGCCCGCCCGCGGTTTCGGCGCCGCCGTCGGTGACGATACGATTTCCCCTGCCGGTTGCCGTTCGGTCACGGTCCTCGTGCCCGGCGGGAACCGCCTCCCACCGCCGCAGCGGCCCCTGAGCTCTCGCGACACAATTATCCATTGAGCCCATCGACGAGAGTCACCGCATGACACGCTCACAGCGCTACACGGCGTTGCACCGCAGGGCCGTGTTCTCTGCGCACGTCGTGTTCGTGCTGCCCGCGGTGGCCGGGACGGCACTGATGACGGGTGCGAGCGGCATCGCGGTGGTCGAGGCCGACGCCGCCGGTGTCTCCCCCGCGATTCTCGTGGCCGACGACGGGGCCCCGCTCGGTGTCGGTGCGCCCGGTCTCGAGTCCGGCGAGGAGCCGCCCGCGGCCCCGGCCTCCGGTCCCGTGGCGAGCGAGTGCGAGGAGGACGCTGCGCAGGCCGCGGCCGGAGCAGAGGATGGTGTCGAGCCCTCCTACGAGCCGGATGCGCCGGTCCGCCTCACCGGCAGCGGCTGGTGCGCCGGGGGCCGCCTCCTGCAGGGGGAGCAGACTGTGCGCGTGCGCCTCGTCGCGGTGGGCGGCTACGCGTCCCCGGAGGAGGTTATGGTACCCGCCACGTTCGTCGACGGCGCTTTCGACGCCTCCGTGCAGGTCGGCGAGCTCTACACCCTGTCGGGTCAGGGCCCCGGCGGCTACTACCTCTCCGTCACCGTGGACTCCCGGTTGTACGTCGGCACCGCCCGGTTCCAGATCGCCGAGCCGGCTCCGCAGCCGGCCTCGGCGTCCGAGCCGGTCGACGACGTCGAGCCCTCCGCGGAGCTGACACCGGAGCCGGAGGCGGTGTCCGGGCCCGCCTCGGAGCCGAATGACGAGCCGGCTCCGCAGCCGGCCGACCGGCCCTCCGCGGAGCCGGCCCCGGTGTCTGAGCCGGTCGACGACGTCGAGCCCTCCGCGGAGCCCGCCCCGGAGCCGACGCCAGTGCCCGAGCCCAGCGAGGTGCCGGCTCCACCCGCTCCGACGTCCGATGCCCCGAGCGAGCCCGCCACGTCTCCCGAACCGCCCCCCTCGGAGCCGACTCCCGTCGGACCCCCGGACGCAACGCCTCAGCCCGACGGCGGGGGCCCGCGCGACGACCAGTCCGCATCCCCCGACTCGCAGGACGCCCCGGGCGGGCCGAGCGGCGCCCCCGGCACGGCGCCCGCCCCGGAGCCCGAAGCCGAGCCCACGACGGCCCCGGAGGCGGGCAAGGAGCGCCCGACGACCAGGCCCGCGGCTCCCGTCAACGACGCGAGCAAGCTCGACGCCTCCAACGCCGGCTCTCTGTCGGGGACCCGACGCGGCAACATCGTGTCGCTGATCCTCCCCTCGGACAAGGCCAAGAAGGATGACTGGGTCGCGGTCTTCCTCTTCCCGCAGGAGTCGACTCCGGGGTGGATGCAGGTCGACGCCGATAACTCCGTGTCGATCGACGTCTCCAGTCTCCCGGCCGGGACCTACCAGCTCGCCGTCGGCGACAGGGACTCCCGTCTGCTCGGATGGGCGCAGCTCGAGATCACGACGGCGGCCGCCGACACCTCTGAGCCGGCGAGGATGACGGTCGCGACCGCAACCGTTCCCCAACCGACCGCCCTGGGGCGCGACGACTGGATGCTCGTCTCCGCCGGCGGGCTCCTTCTCGTGGGCGCGGCGTCCTTCCTCATCCTCGCGGGCCCGGCGCTGACCGGTCGCAGGCGGTAAGAGCGCACGGGGCAGCAACGAGTCAGTGAAGAGGCGCAGACGGAATCGCGAGCGGTGCGCGGGCCCCGGGGGAGGGGGGCCGTGAGACGTCGCATCCCTGTCGGACGCCGCGCCGTCGCGGCCGTCTGCGCACTGATCGTCGTGTCCGTGCTGGTCCTTGATGCGGCGCACCCGTCGGCCTCGGCCACGGAGACCAACGACTCGACCACCGGCACGGCGTCAACGGTCAGCCCCTCGACGGTGGCCGTGGGCGGCACCCTGACCTACACGCTGTCCGGCTTCCCGCCCGGGGCCACCGTCCAGATCTCGGTCGACGACGGCGCGCCGGGCGGCCAGGTCCCGGTGCAGGAGTCCGTCGGCAGCGCCACGGTCAACAAGGACGGGGTCACTTCCGGGGCCGTCGAGCTGCCCGGCTACGTCGTCAAGGGCTCCCACTGGCTCCGATTCGACGTCTCCGCCGGTTCGGACATCCCGACCAGTGAGGTCCGCACCCTGGACTACACGAACAAGAGCCCCTACTTCACCGTTGGCGACGTGACGATTATCGGCGGGTCTGCCACGACCCCGGCGGCCGCGGGCGAGCCGGCGCCGGCCGCCTCCCCGACCACCGCTTCCCCGACCGCTGCCGGCTCGGAGTCCGCGGCCTCCGAGCCGACGGGCGCCGCCTCGGAGGACTCCCGTACGACCCAGGTCGAGATCGTCCCCAACGGGAAGGAGACGCAGGCCGCCGTCGAGGTCAGGGACAGCACCTTCCCGTATGTGGGGGCGTCGCTCTTCCTGCTCGCGCTCCTGCTGGTTCTGCTGGCCGTCGTCGTGGTGGTGAGCCGTCGTCGGCGCGCGGCCGGGGGGATGGCCGCCTCTCCGTGACGGCGGACCGGGGCGTGTCGGCCTGATCACCTTGGCGGGCGGGGGAGGGGGCTCGGCATAGGATCACGGGCGGCGCCCGCCCGTCTCGCGGTGCGCACCGCCGGGCGCCGGGGACGCGCCCCCAACAGCTAAGGAGATCAGCATCGTGCTGCGAACCCGCTACGCAGGATCACTGCGACCCGCGGACATAGGCGACACCGTCACCCTCACCGGCTGGGTGGACCGGCGCCGGGACCACGGAGGCGTCGCCTTCATCGACCTGCGCGACGCCTCCGGCATCGCCCAGGTCGTCATCCGCGAGGAGATTGCGCACGACCTGCGCGCCGAGTACGTCCTGGCGGTCACCGGCGAGGTGGCCCGGCGCCCCGAGGGCAACGCGAACCCGAATCTGCCCACCGGCCAGATCGAGGTCGTCGTCACCGATGTCGAGATCCTCAACCCCGCTGCCCCGCTGCCCTTCCAGGTCTCCGACCACGCCGAGGATGTGGGCAGGGCCGGGGAGGAGGCGCGGCTGAGGTACCGCTACCTCGACCTGCGCCGCTCCGGCATGCAGCACGCCATGCGCCTGCGCGCCAAGGTCAACCAGGCGGCTCGCCGGGTGCTGGACTCCCACGACTTCGTCGAGATCGAGACCCCGACCCTGACCCGCTCCACCCCCGAGGGCGCCCGCGACTTCCTCGTCCCGGCCCGCCTGGCGCCGGGCTCCTGGTACGCCCTGCCGCAGAGCCCCCAGCTGTTCAAGCAGCTGCTCATGGTCGCCGGCATGGAGCGCTACTACCAGATCGCCCGCTGCTACCGCGACGAGGACTTCCGCGCCGACCGCCAGCCCGAGTTCACCCAGCTGGACGTGGAGATGAGCTTCGTGGAGCAGGCCGACGTCATCGCGGTGGCCGAGGACGTCCTCAAGGAGATCTGGGCACTCATCGGCTACGAGCTGCCCACCCCCATCCCGCACATGACCTACGCCGACGCCATGGAGCGGTACGGCACGGACAAGCCGGACCTGCGCTTCGGCTGCGAGCTGGTGGACCTGACCGACTACTTCAGGGACACGACCTTCCGCGTCTTCCAGAACCCGTACGTGGGCGCCGTCGTCATGCCCGGCGGCGCCTCCCAGTCGCGTCGCACCTTCGACGCCTGGCAGGACTGGGCCAGGCAGCGCGGCGCCAGGGGACTGGCCTATGTGACGGTCGCCGAGGACGGCGCGCTGGGCGGACCGGTCGCCAAGAACATCACCGACTCCGAGCGCGCGGGCCTGGCCGAGGCCGCCGGCGCGAGGCCGGGGGACTGCATCTTCTTCGCCGCCGGCGACGCGGACGCCTCGCGCGCCCTGCTGGGGGCCGCGCGCCTGGAGATCGGCAGTCGCTGCGGCCTCATCGACGACGGCGACTGGGCCTTCGTGTGGGTGGTGGACGCCCCCCTGTTCAAGCCCGCGGCCGAGGCCCGGGCCGAGGGGGACGTCGCCCTGGGCGAGTCCGCCTGGACCGCGGTCCACCACGCTTTCACCTCGCCCAGGCCCGAGTGCCTGGACACCTTCGACGCCGACCCCGGCAGCGCCCTGGCCTACGCCTACGACATTGTGTGCAACGGCAACGAGATCGGCGGCGGCTCCATCCGTATCCACCGGGCCGACGTCCAGGAGCGGGTCTTCAAGGTCATGGGCATCGGCCAGGACGAGGCCCGCGAGAAGTTCGGCTTCCTGCTGGAGGCCTTCAAGTTCGGTGCCCCGCCCCACGGGGGCATCGCCTTCGGCTGGGACCGCATTGTCTCCCTGCTCACCCACTCGGCCTCCATCCGCGACGTCATCGCCTTCCCCAAGTCCGGGGGCGGCTACGACCCGCTGACCGAGGCGCCCGCTCCGATCACGCCCGAGCAGCGCAAGGAGGCCGGGGTCGACGCCGAGCCGGAGCCGCCGGCCGAGGCGCGCAGGGCCTGACCGACCCGGCCACGGCCGTTGGGAGCGCCCGTGGGGCCGCGCAGTAGTCCTGACAGGCCCTTTCAGGCTCTCGGGCGCTCACGGGAGCGACGTCATGATCGCGCTTCCCGGGTGCGTGGCATCCACCTGCGCCGGTAGCCGACCAGGGCGACCGTGAGGGCCGCCGGCCACAGGAGCATCGGCGCGTAGCACAGGGCGAAGACGACCGTCTGACCGGTGCTCATGCCCTGGGCGGGCGTCCACGCCGGCGGCCGGCTCAGGGCGGCCAGGGCGAAGAGGGCGGCGACCGAGTAGATGATGAGGTAGAGCAGGAGGTTGCCGACTCCTCCCAGCACCAGGGGCAGGAGGCGGGGGATCGTCCTGCCGCCCAGGCCGGGCACCCAGCGCGGCACTGTCTCGCCCCACGGCCGGCACAGCCCCACGCACGCGACGGCGGCACCGACCTGGACGGTCTCCAGGGCGAGCACGTAGATGGTTCCGCCCGCGCTGTCCCGATAGAGGTCGGCGTACCCGAAGCCCACGTCCGCGCCGGTCAACATCGCCACCCGCCAGGCGGCCGAGGGCAGGGCGCACAGCAGGCAGGCCCAGCAGGCGGTCCTCGCCCAGGGCTGCGGCGGACGGGCGAGCGCTTCCGAAGAAGCTAGAATGACGGTTCTAGAACTCATGATCGCATTCTAGATGATCGACTCCCACGGGGTGCGGAGTGCATCCGGCGGACCGTCGGCCCGGCTCGTCGCCGCTCCGCCGGCACGGCACGTGTTCGGCCCGGAACCA
>ERZ773070.2071-NODE-2071-length-11683-cov-4.972308_pt1 | contig 11683 bp, 9 predicted proteins | sample MGYA00580618_ERZ773070 | MGnify/ENA primary metagenome ERZ773070 (study PRJEB29015, sample SAMEA2738023) | human oral metagenome | biome: human oral; feature: human-associated habitat; material: dental | place: China | collected 2019 ...
ACCAACATCGGCTCCTACGCCAACTACGGCATGGGGGTCGTGGACGTGGAGGTCGCAGTTTGATAACGGTCCGCCGAGGTGGCGTCAGGCACTCTTGCCAGCATTGACGCGGAATACGCGGCCCTCCGCACCCGTGGGCCCACTGCCTGCGACGAGATGGATCGCAAACACGCATCGAAACCCAACTTGACGTGCCATACTCACCGACGGACGCCAGGCCCTCCTGGCACGAGCGCCCCTCAATGACGAGCACACGCGACCAGAGAGCCAACACAATGACAAACGCGACGACACAGGGCTACGACCCCCACGGCTACGTGTTCATCTCCTACAGGCAAGGCGACGAAGGAAACCGGATCGCCACCGACCTGGAGCACCTGCTGAGAGCCTCCGGCATCCCAGTCTGGCGGGACACGACGAGCATCGGCCCAGGCATCCTGGCGCGCACCTGCACCGATGCCATCAAGGACGGGAGTTCTGGAGCGATCCTCATCATCACCGAGGACCTAGCGGACAGCACTTTCGTCAAAGATAAAGAGTATCCCACACTCCGCAAGGCGCTCGAAGCAAACCCGCAATTCACGTTGGCCATCGTGACCGCACTCAAGAAGACGGACGGCACCCCCGACTTCAAAGGGGCGGATGTCATTCTCGAGGATTGCATTCCCAGCAATGCAAAAGATTCCCTCGCGTCCACGAGAGAACCGCTGAGCGACTTCTTGCAGTACACCTCCACTCGAGAGAGTCTCGTCAAACTCGCCGCATTCATGCAGTCAATACGAGTTCGAGCCCTCCAGTCAGAAGCTCCAGCCTCAACCCTCACCTTGAACGTGAGGACTCGCGAGGTCCCAGCTGCCGAACACCAAACCCCCGCGATGCTCGACATCCGCACCATCCCTGCGGACGGCAACGACCTCCCCCCGAGCGGCGAGGCAATGAGGTATCTCAAGGACACGATCAAAAGCCTCCCATCGGCATGCGCGGGCATCAATGCTCACACTGTTCAACTCAGCGGGCCCCTTCACCTCTCGGTGGCCTTCACCATCGGAGCAACATTCCCAGCCACATCAGCCATCTCTTCGCTGCGCGTGATCAGCGGACGCGAGAATGAGCCGATCTGGGAGAGTTCATACCCCCCAAGCAACGCAGGAGACCACATCACCGAAACCCTCCTCGAGGACAACGAAGACACCTTCGACCATGATGATCAGCGAGGCAGCGTCGCGATTTACGTCGATATGGTCGATCGCGGATACGAGAACACCAACCCATTCACGACGTACCTCGCGAACCACAGAGAAGATTTCCTTAAAGCCTATCGCTTGAGCCTCAAGGAGGAGAACTCCACCGTCGATCCGCAAAATGGCGGAAAGATCGCCATCGCTATCGGCAGCATCATTGGAAAGCTCTCGGCATGTAACAATAATGCACGCATCAGCCTCTTCCTTCGCTGCCCGTTCCCGCTTGCCACCCTCATTGGTAGGGAGATGAACACTCTTACCGTCGACGTCTATGAGACCGACAAGTCTCCGAAGACACCCGAGTACTTGCCAGCACTTCGCGTGCAAGCCTCACGACCCGCTGGCGTCATCACCGAGGTCCTTGCCCAATGAGCGACGCCACCCTCTCCCCCGCAGCCGACGCGGCAGCAGGAGCTGCCACCACTCCAGCGCGCTACCTGGTCACCATCACGACGAACGGCAACCAGCGGTTCATCTTCTCCTCCCCGCGGCTGCGGGACAACATCGGCGCCTCGCACGCGATCAGGCAGCTCACCTCATGGACTGAGGAAGCCCTCATAGAAGAGGGCATCGACCCCTCATCATGGACCTGGGTCTCCCGATCCTCCGGCAAGGTCATTCTCATGATGGACCGCGCGGACGATGCGCGCTCGGTGATCTCTGCCGTCACCAGGCGCGGTCTCAGGGAGGCACCCGGGATCGACGTCACAGGCGTCTTCGTCCCCATGGCCTCGGCCCGCCTCACCCAGGACGATCTCAAGGCCCTCGACGCCACCGACCTCGCCTACGCGCTCAGCAGACCTCCCGCAGACTCGCGCTTCAGACGGCAGCCCTTCCTGCTACAGGCCAGGGACTCCGCTCTCCCCGCTTCGCCGCCTCTCACCTCGCTCGGCGCGACAGACGAGGCGAAGGATGACGTCACGACTCCCTTGTCCCTGCCCAGCAGGGTTAACCGCTACTGGGCCTACAGGGCACAGAAGTGGATCCTCGATCTTCTCAAAGATGATGAGGAGCTCAAAGCAAGGGCTGATGCCAAAGACTTTGCCCGTCACCTCAAAGAACTTGAAGAACTCCTCCTCGGCGAGGATCCCAGCGCCGCAGAGGATGACTCGACTCTCTCCAAGGTCGCCGTTATCCATATCGACGGCAACGGCGTCGGCGCCATCATGCGCGATCTCGACACGGCAATGGGACGCGTCGTCCCACATATCCTCGCCAAGGTATTGGAGGAAGACTCAGCAGACGAGCCACCGCAGGCCCCCACCTCCACGGGGATCCCCCTGGAGGCCTTCATTCTCGCGGTCAGCAAGCACCTCGACGACGCTGTCACTGGCGCCTACCTCCACGCATGGCGGACTGTCGCGGAACTCGCCCCGTACACCTCGCGGAAAGGAACCCGGCCGATCCCCGTGCTCCCCGTTATCCTCGGCGGGGACGACGTCACCGTCATCACCGACGGCGACTACGCACTCCCCTTCACCGCCGCCTATCTGGAGGAGTTCGAGCGGCTCACCGAAGCAGACAAGTTCCTCTGCGCTCTCGTCGACGGCGAGCACATGACAGCGGGCGCGGGTATCTCCATTGTCCGCAGGATGTTCCCCTTCCACATCGCCTACGACATCGCGGAGAACCTCGCCAGCAGGGCGAAGAGGCTCGGCAAGGAGAGCACACCCGTGGTCTCAACCCTCAGCTACCACGTGCTCTTCGACTCCACCGTGCTCGACGCCGACGAGATTCTCGACGTCTACAAGGGCTACACCACCCGGCCCTTCATCATCGACACGTCGAGCACCACTTCCGCCAGCGGCGTCGATCACTCCTGGGAGTCCGTCCTCCGCCGCACGGCCGTTTTCCAAGGGCTGGTACCGGCGCCCTCCAGCGGCAAAATACCCGACCCCTTCCCGAAGGCGCGCGCCCACCGCATCCGAACGCTGCTTGCCAAGAAGGACCACGCCAGCACCGAGGAACAGCGAGAGAAACTCCAACGCGATATCGATCAAGAGTGGGAAGCCTGCCGTAAGGCTGTCGGCGACAAGGTGGATATTGAACAAGACCTCGGAGGAATGAAGGCGCTCTTCGACCTCCTCGAGCTCTCCGACCTCCTCCCGAAGGCCTATCTCAACCAGCGCCTCATCGGCATGCCCTAAGCAACCAGCCAGCAGGATGACTCATGAGCACCATCTCCTTCCCATCTACTCTGACCGTCATCGTCGAGTCCGACTGGGGCGTCGGAACAGGAACCGGCATCGCGGGCAATCTCAACTCCACAGTGGAGAAGGACTTTCGCCGCCTCCCCGTCATTAGGGCCACGGTCCTCACCGGTTTACTGCGCGAGCAGGCCAGCATCGTCGCCCTCGCCCTCGACGGCGGCTCCCCCGGCCCCTGGTGCGCGTTCTCCGACTCCCTCTTCGGTGACGACGACCGCCGCGCCGCCAGCTCCCCCGCGCCCAGCACAGCGGGCGGGCAGATCAGACGGCCGCGCGCCATCGTCCTCACTGACGCCACGATTCCGCACGCTGAAGCCCCCGCCACCCCGGAGGACGCCGTCCACGAGGTCGTCTCGCTGTCCATCGACGAGGACACGGGCACTGCTAAGGAGGACCACCTGCGCTTCCTCGAGCGCGCGAGGCCCTGCACGCTCACCGCCCAGATCTCTCTCCTCAAGCTCGGCCTGAGAGGCCAGTCCCTCGGATGGAACGACGCCCAGCGAAATGGCGCCGCCCTCCTCCTATCCGCTGCGGCGCTGCTCATCCAGGGCGTCGGCTCGAACCGCTCCGACGGCGACGGCGCCTGCAAGGCGTTCCTCGGCGACCCCGACGACGACGCCCAGAAAGCCTGGGCACGCGCGCGCTCGGCCTGCCGCAGCCTCCTGGAAGAACTCACAGGGAGCGCCCCCGCACCTCTCAACACCATCGAGGAGCCCGACTCACCTCGGCTCGGCCCCGCCAGCCACCCCTCAGGGGCGCCGGTCACCACCGGGCCCGCCTGGTACTCGGCGTCCCTCGATATCGAGCTCCTCTCCCCGGTCGTCTCCTACGACGTCCCCATGTCCAACGAGATCAGGTCGCTCGACTTCCTGCGGGGCACGGTCCTCCTGCCCTGGGTCCACCGCCAGCTCCGCTCGAGCTGCGGCGACGCCGTCGGAGATGCCGTCCGCAACACCGTCCGGGATGCCGTCGTGTCCGGGCAACTGCTCGTCAGCGACGCGCTTCCGGTCTCGCGCGGCCGGCAGGGACTCCCCGTCCCGCTCGTACTCTCCAGCCCAAAAGTGGAAGACGACCCCGAACTCCTCACGATCTCCAATGGGCTGCGCCAGCAGAGTCCGAATGCGACCTACCGGCCACTGCGCTCCGGCTACCTCTTCCTCACCGACGACGACGCGCACACCATCGGCGCTCCTTCCCTCATCGGCCGCCAATCCACCGCGCACAACCCCACCACCGGGGCGGCCGAGAGCGGGCAGTTGTTCCTCGTGCGCGCCCTTCCCGCCGGTATGAGTCTCCGAGCCACCATCACGTTGGCCCAGCCCCTCCACGATCTCCTCATGAATGCGCCCGAGGGTGGGCTTGCTTCGATGCTCCGCATCGGTAAGCCAGTCACGGCGCATCTCGGGTCGCGGCGCCTCTCCGGCACCTTCGGCCGAGCCGCCTGCACGATCGCACCATTCACCCCGGTGGAGGCAGGTCCGATCATCACTGAGGCAGAGGCGCCGGTCAACGAGACCACCATCTGGCTGACCTCGGACACTCTTGTGCGCTCCGACACCCTCGGCCCCGGCGGAACACCGCAGGACCTCATCCGCGCCTTCCAATCGGAGGGAGTCCATATCGAGCTCGCAACGCCCGCCGAGTCTTGTCTCCTCCCCGCGGGTCTCCGGCATCGGCGGATCGACTCCTGGTCCGCGGCAGAGCAGCAGCCCCGCCCTACCCGCAACGCGATCGCCTCCGGATCAGTGCTGCGAGTCCGCGCGGCCTCGGGCCATGAGGCCTCCGAGGTGTGGCGCGAGCTCGCCGAGTGCTCCGCTGTGGGTATCGGAGAACTGCGGGCCCAGGGATTCGGGCGCTTCATCGTGGGAAGCCCCTTCCTCGACAAGGCCGCATACAGCCTGGCGAGACTCCACCAGGCCGATTTCCTGCCAGCAAGCGCCCCCACCCGGGCCACCGATGCCGAGGAGACGACGCGATGATCCAGACACGCTACGAGCTGACGGTTTATCTGCGTACCGCCTCCCCTCTGCATTCAGGCGGGATCGATGAGCTCCCCGGACGCACCGGAGAGGAGACGACGCCGCGCCGCTTCGCCGTCGACGGCACCGGGAAGCCCGTGCTCACCGGGCGCTCGATCAAAGGGGCGCTCCGGTCAGCATGCGAGCGCTCCGCACGACTCTCACCGGCCGAGAGGATGGCGCTGTGGGGAGGAGTCGGCAACGAGAAGGAGCCGACGAGAGCCTCCGCCCTCACCTTCCACGCCGTCAGCCTCGCGGGGCTCGTGGAGAAGGGTGAGCTGCCGAAGCGCACAGGTATCGCCGTCGATAGGTATTGGGGATCCGCCGGGGATAGTGCGCTGTTCCAGCACGAGTATGTGCCCACGGGCACCACGCTGGAACTGCGCATCTCCGCGACGGCCTGGCGCCCAGAATCGTCGAACGGCACGGGCACCGACGCGCCGAAGGAGCCGACGCCCGAGCAGGTCGAGGAATTGCTCGCCACGATCCTCGGGGTGCTCAAGCAGGGCCAAGTGCGTTTCGGAGCCCGCACTGGCGCGGGGTGGGGGCAGGTGGAGATCAACTCCTCCTACCCCCAGCGCGCCTGGCATCTCACCAAAGCGGAGCTTGGCACGACGAAGGGTCTGGTCTCGCTTCTTGGCGGAGGCGAGGAGGTTCCGATCGAGCCCCGCGAGGTCGCGCCGGCGCGCAAGCTGCGCGCCACAGTGACCTGGAGCAGTCCCTCGGGGATCCTCGTGGCCGAGGATCCGCCCGACGAGGAAACGCTCAAGCAGCGGGCAAAGGAGAAGCAGGCTGCGATTCAACCTGGGGAAAATCTCACCACCTATCCCACGAAACCCCTCATGTCCCTCACGGTGGACGGCCAGGAGCGTCTGGTGCTCCCCGGCAGCTCAGTGCGAGGTGCACTTCGAAGCCGTGCGTCGCGAATCGCCCGCACGATCCTGCTGTCGCAGTCAGGCGAGGAGGCACGCGCACAGTGGGCGACGTTGGGGGTTCACGCCCAGCTCGCGGCCGACCCCCCACTTGTTCGCGATCTCTTCGGCACCACCGAGCAGCGTGGGGCCGTCACCGTTTTCGACACCTTGGCAAAGGCGCAGGGCACCTACCGCGAGGTCATGCACAACGCCGGAGACCGATGGAGCGGCGGCGTCTCAGAGGGCGCCCTGTACTCCGAGTATGTTTATGACGTCGATTGGAACGACATCGTCGTGGAGATCGACGTCGACCGCCTGGCTGCGCGCGGCCGGCGGGAAAGAGGCTCGGCCGGGGCTGATGGCCTTGGGGATCGTGCTCGCGCGGCCTGGTGCCTCATGGGGCTTGCCCTGGCCGAGTTGTGCACCGGATCGCTGCCGCTCGGAAGCCGTGGTACACGGGGCCTCGGCGAGGTCGCCGTCCAGAAACTCGTCATCGAGGGACCCGACGACGTCGTCCCCGGGGGCCCGTGGGATCTTCAGGGTGAGCCGCCGTCGGACAGGGGCGCAGGCGCTGGGGCAGTGGATGGCGCGAGTGCGGAGAAGGCTGGCGTTGCGATCGCTAAGCAACTCCTTGAGAAGCTCAGAGAAGTCGATGCGTCGATACGGCGCGGATCAATGGACGCTGGGTGGTCCGAGTTCCTCGAGGAGAGCGACTCGGAGGATGAGCAGGTTGATGAGAACCAGGAGGCGCGGTCATGAGTGAGACAGTGAAACCTTCCCTTCCGCCTCTCATTCCGGGCCGCTGGCGCCACGAGGCCTTCCCCGAGGCCGACCTCGGCGAGGCGCTGCGACAGGCGGCTGCTGTAGGCGCCTCCGAGTGGGCTGGCATCGCGTATACGACGGCGGGGGCCAAGGCAGTCAATGGCTTGATCGTCGAGGGGACGGAGGCGGTTGGCCTTCGCCCCACCGAGGCAGGCCGTGACGAGATCAACCTGGAAACCGTCTATGAGGCGCGGCTGTGGGCAGTCCGCGATGGCGCGAGTGATGGCGGCGCCATCACGGCCGACGAGGTCCGCTGGCTCAATGGCAGCGGCGCCGCCCGAGTCAGCGCATGGACAAGCGCCACTTCTCCTGACGCGCCTGCGCCAGATGACACGGAAGAGTGCTGGTTGCGAGCGAACGAGTACCTCGCTCACAACAGCGCGGGGGCGGCCTCATTGGAGAACGCGCCCAGGATCTCCGCAGTGGAGGTCTTCACCACAGAACCCGAGTTCGGGAACACAGTGTTCGCCGACGAGCTCATGACAGGAAGGTGGGCGTGACATGGGCGAGTTCGAGCCTTTCCACTCCGCAGTCAACCGGATCCCCATGCTGCGCAGGGGTGCCCGAGATCTCGCCAGTCGAGGACACATCCCGCTGCTCAGGGACGGCGCCTGCGTCGGCCACGACGCGCTCCACCCTGAGCTCTGGAACGGGTACATCGACTTGGAGATCACGGTTCGGACTCCGCTCATCTATGGCGAGCAGAAGGAGGGAGAGAACGGGACCCCCGAGGCAGGGCGGCCGCAGATCAAGGTGCCGACCCAGGACATCGATGACAAAAAGGTGCCCTATGTTCCTCCGACGATGATCAAGGGAATGATCTCTCGCGCCTACGAGACGCTCACCTGCTCCCGCTTCCGGGTCTTCGGCGACGCCGAGGACGCGCATTTCGACCGCAAGGGCGCACCCCGCCACTCGGCGAGGCTCACCTATCGAGGGACGCCCCGCGAAGCACTCGGACTGGTGCCCTTGCGCATCACTCGGAAGAACAACGACGGCAGCCTCGTCGGCGAGTTGCTGCGCGGAGACACGATGTCAAACGAAGGGCAGCACTGGAAGGGAAAATACTATCCCACCATGCGGGCGGCCTCACTTCAAGCCTCACCTTCCGGCCACGCCACATGCACCCTCAAAGGCGGGTTTGACCGCCTTGAGAAGCTTGCCCGTCACGGCAAACACATCCACTGCAAGGCCTCCCTGTGCCTCCATGGGGACAACGGGAAGGGGGCAAAATACTCATACTGGCACATCACCCACATATTCGACGATCACGGAATCGAGCACGAAGTCTTTAGAATCAACAATTCAACGACCGTCGTCGAACGAGAGGTCGAGTTAGACAACGCCTACGTCTACAGAACGGCGCCTGACGGAGTCCACCCTGAAGCGTTATTTCGCACAGAAAAGACAAGAAAGCACGACGAACGAGTTTTCTTCGACATGAGCGAGCACCCCACAGAGGTCGCGATCCCCCGAGAAGAAGTGGACAGGTACCGCACAGTCATTGAGAGCTATGTCGCCGAGAGGAAAGCAGAAAGAAGGCCCGGCTCAACCGCTGAGGAGACACATCATTCCAACCGAGCCACGAAGGCGATGGAGGACGGCGAGTTCGAGGACTTGAACGAGGGATCTCTGGCGTATGCCGTCGTAGACGACCCGACCGCCCCCGTGCCCAGGCTGCTAGAAGTCGTTCCCATGATGATAGGGCGCCGTTCCTACTCCAACACCCCATGGTCACTGGCGACGAGCCAGGGCATGACGCCGCTCACAAGCCACAAGGAGGCGTCTCCCGCCGAACGCCTCTTTGGATACGTGGCGCACGAAAGGACGGAAGACGCGCGCAATGGGGATGTCGCAGCGCGTGGGCACCTGCGGTTCGGACCCGTTAAGACAACTGAGGCCACGATCAGCACGAAGCGCAAGCGGTTAGCCCCCCTCCTCTCCCCCAAGCTTGGTTCCGCGCGCCGCTTCCTCACTGATAAGGAAGGGAAAACACCCCGAAGTCGGGAAGGAGAACCTCTCGCCAGGCGAGACCTTTACACTTCCATCCAAGCACTCGGAGCCGCAGCGTACCCGGTCCACAGGAAGATTCTAGATCGTAAGGATTTCCCCGAGGAGGCGACTCAGGCACTCGAATCTGGGACAGTTGACCAATCGAACGACAAGGTGCGCCTCAACGCTGTTAGTTGGATCGAGAGCGGAAGCATCCTGCGATGCAGGGTGTCTTTCAGCAACCTTGAGGAAGACGAGCTCGCAGCCTTGATCTGGGTTCTCACACCGGAGAATCTCGTCCCCGACTCCGAACGAGCCCCCGGAGCCGTCGGATACTTGCGCATGGGGATCGGCAAGCCGTTGGGGCTCGGAGTCATGGAGGTGCGCATCGCCAAGGACGGGCTTCACGCCCAACAGGGATCACAGCGCGCTGACGATTATCGTTCCCTCGAGTCTTGCGACGGCCTACCCTCGGAGAGCGCTCAGCCGGAGGACTTCACCGTCACAGGAATCGATTCTCTCAAGAAATGCCCCTGGGTGCGAGCTTTCCTGAGAGCATCGTATGGCTACACCGACAAGATCGACGTGCGGTACATGACTATCGCGGAATCCAAGGCAAACAATACAGTTGACTTCAGGACCGGCCGCCCGAAGGACGGATACGGACTTTCCCCAGAAGACATCACAACAGATAAGCCGGAGCCCATTCATGTTCGCCCGCCCCAGCCACCATCATTCCGGCGAGGGCCAAGAAGGCGCTGACATGACCACCAAAGCCTCTCCGCGCGCGGACAAGCGCAATTTCGGAGAGAGTTCCGCCCGGATCAGCGAGATCGCCTACTCCAAAACGGTACTCTGGCGGACGCTTGCCACGATTTTATTCATGCTGGTTCTGGCGACATTAATATGGCTTGCCCTAAAATACTTATTAGGCGTCGCTGATGCGGGTCAACGAACATCCGGCACGATAGCTGCCCTTGGCAGCATAGGAGGGGCATTTTTTCTGGTTGCGCGCTTCCAGGAGCAATTACTCGCCGAGACATAAAATCATGAAGATGCATTTCACCAGGCAGTCGCCGCTCTTTCGTCGAATCACTTGCACGAGCGCGTCTACGGCGTGCAGAAGCTGACGGGAATGGCGAAGCGCAAACCAGCCTTTCGGCAGGAGGTCATCGCAACGATCTGCAATTACCTCCGAGAGCGCCCTGATGATCGTGACGATAAATCTTTGGAGTCCTACTTTCTGCGGGAGATTAAATTTCGTCTCTCAGAGGATCCCGCCAACCGATCCGAGAATTGGAGGGATTGCGAGTTCGATTTCACCAACATCACTTTTCATGTCAAAGTCGACCTATCTGATTGCGCATTCGAGGAGGCCGCACTATGGGATGGCGTCTTTTTTAAGGAGGCCGCACATTTCGAGGACTGCAGATTCTCCGGCAGGACCTCTTTTGTGAACTCGCAGTATTTTGACCTCGCCTCCTTCTCTCGCTGCCGTTTTGAAAACAACGTCAGTTTCGAGAGGCGTCCGGTCGGAGACTACCGGGACGAGCCGGGCCCCAGGATCGCGACTCCGAAGCCGAGCAGCTTCTCCGGGGCGATGAACCACCTCAAGATGCCACATTTTTGAAGAGCGCCGATTTTTCGTGCGCGATCTTTTCATCCGACGTCTCATTCGGCATGGGCGACAATCCCTACACACGCTACCTCACCGACCTCCCCTGCCCGGGCGCCGAGATCGAAGATCCCAGGCAATGCGTCCCATATTTCGGTGGGACTGCCGATTTCGGTTACGCACAGTTCCACGGCGCAGCTCATTTTAATCATTGTGAATTCGCCAAAGGCATTTCGTTCCATCCACCCAGCGCAGAGGATTCTCCTAGTCAGACCTCACCTGTCAGCCGAAACTCCTCCCCTCCTCGAACGATCTTCCACAGGGAGGCGATTTTTTCCAACACATATTTCACTGATCTCAGCGGCCCATCCTTTGAATCCGTCTCATTTGAAGGACTGTTCGATTTTCGTGGCGCGATCACACCAGACGCCTTACCGCCCGAACTTTTGGAGCCTCAAGGCGAGAGCAAGCCAATTGAATTCAACTACTGCTCCATTTCGAGCGGCAACAAGATTTGATCGGCCAAGTCGAGCCCGAGTCTCATTTCCGCATTGCGACATCTTGGCTCCGGAAAGCTTCACATTGCCTTACGACCCCAATATGATTCAGTGGGATGACTACACTCAGGAGTCATATGGATATAACCGTCACGACCGCGCGGCTACGGCGGCGGACAATACTTCCGCAACCAGCCCGGTCAGGCGGAGAGGGCCGCGCCGCCGATAGCCTCCCTGCCGAATCTCACGGCTCTTCGAGCCGCGTCACCATCGACCCTCGCCGTCGACGCCACCGGGCCGATGCCGCGAGGGTCTGTCTGCCTCAGCCCCCGTAGACCTCGGGGCGGAGGGTCGCGATGAAGGGAAGGTTGCGGTAG
>ERZ773070.2073-NODE-2073-length-11672-cov-8.020487_pt1 | contig 11672 bp, 11 predicted proteins | sample MGYA00580618_ERZ773070 | MGnify/ENA primary metagenome ERZ773070 (study PRJEB29015, sample SAMEA2738023) | human oral metagenome | biome: human oral; feature: human-associated habitat; material: dental | place: China | collected 2019 ...
AGTTTCCTCTAACTTGTTTTGCATTGTGTAGTTTTCAGGGTACATCCTGCGCCGCACAAGGCTTCAAGGTTCTTTCCAGTTCCTCGTAGCTCTCATCGGCGCGACTGTCATAATATAACACAAAGGGTTGACTCTCGTCAACCCCCTTTTTCAAGTTTTTCTAAATTTCTTCGCCGCGCATGGTAAGACGGCGCACAGTTGCAGAATAGAGCCGCACTCCCGTCACGATTTGCTCGATGCTCGCGTACTCAGCCGGGTTGTGGCTAACCCCATCCCTGCAAGGGATGAAAATCATGCCGGTCGGCGCGTAGTCTGCCCAGTGCATACTATCATGGCCCGCTCCGCTTGGCATCTTTCGATAGGCGAATCCGAGCCTCTCCGCCTCCTGAGCAATAATTTCGACGACAGCAGGTGACATGTGTGCCGGCATGTCCTTGCTGACGGGGCGAATCTCGCAGCTAAGGCCGCGTGCATGCACGACAGCGGCAATCTCACTGCGCACGGTTTGCTCGACCTGCTCGCGTGCGTTTGCGTCGATGCTTCGGAGGTCGATGCCAAGGGCCACATCGCCGGGAATGACGTTCATCACGCCCGGCGTAACATCGACGACGCCGACAGTACCGACCACGGGCGGATCCACTTGTGCCCCCGCCGCATGCTCGACGGCAAGGATGATTTCTGCCGCCGCACAGAGGGCGTCATGGCGCAGGGACATGGGGGTTGCACCGCTGTGATCGGCGTCTCCGTGAATCTCACAGTAAAAGCGTGCCGGCGCAGCGATGCCTGTGACGATGCCGATGGGAAGCCGTTCATGCTCAAGTACTTTGCCCTGCTCAATGTGGAGTTCGAGCACCGCCTTGAGCGGCTGCGTGTACTTCGCCGCCGCAATGTTGTCGGGATCGAGCCCGCGCTCCTTCAGCACGTCGTAGAGACTCTTCCCACCTTTGTCATGCAGGCGATGCAGTTCCTCAAGCGGAAGTTCCCCGCGCATGGCACGGCTGCCGAGGGTTGCGGCGGAGAAGCGGCTGGACTCCTCGCACATAAAGAGGACGACTTCGACGGGATGATCGGGCCGATCGCCGTCTTCGCGCATGCTGCGGACAGTCTCAATCGCCGCAAGCACACCCGCGAGTCCGTCGTAGTTGCCGCCGCGCGGGACGCTGTCGCTGTGCGAGCCGCACATGACGGCGGGGAGGCTGTCATCCTTTCCCGCAAGGCGTCCGAGGACGTTCCCAAACGCATCGGTGCGCAGGGTGAGCCCCGCCGCCTCCATCTGCCGCATGAGATAGGCACGTCCTTCCCAGTCGCTGTCCGTGAATGCAAGTCGGTTGATGCCTTCGCCCGGTGCTGTGATTTTCTGCATCACCGCAAAATCCTGTGCCAGTCGTTCCTGATTGACCATCGTCGAATCTCTCCTTTTCTGGATGGGTATGTCCCTGTTCAGAATCCAGCGACGTGCGCCATGCATACGACAATGACGCCCGGTATGCCAAAAATACCGACGATGAGAGCCTTGAGAAAGGTGATCTCAATGCCGACACCAAAGAGGTTGATGCCCCACAGGATGATCGCACCGACGATGCTGTTCGTGATGAGTTTCCACAGAATACGGAACGGCAGCGCGATCAGCTTGCCAAGAATTGCAAATACGATGATGCCAACAGCAATGCCTGCAACAATGTCCATCCTAGATCTCCCTTCTGTTCTCCATGGCGCGCGAGAGCGTCACCTCATCCGCGTACTCAAGATCGCCGCCAACGGGCAGCCCATGCGCAATGCGCGTGACACGCACGCCCATGGGTTTGAGCAGCTTCGCAATATACATCGCAGTCGCCTCGCCCTCGACGTTGGGATTAGTTGCGACGATAACTTCCTGCACGTCGGACGTGCCGACACGCGTGACAAGTTCGCGGATGCGGATGTCGTTCGGACCGATGCCCTCGATTGGGGAGAGCGCCCCATGCAGAACGTGATAAACGCCCGTGTAGTCGTTCATGCGCTCCATTGCCGCCACATCGGGCGGCTGCTCGACAACGCAGATGGTCGTGTGGTCGCGCTTTTCTGCCATGCAGATGGCACACGGGTCGCTGTCCGTGAGGTTGAAGCAGGTGGAGCAAAAACCGATTTTCTCCTTCGCCTCGACGATGGCAGAGGCAAGCCGACGCGCCCGTTCCATATCCATATCGAGGACATGGTAGGCGAGACGTGCCGCAGTCTTTGCTCCGATGCCGGGCAGTGCACGGAACTGTTCCATGAGCTGCATGAGCGGCGCAATGGTGTGCATCAGAGGAGTCCCGGCGGGAGTCCCAATCCACTCGTGAGCTTGCCCATCTCCTGTGCCATCATCTCATCGACCTTCTTCGTCGCTTCATTAAATGCCGCCGAGATGAGATCCTGCAGCATCTCGATGTCCTCGGGATCAACTGCCGCAGGCGCAATAATGAGGCTCTGTACCTGCTTTTCGCCGTCCATGACGATCTTCACTGCGCCGCCGCCCGCCGACACCTCGACGGTCTTGCGCTTCAGTTCGTCCTGCATCTTCTTCATCTCGTTCTGCATCTTCTGGACTTTTTTCATCATACCGGCCATATTGCCGCCGCCATTGAACATAGTAACTCTCCTTTTATGTTTAGCAAGATAGAAGCCAGAAGCTATGTGTCGCTCCTAAGCGAACCCTAGTGAAGCAGGCGAATAAGCACACGATCACTTGCGTAACGAGGCGCTCGCGTGAAGTACGCATAGCGTATATATTCATAGCCTAACAAAAACCGCCCACAACGTCAAGTGTCCGCATCGGGCGGCAGTTCATCCGTGTCGAACATCTCTGCCTCCTCGTCCGCCGTCGGCTCATACACCTCATAGGGCTCATTCTCTTCTGCCGTCGGCGTTGGTATTGGCATCGGCACAGGACGCTTTGCCGATGCAGCGACCTCCTCCACACGCGCACCATCCCCCGCGATCTTGAGGAGTTCTGTAACAGGTGCAGGATATCCCGGCTCCTTTGCAGTGGGCGGTGGAGCCACAGCCTCCTCGCCTCCCGTACAGACGACGGCAAGCGGACGTCCGGCAATCTCTGTCAGGACCTCCTCAAAGACGGCGCGGTGCCGTGTCATGATGTAGTCGCGCGCCATCTCCGTCGCGGGACGGATGAAGAAATGCGTTTCGGTTGTCCCCTCATAGCCCGCCCCCGAAAGCAGGGAGGCTGCGAGCTTATGCCGCTCCTTGAGCCGCGTTTGAAATGTTTTCCAGAGGGCGGCGTCCAACTGGCGCGGCGCATTCGCCGCAGGTGCACTCGCAGAACTTTTTTGCACGGAGGGCTCCGCTGCAGCTGTTCGCGTGGGCGTTGGCACCGCACTTTGCGGTAGTGGCTCCTGTGCCGCTGTCGATGCCGCCGCAGTGAGTGCAGTCCCCTCATTGGGTATGCCGCCTGCCGCAAGCCGCTCCGTCAGTCGCCGCACCTCTTCCTCAAGTCGTGTAATACGCGCGGCATCGACAGGACTTGCGGGCAGCGCTGTCCCCTCTGCATCTCCCGACTCCGAGGGACGACAGAGTCCGATCAGCATCGCTTCAACTGCAATGCGCGGCTGAGGCGCAAAGCGGATCTCCTGCATGCACGCATTTAGTCGACGCAGGATCGACATGATCTCCTCCTGCGTAAAGCGTGCCGCCCTCTCACGCAACTGCTCCGCCTGCCCCTCGGTGAGCTCCGCCGCGCCAATCGCGCCGCCCACGCCCGCAATCATGAGGCTGCGGAAATACGCCGCGAGTTCCGCGAGAATCTGCTTGAGTTCGCGTCCGTTTTGCAGAAGTTCGCCGAGCTGTTCGATGAGCGGAGCTGCCGTACGATCCGCAATCTGCAGTGCCATCTTTTCAATCCATACGCGCCCGACGAGTCCAAGCGCCTCCTGCACACGCTCCGCCGTGAGCGTGCCCTCGGCGAGCGCCATGCACTGATCGAGGATCGAGAGCGCATCGCGCATACCGCCGTCCGCCTGCACGGCGATGATGGAGAGCGCGTCCTCATCCGCTGCAATGCCAGACTCCTTGCACACGTGGATCAGCCGATCGCGGATCTCCGTCACCGTGATTCGGTGAAAGTCGTAGCGCTGGCAGCGCGACTGGATCGTTGCGGGGACCTTGTGCGGCTCGGTCGTCGCGAGGATGAAGATGACGCGCGGGGGCGGCTCCTCGAGTGTCTTGAGCAGCGCGTTGAACGCCTCCGTCGTCAGCATATGCACTTCGTCGATGATGTAGATCTTATAGTGCCCCGCCGTCGGCGCAAACTTCACGGACTCGCGCAGATCGCGGATCTCATCGATACCGCGGTTCGACGCTGCGTCGATCTCGAACACATCCATTGACGAGCCGTCGCTGATGCTGCGGCAGGAGTCACAGACGCCGCACGGCGTGAGCGTCGGACCCTCGGCGCAGTTGAGCGCACGCGCGAGAATCTTCGCCGTGCTCGTCTTACCCGTTCCGCGCGGCCCTGTAAATAGGTAGGCATGACTCGTCTGCCCTGCCGTCACCGCGCGTGCAAGCGTACGGCTGATGTGCTCCTGCCCCACGAGATCGGCGAACGTCTCTGGCCGCCAGCGGCGATAGAGCGCAACATAGGACATGACGAAACCTCCCAACAACAAAAAACAGCCCCATCGGGCTGCTCCAAATTCACGCGATTTCTCCCACGGCAGGCCACAGCCCCCAGGCACCCTCACGGCACATGAGACGATCCGCTTACCGCTGCTTCCTTCCGGACCTGACGGGGTTCACAGGGCCCCATTGCGCGAGACCAAGGCACTGCAGCCCGCCCTGAGAAAAATCAATAAAAATGGCGGAGAGTGAGAGATTCGAACTCTCGGTACGGTATCACCGCACACACGCTTTCCAGGCGTGCTCCTTCAACCACTCGGACAACTCTCCACGTGCTCTCTAAAAAAGCTATTCATTTCTGCAACGCTTGCTAGTCTAACATGAGAGTTGCGCCCTGTCAAGAAAAAAATAAGGGGAACTGCACGCAACAGCCCCCTGTTTTCCATTTACGCCAACACGCGTGAGAGCCGCACGAGCTCCGGATCGAGTGTCTTCGTATTGTTGACCGCCTCGAAGAGGTTTACGCCCACGACCTGCCCCTCGTTGAAGCTATAGACCACATCACTGACCCCTGAGATGATCGCGAGCGCCGCCTTTTCACCGAGCATCGACGCCTTGATGCGATCCTCGACCGTCGGCGAACCGCCGCGCTGGATATGACCGAGCACCGAAACGCGCGTGTCGATCTCCGTCTTCTCACGGATGATCTTGCCGATCTCCACAGCCGAGCCCGCGCCCTCAGCGACCACAATGATGCTGTAGCGCTTGCCCGCCTCGTACATCTCCTTCAGTTCGCAGCTGATCTCCTCAAGATCGTATGCCACCTCCGGCACGAGGATGTACTCCGCCCCGCCGGCGATGCCGGACATCATGGCAAGCCAGCCCGAGTGACGCCCCATGACCTCGACAAGAATGATGCGGCGATGCGCCGACGCTGTGTCGCGCAGCTTGTTGATCGCATCCACGATCGTATTGCACGCCGTGTCGCAGCCAATCGTATAGTCCATGCCCCAGACGTCGTTGTCAATCGTACCCGGCAGCCCCACGATCGGCATTCCCGTCTCCTTGCTGAGGAGCGAGCCGCCCGTAAGCGAGCCGTCACCGCCGATGATCACCAGTCCCTCGATGCCGCGCTTGCGCAGATTCTCGAATGCCGTCTTGCGCCCCTCGGGCGTCATGAACGACTTGCTGCGCGCCGTGCCGAGGAACGTACCGCCGCGCTGGATCAGATCGCTGACGCTGCGCGTCGTCAGTTTTTCGATATCATCGTGCACCATGCCGCTGTATCCGTTGTGAATGCCATAGACATCGACACCCTCGTAGATCGCCGTGCGCACCACCGCGCGTGCTGCCGCATTCATGCCCGGGCTGTCTCCGCCCGAAGTGACGACCGCAATTGCCTTTTTCAACATAAAAACATCCCCCGTCCCGTATGTCACGCTTGTGCGAATCGTTTTCTATTCTCTATTCTACGAAAGCATGCGTAAAAAGTAAAGAGTTTCGCAGAAAAAACCTTTCGTCGCTGCGTCCATACAAAAGAGAGATTGGAGTCCTCTGCTGAGGAAATCCAATCTCTTTCTCCATACCAATATCAGTGTTTTTGTGCACGCAGCTGCTCCTCATCCCACCCAACAATGCCGTGCAGGTCCGGCATGATGGAGGGATCGAAGACAGGGTTCTTGCCCGCCGCCTTTTGCGCGAAGTAATCTGTGAGCGCAATGCGCGCAAGCGGTGCAAGGCGTGCGATGGCGTAAAGATTCGTGACGCAGATCATCGCCATGAAGAGGTCGGCGAGGTTCCACACGAGCCCCAACGCCGCGATGCACCCAAAGAAGACCATTGCAACCACGCCAAGACGATAGACGAAGAGCGCACGCTCCGTGTTTCCGCCGAAGAAGTGGATGTTGACCTCACCGTAGTAGTAGTTGCCGACAACGGAGCTGAAGGCAAAGAGGAAGATGAGTACGGCGAGGAGGCTCGACGCCCACGGACCGAAGACGCTCGCGAGCGAGTCCTGCGCGAGTGCGATGCCCGTCGTATCGCCGCCGATCACATACTGCCCGGTGAGGAGGACGATGAACGCCGTCGCCGAGCAGACAATCCATGTATCAACGTAAACACCGAACGCCTGCACGAGACCCTGCTTGACCGGGTGCGTGACATTCGCCGTCGCCGCCGCATTCGGGATGGAACCCTCCCCCGCCTCGTTTGAGAAGAGTCCGCGGCGAATCCCCGTGAGGATCGCCGTGCCGATGCCGCCGCCGACCGCCGCCTGCGGACTGAACGCATCGTGCAGAATGAGCGCAAACATCGCGGGCACCTGATCGATGTGCAGAATGACGGTAATGAGTGCAATGAGGAGATAGATGCCCGCCATCACAGGCACGAGCAGGGTTGCAAAATTTGCCACACGCTGGATGCCGCCAAAGATGACCACACCCGAGAGTACAGCAAGGACACCGCCCGTCACCCATGTGTCGATGCCGAATGCCTTCTCCATCGAGAGCGCGATCGTATTTGCCTGTACCGATACATAGATGAGACCAAAGGTCACGGAGATAAGCACGGCAAAGAGCTTTGCTACTGCCGGCTGCCCGAGGGCATTCTGGATGTAGTACGCAGGTCCGCCATGAAAGAGGCCGTGTCCACGCGGAATCTTGTAGATCTGGGCGAGCGTGCTCTCAACGAAGCCCGTTGCCGTTCCGATGAAGGCGATGACCCACATCCAGAAGACCGCGCCGGGACCGCCCGTCACAATCGCAATCGCAACCCCCGCGATGTTGCCGACACCGACGCGCGAGGCGGTACTCACACAGAATGCCTGAAACGAGGAGATCGCCTTGCGCCCGCTCGGACGCCGCCCGAGATCGCCCGCGAGCAGGCGCACCATCTCGGGCAGCGCACGCAGCTGAACAAGACCGGTCGATACCGTGAACCAGAGACCGCTGCCGACAAGCACAACGATGATGATATAAGTCCACAGAAAATCGTTGATCGTGCCGACAATCGTATTGAGGAAATCCATAAAACCACCCTTTCTAAAAAGAATACGTTTCATAATAATGGAAGAAGCAAGTTTTTGTCAAATTGGATTCCTGTATTCTTTTATAGGCACAGCCATTTGGGGAGATTTATATGTCCATTCCTTTACTTCTCTCTAAAAAGAGTGTAAAATGACAGTAGTTGTAAATTTCAGGGACAGAGGAATTGCCGATAGTTCCATTATTATCAGTGATTCCCAAAAAGCGGGGGAGTATGATATGCTGAAAAAGACGAAAATCATATGCACACAGGGACCGGCAACGGATCCCGAGGGAATTGTCGACGCGCTCATCGAGAGCGGAATGAACTGTGCGCGCTTCAACTTCTCGCACGGCACGCACGACGAGCATCTCGCGCGCATCAACAAGGTGCGTGCGGCGGCGGAGCGCTCCGGGAAGGTCATCTCGCTCATCCTCGATACAAAGGGACCGGAGATGCGTCTCGGCGAGTTCGCGGAGGGCAAGGTACAGCTCGAAAAGGGGCAGAAGTTCACGCTGACCCATGACGATGCACCGGGCGATGCGACGCACGTCAGCGTCAACCATAAGAACCTCTATAACGAGGTGAAACCGGGTGACACGCTGCTCCTCTCAGATGGGCTCGTCGGTCTTGTCGTCGATGAGATTCGCGGCAAGGACATCGTGACGACCGTGCAGAACTCAGGGCCGATGTCCACGCGCAAACGTGTGGCGGCACCGGGTGTCGAACTTGGTCTGCCCGCAATCTCCGAGCAGGACGAGCGCGACATCATCTTTGGCATTCAGAACGACATGGACTTCGTGGCGGCATCCTTCATCCAACGTCCCGCAGACGTGGAGGAGATCCGCCATCTGATCGCAACGCACGGCGGTCACATGGAGATCATCCCGAAGATCGAGAATCTCGCGGGCGTCAACAACTTTGACGAAATCCTTGCGGTTTCGGACGGCATCATGGTCGCACGCGGCGACCTCGGTGTCGAGGTTCCTGCCGAGGACGTGCCCGTCATCCAGAAGGAAATCATCCGTAAGTGCAACGCGGTCGGCAAGCCCGTTATCGTCGCAACGCAGATGCTCGAATCCATGACGACGAACCCGCGTCCGACACGCGCGGAGGTCTCGGATGTCGGCAACGCGATCTTCGACGGCGCGGATGCCATCATGCTCTCCGGTGAGACGGCAAGCGGCGACTACCCCGTCGAGGCGGTTAAGATGATGAGTACGATTGCCCTACGCATGGAGGAGTCGCTCGAATACGACACCATCATTCGCTCGCGCAGCATCCGCGAGCGCTCCTCGGTGACAGACGCCGTTTCGCATGCAACCGTGCAGCTCGCCTATGAGACAAGCGCCGCCGCCATCATCACGCCGACGCAGTCCGGCTACACGACGCGCGTCGTATCGAAGTACCGCCCAAAGGCGATGATCGTCGCCTACGCACCGAGTCCGATGATTGCGCGTCACATCAACCTGCGTTGGGGCGTCTACACCATTCAGGGGCGCAAGTGGACGAGCGTCGAGGACATGATCGAATCCTGCACGCGCGGTGCGCTCTCGCACGGCTTTGTGAAGCAGGGCGACAAGGTCGTCATGGTCGCAGGCATGACCTACAACGAGGGCGGCTCCGTTGCCGTTCGCGTCACGACGATCCAGTAAGCACATTTGGCAAATGACGAAAGGAAGCCGCTTGTATCCGAAACGGCTTCCTTTTTTGAACAAAGATGCCTAAATGAAAGGAAACTATTATGGACGTCATTCACAGCGACAACGCCCCCGCAGCCCTCGGCCCCTACAGTCAGGCAATGAAGGTCGGCAATCTCGTCTACACCTCGGGACAGATCGGCATTGACCCCGCCGTCGGCAAGATCACGGGCACAACAGTCGGCGAACAGGCGGAACAGGTCTGCAAAAACCTCTCCGCCGTCCTCGCCGCCGCCGGCACCGACCTCACACGCGTCGTCAAGACCATGTGCTTCCTCGCGGACATGGGCGACTTCGCCGCATTCAACGAGGTCTACGCCCGCCACTTCACGGGCAAGCCCGCACGCTCCTGCGTCGCCGCAAAGGCACTGCCCGCGGACGCCCTCTGCGAGATCGAAGTGATCGCGGAGGTGTGATCTGCAATCTTGCTCTATCCTTATCGAGATTTTTCTGATATAATGTGATTGTAGGAGGTGAAGTCAGTGCGTGACTTTAACGGTTTTATGGAGAAACATCGTCCGGAAATGTATGCAGTGGCATATAAAAACTGTAAACATGACGAGAAAGGGCATTGTCTTCTCCCAAAAGATGATCCGTGGATGAAGGACGAAGCATGGGATGGAGAAGCCCGTCCAATCCATCAGCAAGAGGCACGGTATCTTGCGGCAAATTAAGGAACGAGAGGTATGGTCTGCGTGGGTGGGGTATGAAGATCAGCCAAACGAGGGGAAGTATCGCCCTGTATTGGTGATTGACGTAAACCATGAACACGCAGTCGTTATGTCCGTTCCTTTTACTTCAACAGAACCACGGGATGATTATGACATCGAGGTGTTTGACTGGAGTGAAATCCCACTGGATCATATTTCTACAGCACGCATCAGCAAGACCATCGTGATTCCGATTTCAGATTTTCGGAAAAGGCTTGGTCAGGTTTCCGATGAAGATTGGAACAACATCACTGACTTGCTGATGACCTATATGGAATATCACGGTGTTGGAACAACTTGATATCTGTCAAAGAAGAAATAGACCTCTTGTGTTACAGGTTCACACAAGAGGTCTATTTCTTTGTTAAGGAAACACTGATAAATTCTTATGTTGCGCAACTCTGCCTCGAAAGATTACAATAGAGAAAGACAATAAACGATGAGGGAGAGACAAAAATGGTGCAGCAAACATTTACAGACATGGAATACGCAAACCGTAACAGAACAACAAAGCGTGAAGCCTTCCTGGATGCCATGGAATCCATCATCCCTTGGAAAGAATGGATGGAACTCATTGCGCCGTTCTACGTCCAGAAAGAGCGTGGCAGGAAGTTAATCCCGCTCGAAACGATGCTGCGCATGTATCTCATGCAGAACTGGTTCGGTCTCTCGGACGAGGGAATCGAGGATGCAATCTATGACAGCTATGCCATGAAGCGCTTCCTGAAGATCGACTTCTCCATCGAACGGACACCGGATGCTACGACACTCCTGCACTTTCGACACCTGCTGGAAAAGCATGACATCACCCGCAAGATGTTCGATGACGTGAAAGAGCGGCTGGACGCCGCAGGACTCATCATGCACGGCGGTACAATCGTTGACGCCACCATCATCCATGCACCAAGCTCGACCAAGAACGCCACGAAGACCCGCGAGCCTGAAATGCACTCCGTCAGGAAAGGGAATCAATGGTTCTTCGGCATGAAGATTCATTCCGGTACGGATGCGGCAACAGGCTACGTTCATACAATCACAGGGACAGCAGCCAACGTGCATGACATCGTGCAGGCGCACGCATTGATCCGAGCGGATGACCACAGCGTCTATGGGGACTCTGGGTATCTCGGCGTGGAAAAGCGCGCAGAAATCCTTGAAGATCCTCATCTATCGAGCGTGGATTACCGTATTGCGAAAAGACCTTCACAGAACCGCACAACAAAGGCGTATGCAGGAGTCAACTGGGACAAGAAGATCGAACACGAGAAAACTTCCATCCGCTGCAAGGTGGAGCATCCGTTCCTCATTGTGAAGCGGCTGTTCCAAGCGGGCAGGACAAGGTATCGTGGCATCAAGAAGAACCTGCTCCGTTACTATCTGCTCTTTGCATCGGCGAACCTCGTCATGTGTTTGAGGGCAGGAAGGCAGAGGGCGTTCTGCATGACAATGGGATAAGTGCGCCCTTTTTCCCAAATTTCCCGGTGAAACGGGCGATTCGGGGAAGAAAAAGGGGCAATGAGAGCAGTATTGCACGCTCTTTTGTATTGCAATTTGTGAAATTTGTGTCTGCGGATCAGCTGGCTGTGATTATCCACTATTTATCAGTGATTCCTTAAATGGAATAGACAACGCTCTAGGGCTGGGAGATGCG
>ERZ773070.2076-NODE-2076-length-11662-cov-3.322219_pt1 | contig 11662 bp, 9 predicted proteins | sample MGYA00580618_ERZ773070 | MGnify/ENA primary metagenome ERZ773070 (study PRJEB29015, sample SAMEA2738023) | human oral metagenome | biome: human oral; feature: human-associated habitat; material: dental | place: China | collected 2019 ...
TTGGCAGATTTGGCACATGCAAAATATACAAAGGGATCTTGTGCAACGCAGGATAATTCAGAAAATTCTTCGACAGGAACTACAGCTGATGAAAAAACTGCTACGGGAACGACTTCGACTGGTACAACTGATTCTTCTGAGAAAAAAACTGATGCATGTGAAGATATTTATAGTCCAGTTTGTGGTTCTGATGGACAAACATACAAAAATCTTTGTCGAGCGCAAAATGCTCAGGTAACAGTGCAACATTCTGGTGCTTGTCAAGCCAAAACAACGACAAATACAGGATCCACACAAAATTCTTCAAAAAACACCAATTCTTCTTCATCAACTACTACAATACTTCCAAGCGAAAATGAAGAGGCAACTTCAACAGGAAAACTCGGAAATTATGATGAAAAAAAATATCATCTGTATTCCAATGAGGCTGTAGGGTATAGCTTTGCATTTCCAAAAAATACTTCATATCAGGGATATGGCCCACGCGATGGAGCGACTCATACGCTCGCGATCTCAACATCAGGTTCTGGTGCAGAAAATTTTGAATCGGCTGATGTAAAAGTGTATTATTACAAAAAAACTCCTGCAAATCCACCTGCGTCTTCACAAGCAATTACGCTCGAAAATGGCGCGACAGTCTACGTTTCGTCAGACAATACTTCTGACGCAAAAGTACAAAATATTGTCAAAACGATTACAGAAAGTGTTTCCAAAAATTAAAAATTCCCAAAAGGGAATTTTTTGTTGCAAATTCTACAAAAAAGGAGGCATCAAGCGATGCCTCAAATCATGTTGATTCAGTAGGAGAAATAAAAGCTTTTGTTTCTATCAAACCTCCTTCTTGAGTTATTAACGAAGGGGATTATAAAAATTTTTTCCAAAAAGTCAAAAATAAATATAAAAAAGAGGCATCAAGTGATGCCTTAAAATTTGAGAGGGAAGTATCAATGATACTATATCATTGACTCAATTATTATAAGTATTTTTCTAAAAAGGCAAGTAAAAATTTTTTTGATTTGAGAATGGTTTCAAAATTTGCTTTTTCTGAAAAAATGTGCTATTTTTGAATTATATAATTTTATTTTTATGGGAAATCAACTCGATAATCGACCACCTGAGATCCCGCTCAAGCTGATTGAGATGCCGAAAATTTCTTGGAAAGAACAGTTGGCTCAGCAAATGCAAGATCTTTCTAAGCCGCTACTCGCGAAAGAAAGTGCCAAGTTATTTCAGTATTATAACGATCGTGCGGCTGATGTTCGCAATAAAACGACGCATGAGATTCAAAAATTACGAAAAGATTTTCAAAATATTACGGTAACGCGGGAAAATTTTGTCGAAGTGAAAAGCCGTATTGCAGTGCTTCTCGAAGGGCCAGAACAAATCGCTCAAAATATTGATTTACAAAAGGGTGATAGATTTGTTTGGAATGCTAATTCAGAGACGATGATGATTATGGGTGCGGATAAATCGCTGAAATTTTCGATTCGATTTTTGCCGTATTCTCGTGATGAGCAAGCAAAAATTGATGCTATTCGACCAGAAGAATCTCGCGAAAAAATGTCAAATCCTGGAAAAGTTTTGGGAGATTGGCTCGTTCGTCGTGGTCCATTCCCTGGGAAGAAAAATAGTTGTGGCGCGAGTTGTGGAAAACTTCTTGAGGCTTTTGGACTTCGGTCGGTTTTGCCGCAATCTGGCCGTGATGGGAAAAATTGGGACAAAATTATTGAAAATTATGCGTCAGAATTTTTTGATAAAGTTCCAGTCAATCACCCAGATGATGCGCCAGAAGGGAGTGTTGTGGTTTTTAAAGAGATGGCTCGACTTGGTTCTGCTGCTCGTAAAGTGCATGGACATGTGGAAATCAAGGGTTCCGATGGAATGTTTTATTCATATTATCGTTCGAGAAATGCAGCTGGCTCGTCCAAAACTTCTGAACGCGACCCAGTCAAATATCGCACCTTGACGGGCTTTACAGGCTATGCGTATGTGTATAACGGAAAACCGCTACCTAATCGTCGTACTCGTGCCTAATTGAATGATTTTGCTATATTCTGGCATCAATGTTTTCACCAAACTCCAAAACGGTTTTTGGTGATTTTTTTCTTTGAGATGGCAAATTTCATGAACGATTACCGCATCAATGAATTTTTCATTTTCTCACAAAAATTCGGCCAAGCGATAACTAAAATTTAAATTATTTTTGCCACTGCAACTGCCCCAACGCGTTTCAGATTTTGTGATTTTAATCGTTCCATACGCAGGAAAATTTGTTTTGGCGTGCCATTCGGCAACTTTTGGAAGAATATATTTTTTTAAATTATTTTTCATTTCCAGAATTTCTGTTTCGCTCAGATTTTTTTTCGGATTTTTCAGATTTTTTTCACGCATTTTTTGTTGATTTTTCAAAATCCATTCAGATTTTTCTTCCAAAAATTTTTCAATAAAAAGAAGCGGCACACCGAGTGGTGCCCGCACAATAATTTCTGCATGTTTGTTGATCTGAATCGCGAGAGTTTTACGATTTGATCGAATCAAGGTGTAGTGCATATTAAAAAATTTCTTCGCCATCGCCAAGCTCGAGATATTCAACTTTTGGTAGCTGACTTCCAATGAGGCCTTGCATGTCACCATACAATCGCGTTGTGTTGTCTATCACGCGACGAAGTTGTTTTTCACGCGCTGACCAGAGGCGCTCCATGGCGCGTTTTTCTTTGTCGAGCTCATCTTGCATCGTCGAGAATGCTTCAATAATATTTTCGATTTTGGCTTTAAATTCAGGAGAAATGAGGTAATTATAAATCACTTCCATTTTTTCGTCTTTTCCTTTGAGAGAATTTTGAATTTTTGTCATTTCAATCATCTGCACACGCAAAATGCTTGCAAGAGGCAAAAGTGATTCATAATTTGTCACCCAAATATCGCGATACAATCCAAAATTTTTCACACCCTCAGGAAGCACATTGGAAACAAGAACTGCGATTCCAGCACCCGCACGAAGCCGATCTTCTTTAAGTTTTTCTACCCACGCTTCCGTCCAATTTTTTGTATTTTTTGATTCCCAAGCAATTTTTCCAACATTTTGGCCAAATTCATTGCGAACATCTTGCACGAGATCCGCGCCGCGAATTCCTTTTTCCACATCACTAATGGTATCGAATGGGAAATTCATCGCAAGCAATTCCTTGAGCGCATTTTCCTGCAATTCGCCCTGAATTTGCATTGAGCCTTGTTCAGATTTTCGCTTTGCATCTTCAATAGAGCGCTTCATTTGCTCGATTTGTTCATCTTTTGCACGCAATCTTTTTTCATTTTCCAAGTTCATTTTTTCCATTTCGAGTGCCAATTTTTCTTGTGCTTGCTTTGAAAATTCATCTTCCAGGCGTTTTCGTTCTTCAAGTTTGGCTTTTTCTTTTTCAATTTCGAGATTTTTTCGTAAATTTTCAAATTCTGTTTGTTGACGCAAAAATTGCTCTTCTTTTTTTCGGGCTTCTTCGTCGCGTTTTCGCAAATTTTCCAATTCCAAAATTTGTTTTTTATTTTTTTCTTCCATTTCTTCGCGAAGTTTTTTGGCTTCATTTTCCGCTTCTTTCCGTTGTTTTTCGATTTCTGCATTTGCCCAAGCAAAAGCCTTTTTTTTCGTTTCTTCCTCCGTTTCTTTTTGGATTTTTGCGCGCATTTCTTCCAATTCGTGTTTTTGAATTTCAGAAAGTGAAAAATGATGGCCACAATTCGGGCAAGTAATTTGGTTTGACATACAATTTTTTAAATTATTTGCATTATAAAAATTTTCCCAAAAAAAACAAAATTTTTCTCTTCCTAAATTTACAAATTGACTTTCAATGAATTTATAGTATAAAACTTTTCCATATATTTATTTTTGCCTATGAATAGAGAATTTTTTCAAAATGCATTGACAGAAATTTTCCGTTACAAAACGGATAATCGCATTATTCCAGGAATGCTCGAATATGTCAAAAATGCTGATGGAATGGACTATCCGAAGGCATTTTTCCCAGAAGGAATTGTAACGCCCGAGACAATTGATGCGGGAATTGCGCGATTTTCAGCGCATTCCGACTGGATTCGGAATTTTGTCAAAAGAACGAATTTGAGCGAAGATCTCACTGATTGGCAAAAAGAATTTTTGAATAATATTACCACGATGATGCTCGTGCATTTGGAATGTTTTCAGAACGCGATTTTTCTGGAAGCAGAGAAGTGCGGTCTTGAACTCAGTGACGCAGACCGAAAAAAATATTTGGATGAAGTGAATCGCTTACAAAATATTTATTACGGCCCAGAAATTTCTGCGATTCCAGAAGAAAAGGCTTTGGTAGGCGAACAATTGGAAGAAATTTTTCAAAAAAATAAAGACAAAATTTCTCATGAAGATTGTCTCATTTTTGAAAAATTTTTGCAAAAATCAGAATTTCCTCAAGAAAACCCAAAAAAAGAAAAATCACCAGAAGTGGCTTTGAGAAGGGAAAAATCAGAAGATTTGAAACAGATTTTTCTCGAAGAATCTGAAATTGTGGAAATTTTGGAAATGGTGCTAGATTTGTACGAAATGCACGATTGGATCGTAGAAGTGAATGAAAATCGAAAAATGTTCTCTGTAAGTTATGACGATAAAAAAATTATTTTGCCGAAAAATAAATTGACCTCAACTTCGCTTTTTCGTTTGTTTGAATTGATGGATCATGAGATCGGCGTGCATGCGATTCGTGGTGTGAATACGCTTGCTACGCTTCAGATTGCTGGAATGTCGTACTTGCCGCACGAAGAAGGAATGGCGGCTACTGCGGAGGATATGTTGATACACGATATGGCTACTATTGAGCCAAAAATTACTCATCATCACTTGATTTCTTTTATTGCAGAAAATCTTGACTCGACCGAAACAGAACAAATGCTCAAAATTTATTTTCAGTTGACTGATGCGCCAGAATCTGATAAAATGGCACATGATTGGACGATGCGAATTAAGCGCTTTATGAGTCACAAAATGCCTGGCGCCAATAGAAAAGATGTTTCATATTCGCGTGGAAATCGCGATATTGTCGAAAAATTAACCTCACTTTCTGATGATGAACGAAAAAAATTTTTCCAAGATTATTATTTTTCCAAATTGTCGTTTGACGATCAGAAATTTTTGCCAGAATTGCGAAAATTATTTCCAGAATCTGAGCAGAATTCGCTGTATCCGCAATGGGTTGGGAAAATTCTCTTTCGAAAATTGATTGGCGAAAAAATATTTTTCCAAGATTTTACCAAAAAAGATGGCCGATTTGTACACAATGTAAATTCTGAAACACAACGAAAAATCGTAAAAATTCTTCAAAAAATTCAAACAATTCCAACAATTCAAACAAATATTTCACAATAACATATGAATCACTCAAATATTTCTCATAATTCTCATGAAATTTCGCAAGAACAAATGTTTCTTGATGAAATCGCACAAATCGCGAAGTGGCCAGCTGCGGAAGCGATTCTCGAAACTACCTATACATACGAGACACTGAAAGATGAAAATGGCATTCCAAAGCGAAGTTCTGAGGGGCACATTTTGGCGTATAACGAAATTTTCCAAGAATTTTCTGGGAAAAATTTTGCCAATGCGCAGGAAAATTTTGATGAAATTCTTCAAATTTCAGAGCAAAAAATTGGCGAATATTTAGAAAAAATTGCGCAATTTTCGCTTCAAATTGAAAAGGCTGATCTCGATGCAAAAATCAAAGAATTGCTTTGTGGCGTGCTTGAAAGCCATAAAAATATTTTCACAATTGCGCTCAAGGGCTTGCCATTTGAACTCGAAAAAGCTGGCTACCAACCCAGAATTTCTCCTGATGAACAAAAATCGCGAATTGATGAGATGAATGCGCTCCAAACACAAGAATTTGGTGAGGCGGTTTCTGATCAGCCAAAACTTGTCGAGCAGGTATTTTATTCGATTCGCAAGCGCTTTGCGTATGGCAAGAAAAATCTTTCTGATGAAGAAAAAAGAGAGTTGCAAGAACATTATGATGAGATGCGTGAAAAAATTTTGCAAAAATTTCCAGATTTACGAATTAAGGATTTGAGTGATTTTAAGGCGGATTCTACAAGAAATGATTTACAAAATCTTTCGGAAATTAAAATTTCTCAGGAGAATTATGTGAAAATTTTTGAACTCGTACTAGAAATTTTGGATTTGCCACAACGTATTGAAGTGAGCGAGAAATATTCGTCGATTTTTGATGGTGCGAATCTCTTGGGAATCCCAAAAAATCAGGATTATGAAAACCTTTCACTTTCGCGGATTTTGGAATTGATTCGCCACGAATTTGGTCATTATATCAATCAAAAAAATTCTGAAATTTTTCTTCATGGCGTTCGTGGTGCCAAAAATGTAGAAAAAGAAGAAGGCCTTGCGATGCTTACAGAAGGGCTTTTGGCTGGAAAAAAACTTGATGAAATTGAGATGCATCGTCGCGGAATTTCTGAAACACGAATGCTTTCGGCAGAATTGCTTCCCGTGCAAAAATGGAAACGAAACCTGGATTTGATGCAGCGCCTCGCAGGAAAAACGGATTCGTTAGAAGGTTTGTTTCGTCGCGCAAGCCGCAATTTTCCGTTCGGGAAAGGCGTTCAACGCAAGGATTTGCAGTATGGGAACGGACTTTCGCGCGTGATTGATTTTTTGAAAAATGGTGGCGACATAAAATCGTTGTATAGTGGGAAAATTTCGATCGATCATATCAGGTCGGGAGAATTTAATTTTTCTGAAAATCCTAAAATGCAATTGCCGTATTTTCTCGAAGATATCGTCATTTTTATCGCAAAAAATACACAAAATAAAACGCTCAATCATGAGAATTTTCTCAAATTTTTGAATGAAAAATATTCGCATATTTTAAAACAAAATGATTTTGAAGAAATTAAACGCCTGACACAATCGCACAAACGAAAAATTATTGAAATTCTTGCTTTGACAAAGATTCGTCGAAAAAATCCAAAAAAGCCAAAAAAATCCTAAACTTCCTTTATGGGAAGTTTTTATTATGAAAATTTTTTGCGATTTTTGTGTTTTTGAATACACTATTATAAATATTTGTTCGCCGTGAAAAAAACGCTTTCTCTTGACATTCAGACGGATTTTGCTCATGAACTCGATATTTCGGGTTTTTTTCAGATTTCACAACTGCACGCTATTGATAATGGTATTTTTAAGCCGATTGTTGACGAGATTTTTCCAGAATTACCAAAGATTTCATTGTTTGTTAGGCAAGAAGTTGAAATTGATGATTTTGAAACTTTTCCGACGCTTGATCTCGTGCATTCCGATTTGGTGGCGTCACCTTTCTGGCAACGAAAATATCCAGAATTGATGCGCCGAAAACAGCAAATTGAACTCGTTCCGCCCATTGTGAAGCCATTTGGTTCGCTCGATATTCGTACGCTTGACCCTATCAAATCGCTTAAAAAATATCCAGATTTGTTCCGTCGAAATCTTTCCTCGTCGCTTCGTTGGCGTCGATTTTCTCGTGCGTCCAAATTTTTTTGGCGTCGCAACAAAACACTTGTTTTGCGAACTTTTGTGACGCTTTTTCTCGTGTTGGTGCCAATGATTTTTGCACTCAAATTTTCCATAGAAAATGGCTATAATCGACTTTTGTCGCTTGCTTCTGCTAACAATATTTCTGAAGTAAAAAATCTCATCCAGTCGTCTCGCTCGGATTTTGAGCGCGCACAATTTTTGTTTGCGCCATTTTCTTGGATTCCGCTTGAAATCGTTGATACCGTTGGGCGTGCAACGGAAGGTGGGCGTGCTGTCGCAACCGCGCTCGATAGTATTGCTGAAAATTTTCCAGATTCTGATAAAAATTTTTCATTGACAACCAAGGTGAATGATGAAAATTCGGCATATCGAGGGCATTCGAAAGATATTTTCCCGATGGACAGCATTGGAATTCCGCTTCCAACCGATTTTTTGGTGAAAAATTCTTCCGCGATTAATGCAGCAATTGATGAATTTGAGCGTGCAGGAAATATTTTCAAAAATGCGCACGGTGATTCCTCGTATGCTCAGAAAATGCGTCAGGTTGGAAATATTTTGGCGAGCGCGCAGCCAGTTTTGGATTTGTATAAAAATTCGCAACCAGAAATTCTGACCATGCTTGGAAATACTGTTCCGCAACGATATATGATTTTTAATCAGAATCGTGATGAAATCCGCGCGAATGGCGGTTTTCCGGGATCGATTATTTCTTTTACGCTGTACAAAGGGAATATTTTGGATTATCGCACCGATGATGTGTACTATTATGACTGGAATTTGTATCCGCACAAAGAAACGCCACCGCCAGGAATTGCGCTTTTGACCAATAATTATGGCCTTCGTGATGTGAATTATTATCCAGATTTTTTGAAAACGCTTGAAAAGGCTAATTCTTTCGTAGAGCGATCGGGCGAATCGACGCTGACGACTGCGGTGGCGATTCATCAGGGAATGATTGAAGAAATTTTGTCGGTTATTGGTGAAGTCAAACTTGACGGTGTGGAAATTCCATTTTCTGATAAAAATTTCTCTGTTTTGATGTCGATTTTGGTAGAAAATAAATTCGCTCAAGACAAAACGCCGAAAGATATTTTGTTCAAATTTGTAACCGCGTTTGGCAAAAAAATTATTGAATCTCGAAAAATCGAGGAAGTTGCCAAAATTATTGAAAATAATTGGAATCGTGGCGAAATTCTCGTTGCATCACGAAATGCTGACACACAAAAGTTTTTGGAATCTATCCAAAAACCACTTCCATGGAAAAGTGGCGCTTCGAATTGGATTTATCCAGTATTCACGTCTGTAAGCGGAAATAAAAGTGATCGTTATATATCGCGCTCGCTTGAAATGAAAACGAAAAAACTTGAAAATTGTACATACGAGACGACTGCGACACTGACGCATGAACATCAGTATTCTCAGGAAGATGCGGAAAGTCTCGAAAATCTCATGAGCGCTTTTGGTCTCACAAATGATGAGGAAAAGCATAAAATGCGATTTATTCAGGGTGCTGGTCCCAACAAAAGTTTTGTGCGTCTATATGTTCCAAAAGGAGCGATTTTATCAGGTTCTGGGGCAGAAATCGCGGAAGATGAAAATGCCACTATTTTTTCATTTATGCTAGAAACGATTGCCGGCGGAAAGTCACAAAAAACTATTTCTTATCAACAAGAAATTCCAAATTGTGCTGATTATAATGGAGAGATATCCATTCATCGTCAACCAGGATTGAGAGAATTTTTGACGCCATAAAATATGAAAACTCTTTTTTTCTTCTCGCCGCGTCGTTCGCTTTTTCGGTTTATTTTTGCATTATTGGGTGGGATTTTTTTACTTTTTGCTTGGTGGCAATCACTTTTTTCCAATCCTGATCGTTCTGCGATTTTGCTCATTGATAACTCACTTTCAATGGTGGTTCAGGATATTTCGCAGCGTGATTCTTCCACGATTTTATCGCGTCTTGATGCTGCCAAAAAATTCAGTACGCAATTTATAGAAAAATTTTCTGGAGAAATTGCGATTTCCTCTTTTTCTCGAGAAATTACGATAGAATCGCCATTTTCGGATGATAAAAATTTTCTCAAAAATGTCATTTCCGGGATTTCTCCGATTATATATGGTGGTGGAAGTGACATTTTCGGGTCAATACAGCGCATTGCTGAAATTTATCAAAATCGCTCAAATACCGAGATTATTGTTTTGACAGATGCGGAATTTTTCGAAAAGCCCACAAATTTTTCTTTTTCGAATCGTATAAAAATTACTTTTGTCGCGATTGGGACGGAACAGGGTGGATTGATGTTACAGTGATATACCGCGAATGGAAGCCCTTCGTATCGCCAATTCCATGGGGAAAACGCGATTTCTTCACTCAATAAACAATCGCTCGCGACACTTGCGGAAATTTTTTCGGCTGAGACGCATATTATCTCATCAGAATCGGATTTTGAGCCGATTTTACAAAAAATTCTCGCGAATGCGACCCATTCCCAAACGACCATTTCTTGGCAATGGATTGTATGAATTTTTTGCCTTGGAATTGCTTTTTTTCTCAATCCTTATTTTTTACAAAAAACTCAAAATGCTTCGTAAAATTGGATCATTTTTCCTCATATTTCTCGGATTTTTTCTAATTTTTTCGTGGAAAAATTTGTATCAGAATATAATGTTTGCATTTTTTCTCAACTCTGAAATTCCAGAAATTCGCTACAATCAATCCCTTCAAATAGCGAAAAATGGAGATTTTGAGGCTGCACAAAAAATTATTCCTGACTCGATGAATCAGTTTCCAGAGCGACTTTTCGAGCTGCGAGGCGATATTTTGTTTGCGCTTCATTCTGATTCTGGTGCGATTCTTTCGGAATACGAAAAATCCCTTCAAATAGAGGAAAATTCGAGAATTCGTGAAAAAATTGCTTTGCTTTCGGAACAAAATTTGGATGAAAAAAAATCAGAAGATTTTTCTGATTCTGATGAGCAAAAAACGGAAAATAACGAGATAAAAAATCAAATTTCTGAAGATCAGGAAAAGCGCCAAGAATACCTCAATCCATATCGCGCGAACACAAAAAATTTTCAGCGAGACTTGCAAAATCTCAAAAATTTACTTCGCGAGGATGATTTTTCAGAACATAAAGATTGGTAACATGAATCCAGCACAAAAATTTTTGATCGCATCTGTGAAGGCTTATCAGAAAATTCTTTCGCCTGACCATTCATTTTGGGCAAAAAATCGTGTGCCATTTTGTAAATATTTTCCGACATGCAGCGAATATATGATCGAAGCGGTCGAAAAAAAATGAGCGATTATTGGCTTCGGAAAGGGAATTTGGCGAATTTGTCGATGCAACCCGTGGTCAAAATGATGATTTGATCCGGTAGAACCCATTTCAAAAAAGCCCTCAAAATAAAAAACCTCGTATTTGTGAGGTAATTTTTATTTTCGAAAAGAAAAGGCTGCCTACGAATAGACAGCCGGAAGTTCAGTGAACAAGTATTAGTCTCTTGCTCTTTGGATTTCTTTGGCAATAAGTTTTTTATGGCGGTTACTGCTCGTTCTTACTTCAACTATTGCTTCGTGATCATTAACGCGCGAACGTCCAACAACTTTGCCATAAGGCTCCATTCTTGGCAGCATTAGGAATTGTTCGAGAGTCCCTTCAAAAATTGAGATGGGTGGATTAATCGCATTTTTGCGATAGTACATTACCTCAATTCTTTTGCCTAACAACTCGTCTTTTTCTTTTTCTTGCATCTTTTCTCTCCATGGGTTTGCAAGTTGTAAAAACCAACACAAGCATTCCAAATCTTACGATCAGAATGCTTTATGCTGAACAAAATCGGATTATAGGGATTTTTCTGATTTTGTCAAATTTTCAAATAAATTCGCTTTTTCTCGAAAAATTGTTATAATGCCGAAAATAATTTTTCAAAATGAATTGTATTGAAACCAATCACAATGTCGGGCAATATACAGGCTATAAAACTCGAGTTTTGGCGGCATATTTTTTTGAGATTTTAACCGAAAAAGATACGGAAAAATTGAGTGAAATTTTTGCATTTTCGCGTGAAAAAAATCTTGAAATTCTCTGGATTTCTGGTGGAACTAATATTTTATTT
>ERZ773070.2077-NODE-2077-length-11655-cov-5.584914_pt1 | contig 11655 bp, 8 predicted proteins | sample MGYA00580618_ERZ773070 | MGnify/ENA primary metagenome ERZ773070 (study PRJEB29015, sample SAMEA2738023) | human oral metagenome | biome: human oral; feature: human-associated habitat; material: dental | place: China | collected 2019 ...
CAAAATACATTTAACGTGGCGATTAATCTAATAATGCATAATCAGGGCTTAGAAAATGCATCTTCGGAACTATGAAAATGCGAACGACGGAAGGGTTGATTGGTGAGTTTGGGATAAGAGACCATCCCCTCTGAACAGGATTGGCGAGGTAAAGAAATGGCTTTCTCGCCAACTAGTGCTAAGCAACAGAAGGCATAACGATTGTTTTTTATCCCGAACTCGCGTAGTGCTTGCAGCGAAAAATCTTCGTTTTTCACCAATTGTTTAAAACTTTTTTAGTATTTTTGCAGTGTCGTCTTAACGATACCACGCTTCTGTTTGCGGATAGTGGTCATCAAGATGGCACATACATAATGGAAAGACGTTTACCCACGTTTTGTCTTTGGCGTATATGAATCTCGCAAATTCGAACTTGCAGTCAGAGACGAGGCAACAAGTAGATGTCCTCAATGATGTGATTATTACGCCCTTTACACTTGGGCATGACGGCGGATTGTCGCCTAGTGCATTGTCCTTGCTGTATGAAGAGGCTATATATAGCGCATCGGCGTGGGGCTCTACAGTTGCTCGTTCTACTGTAAGGGCAATGCGAGAGCCTATATGCGCGGGACGGGTGACGGTAGTCTCCGCGCTTTTTGTTATCGTATGCTCCACAAAGCACTAAACAAACACTAAAAACTCGTCCTATCATGGAGACACAAGGACATGAACGCTTAATGCCTATGAAACCGCTTATCTACAAACATTGACTCGGCTGTTGGCAGCCCATAAAAGGCGGCACATACGGACCTATGCCTGCAAACTACAGACTGTATATGCCTAGACGCATTTCCATGCTATGTCTCCGCTTGGGTGCCCACTTGTCTCATGCCCATAAGTGTGTAGTTTCTTTGCTCTGCATCTGTGTCCGTGACGTATGCCAGTACGTTATGTTCACATTCTGTATGTACCACATTAACATTCTCCGTTCGCTATAAATGTAACCACAAGGCCTCTGCCTAACTTTGCATTTGTAACCAGTGGCGATGTGGACAGCAGCAACCCACGGCTCTAAACCGTAGCTAACTCCGCCTTACCCAATAGCATTAAAAACAAATCTCCCGAAGAGCTGTCATGGCAGCACACAATATAAGCTAACCCCTTATTATATATGTGTAGCCCTGCCACTACTTCACAAGAAAAGCATAAAACAACATCAAACCAATAAGATATGGCAAAATACCGAATAATCACCAAACACTTGCGGACCACGAACGGTGTTCGCATCGAGTCCGGCATGTCCGTAGAAGTGATAACCCCCACCATCGGCAACCCCGTTGTCAACAATGGCGGCACATTAGTTCAACAAGCTTTCCTCCGCATCTATGGCGTTGACATCAAAATGGCAGGCTGCTTGAATATGGGCGAGTTGAGTGTAGAGGAAATAACTGATTAGTTAATTTAATTAAAGAACAATATTATGATTAATTTATTTTTTTATGCATTTTACGCCTTACTGGGTTGCTTCTTGTTAAAACCTTCTAAGAAGACGAAAAAGATTGCCATCCTTGGAATTAAAGGAGCAGGAAAAACAACTCTGTGGAATGGCTTACGGGACAAAAACGAGGTAGAGCATGTAACAACCCACTATCAAGAGATAGATGAGTTCTCAATTAAAAGTGGAAAGGACGAAGTAACGATTGCCTCCACCAAAGATATTGGAGGAGGGGATTATTATGTGCCTTGCTATGACGAGCTCATAGAAGACGGCACGTTTATTTACTTCCTTGTAGACATCAACACAATTAAAGAAAACAAGGATGCAATAAGAATGCGACTACGCAAGATATTCAATATGATAAAAGGTGAAAGTGGTGAGGACGGCAAGAAAGACTGTGGTTTCAAAATTCTTGTAACCCACACAGACGTATTCTTTAACAACAACTTAAAACGTATGCCAAAAGCACAACTCATCGAATATGTGAGTGATGGATTAGAACTTGCAACGATAAAAGGTTTGCCAAGAGATATGGCGAAGAGAATAGAAACTGTAAATCTCAACTCGCCAAATGATATAAAAACAATTAAAGACGAAATAATAGACAGATAAATGGAAACTAGCATTTTATGGTATCAGCCTGCAAGGCTAAGTGAGCAGGATGTTATAATACACAATGGTGAAAGGGTTGAAGATGCATTAAAATGCGCTGAACACTTCGGGTTGATAAAACAGCAAGCTGATTTTGTACTTAAAAAAAACAGCCCTTGGTGCGGTAAGGTGCGCAATTTCTTCTTCATGAAAGGTAATCTGGATGCCAAGGATGAACTAGGACGTACCATGAGCTTTATGTATATAACGGATTTACCCAATCCGAAAGAGGCATTGAAACATGATTTGGAACGGGCTGGCCTTGGCTTAGCTTCCTCTTCTGAAAACTGCTTAAACAGAAACAGCCGATTGACAACATTCCAAATCGCACTAATCTCTATAGCCATATTAACAATTGTAACTTTAATTATTTACTCATTAAGCATAATAGATAAATGAAAAAGGAATTATTGATAGTTGTAGACAAGGATTATCACAATGGTTTGAAAAGTGGTTTTTACCCAGAAATGCTTACAGACGATGTGAATAGAAGGGTAGAATTCGTCAATCCAGACGAGGTGACTCAACCAAACTTTACGCTACATACACCACCTTCCTTTGATGACAAAGACTTATACATTAAAGACAGTCATAGTAACGTGTATGTGAGAATGGATGATGACAACATAGAAAAGTTGTTTATCACTTCACAGTGTAATGCTGTAAAAGAGGCGTTGGTAAGAATGGGCGCAAAGCGTATCACAATTAAAAAGACTGTTAAGGACACAGATAAAGAAGAAACAGAGGTGAACGGGAACGCCAAGTATGCTCTTGTCAAAGGTGAGGTGCATGTTGGTTGGGATAAATCAACCTCAATAAACCTGCAAGGAATGATTTCTAGCGAAGACCCTAACCGCGAACCTAAACCTTTTGCCGATGTAATGGCATTCATAAATGAACATGGACTGGCTAACGATACATTTCTTACCATGTTAGCTGATAGACTAAGATGTGACGAACGGCTATCAGGTAAAGAGGAAATGACTGTTAACTGGCTGTGTGAACTCAAAAGTTCATGGAATTTTGCCGTAGATATTAAAGCCAAGTTGGTAAACGCACACGTGGATGCCATGCACAAGAAAGAGCATATCCACGAGTTTACTTCGGTAATTGAAGTAGATTTTGGGTAGAATCAACAAAACGACTGGGAATAAATGTTGTACAATACAAGATAGTATAATAGTAAAACCATTTAAAAATTAATACACTATGGCAGTACTAATTAAACCAGTTGTCGAGGTTCTAAAGCCCTTTGCTAAGCAAGCAGCTGAGGCTGCCGCAACTTTTGTTATACAAGAAGACATAAAAAAGATATTTGAAAAGAAAGAAACGAAGAACAAGCAAAAGAAATAAAAAGTATCTATAGCTTTTGTAGTTATATTCTTTACGGTTTCCCCCTCCATCCTCTCTACCTGCATTGCGAGTTTGCAGGCATTTAAGAGGGTGGAGGGGAATAACTATATTGGGGCTTCTTCCCAGTTCGCAACCTTGGTTATGCCATACTTCTCTAGTGTTTCGGGTTCGATGGGCAGGTAGATGTCTAGCTCGTCGAAGGCTAGATATGCTTTGTCGTCCATAAGCAGTTGACCAACGTTGTCGCCCATTTTGATTCTCTCAAAGCCGTCATGTGCGTCACGCGGAACGCGATAAAGAAAGTCGTCGAGTACCGATAAGATGTAGATGTAGTTTATAGATACGGCGAAAAGACTGGGATAAAACGTGTATTCGGCCGAGGAATATTGGGCGGTAACGCCCTTGTTGTGTGTTATCCAATTGGCATATTGCTCATTCAAGGCTTTGTCTGTTACGCGCGTAAGGTTAATTTTGGCAGGCCATACGTTAGAGGGAAACTCACGACGCAGGTTTAATTCAGTCGGATGTTTCTCCTCCAACTTCTCTACAAGGTAGTATGTGTTTACTGCTTCTGAATAGGGATGGCCCTGTATGTGTTGCCAAAACGCTAAGGGGTGCATGATGTTGGCAACAGGTTTGCCCTGTTCTCCCCATAAGAACCTGATGAGGAAACGCGTGTGGCGCATTGTTCCATCGGCTAATTTCTCCCAGTGGAACATAAAATGTCCTGTGTTATTGTCGGCCTCAATAAACTGCCAAAAGTGCGTATACTCGTTGCGCCCTTCGCATTCGTTCCAAAAGCCATCAAGGTCTAGCGCCACAGTCTGTTGCTTCACGTTGTCTGCCGTATCGTAAATTCCTTTTGGGTGGGATAAGCCATTATAGATTTCCAATACTTCGCGAGTGTGGTAAATCAGCATCAGCCTTGTTTTCTTCTTCTCCTGTCTCGCCTTAACCAACGCAGGGAGTGAGGTGAAGACGCGCGTGTTGCTGGTAAAGTGTTCGAGCAGTTGCATCACAGCCTCGTATTTTAGGGGCATGTCTGTTGCATCGCCATCGCGCGAAGCATAACCAGGGATGGCTTTTAGCAAAAAGGAAATGAGGAAGGGTACGCTGATATCTTTTGCAAGGACTTGCTGAAATATTTGTGATGTACGGCTATTAAGATTAGCTGCAGGTCCGGGAGAATAGTAAAACTGGAGCAGTTGGAAGGCTAGTTCTTCGGGATTAGCACGCCGTGCGAGATGTTTGTCGTAGAAATGCCATGCCTCGCTGTATTCTGCTAGCAGTTCTTCGAGGTCTATCACCTCGTCGGTATCAAGTCGAACTTGCTCCTTAAGGTCTCGAAAGGCTGCGCGCATACGTTGAACCGACTTAAAGCTTCTCTTCACACCATTGTTGTGTAGAGAATGGTTGTCTAGCCAGTCTTCTAGTTCTGCCATCGTGTTGAACAACAGACGGGTGTTGGCAATGGCCGTAAGCCATTCTTCGTATGTTTCTTTCATGTTTGTTTTCATACGGCAAAGTTACGGATTTAGGTAGTAACAGATGAAGCACGTGAGGCTATGTGTGTTGCAAAACATGCGTTTTGTTGATATTTTGTGTTAAGGTACGATTTAGGGGGAGTATTAGGAGTAAATAGAAATAGGGCGCATGGAGAAGGGAGGTTTGTTTTCGCGATACCGCTATATATAATGGGAACCACTATACGTAGTGGCTCCCATTATATATGCTATAAAGCTTTACAGCAAAGTGTTATTCCCATCCTGGGTTTTGTGGATTAAGCGCTTTGTTGAGCACCAGCTCTTGTTTGGGTAGTGGGTAGAGGAAACGGCGGTCGTTGTCTTTCCACTTTCTACCAGCATCGTCTAGCTGTTTGGCAGCTTTATATTGATATAGGTATGTTGCGCCATTGTATTCAATGGTAGGACGGCCAGTTTTGCTGTCGAATGTTCCTTCGGGGAAGCCACTGATAGATTTTGGCGTAATTCTGATGCCGAACATCGTTTTGGGGTTCTCCATCAGTTTCATGGCATTCCAACGTTTCAAGTCGTCAAGTCTGAAACCTTCTGCAACAAGTTCGATGCGGCGTTCGCGTCGTATCTCATAGATGAGGTTGGATAGCGTGTAACCATAATTAATGGGCTTGGCATCGGTAACGGGTGTGGTTGTGAGATGTGGCATGTCAACGCGGTCGCGTAGCTTGTTGATGGTCTTATCGAGAACTTCTTGTGTGCAAGTACCCAGTTCTGCATGGGCTTCGGCATTGATGAGCAGCACCTCGGCATAGCGATATACAAACCAGTCGAATGAAGAGCTGCGCGCCTCTTGTTGCACGGTGTTGGCATGATGGAACTTCACACAATCATAACCTGTTACGCTTTTGCTAGCCCCCACTCGGTTTGCTGCTTCGTTAAGGTCTCGTACACCATTTCTAACATAGTAGGGTTTGTGGTTGTTATCTACGATTTGATAGAGACGAGGGTCGCGGTTCGTAAGTTCTTCTTCAAGGTCGTTATCGCCAACATAACCTGAGCCACTATTATAAATAGGAGTACCATCTTTCATCAAGAAAGATTCTACAAAGTCTTTTGATAAACCCATACCTCCGTTTTGCACTTGTCTACCTAGTTCGTGCGTGAGCACACCTGTCACATAAAATCTTGCTAGGATACATTCTTTGTTGGTAGAAAGGTCTTCTTGTGTGAACTGGTTTGAGTAAGAAAGTGGGTAATTAGGGAAGTGGAGCTGGTCGCAACCTGCATCAGTACCTTTCACAATGTCGAATGTCCCAGCATTCATCAGCGTGTCGGTTTGCAGCACGGCCGCTTTCAATAACGCATCAGCCGACAGATCTCCTGTGGCAGCTTCTTTGTGGTACTTTTTGTAAGTTCCAAAATGGAGATAAATGCGTGCTAGCTGAGTTCGTGCCGCTTCTTTATTGAGACGACCAGACTCTGACAGCGATTTCTCGGGTAGCCATTTGATGGCAAACAAGAAGTCGTCAATCACTTTACCAAGTACCAAGTCGCGTGGGTCGCGCCCTTTATAAAGCTGTTCCTTATTATCCGTTTGCAAATCTTCATCATAGTAAGGAACGTCTCCAAACATCTTGATCTTGTTGAAATAATGCAAGCCACGGAAGAACCTTACTTCAGCCACATACTTGTTGATTTCGTTTTGGTTGCCAGCCACTTTCGAGTAGCGCTTCATGAAGTAGTTACAAGCGCGTATGTCGTTCCAATACCATCCGTTTCCTGCCGAAGCTTCTGTGGGAACGGTCATCTCGTCAAAGAGATAAGAGCTGTAGTTGGACGTTACAAAGTTGTCGCTCACGTTGTCGAGCGTTGCAGATGGACTGCTCAACACGCCATAAAGGCCATTGGCATAAAGCTTTAGGTCGTTGGTCGAGGTCCAGTAGGTTTGATCCGTGAAAGAATCAAGTGGTGATAAGTCTGTATAATCGCACGCTGCTGTCATTCCTGCGAATAATGATAGCGCGATATAATTTCTTAATTTCATAATCATTGTTATTTATAAAGTGACACATCAGAAAGTTAAATTCATACCTACTGCAATCTTTTTGTTGATGGGGTAGGTCATGTTGTCTAAGGTTTCTGGGTCGAATGCCTTGATAAGTGGAGTAAATGTGAAGAGGTTTTCGCCTGTGATGTACACTCTGAGGCGCGAAACGCCAACTTTATCGAGTATGGCTTTGGGTAGTGAATAACCTAGCGTTACGTTCTTGAGGCGGCAATAGCTGGCGTTTTGCAAATAGCGCGAGCTTATAGCGCGGTTACCGCCATTAGACCATCCCAGTTTGGGGAAGAACGCGTTTCGGTTTTCTGTTGTCCAATAGTCGAGAGAGGTTGTTAACGGAGTCTGCCACTCGTTGGTAAATCCCCAATAGGCTGCAGAGCCTGAGCCAGGGAACCAATCGCGCTTGCCTATACCTTGCCAGAACATTTCAAAGTCGAATCCTTTGTACTCGCATCCTGCTGTGATACCATAGGCAAAGCGTGGCGTGCTGTTTCCAATCACTTTTCTATCGCCAGGATTAGCCAAGGTGTTGTCGCCAATATCGATCTTTTTATCACCATTTAGGTCTTCATAGCGCACATCGCCTGCACCCCATTTACCGCCATAGAGATAAGACTGATTGGCGTGAGCGGCTGCTTCTTCGTCGCTTTGGAAGAGTCCGTTAGATACATATCCCCATATCTCATTCAATTTGTGTCCTACATAGTATTGGCTGATAAGCCCAGTGGGGTTATTAAACTTGGTGATGGTTGATTGGTAATCGGAAAGCACGCCCTTGACGTGATAAGACAAGCCAAAGGGCAGACGGTCGTTCCATTCTAGCGACAACTCCCAACCCAAGGTCTTTAAGTCGGCTGCATTCATCCTTGGAACCTTTGCGCCCAGTACAGCAGGTAGTACTTCGCCGTCTACAAGCATGTCTTTGGTGTTACGGCGATACCAGTCGAAAGACACATTCAGACGGTTGCGAAGGAAGCTTGCATCAAGTCCTAAGTCGATTTGGTCAACGGTCTCCCATGTGAAAGAAGGACTAACAAGACCAGGTGCGGTAATGGCTACGGGGAGCTTGCCACCCAACAATGCGCCATACTTGCTGTTTATGCCATAGGTGGCCAGATAGGGGAAGTTGCCGCTTACAACCTGATTACCTAACGAACCATAAGAGGCGCGTAGTTTCAGGTTGTCCCACCATGTCTTCATGCTTTCGAAGAATTTCTCTTCCGATACGCGCCAAGCAAGTGAAACGGATGGGAAGAACTGATAACGATAACCTTTTTTGAACTTCGAAGAGCCGTCATAGCGTCCATTCAATTCGAGAAGATAGCGTCCTTTGTAGTCGTAGTTGATGCGGGCGAAAGTTCCATTTACTGCCCATTGGCCCATATTACCATCGATGGCCATGTCGCCAGTAGCTTGATTGATGGCAGGGTTGTCTGGATTAATCAGGTCTTTTCTTCCTGCATAGTAATACTGCGTGCGTTTTTTCTCTTGGTTGTAGCCCACCATGAACTTGAAGTTATGGCTATTTTCGGCCAATGCCAACGAATATTCGGCGAAAGCATTAAACGAAGAGTAGTAGTCGTCATTGTTAGCTTTGGTTACGCTGCTTGGGTTTGTCCAGGGGTAATAGTTCTCTGTACCCGGAACGGCAGTGTAGTCGTAGAAGTTGCGCACATGTTGCGTTGATGAGAGACCATAGAAATTCCAAGTGTAATCGGCATTAATGATAAGTCCCTTAATGGGGGTTAGCTTTACGGCTCCTGTCATCCACAGGTCGTTTTGGCGATAGTGAGCATTTCCTCCTTGTGCCTGAATAGCAACGGGGTTGGTAAAGTTTCCTTGTCCTGCATAGTGTCCGTCAGGATGTTTCACGGGCATCAGTGGGCTAAGGTCCGACTTCATCATACCGCTATAAGCCGATATTCCCGAATATGCAGTTGAGTTCATCGCTGTTGTACCGCCTGTTGGGTGTATCTCTGTTGTATAGGTATGTGCAATCTTGGCAGAAACTTCCATCCAAGGCGTTACCTCAGAAGTGACATTGATGTTTGCATTATACTTGTTGTACTTTTCGTCTGTGGCTTTTAAGATACCTCCTTGGTTGTTGGCACCCAGCGAAACATAGTAGCTCGTCTTTTTGCTTCCACCGCTAATGCTGGCATTATAAATCTGCGAGAAAGAGGTTTTGTACAGCTCATCCCACCAATCGGTGTTTCCGCAGTAGCCATATTTAGAGGCGCTGTAGCTGCTGTCAAAGAACACGGGCTTGTCATAAGTGCCATTAGCATACTTCTCGGCATAGCTATATACTAAGGGGTTGAAGTAGTGACCGCTACCACCGCTGTTTTGATAGGCAATGTCAATCATCTTGAGATAATCCAGCGAACTCACATTATGCATTTCAACGGCGGGCTTTTGCCAATATCCCGAAGCCGAGAACTGAACCGTTGGGCGTGCGTTTAGCTTTCCTTTCTTGGTTGTAATGAGGATTACACCATAGGCTGCACGGGCACCGTAGATGGCTGCAGAAGCAGCATCTTTTAGCACGGAGATAGATTCAATGTCGTCTGGATTCACTAGGTTGGGGTCCATTTGCACGTTGTCAACCAATACAAGAGGCTCGCCACCATTGAGCGAAGTCGTTCCGCGAACATTAAATGAGGAACTTGCACCGGGCGCGCCACCTCTACCCATTGTAACGTTGAGGTTAGGAACCACGCCTTGCAGTCCTTGTCCGATGTTGCTTATTGGGCGATTTTCTAGCACAGCACCATTCACCGAGGCCACCGCTCCCGTTAAGTTGGCTTTCTTTTGTGTGCCATAACCCACCACAACAACTTCATTTAAATTGCTTACATCGCTTTCTAGCACAATGCGCATCCCGTTTTGTGCCTTAGCCGTTTGGGTTTTGAAGCCCGTATAAGAGAATGTAAGCATGGTGCCAGGTGTGGCATTAACAGAAAAGTTACCATCGATATCGGTAATGGTTCCTTGTCCGCCTGCTACTTTCACTGTTACACCTGTCAATGGTTCGCCTGTGTCGCTGGTTATCGAACCTTTGATTTGTTCGGTAGACTGTGTTTGTTGAATATTGCTTTTGGGTGCTCCCACCATGGGCGAAGGTAGAAGCATCATGCCACATAAGAATGTGGTGCTTCGCAAAAGATGACCAAGGCGCATCTCTTGCTTTCTGGAGATAAATCTTTTCATATTTATATTTGTCAAAAAGTTTATATATACGAAATAAATTCAGGTAGCGGGTGCAAATTTATTAAAGATTTTCTGTGTTGACACATTTGAATTGATAAAATTCTATAAATATCTAATTATTTGCATCGATATAATAAAATATCTTATTTGGGATTGTCTCTTTCATGTCGTTTTATGTGCACCTGCAAGGTAAGATAGCTCACTTCGATAGCGCCCCTGCCCAACAACGGGCCACCCGCAACGTGGTATTTGGTGGGATAGCCATTTGTTCTTATCTAATCTTGTTCAAAAAGCATCGTTTTTATCCTCAATTTACGTAATGCATAATAGTTCGCCTACAAATACAGCGAAGCGCCAGCAGCCGCATGGCGATTAGCATAATAGTTTCCGCTTACACCTTTACGTTGGTATAAAACGTATGGCGCCTTATCCCAAGCTCGCATATAATAAGGTGTAAATGGGTTTTGAATGTGAGATAACAGAACTGCTAAAGCGATGAAGAGTGCACCAATACGTAGTGCAAACAGCGTTCTTCATGTGGAAATTCAACGCCGTGAACCAAGCTGTATATACAATTCCATTCATCCCTTAATTCTCTAACGGAGTCAAATTGGGTAATTAATCTTTACAAATCGGCGTTGTCTTTCTACCCCATTCTAGAAGAGTTGTTCTGCGAAAAGTGGTAAAAACATATCTTCACGACTTTCTTTTTCTACCTCGCCACACCACATTCCACCCACCATCGTCCATGTTTTATCAACTCCCGATTTCACTAAACGACAAGGCAACCTTATTCTCGCGCCTCCAATTTTACAAACTAACGAACGCTACGACATTGTCGTTTGTAGCGCATTAATAGGCATGTTGCCGTGTTTTTTATAAGCGGGACACCTGTTCCAGATAAGTTGGAATAACGTTCCATATCATCTGGAAGCTTGTTCCAGCTTATATGGAACGGGGTAACATCTTAGTGATAACACGCCGTTTTTCCTTAAAACGCAACGAAAGAAGTGGCAAAACGTCAAGTTGGACCTTACAAAACAGAAAGCATGAGACGAGAAATCGCCAACTTAAAATTTATGCCTGGAATGCTCACAACTTGTAATAAACATGTTTAAATGCCCTTTAAAACCTCTCGTTTTGTCTGTTAGGATTGTGTAAGCAGAAGGATATCAGTCGATTACGGCTCTTCCGCGAGAATCGGTTAAATGCAAGTCGATGCCGCGTTTGCGGATTAGACAGGCACTCACGGTGTTAAAATCTAGTGCAAAATATTTACAAATAGTGCGCAGGTTCGTGATAAGAGAGACTCGTTATGCCAACTACCGCGTAGCGGTTGGTCCGTTGATAGGGCAGGGTTGGGAGCAACGGCGACCTACCCTGCCTAAGTTGTAGGTGAACAAAGCTAGGCCGAAGGCCTTGGT
>ERZ773070.2078-NODE-2078-length-11653-cov-3.598724_pt1 | contig 11653 bp, 8 predicted proteins | sample MGYA00580618_ERZ773070 | MGnify/ENA primary metagenome ERZ773070 (study PRJEB29015, sample SAMEA2738023) | human oral metagenome | biome: human oral; feature: human-associated habitat; material: dental | place: China | collected 2019 ...
GGAAAAGAGGTATCAATATTTACCGCTGTTGTGCGGCGTCTGCATGGCGCAGGAAGCGCGCTGACATTGACACTTATTGCCACTATGCTGGTGGCAGTTCCCGGAGTACTTGAACCCATAATTCAGCGCTGGTTCGTGAATGAATTTGGTGTCGAGCTGATTCCAGTCTTTTTCCCTGTTGTCTTGTTGATTCTATGCGCGGCAACTATAGGGGTGCTGACGGCGATTCAGCGTGAGCACCTCAAGCGTGTTGAGATTCATTTGGGAACGAGCAGCGCGACTCACTTCATGAAAGAGTTGTTGCGGCGCCCAGTGGTTTTCTTCCAACAGCGGCATTCAGCCGATCTCTCTGGGCGAGTCAATACCAATTTTCGGGTCAGCTCATCTATCACAAATAATGTCGTCATGACATTGGCCAGTACGACGCTCATTGTCGTCTATGGAGTCGCTCTCATCATACTCGATCCCTTACTCGCCGCCCTCGTTATGCTCGTATCGGCTTTCAATGTCATCGCTTTACGTAAGGTTCTCCGCGAACAGCGCGATGCTGCCAGTTCACTTCAGGCCAAGGATGCTGGTCTAGCAACTTCTACCATGCAAACTTTATCGACCATCGCATCGATCAAGGGGAACGGGATCGAGCAGATGGCTTTCGCCAAGTGGAGTGGTTATTGTGCTAAGGCGATCTCAGAAGGGCAGCGTCTTGGCCGAGGCCAGTCGCTGATCACCGTTTTGCCTGCTGCGCTGGCGGGCATGAATACTGCTCTGGTACTGGTCGTCGGCGGGCTCCGGGTAGCGAGTGGCATGTCCGGTGCAGGCCTGCTCGTTGCTTTCCAAGCTTTGCTCGCCTCCTTCACTCAACCCCTCGTTCAGCTGGTCACCCAGGCGAGCCAACTGCAGACCACTCAGGCGGACTTGGCCCGGTTGGAGGATGTTCTCAACTATGAGGGCATCCCTGCGGAGAACCAGACCCATACTTTCGCAGAGGTTCTCACAGGCAGGATAGATTTTGACCATGTGTCGTTCTCATTCGATGGTGAGACGAAATTCCTCTCTGACCTCAGTTTCTCTGTGAGACCGGGAATGTGCGTTGCGCTCGTCGGGGCATCAGGCTCTGGGAAGTCGACGGTGGGGCAGCTTGCGGCAGGGCTGCTGCAGCCGACATCCGGCCGGATTCTGCTGGATGGGCGTCCTCGTGACGATCACTCTCGGCAATCCATCTGCGCGGCTGTTTCCTATGTCGATCAGAATGTGAGTTTGTTTGAGGGCACCGTGAAAGACAATGTTACCTTGTGGGATGAAACCATCCCTGAACGGTCCGTAATCCAAGCCCTCGAAGACTCTGAAATTCTTACTGAGGTGATCCAAAGGGCCGGAGGTCTCAACGCATTCGTCGCGCAGGACGGCCGAAATTTCTCCGGTGGGCAGTGTCAACGTATCGAGCTAGCACGTGCGTTGGCGAACGAGCCTGCACTGTTGATCCTAGACGAGGCTACGAGTGCTACCGATACAGTGACCGAGCGAAGAATTATTGCCAATCTCCGTCGCCGGGGATGCGCAATGCTGGTGATCGCTCATCGTCTGTCTACAGTTCGTGATGCCGATCTCATCCTTGTATTTGACGATGGCAGACTTGTTGAGCAGGGAACCCATGAAGCCCTAGTCGCCCGTAATGGTACCTATGCCGGTCTCCGGTCCGGTAAATCCGACAAAACAAAGGTCGCATGATGACCGTAGATGACAGAAATATTCTACCCACAACGGTTTTTGTTAAAAATGCTCCCCGGAGGGCATTCATACCAGAGCAGGTGGATTGGGGTTCGGCGGGATCGTTTTATCCACTGGATGATCCATCGTGGGGAATTGAGGTTGCCGAGGGAGATGCAGACATTTTCGCGGTTACCGAGAATGGGTGGTATCCGCTTGGGTCGCTGTCGCCAGGCGCTGTTATTATCGGGTGTATTCCGATTCCAGGGTGGAAGCTCGGTGTGAAAAAATCAGCCGATGTTTCTTTACGGCCCTTTGAGATTAATGAGGAACAGAGAGCGCTGAAGCAGAGTGCTCTGCGGCGTGCTTCATTCTTGAAGGGGCTTGATATTACTTTGGCTGCGCTCAGCGTGGATGCCGTCGTCGCGCGAGCCTTGCCGCCTCGTGACTTTGATGTTTTGTCACCGGGTGAAGTTGATGTGCATCGGGAAGACATAATGCGGCCCATCAATTCCTGGGTCTGGATCGAGCATTCACCGGTTCTAGATGTGCACTGCCCAGTCACGGAAATAACGAATGGGGAAGGGGGCGGACCGCCTTTGTCTTGGTTTGGCATTGGTAAGCATGATTGGGTCCGCGCCACTGGATCGGCCACCGTTCGTGTTGCCACAACGGGAGAACTCTTTGATCGCGGATTGCTTGGCAGAGCCTGGGCGGAGCATTGTATTGCCCTTCTGCAGGCTTGTGCGCGGGGAGTGGCGCTTAGGCGGGAGGAGCAACGCGATCGTATTGATGCCGCTGCGCATCGGGAGAAAGAACAGCTGGAAGAGACGGGCCGTGCCAATCGCAGACTTTCCAGTGGAGGCGGGCATGAGCGTGAGCTGAGTGATTTGCTGGGACCATGGGGTACCGCCATCGCACGAGCCCTCTGGTCTGGCGGTAGACAGCAGCGGCTAGTGCCTCCAGCAGGCATCGTGCCGTCGCTGCGCACTGCTAAGTCCTTTGATGACCTCAGCGCGATCGGATGGGTACGATTGCGCCCACTTAAACTCGCAGATGGTTGGTGGCATACGCCTCACGCCACGCCTTTTGTCACGCGTTACGGACCCGAGAAAGTACCGTGCACGATTACTTTCAAGGGTAAGAGACCCTGGATTCAGCTATGGGAAGACGTCGAAGAACGTCCACTAGAGCGGGAGGACTTGGCAGCTCTTGATGCTGAAGCCAGAATCGCGGAGGCGCCTCTTCCGGCGCGAGTCACCACCTTGCGGGGACTCTTCAGATTTGCCTTGGCTGGTTCGGGGAAAGATGCGGCTAGCCTTGCGTTTTATGCAGCCCTTGTGATGGTACTCAGCGTAATAACCCCTGTTCTCTCAGGACTCGTGGTAGGGCGGCTGGTGCAGTTCGGTGAGAATTCTGTGATCCTGCAGATCGGGGCTGTCATGCTTCTGATTGTGCTTCTCACGGCTGGTTTGCAGACCATTCAGAATCATCTTGCTTTACGGATCAAAGGGCGGATGGCTCAGCGTTTGGGTTCGGGCATATGGGCGAAGCTCCTTGCACTTCCTTTGTCTTTTTTTGAGAGTCGATCGCCGTGGAGGCTCGGAACGGTGATCTTCAATATCCGGCAGGCTCAGGAAACAATCTCGGGCGCGGTGGTAACCGCGGTCATGGGGCTGATGATTGCGGTTGCTGATTTTTTTGTCTTGGCCGCTATGTCTCCTGCGATGGCTGCATTCGTGGGGGTAGCTCTACTCGCGGTTACAGTTATGCTTGCTCGTTTGATGTTTCAAGATATTGCTGCCCAACGTTCCTATCTGTTAGCACAGCAGGAGGTCAGCGGGTTGACCCTCAGTGTTCTGTCGAACATGTCCAAGCTTCGTGCCGCGGGCGGCGAACATCGCGTCCTGTCACGATGGGGGAGGCTTCAGCGCGAGGCATTGCGTCATCAGATGATGAGCCGCCGGGTAGAGACTTGGATTATGGTAATGGCGTCGGTTCTCATGCCTGTGGTCATTGCCATGGTCATCGCTGCTGGTAGTGCCACGGTTGAGGATAGGACGCGCGTTGTTACAGCGATCCTAGCAAGTCAGCTGCTTATTACCAACTTCATCCAGTTCATTTATGTTCTTCAAATGTTGGCGCCGGTTGTTCCTACGTTCGAGTTCCTCCGTCCGATTCTCAATGCTGACCCCGAGTCCGGTGAAGGCAGGGCACAGCCAGGGGAGCTGTCTGGTGAGATCCGTCTGCATGAGGTCAGTTTCCGTTATGGAGGAAATGGACCGTTGATTTTGGATCGAGTGAGCATTGCCATCCGTCGCGGGGAGTTCGTTGCCATCGTTGGTCCATCAGGTTCCGGGAAATCTACTTTGCTCAGAATGCTGATCGGATTCGACAGGCCGGATAGTGGTTCGGTCACCTATGATGGGCAAGACCTTGCGGAGCTCGACGTAGCGGCCGTAAGACGTCAGTGCGGAATCGTCTTGCAAAGCAATGGAACTGTTTCCGGATCGATCCGGGACAACATCGCTGGTTCTGGCTCATATGGCGAATCTGAGGTTTGGGAAGCCGCGGAGATGGCTGGCATGGCTGACGACATTCAGGCTATGCCTATGAAACTTAGCACCAACGTCGCTGATGGCTCAGCAGGTCTGTCAGGCGGCCAACGACAGCGTCTGATGATCGCGCGTGCGCTGATTTCGAGACCTCGGATCGTAATTTTTGACGAGGCAACCAGTGCATTGGACAACCTGACTCAGGCCAGAGTGACGGAGAGCATGCACAGGCTCAACGCCACACGAATCGTTGTGGCCCATCGGTTGTCAACGGTCCGGGACGCAGATCGAATCATAGTGATCGACCATGGCCATGTCGTTGAGTCTGGAACGTATGAAGAACTCCTGGAACTCAATGGGACTTTTGCTAACTTGGCTAAGACTCAGCAGGCGGAAAGAGATGTGGAGCCGCATGCGTAGCGGAATCCTACGCATGCGTGGCATCATCGGATAGCCTTGTGGTTCCGTGCAGGATGGTCCATCATTGATAAATGAGAGTTCTGGTTTCCAAGAACTAGTGGATTCAGGAGGATGCTCATGGGGAGATTTGAGACAGAACGTCAGAATTTCATCCGAGCATATACGCGCTTGCTCGTTTCGAGTTGGTCTGATGATCTCTACTTGCAAAGGCTTCTTGCCTCTCCGCGTGATGTCTTAGCTGAGGCAGGTCTTGAAATTCCGGCTTCAGTTGTCATTCGAGTCGAGAGACAGGCTGCCCCAGTTCCAGTCTCAAGCTCCTCGGAAGAAGCACTTAATGTTCAAGTGAATCTGTGGTTTATGGCTGAAGAGAGGGGCGAGCTGGTGCTCTATGTGCCTGATGCCCCAACAGTTACTACAGAGGACTTAGATCAGAGTGATCTTGCCGGCGTTTCGGGTGGCGAGGCTGCATGGTGCTGTTGTTGTCCATGTACTACTTGTGCGTGAGTCCATAGTTCTTGGGGTGGATTCTTGATGTGAAGTGCGTCTTAGTGGGGAAGTAGTTTCGTTCAATTAAGGAGGAAGAATGTCAAAGAAGCAGGGACTTGAAGAGTTCACGGATGCCTACACTAAGTTGTTGGTTGCGGTGTGGACTGATGAGAAGGTTGCTGATCGTCTGAAGTCTGATCCTCATTCTGTGGCTGCTGATGCAGGTCTGGTTATTCCGCAGGATGTTGAAATCACTGTTACTCAGCCTACTGGTGAGCCGGCTGAGGATCCGAAGGCTGCGCTGAAGGCGTACTACGATGAGTTCCAGCAGGGACTGGCGGACAAGGCTGTTGTGCTTGCTGTTCAGGCTGCCCCCAAGCTCGACACGCAGAACCTGAGTTCTGATGAGCTCGCTAGCGTTGCCGGCGGCGCTTACTGCTCCAGCATCGTTTGCTGCTGCTGCTGAAAACACTGAATGGGTGGGCGGAGAAACTCTCGCCCACCCATTCCAGTGTTTATTGATAGCGGGGTAACTAGAGCATTTCTGCTGCATGGAGCGCTAGTGATGTATGAAAGTTTTTGCTGTATGGTGTGAGGAACCCTCTGTATAATTTTGGCTGAGTATGTATATTTTCCTGAGTGAGTTTGTGCTGCGCCACTCAAATAATTAGTATGTTTTTGCTGCTGGGGTGGAATCAAGCCATGAAGCTTATTCAGAACTTTTGGCCATCCTTGCTGGTTGGGAGTTTTTGGTTGACTGGGTGGTGGCTTTGAATAGGTTTCCATGAAATAGAGTTTTTATGAAAGTGTATTTTTGGGGTGGATTCTTGTGGGCGAGGCCCCTTCAAGAACCTCCGCGATGAATGCGTTCTCTAAACTCTCTACCGAAATTTAGAAGTCGGTATAATACAGACTTTTTGCCTCACATGTTAGAATAGATTCAGGTTTTTTACCACTGTCCACGAAACACCGGGCACTCCATGGCCTTCAGTTTTTCTTGATTGGATCTGGTTTGATGATTGTCCTAGACGTAGGGCATTGAATTAGCTTTGTTCGCCTTCAATCCTTGTCAGTCCGCTCCAAGGTAGTAGAACCCTCCGATTCCGGATGGTTAGTTTTTACAATCCTGATCAAATCAGCACGATTGGAGATGCCAAGGCGGCGATAGATATTCCGCAAATGAGTATCCACTGTGCGTTTGCTCAAATACAGCGCACTGGCAGCTTGCGCGTTGGTGCATCCTGAGGCTATTTGTTCGGCGACTCGCTGTTCGCTGATGCTAAGTTTCTGTAGTCTATCGTCATCGTTTAGGCCGGTATCGCTGTGGCCGATGCATGAATCTGACGTATTATTTATAGAACTCCAGGTCTCCTCTGCTGCATAGATGTCATTTTGCAGACACTTTGCTATAGCTTCCTCGTGGCAAGCAACGAATATGGTTTGTAGTCGTTGCCTCCAATCTAAAATAAACGGATTGGTGAGTTTGGCTGAGGCTAAGATTCGACCAGTGATGAAGTGTTTGTCGATGGCTTTTTGGACATTCCCTTTTCGGTGATTCATGTTTGCAGAACAGTAAGTGGCGAATGCGCGGAGAATGGGGTGGATATCCTTAGTGAAGACCGGAATCAATCCCGAGGTGTCGTAACCTTTGTTGAGGTATTGCATGGCTAATTTGCAGAATTGATAAAGAGTGGGAGCATGCGTTAGTGCAGAATTTTTAGCCACGCGTGAAAGTAGTTCATTGGTTAGTGTAATGTTCCGGCGATGGAAAGCGACTAGCGATTGAACAATTAATACCCAAGTGTAGTCCATATCGCGGGGGTTGGCGAGCGCTCGTGCCCTCCAGCACCATATGGCAGCCTCATCTGTCATATTATTCATACATGTGGCCAGTCCAGCGAGACAACATGCTATGAGTGGCAGTCCTTCTGAGGATAACCCTTGCTGGGTGGCTAAATCGTGTAGATAGACGCTTGCAGAGCGTCGGGTGAAAGCGCGCAGACTGGCTATGCCTGCGCGGATAATTGAGGCTGATGGAAGATCACTGTGAGATATAGCTACAATACGTCGAAGTATATGCCAGCGGCGTGCAGGTGCACTACATGCGGTCGCTGGCGAAGATATGATCCATGAGAGCACTGCTTTAACTATTCGCGGATCATCTGGATCAAGTGTTTCGATAACCCTCTCGGCCAGGTGTGCCGATAGAGCCGGATATTCCAGTACTGCTAGAGGAGAAAAAACCTCGTAAGCTGTATCGGGCATAGTATTGGCGGTATCGAGTGCCTTTAGCGCCACTCCAAATGCATTCAAATCAGTGTCAGAGCATATGACGGCGATCCGGGCTGCCGCTTTTTCCACTGACCCGTCTTTGATAAATTGTGGCAGTGCTCGCATGATGCGTTTCTTTCCTTTGGTGTCAGCGGCATCGACTGCCTGTCGCAATAGGTCCGAAATTTCCAGCGTCAAGCAAGAGCTGGTATCTCCAGTAAATAGCTCGAGTAGCCCGAGATGGTTTACATCATCTGTCAGGCCATTGCCGAGTAGGGGTATGAGAACCTGTCTAGCGGCTTCAAATGCTTCGGTATCAATATGTGCTCGTAGCCGCTGCCACAAGGTAACCCTCAGTTTTGGGGGTACTGACTCCGATGAGATAGCCAAGACCATGCGTTGAGCGAAGTGAGTGTTCTGACTTGTGCTTCCCAGGCTTTGACGAACTTTGATGGTGGTCGTCGGGTCTCCTTGCAACGCGAGATATGAGAGGAAAATTGCCTGGTCATGGCTCTGAACGAACTCGGTACACACAACGTGTGTGATTGTGTCAACCAAAGAGTCAATAACCGTTGTTGTGGTAACTGTTTCGCCTTCCCTGGCATGGCATAGTGCTGTCAGGAACAGATGAACCAATGCGGGATGGCAGTCACATATGATTTCGATCATCGACCGGTAGGCATCTAACGTGTGTCCGGTCTGCGCCTGCAATGCGCGCCAGATCTCTTCGGAAGGCACCACGTGATGCATCAGTAGATGCGGCTTCAAATGGCTAAGGCACGCTACAAGATTGAACTCATCCTCGGGATTTTCTGTGATGACTACCACCTGCATACCTAGCTGTACTAGGTCATCGACATTAGACGCCAGGCTAGGCTTTGTGCGGAACATCCCATGATCGTAGATGCAAACAGCTGTGACTCCCAGCTTGACAATGTGGGAGGCCCACGAGTCGGCAGCGGAAGCTGTTATTTTCTCAAACCGGCCGTCGTGGTCGCAGATGACGGTAATCTCGCGCCTTTCGGAGTTGCCTATCAGGCAGGCTCGCTGTCCTGGATCAGGGGCGATCTCCATAGCAATTTCAGGCCAGTCCGGCATCTTCTGCGTGGCCGAAGCTGGAGCGATGCTTACCGCACCATCTTGATGGGTGTGTTTTTGAGGCGCGTCGCTTCCAACGATGGGTTGGTTCTCGGCATCATCAGATGTCGCCGAGTTAATACTGGTCTCCGATTTAGTTGAATTTTTAGCCATGCTGCACTCACTTCCTAAGTCACCGAGACGCGCCGGATGTGCGGCCATCCGAGTAATGATATTAGACCCAACTTGGGTCATTTGACTTCGATGCGACCTTGCTGGTTTAGAGCTGATCTGCTACTTCGTGTAGTCCATGATGCCTTGTCAAAGCATATTACAAGCAGCCGTGAGCATTTCTTGCAGCTTTGAAGTTGTCGAACATTTGACTAACTGGTCTTAAATCGCGCAGTGGTTTTTCCTAGATGTTAACTTAAGGGAACTAACTTATGGGTAACGGGAGTCTGGCCCTGTTGCTTCGATGCTTGGGTTGCCGTGCTGATAATTGAATTCCAGTATAAGTTCATGGATTCCGTGGTCGAGCATTGAATGCCTAGAGGGTTATTCAGGGGTGGCCTGCGGCGAGATGAAATTTCTTTTCAAGCTAAATTCTTCAAGGCGATGAATGGAGTGCTATGGGTTTTGTGGACACTGTTGAAAAATGGGATTTTTAGGCTGCTTGCTGGTTTTGACACCTATTCTTGGTGGACGTGGTTGGGGGTGCGGTATCCTAACGCCGAGTGGAGTCGCTTTGTGATTGCAGCAGTTACTCGATCCAGGCTGTCACATCCTTTATAGCATGTTTCCGTGTTGGGTAGATCTTCCGGTTCACTACCTCCTTCTTGCAGGAGGGTGTTGAATGATTCTGCTGCGGCATTGTCGTAACACGATCCGGTTCCACCCAATCGAGGCCCGGATACCATATGCATCCATGACGTCCGCGCAATTCAGCCGAGACGTAAGCGTGAACCACGCACCGGAGTCAAAGACAGCCTCACCCACGATAGGGGGTTGATTTCTGACTGTCATGTTGTAAAGGCCTCGACCAACACATCGGGTGCGCATGCACCTCTGCGATCACCGTAGCCAATGAGGCTTATTCATGGGGGTGCTGAAAACAGCGAAACCCCTTGTCAGAAACCAGTTGCTAGCAGCTGTGAATAAGCTTCAATGATCTTCAGATGACGGGTCTATTACAGTCACCAGGCAGACGAACCCTTTCCACATCTAAGGATGAAGATTGATGTCGCCCACCCCGTTTCTGCTCTGGTTTGTTGGCGGTGACAGTCCTGCTTTGGCCAGATCCGGGCGGTGGTGAAGACCCCTGGGCTGGGATGGTGGTACGTGCCCGCTTCGTGGGGCCGGGTAGGCCAACTAGGCCAGACGTGGTGCATGGAGTTGGCGCACCAGATCTGGGCTTGCGTGGACCCCCTCGTTCGGCCAGGGCTGCGTGGATACGTCGACACACCTGTAGGTTTGCTCAGACTCGGTGGAAGAAGATCTGTGATCACACTAGTGAGTTCCCCCTGGCGTTTCTGCGTCTCGGATACACCCTGGCTCCGCCACCTCGTGGTAGCCAGAACCGGGACACTCTGGCCCAATGGCACATCACATACACCAGATAGTTGCCTCCATCCGTGGAGGTATATAAACATATTCTTCGCTGCTACCCGGAGGTTCCTGCACGCAGGAAGGCCGCCGCTTTATCTCTGAACTCGAACCCTCCGTCGTCGCTTCACCCAGCCTCGGCCTGTAAGCGCTTGATGTTCCGCCACCTGATCCGACGACACTTCTACCATACCTGGGTCGGGATGCTGCCTCCGCCACATTCTCACCCAGCTGACCCACAGTTCACCGGGACCAGATTATAAGATATTCGCCACCATTCGTGATCGGGCGAGACCCCTTCAAAAACCTCCGCGATGATGTGTGCTCTAAACTCTTTACTAAACTTTCGAAGCCGGCATAATACAGACTTTGCCTCACATGTTCGAATAAACTCAGGTTTTTCACCACTGTCCACGAAACGCCGGGCACTCCACAGCATGCATAAACCATAGCACTCTATGGTTTCTATCGGTAGGCGTCGGCCCGGTGCTCGACGGCGATAATCTCGATGCGTTCGGCACTGCGATAGATGACTCGGTAGTTGCCGCGGCGCGCACTGTGAAGCCCCTCCAGCTCAAAACGAAGCGGCTTGCCAACCCGATATGGATTATCGGCGAGTGGGCCATAGACGAATCCGATGGCAGCCGTCGCCACTTTCTCCGGCAGCCTCCCGAGGGCTCGTCTAGCCGCCGGACGCCATGCGATCTCGCGCGGGGTGGTCATCGACCGAGAGCCGCCAGGATTTCCTTCTTCGACATGACCTCGCCCTCGGTAGCCAGGCTCTCCCGGATATCCGCCAGCAGCCTGGGACGCCCCATGACCTCAAGGGTCTCCTCAAGAGAGGCCAGATCATCGGGACTGAGCACCACCGCCGCAGGTCGTCCATGCCGGGTGATCACCACCCGGTCATGCTGCCCCGCCACCCGGTCCACCACTTCAGAAAGACGATTCTTGACCTCCCTGAGAGGCATAGCCTGCTCCATGCTCATGGCCACAAGTGTAGCTATTCCATACCTTGGGACCCAGGTCCACGACACGTCTCCGGATGAGGTCGCCGCGACCACTCATCGCGCCGCTCGCCTCACTCACGACACCAGCCAGAGCCGTCTCATCATGTTGCTTAACCCCGTAGGCCCGGGCTGCCTACAGTAATGTTGAACCGACAACTGGCTGCCCAGGAGCGAAGCCAAGAGTAGGGAGGCTGGACAGTGGCGCGGACGATCATCATCGGTGTCCTGGTTGTGGTCGTCGCAGGCTACATGATCTTCGACGGCGTGCGGGAGCTCTCGGGTGCCGGGTATATCGCGCCCGGCGGGGAACTTGGCCCGTGGGCGGGGCTGCTCAAGCGACTCGGCATCGACCCTCACACGCCTGGCGTGGCAATGGTGTTCGTCGGCTACGGCATCGCGCTGCTGGGCGCGTTCGCCTACTACCTCACGGGATCGTTCGCGGGCGGCATCGCGCTCATCGTGGTCGCCGTGCTCGGGCTCTGGTATCTGCCATTCGGCACCGTCGGCTGCCTGGTCGTGATCGGT
>ERZ773070.2079-NODE-2079-length-11652-cov-9.179874_pt1 | contig 11652 bp, 2 predicted proteins | sample MGYA00580618_ERZ773070 | MGnify/ENA primary metagenome ERZ773070 (study PRJEB29015, sample SAMEA2738023) | human oral metagenome | biome: human oral; feature: human-associated habitat; material: dental | place: China | collected 2019 ...
CCCACGCACGGCATCTACATCGTGAATGGGAAAAAGCAGGTGTTTAATTGAGAACCGCTGATTGAGAAATAAGAACATAAACACAGAGTGCGTAATGACAACAAAAAGAACATATATAGCCCCCGAAATTCGGGTAATTCCATTAGGCTTGGGTAACGAAGTGATGCAACACTTTAATGTTACATCCGACACTATTAACGAGGGTGACGCCAAGGGCGGATTTTTTGACGAAGAGGAGGAGGCGACATGTTTCAGAAGTTCCGCGGTAAAAATCGAACAAAAATAATTTCCATACAAAAAAAGACCCTATTTCTAAGGTCTTTTTTTTGAAAGTTTTAGTTTTTAAGAAATTATTTCATGGACTTTTTAACTTTTTTTCTTTTTCTTATTATACATTACAACCATTACTGTTCCTGTTACAAGTATAGCTAATACTGATAATACTAGAAGAGCATTTTTTCTTAGCATATCTAATAATCTTCCTTGTCCTAAACCTGTTGGTGGTGATAATGTTACAATTTCTGTTGCTGCTGTTCCTGTTGATTCTGCTGCAACCATGTAAGCTCTATCAAGGTTGTTTTCCTTGTCAGCTTCTCCTTCTTTAGCTTCTCCTTTTCCTGGAAGTGTTCCATCACCTGTTTGATTTTTCTTATCCATTTCTGTTATTAACACACCTGGTGTAAATTCTGTCCTACGTCCATTACTTGCATGGTATGCTATTACTTCTGCCATATTTTGGAATGTTAAATCATTTGATGTTGAACTTCCTGAAGATGTTCTATCTGTTCTAAGTTTCCATGTTCTTACGAAATTATCTGTTTCTGGAGATAATGCGTATCCATTTACATTCTTATATTCTCTTGTAACATCTTCATATGGATTTATTGGATTCATATCTGTTGTTGATTCTTTTAATAATAATATATTTGATCTTGTATTACTATTTCCTTGTTTAGATTTATCATCTTTCTTATCTTTATCAGATACTTCTTCGATATATCTTATACCACTTTCATCAACATAATCTGCTTCTTTAGCTTTTTCTTCATTCTTAACTCCATTTACTAAACCTACTAGGTCTTCTTTATTTGCTGCAACCCATTGCATGTTTTCTTCATCTCCCATGTTTACTGTTGCACCATTATCTACTATATCCATTATTGCTCTAATGTTTATCTTAGCTTCTTCTTCTGGAGTAAGTGGTGTTTCACCTTTATTTATATAGTATTCTTGTCCTACATATTTACCGTATTGATATTTTGATCTTGATTGATGTTGTAATCTACCTAAAGTTGTTGATCCATCTTCTCTTTCTTCATCATCATCAATACCTGTCTTATATGCTTCTTCTCTATATATATTTGTATTTTTAACATTTTCGTCATCAACATTAATTGTTCTATCTAATTGACTTAAGTTATATGCATATATTCCATATCTTATCTTGATTGTTGCATCTTGCATTACACTTTCATCTATATTTATATATCTGAATCCTGCTTTTGCATTTTCTCTCTTAGCTTTATCTTCTTCTTTACCATCTGTTAGTTTTGTTCTATCTAATGATAATACTAGATCTTCACCTGTAGAGTTTTCTTTATCAAGTTCTCTTTCTACTTCAAGTCTTGCAAATAAGTCTTCTGTTCCACCATATACATTATTTGATAGTTTTCCTTTATCTGCTTTAGATATCTTACTCTTAACATTGTATTTTAAATTAATCTTTTCTGTTCCATCTGCTGTTGTTATTACAACATTGTTTATTTCTTTATTTAATACTATTTTACTTTCTGGTCTTTGAACAATACCCATATTAATGTTCTTAACTGAATAATCAACATTTTCTAGTTTTGTATCATTCTTACCTTTATAGATTCCTTCAACATAGTATATATTCTTAAGTTCATTTAGAATTACTGCAGAACCTGCTTTTTGTTTTTCTAATTTTTCATAATATTCTATACTGAAGTTAATCTTTGGTGTTGTTGCATTCATACTTGTATATTTATGTGCAAGTTTTAATTTTTCAACATCAATCTTGCCCTTATCTGCTTCTTTAAATACATTTAATGCATCGATAACACTATTTTTGAATGTATCTAAGTTTCTTGTTACTTCGATTCTTCTACCTTCATCATCTCTTGCATATGATAATATTTGTGTTTCTTTATCTTCATCCTTGTTTTTAGCAAGCCATGTAGTATTTAAGTTTGCTTCTTGTTTTCCATCTGCATAGAATTGTGTTGTCTTGAATGTTTCACCATTATACCATTTTACTTTTCTTTCATTGTTACCATCTTTAACTGTTGGTACTAAGTCATTTGCATCAATATCTGCTTCTGATACTGCATTTGCAATACCTTTAGCATTTGTCTTAGCATAAACTTCTTTTAATTTTTGTTCATTTGGTGTTGAGTAATTTAAGCTTACTACAAAGTTACCTGCTGGTACACCTGTAAATTTATATTGTCCTTTATCATCTGTCTTAACATTTGATTCAAATCCTGTTACACCTTTCAGACTCATTTCAATATCATCTGCTTTAATGTTTTCTGGCCATACAAATCCTAAATCAAAATATGCTTTACCATTTGGAACTTCTGCATATCTGAAGTTTTCATGTCCGTCTATTTGTTCTCCTCTAAATGATAATCTTTCTTCTAAAGTAACTGGTTGCCCTGCAATTCCTTTTTCATTTTCATCTTTCTTACCATCACCTGTCATAATTCCTCTATTTAGAGTATTTTGTCTATCTTCCCAAATAGTACCTGTAAGTTCTCTGTTAACTTTTTCTGGATTTTGTTCTGCTTTAGGTATTCTTACATTTATACCTGGTGCATCATCTGTATCATCTTCTAATACAAATTTACCGTTTCCATCTTTCTTTGTTGTAAAGTTTGATGGTGCTGAATCTCTATCAATCTTACCTGAATATGTTCCTGTATGAACATTATATGCTGCAAATGCACCTATTTCAGCTACGTTTGTAAAGTCTCCTAACTCTAATGCATTAGCAAGAGTCTTAATTCCATCTTCTTTTCCTACTTTATCTTTAAGTTCTCCTAAAGATTCTCCATCTTTATTCTTAACTTCTTCCACATTTAAAGCATTTTTAACTCTATATGTGTTGAATATATCTGCTCTTTCACCTGGTTTTAATGTAAATCCTGCTGTATTTACATCACCTTCTGTTTGAGTTGCTGTATATCCATTATCTTGTGCTGGTATTCTATCACCTTTTCCTTGAGCATCCCATTTAAGTTCTTTCATCTTACTTTGATCAACTTCTGATAATGATAAGTTAGCTATATCAGTGTTCTTATCATGTATTATATATTTACTTACTGGTATCTCTGCTGTTGTATTTGGTTTACCTGCTTGTTTTTCTTCCTCTAACTTAACACCTTGTTTTTCGATGTTTGTTGTTGGATCTTGTTGTATTTCTTTCTTAATTTCTTGTTGTACAATTTCCATCTTATCTGAATGTATATCATTTAATTGTGATACATATACAGCATCTATTGGTGAACTGTTTACAACATTAATCTTATATGTTAAGAATACATCTACTTGTCTTGTATCTTTATGATTTCCTGCTGTATCTGTCTTATCCATTGCTCTTTCTTCAGCAATTTCTCTTTCTAATAATTTCTTAACATTTTCATCTGATGAATACATAGATGTTCTATATATATAGTCTGTCTTATATATATCTAAGAATCTTTGTGTTTTATGTGCATCTCTACCTTTTTGAATATTTTCCATATCTACTTCAACAGTTCTTCCTAATCCTTGTTTCTTTTCATTTTCTGTTAAATATTCATCATATAATGATTTATATAGGTAGTTATATGCTTTTCTATTTGCTATAACTAAAGCACTGTTTAAATCTTTAGTTACTTCCATATCTACACTTCTTCTCTTAAGTCCAAGATTTATATCATTCATATATGATCTTTGACTATAATATGTTCCTGCATATGCTTGATATGCTTGATCTATTTGTTGATCATTTGGTTTGCTTTGGTCTTCTCCTCTATTTTCTCCTAATGCATCCCATATTTGGTTATCTATTTTTCCAGATTTAATTATATCTTCCCAGATTCCTAAATCTATTCCTCCATCTTTTTGGATTTGTTCCCAAATTTTCTTCATATCTACTTTACCATTATTTACTAAATCACCTATTGCAGTTCCTGCAACTCCTGATTGTTGTAATATTTGGTTAAGCATATCTTTTAAATCTCCATTTAGATTTATATTTAATCCTGATATATTCGTTGATATACCATGATTCTTAGCAAGTTGGTCTATTATTTCTGTTGCTTCTCCACCTTCTTTAATAACTTTTTCTAAATTAGTTGAATCTAACTTACCATTATTTGCAATTTGTGATAATAGGCTTCCTGCATATTTACCTGATTGTCCTTTTAGAACTTCATCTAAATTAACATTTCCATTATCCACTTGATCTACAGCTTTTGAGTATACATTAAATCCTAATGCTTCTCTAGCTTTTTGAAGTGCTTGTTCTTCTGTTAATCCTTGTTCTTTTTGTGCTCTTGTTGTATCAATACCTATACCATTTTCATATTTAACATTTGCATTTGGATCTTTCAATATTCTATTTAATATTTCTTCTCCAGTTGCATTATCTGATAAATCTGTTGGTATTCTATCATCTGTTACTGATACTTTTACACCTGTTTTTCTTTCGATCCATTGTGAAAGTTTATTACCTATAGTTGTTGATTTAATAACCTTCATTATAGCTTCTGATTTACTTCCACCATTTTTAACTGCTTGTTGTATTGCATCTGATGTTACTAAACCATCTTGTAATAATGATTTTAACATTGTTGTTGCTTTATCAACTTTAGTTAATACTTTTTCTAATGGATTTTTCTTAAGTGCACCCATATCAACTAACTCACCTAATATAGCTCCTGTTAATTTTCCATATCCTATAATTTGATCTAATACTTTTGATGCACTGCTTCCTACTTTTTGTATCTTACTCCAAAGGCTATCATCATTTGTTGATGGATTTGTTACACCTTTTCCGTTTTTTCCTAAATTTAAGAAATCAAATAATCCATTAAATGAATTCTTTTCTGCATTCTTCTTATCTAATAATTCATTTGAAGTACTTGGATTTGAACTTGGGTTTGTTCCCTTATTTTCTCCAGAGTTTGTTCCTGGATTTGTTCCTGCACTTCCTCCATTATTTGTATTTGGATTTGTCCCCTTATTTTCTCCAGCATTTGTTCCTGGATTATCATAAACTATTTGTTCATTTGTTGGAAGATTTATTCCTAAGAATAATGTTGAAGCTTCAATGAAATCATTAAAATATTTATCATCGATTGTTCTTCCATTTGTTTTTTTCATTTGATAATTGCTCTTAAATCTTTGAGTTGTTGGTCCTTCTGTTGTTTTTTCTCCAGTATATTCTAGAGATGTCTTAGTTTCAACTCTATTACCTTGTTCATCAACTCCTTGAGCAATACCATCTGTTTTTAAGCTTGAATCATTTTCTTTTCCACCTGTTATTTCAGCGTGTTTTCTATTATATTCTTCTCTATCTCCAAAATGTTCGATAGCAAATGAAGAATCTTTATATTTTGCTTTTTCTTCTGTTGTTGTTGAGTTATAGAAAGATTGTCCATCTTTGAATAATTCTGTTTTTGAACCTTCTAATGTTTGTAATGGTTTTACTGGTTCATACATTATTCCATCAAAGTCGAATGTTACATCAAATAGGATTGCATAATTATCTTTTGCACTTCCTCCCATTTCTTCTAATTCTCTTCTATTAAATCCAACATCATGAATGTCATATCCTCCCCATTTACCATTTTCATCTGATATTATTGGGTCTTTAGTTTGATCTAATAATTCTCCTGTTTCTCTCTTATATACTCTAGCAACTTCTTTTCTTATTATTCTTTTTATAGATTTATTTTCATTTAATTCTACAAAATTTCTATGTATTCTTACTCTTACACCTGCAATACCTTTTTCTTTATCTCTATCAAACACATTATTATATCCAGTATGTTTTTTATCGTCTGGTATATTATCTTCCCAAACTGTACCACCTATAGGTAATCTTAATTGTGGTTTTGTTACTGGTGGTGTTGGTGGTGTTGATGGTGGGTTTGATGGTGGATTTGATGGTGGTGGTGTTATTGTATCATCACTATCAAAGTATAATTCTAATGCAATTTCTTCTCCCCATCTTGCTGCACCTTTTTCCATTATTGTTATTGTTTGCATCTTAATATTATATTCTGTTTCATATTCTATAACTGATTCTTGATTTGGTGTTTCATTTGTTATTCTTGCACCATTAAATTCATTATGTCCACCAATTCCTGCTGTTCCTGGTGTTGGCACTGTAGATACTCCTGTAGTTACACTTCCAACTCCTCCTATAGAATACATACCTGGCATATTACCATTTAAAGGTAATACATTTCTTAATTGGTCTATTGGGTTTATACCTGTATTAAATATTGGTCCATTTGTTGTTGTTGCAACATGTCCTGTATTTTGCCCATTAAAATCATATTTTTCTGTTGTTGCAAGATTTCCATTTCCTACTTTTACAGATTTTACAGGTCCATTACTTCCTGTTGTTGATGGAGCGTAAAATTTACCAGCTGCAATTCCAGTGATAGTTCCTATTCCTTTTCCAAGCTTTCCTCCAAGCTTTTCTCCTTCTTTTGCAAACTTTTCTCTTATTTTAGCATCCCTCTTTTGCTTTTCTTGCCAAGCTTTGCCAAGAATCTTTAAGAAATCTTGGTCTGATTTTTTAGGTTTTTCTTTTCCTGCATTTGTCTTAGAATTATTATTTGAAGAACCACCACCTGTTCTATAATCATAATCCCAATACACTCTCTTTCTTTCATTTTCTGCCCATCTCCTATATTTATCATTGTCTTGGTTATTTGATTTTGTACTTGGAGTTCTAAATCTTTCTGATTCTTGTTCTCTCTTTAAATTCATTCTTGCTCTCATTTGATCTGCAGTTAAAGTATTTGAAGAATTTACTTTTGTTTTATTTTTCTTAGTACTTCCAGAATTTGAAGTTTTTCCTCCGTTTGATGAGTTTCCTGATTTACCTGAGTTTGTATTTGGATTTGATTTTCCATTTCCTGATTTTCCAGAATTTGAAGTTTTTCCTCCATTTGATGAGTTTCCTGACTTACCTGAGTTTGTATTTGGATTTGTTGTTTTATTTCCATTTGATGAATTACCAGAATTTGTACTTGGATTTCCTCCTCCATTTGTTGAAGGATTTGACCCTTTATCATTACCATTTTTCTTACCTATAGTAGTTTTATTATATGTACCAACTACTTTAGTATATTCTGTACCTTGTATCATATATCCAAACACAAATCTTGCCTTAACAATTTTATGAAGTGCTGGATCATAATCTATGGCAAAATAGAATTCTTCGCCATCGTCAGGGAATTCTGTTTTTGATAACTCACCTTTTTTTGTTAAGAATTGCCATGATTTTACAAAAGTATATTTTGAATCATCATCTTGTTTTGTCCCAAATCTATCTTGATCTACATTATCTTTAGGATTTCCTGTTTTTAAATCACTCTTATTTGGATTTGTTTTTTGTGGTGTTTTTATATCACTTTCATATATACCATAAAGTTCTACTTCTGTAATACTTGCTGTTATTTTACCTCTATCTTTATCATTAGAACCTTCTTCAGTATTTCCTCCTGGATTTGTACTTGGATTTGTTCCTGGTTTTCTTGTTGTTCCTTGAGGTAAATAATTCATAGCACCTTCAGGTTGTTTTATTGTACCTTCAGCTTTAGCAGAATCTTCTGCTGTTTTATCAACTTTATTTTTTAATTTATTTTGGAAATATTTAAGTTTATATGGTCCTATTAACCATTTTTGTGTTTTCTTATCAAATTTAACTTTTGATACATCTTTTAAGCTTTTACCAGTTCCTCCTGGTTCTATTTTTGGTTGATATTGAAGTTTTGGATTTGGAGCTTTTTGTCCATCACTATTTGGTACTTCTTTATCTGTATGATATCCAACTGGTAAAATATATCTTAATTGTGGTTCTTTTGGATGATTTATAACCTTAGCTGTTTTACCATCTGATTCTAAACTTATATCTGCTGGATTTTGAGAAATCCATTCTTTTAATAGTCTTTCATATTCTTGATATTCTCTTACAAACTTTTTCAACCTTGAAGCTTCTTCAGGATTATTTTGTGCTCTTGCATCAGCTTTTGCTTTATTTCCTTCTGGTGTTGTACCTGAATCTGGATGCAAAACATGATCTGGTTCATTTGTTTGCCAAGCTGGACCTTGAAGAGAGTCTACACCATGTTCTCCTGATTTTTTAGTTTGAGATTTTACACCAACACTATAGTTATTTGCACCCCATACTCTTGTATTTTGTTGTGCCATTAATGCTGGGAAAGAACCATCTTTAGCTATTATCTTTTCAACACTAAGTTTGTGTCCACCTGTAATATCTTCATAATTTCCATCATGTTCATCATCTGTATCATGTTTTGCACTCTTCTTATTTGTTATAAGGAAGTGTGTACCATTTTCAATTCCATATTTATCAGATTGATTTGGATCTGTATATATACTACTCCATGATTTTCTAGCATATTCATTTCCTCTTTGAACACGAGTATTCCCATTTAATACGTCATTTAAAGCATTCATATCATCATTTGCTTTATTATTTATAGCTGAATTAACTGTATTTGCATCTGCTTTTACAACTGGAGTTTGAAGACCTAATCCTCTCTCACTTCCTACTCTTAATCCTTCACGTTTACCAAAAAGTGCTGTTTTATAGCTCGCACCTTCTCCCGAAAAGAAATTTGTTGCACCTCCCCACAATTTATAATCTGGTTGTGTTACATTTGCAGTTACAGTCCTTTTTTCTGTACTATTTCCTCCATCTTTTCTTGTATTTGTAGACTTAACCATATCTTCTATAACTTTTTCATCTTGAAAAATATGATCTTTTACAAGTTTTCCTCCAGGAACTGCTGTCGTATTATTCATACCATCTAAAAACATTTCCTTACTTATTTGAGATCCTGATGGAAGTCTCTTACCTTCATAGAAACATAGTATACCTGCATATGGATTAAGTAAATCTGCTGCAAAATTAACATTTGAAACATCTTTTTCTCCATTTTGACCTAATTTTTCTCTCATAGCTTTACCACTTTCATCCCAGAAATATCCTTCTGGCAAGAAGTTCTTATGATTGTCTATTATAGGTCCATTATATCCATCTATTTGATTTTTTTCTTCATATGCTGGCTCTATATTTTTGTTATGTAGGTATCTTGCATTTTCATTATAATATGATGACACTAAAGTTTGTGAATCTTCATATGTCTTCATATAATCTTGTAATGCTTGTCCTGATTCTTCAGTTATTGCATTTGTTGTTGCTTTACCTTTTTCAAAGTTAGCTGGAAGAGTACTACTTTTAGCGTAGATACTCTTATTCAGCATAGGAGCTATTAACATAAGAACAACTGTAACTAAAGCTATACTAAAGTATATAAATATGTCATTATTTTCTATAGCCTTGTCTTTCTTATTCTTGTTTATCATTAGCTTCCCCCTTTCTTATTTCATCATCTTTTTCTTTATCATTAGTATTTTTATTATTTTTATCTTTTTTAAGTTTTTGAATAAATTCTTTAATCTTATCTCTAAAGGCAATACCTACTGCTGCTATTGCTGCAAATATTCCCACAAATATTATTGTAAAATCTTTATTTACTATAACATCTAACATTACATTATCATCTTCATTTGTAGAATTATTTCCTTCTACTGAATTGATATCCTTAGCTCCTAAGTTATTTGATGTTTCTAGTATTTCAAATCTATTTGATAATACTTTATCCATAACTTTATCCATTGTTGTTGCAATTGAAATTGTTATTTCTTTTTCTTGTCCTGGCGCTATTTCTTCATTTTCTAGTTGTCTTGATGATGCTAGTCCATCATGTTCTAACTTCCAGTTTTGACCTTCTACAAGTTTTTCATCACTAGATAGGTATGCTCCAATTTTTGTTATTTTACCTGGTACATTTCCTTCATTTACAACTTTCAGCTTATATTCTACTTCCACATTAGAATTTCCTGATGTAAATGGTGAAACCTTAAACTTATTAACAGTTTTATCTACTTTTTTATCTGTTATATCATTCTTATTATCTCCATTTACAAGTCTTAATTTTGTAACTTCACCTTTTAGACTCATATTAAATGTATTATTATTTACAAGCCCTAAGTTTTCATCTGACTTACTTTGGAAATCTATCTTAATTCCATCTGATACTGCAACTTGTTTTGTTCCCTCATCTTGTCTATTAATACTTATTGCATCTGATGTCACATTATCTTGTACATTATTTTTCTTATATACAGTTGGCGAATATTTTTGTGTTTCATATTCGAACATTACTGAATATTCTCCATTCGGTACTTCTGTAAAAATATAGCTTCCATCTTCATTTGTTAATACTGTTTTTATAATCCTATTTTTTGAATTATCTACAAGTTTTGCTATAACATTTGCAAGTGGTCTTTCATCCTCATCATAAACACCATTTTTATTTGTGTCATCCCATGCTTTACCAGTTATTTCATAGTTTCTTAATAATTTTTCATCCTCTTTTTTAACATCTTGTATTCCTAGACTCTTTATTTCTTCATCTGATAATTGAAGTTTTCCTTGTCTTACAAGATCTTCTTTTCTTCTAGTATCACTATTTTTTTCAACTATTTGAGTTATTGGATTTGTTTCATATATTTGTTCACCATCTTCATCATAAAGTTCTGCATTTGCTGAAATACTTACTCTATCAACTCCATTATTTTTTCCTATTTCAACTTTTATTTTAATTTCTCTTTCTTCAAAAGGTTCCAAATTCAAATCTTTTTCAACTGTATTTATAGCTCCTTCTTCTGAAAGTATTCTTGAACCTTCTGGTGCATTAAATACAAAACGTGTATATGATGATGCTAATCCTACATTTGCTACTTTATATGTATATTCAATTACTTCACCTTCTTCTAGATATGTCTTATTCTTATCTACAGATTGTTCCATTGTAAGTTCTGGCTTAACAACATATCCTGTAAAATCATGAGAATCTATTAATTCACCTTTTTCATTAAATATTTCTGATTTTATATCAAACACTTTTGTTGAATATTCCTCATCATCTGAAACTTCACCAGTTTTAAGTCTAATATTAAAGCTTTTTCCTCTATTTAAAGTTATATTTGATATTTCATATTCATTTGAATTATCATTTACTTTTGTTATTTTAACATCTGGATCATCGTCATCTTTTTCTATACCATCAACTTCAACATCACCTTCTACTTTTATCTTAACTTTAGCATTTTTTAATTCTTCTAATTGATAATTTCTATTTGCTGTAATTTCAAATTTTGCTATTGCATTTTCTCTATACATATCTGCTGATATTAAATCTCCTGCTTCTTCTGTTCCCAAAGATTTAAAAGATAAATCCGCTTCTTTAACAGCAACGTCAACCTTATCAGCAGTAGTCTCTTTTATTACATTTGTTCCTTCTGCTCTTGTTC
>ERZ773070.2081-NODE-2081-length-11649-cov-53.099620_pt1 | contig 11649 bp, 10 predicted proteins | sample MGYA00580618_ERZ773070 | MGnify/ENA primary metagenome ERZ773070 (study PRJEB29015, sample SAMEA2738023) | human oral metagenome | biome: human oral; feature: human-associated habitat; material: dental | place: China | collected 2019 ...
TCACCGATCCCGATGACCCGATCGCCGTCAAGGAGGCGGTCCTGCCCTTCAAACGATTCCGCACCACCGAGGGGCGCGTGGTCGACACGATCCTGGGGCCGGAGATGCGTTCCACCGGAGAGGTCATGGGCTACGACGTCGACTTCCCGCGGGCCTTCGCCAAGTCCCAGGCCGGTGCCTACGGTGGTCTACCAGGAGAGGGCACGCTGTTCGTCTCGGTGGCCGACCGGGACAAGCGAGCCATCATCCTGCCGGTGGCTCGGCTCGCAGAGCTGGGCTTCACGGTCCTGGCCACGACCGGGACCGCACAGGTGCTGCGCCGCAACGGGATTGACGCCTTGGCGGTGCGCAAGATCAGTCAGGGGGTTGGCGCCCACGGCGAGCAGACGATCGCCGAGCTCATCGAGTCCGGAGCCATCGACATGGTTGTCAACACCCCCAAGGGCCAGGGAGCCCGTGCCGACGGGTACTCCATCCGTGCGGCCACCACCGGCGCCGACCGTCCCATCATCACCACCGTCCAACAGCTCCAGGCGGCGGTCCAGGCCCTCGAGGCCCAGCTGCGCGGTCCCTTCCGGGTTCGCAGCCTCCAGGAGCACATCGCCGCCCGCCGATCCCGACGAGGCTCGGCTCCCGAGACCCACCCCGTCGCCCCTGTTGAAGACAAGGAGACTCGATGAGTCCCGCAGCCTCTTACCAGCCCAGTCGTACCAGACGCCCCTTCGGCTCCCGTCTGGCCGACGCCATGGATGACCACGGCCCCCTGTGCGTCGGCATCGACCCTCACCCGAACCTGCTCGAGGCCTGGGGGCTGGCCGACTCGGCCGCGGGGCTGCGGGACTTCGCCCTGCGCACCATTGACGCGGTCGGAGGACACGTGGCCGCCGTCAAGCCGCAGTCCGCCTTCTTCGAGCGTCACGGCAGCGCCGGCATCGCGGTCCTTGAGGAGACCCTGGCGGCCCTACGCGACGTCGGCACCCTGTCCGTTCTCGACGTCAAGCGCGGGGACATCGGTTCCACCATGGCCGGCTACGCCCAGGCCTACCTGTCCGACGGCGCTCCTCTGGCCGCAGACTCCATCACCGTCTCGCCCTACCTGGGCTACGGGTCCCTCACTCCTGCGCTCAACCTCGCCGAGGCCAGCGGTCGGGGCGTCTTCGTCCTGGCCCTGACCTCCAATCCGGAAGGAGCCGGGGTCCAGCACGCCGTCAACGGCGACCAGGCCGTGGCCGCCGGCATCGTGGAAGGCGTGACTGCGTCCAACGCACAGGCCAGTGGTGAGGGCCGGCTCGGCTGCATCGGGCTGGTCATCGGAGCCACCACCGGCGGGGCCGTCTCTGACCTGGGAATCGACCTGCAGCGCGCCAACGGTCCGTTGCTGGCGCCCGGGGTCGGTGCCCAGGGAGCAGGGCCCGCCGAGCTGGAAGCCGTTTTCGGGGCGGCGCGCCGTCAGGTCCTGGCCTCCACCTCACGTGGGGTTCTCAAGGCGGGCCCCTCCATTGAGGCACTGCGAAAAGCCGCGTCGGCGTCTTCCTACGAGGCTGCAACAGCCCTTCGCTGAGCCTCACGGTGCTGTAGTCCGTCTCGGGTTCGGGGTGTGTGGAAGCACGAAGTAGGTTGTGGAATATGGGCTCCTGCGAATGCGAGTGCGCGTGACCCGACTTATGCTCGTGGTGCGGGTCACTGGTATACGACCGGGAGGAGACACACCATGACGCTTCCAACGCTGACACCCGAGCAAAGGGCTCAGGCACTGGAGAAGGCGGCTGCTGCGCGATCGCAGCGCGCCCGTATCAAGTCCGAGCTCAAGAGCGGGGAGCTCAAGCTCTCCGAGTTCTTCACCGCCTCAGAGACAGATGATGTCCTGGGCAAGATGAAGGTCAGGGCACTGCTCGTCTCACTGCCACGTGTGGGGACCACAACAGCTGACGCCATCCTTGCCGATGTGCATATCGCCGAGTCCCGGCGGGTACGCGGACTGGGGGCGAATCAGAGGGCGGCGCTGGTGGAGCGCTTCGGTTAGGCCATCCACTCGGACGCAGGGTCATGCCGGCAGGTCCCGATGGACCATGATGTGGCCATGACCGACGTTGCTGCCACAGACCCCTCCGTTCCTGCTCTCGCCCGCCTCACCGTTCTGGCCGGTCCCACCGCGGTGGGCAAGGGCACTGTTGTCGCGGAGCTGCGCAGACGCCATCCCAACCTGTTCGTCTCGATCTCGGCCACCACCCGTCAACCTCGTCCCGGTGAGGTCGACGGCGTGCACTACCACTTCGTCAGCGACGAGGACTTCGACTCGCTCGTCGCCAGCGGCCAGATGCTGGAGTGGGCCCTGGTCCACGGCGTGCATCGCTACGGCACTCCCCGCGGCCCAGTTCAGGATCGGCTCAATGCCGGATGCCCTGCACTGTTGGAGATCGACCTGGCCGGCGCCCGACAGGTGCGCCGGGCGATGCCTGAGGCCCGCCTCGTCTTCCTCGCGCCACCGAGCTGGGACGAGCTCGTCCGCAGGCTCATCGGACGCGGTACCGAAGATGCCCAAGAGCGGGAACGGCGCCTGACCACGGCACGCACCGAGCTGGACGCGGCCGGCGAATTCGACCACGTTGTCATCAATGACACCGTGGCGAGCGCCACCGCGGAACTGGAGAGACTCATGGGATTGAGCAGTTAGAATAACGTGGCTCTGAACTATCGAGATTGAACCGGAGGCATGCACATGCTCGGAACCTCTCCCCAGCCCGAGGGCATCACCAACCCGCCGATCGACGACCTTCTGGAGAAGGTCGACTCCAAGTACGGGCTCGTGGTGGAGGCCGCCAAGCGCGCCCGCCAGATCAACACCTACACCCAGCAGCTCGAGGACAACCAGTTCGAGTTCTTCGGTCCGTTGGTCGACTCCGAGGTCGGTGAGAAGTCTTTGGGCATCGCTCTGCGTGAGATCGCCGAGGACAAGCTCGAGGTCATTCCCGGGGACGTGGCCCGCGCCCGCCGCGCCGAGGCCGAGGAGGCTCGTCGGGCCGCCGAGGCTGACATGTTCAGCGATATCTCGCTGGATTCTCCGGTCTCCCTTGAGGATGGCGAGACTCCCACCAGCCTCGACGACATCCAGTTCTGAGCCGGGCTCGCCATGGACGAGCCGTACACTGCTGCGAGTCAACGCGCCGTGACTGCCCTCGAGCGGCCACGGCGCGTCGTTGTCGGCGTGGCCGGGTCGATCGCCGCCTACAAGGCCCCCTTTGTCGTTCGACTGCTGCGTCAGGCCGGGCACGAGGTCAAGGTGGTGGCCACTGAGTCGGCGCTGAGGTTCATCGGTGCTCCGGCGCTTGCGGCGGTCAGCGGCCGGACGGTATCCACCGGGGTCTTCGACGACCCGGCTGCGGTCGAGCACGTGGCCGTGGCCGAGTGGGCCGAGCTTGTCGTGGTCGCTCCGGCCTCGGCGGACCTGCTGGCGCGGGTGCGGGCAGGACGGGCCGACGACATGCTCACCGCGACGATACTGACCTGCCAGGCTCCCATCGTCCTGGCGCCGGCGATGCACACCCAGATGTGGGTCAACCCCGCCACCCAGGAGAACGTGGCCGTGCTGCGCGAGCGCGGTCTGACGGTTATCGAACCAGACAGTGGGCGCCTGACCGGCAAGGACTCCGGTGTGGGACGGATGCCCGATCCCGAGTTGATCGTGTCGCAGGCCGTGGCTGCCCTGACACAGCCCGCCGCCGGGGGCGCGGCAGCGCAGGACGCCTCGGGGGAGGGCGACAAGCGACTGGAAGGGCGGCACCTCGTCATCTCGGCCGGCGGGACACGCGAACCCATCGATCCGGTGAGGTATCTCGGAAATCGCTCCTCAGGGCGCCAGGGCTGCGCACTGGCGGCGGCGGCCGTCGAGCAGGGAGCCCGCGTCACGCTGGTGCAGGCGCACGTGGCCTGCGACCTGCTCAACGCCCTGCCTGCGGAGGTGACCGTTGTTGCTGCCGGTACCGCCTCGGACATGCTCCGAGCCGTGCGCGAGAGCGCCCGCAACGCCGATGCCGTCATCATGGCAGCAGCTGTCGCCGACTACCGGCCTGTCACCGTGGCCGCCAGCAAGCTCAAGAAGCAGGTGCCCGCCGGATCGGATCACCTCAGCGAACCGGTCATGTCCATTGAGCTCACCACCAACCCGGACATCCTGGCCGGGCTGGTGAGCGACCCGCCTCGGCCCGGCCAGATCGTCGTCGGATTCGCCGCCGAGACCGGGGACGAGAACGGTGACGTGCTCTTCCACGGCAGGGCCAAGGCCCGCCGCAAAGGGGCTCACCTTCTGGCGGTCAACGCGGTGGGGGAGGAGCTCGGCTTCGGAGACGTTCCCAATGCCGTTGTCGTCCTGGATGCCCACGGCACGGAAGTGGCACGGGGACAGGGCAGCAAGATGGAGGTCGCCCGTCTTCTCATCTCCCTGACCGCTGACCTGGTAGACGCGACCTGACGCCCGCCTTGCGCATTTTCGTGGGTAACGCCACGACGGATCAGTTCTTGCGGTGACTACGATGGGCAGGTGAGTTCCTCCTTGCGTCTGTTCACGTCCGAGTCGGTCACCGAAGGACACCCGGACAAGATCTGCGACCGTGTCTCAGATGCGATTCTCGACGCCATCCTCGAGCAGGACCCCACCGCACGCGTCGCGGTTGAGACGATGGTGACGACCGGCCTGGTGCACGTGGCCGGCGAAGTCACCACGGAGAGGGCCTACGTCGAGATCCCCGAGATCGTTCGCCAGGAGATCTCCGCCATCGGCTACACCTCCTCAGACGTCTGCTTCGACGCCCGTTCCTGCGGTGTGTCGGTGTCGATCGGGCAGCAGTCCGCGGATATCGCGGCCGGAGTCGACAAGTCGCTTGAGGCCCGCCGGGATGACACGGATATCGATCCTCTCGACCTGCAGGGCGCAGGCGACCAGGGGCTTATGTTCGGCTACGCCTGTGACGACACCGCGGCCCTCATGCCGCTGCCCATCCATCTGGCGCATCGTCTGGCGGAGCGTCTGGCCGTCGTGCGCAAGCAGGGCATCGTCCCGGGACTGCGCCCCGATGGCAAGACCCAGGTGACGATCGGCTATGACGGCCAGCGCCCGGTGAGTCTGGACAACCTGGTCATCTCCACCCAGCACGATGCGGACCGCACTCGTACCTGGCTCACCGACGCCCTGCGCACGGAGGTCATCGAGCCGGTGCTGGCCGCCGAGGCCGAGGCCGGCACCGATCTCGACACCGCCGACACCGAGGTCCTCATCAATCCTTCGGGACAGTTCATCATCGGCGGTCCGGCAGGTGACGCGGGGCTGACGGGACGCAAGATCATCGTCGACACCTACGGCGGAATGGCCCGTCACGGCGGGGGCGCCTTCTCCGGCAAGGATCCCTCGAAGGTGGACCGTTCCGCCAGCTACGCCATGCGCTGGGTCGCCAAGAACGTCGTCGCAGCGGGACTGGCCAGACGGTGTGAGATTCAGGTGGCCTACGCCATTGGCTCCGCCCACCCCGTGGGCGTCTATGTGGAGACATTCGGGACGGCAACGGTTTCTGAGGAGCGCATCATGAAGGCTGTCAACGAGGTCTTCGATCTCCGTCCGGCCGCGATCGTGCGCGACCTCGATCTGCTGCGTCCCATCTACCGTACTACCAGCTCCTACGGCCACTTCGGGCGCCCCGGCTTCAGCTGGGAGGCCACCGACCGCGTCGAGGCGCTGCGCCAGGCTGTCTGAGCCCCCTGTACTCAGGTCGGGAGACTTCCGAGGGCTTGTATGGCAACCGACTACGACGACGCTGCTTCTGCCTCCGGGCAGTCCGAGGGGCCCGGGCGTGGTCATGGGGTGAGCGGGCAGGGCGAGCTGCTGGAACTGCCGGAGCCCGGTCAGCGCACGGTGACCGTGGCCGGAGTCCACGACCCCGTGGCCAGGGTTCTCCTGGACTCCCCAGTGCCGCACCTCGACCGCACCTTCGACTACCTGGTGCCCGCGGCGTTGGCGCAGCAGGCCCTTCCCGGCACCCGGGTCATGGTTCGATTCGGCGAGCAGGAGATGCGCGGATGGATCTGGGAGCGAGGGGCCACGACAACCCATATCGGCCGGCTGACTGCTCTGCGCCGAGTGGTCTCCGACCTCCCGGTCCTTCCGGAAGGCTCACGCCGTCTCATTGAGGCTGTCGCCTCCCGCTGCTGCGGGACACGCTCCGACGTCATCCGTCTTGCGGTTCCGGCCAGGCACGCCACGACTGAGAAGGCTGAGAGGGACAAGGCTCCCCTCAACCTTCCCACCTGGGAGCCGCCGTCCTCGAGCGAGCCCAGCTGGCGCCCTTACGACGGCGGCGAGGAGTACCTGAACCGGTTGGCCCACGGTGAGGCTCCACGCGCGGTCTGGTCCGCACTGCCGGCGCAGTTACGGCCGCCCGAAGCACGTTCGTCGCGCGACGACGGTCGGCCCGCCCCGGTAGTTGAGCCGTGGCAGGTGTGCCTGGCCCGGGCCGTACAGGCTACTTTGGCGAGCTCTCGCAGCGCCGTCATCGTGGTGGCGACAACTCATCAGGCTGAGACCCTCGCTGCCCGGCTCAGGCGCGACCTGGAGGGGGAACCGGTGGTGGTGCTCTCGGCCGAGCATGGGCCCTCACGCCGTTATCGGGCGTTTATGGCTCTGCTGCTGGGACGAGCCCGGGTGGTTGTTGGCACCAGGTCGGCGGCCTTCGCCCCGGTGCACCGACTCGGGCTGGCGGCCATCTGGGACGACGGGGACAACCGGCTGGAGGAGCCTCACGCCCCCTACAGCCATACGCGCACGGTCCTCGCCCTGCGCTCGACGTTGGAGAGAGCCGGCCTGCTCATCGGAGGATTCACTCGCTCCGTGGAAGCACAATCGCTCGTCGAACAGGGATGGTGTCAGAGCCTGGCAGCTTCCCGACACGTTGTGCGCGCCGTGGTGCCTCGCGTAGCGGCTCCTGGCCCGGCTGAGCTGGACCGGGAGGGCGCTTCCGGAGCATCCCGCATCCCGTCACTCGCCCATCGAGCACTGCGGCGCGCCCTGCAGGACGGACCAGTGCTCGTTCAGGTGCCGCGCGCCGGGTACGCGCCGTTGGTGTCCTGTGCCCAGTGTCGCTCTGCTGCTCACTGTTCCGTCTGCGGAGGCCCGTTGGCGATGGACCATCGAGGTCGCACCTCCTGCCGCTGGTGTGCTCGTACGGTGGGGCAGTGGGACTGCCCCGAGTGCGGCGGCCATGGACTGAGGATGGCGACGGTCGGTTCCACGCGCACGGGGGAGGAGTTGGGGCGGGCCTTTCCCGGTGTCGCCGTAGTGGTCTCAGGAGCGAGGGAGACCCACGGCGTCGTGGACCAGGTTGACAACACGCCACGCCTCGTCGTGGCCACACCCGGAGCAGAGCCGGTGGCCGAGGGCGGATACCGGGCCGTCCTGCTGCTCGATGGCGGCGCACTGTCCTCACGCCCCGACCTGGGGGCAGGAGGTGAAGCACTGCGCCAGTGGTCGAATGCAGTGGCGCTGGCGGCGCCGTCGGCCCGCGTCATTCTCCTGGGCGGCCCGGATCCGGTCGCGGCGCAGGCCCTCGTGAGATGGGACCAGGCGAGCTTCGCCCGCAGAGATCTACTGGAGCGAGCTGACCTGCACCTTCCACCCGCATGGCGAGTGGCACGCTTGGACGGCCCGGTAGGCGGTGTGGAGACCCTCCTGGCGCAGGCCGAAGCCGATGGTTTTGAGGTACTGGGTCCGGTGGCCCCACCACCTGTTCGCGGCCAGGTGCCCTCCGGCATGGCCAGAGCCCTGGTGCGCGCTCCGCTGTCACGCGGCAAGGCACTTGCCACCATGCTCGGGGTAAGGCTGCGTGACCGCTCTGCCCGGCGCGAGGAGCCGGTGCGTGTTGAGCTCGATCCCACCCGTTTGTGGTGAGAAGGCCTGGAAGAACTGACGAGGAGTGAGACCAGCCGGCAGGGTCCTAGCCTGCGGAGCTACTCGACGTGACCGTGGCGGGCCGGGTCGTATGAGCGGTAGGGGTCGAGGTGGAGCCCGCCGTGGCACCTGGCGCCTGGAAGGGCGGCATGCCGCGGGCCAGGGAGATGAGATCCGTCAGTAGTCCTGCTGCGGTCGACTTGACGTTCCACCCCTCGCTGAGGGCGGTGACGGCCGCACCGTCAACGATGGCGATGACCATCTCCGGCTCGAGCGGGCTGTCGAGCTGGCGCAGCACACGACGCAGAGCGGCATTGAGACGTTGCCGTCCCTGGCGGTAGGCGTGTTTGACCGGTGACGCCTGGCTGGCTGAGATGAGCTGAAGATAGTGCCCGAAGTAGGCGCCATGGGCGGGAAGGGTCGCCTGCAGGATGAACCGCACCCGCTGTGAGAGGTCTGGAACACCTTTGAAGGCCTCCACCCGGTCGGCGACATCCTCCGCGCGGGAGGCCCACAGCCCAATATTGACCAGCCCCGCTTGATGGAGGAGATCCTCCAAGCCGTCGAAGTAATATGTTGTCGCGGACAAGGAGCACCCGGCTCGCTTGGCGACACTGCGATGGCTGACCGCGGAAGGGCCCGACTCACGGATGATGGCGGCCGCGGCTTCGATGATGGCCTGACGCCGGCCCTCACCGCGCGGTGTCACTCGCGATTCTGCTCGAGAGCCTGCGGGTACAGAGGCGTCACTACTTGCCGCCTCTCCAGCAGCATCTGCATCGGTACTAGCCATGCTCATCATCTTACGACAATAACGCGTTGAGGCCCGTAACAAGACGGTGATAATGGCCTCGCAAAGAAGTGGTCTATATTCGGCCTGTCACCACATGCTCTCAGTGAGCCACTCGAGCTCAGGACTGAGCCTGATCCTCAGTCAGCTCCGACCCATGAATCATACGAGAACGAAGGATTGCCACCATGGCGATCAGCGCGATCACCGTGAGATAGACCGCCGGCGCCAGGGAAGAGCCGGTGACCTTGATGAGCCACGTGACAATGAACGGCGTCGTCCCACCAAGAAGCGCGTTGGCCCCGTTGAAGGACAGGGCGAAACCCGAGTAGCGCACGTTGGTCGGAAAGGACTCCGCCAGGAAGGTGGCCAGTGTTCCATCATTAGCAGTCAGAGCTATAGCGAAGACAATCTCGCACAGGATCACCACTGCAAGCATGCCCGCGGCCTTCATCATGACTACGAACAACGGGATGGTGAGAACGATGAATGCGACGCAAGCGGCGATGAGCATCCGGCGGCGTCCGAAGGAGTCCGACAGGTGCCCCATGAGGAAGATCGCCGCAATGTACACGACCAGCATCACAGAGGTCGCTAAGGTGGAGGTGTCCTGGGAGAACCCGAGCTCTTCGTGGACATACGTCGGCATATACGTGAGAAGCATATAGAACGCAACTGCATTGAGGCAGGAGACTCCGAAGGTGATGAGTGTCTCACGCAGGTGGTCGTGCAGCAGCAGGCGCAGCGGCTCGGACCAGCTGGCGGTCTTCTGCTCCTGCGGCATCTCTGCCCGCATCTCCTGATATGCGGGGGAGTCCTCCAGATGCACCCGGATGTAGCGGCCGATGAGTCCCAATGGCCCTGCCAGGAGGAAGGGGACTCGCCACCCCCAGGTGTTGATTGCGTTGTCACTCAGGACTGTGAACATCCCCGTGACCGTGAGAGAGCCAGCAAGTAGACCACAAGCGGTGGAGGCGGGAACCAGAGACGTGTATATCCCGCGGCGCGACGGAGGGGCATACTCTGCCAGGAAGGTTCCAGCGCCTGCATACTCGCCCGATGCGGAGAACCCCTGAATCATTCGCAGGACAAGCAGGCCAATGGCACTTGCCATTCCGATAACCGAGTATGTAGGTAGAAGTCCGATGAAGAATGTCGACCCGGACATGATGAGAATCGACCAGGACAGTGCCCAGCGGCGTCCCCAACGGTCACCCCAGGCCCCCCATACAACAGCTCCGATAGGGCGCAAGATAAATGACATCGCGAATACTGCATATGTCGAGAGAAGTTGCACCGATTTGTCCGCCTCTGGGAAGAAGGCGTGACCAATGACGGTGACCAGGTATCCGTACGAGGCATAGTCGAACCACTCAATGAAGTTGCCAATGAAGCTCGCTTTTGCTGCGCGCCTCAATGCGAGACTTCGTTCTGAATTCGGGTAATGGCCGTTCGTGCTTCCTGAGTGGACGGTATTCATAACCTATGGCTCCGGCTCGGTGGATGTCGACGATGACGTGATAATGCCCCTGAAGAGACGTTGATGATTATACATGTGATCCTGTCCGCCTGCAGGAAGTTGACTCAGGCAGACAGGATCACATGATCATCAGGCCATGGAGGGGCGTGACTTTCGAGAAACGGCATCCACGACAATCGGGGCGAGGCCCCCGCCAACAATGAGCAGTCCTCCGATGATTCCCATAGGACTGAGTTGCTCTTTCCAGATGAGAAGACTGCATACAATGACGACTGCACACTCCCAGTAAGAGATCGTCGAGTACTCTACTGCAGGCAGGTTGCGCCCTGCAACAACCAAAAATCCCAGTGCGAAGAGGCCGCAGACGAGGAAGAGGACCACTGCCCACATCCAGTTGGCGGCCGTGAAGGAAGCGACCCCATGCCAAGGACGCAAGACAATGGACATCGCCAGCGTCGCGCAGGAGGCCCAAAAGAAGTTCCAGACACCGCGGACAACTGAATCGACATCCTTGCGGTACCCGTAGAAGAACAGGGCCAGGCCATAGAAGACACCTGACAAGAGTCCTAAAAGGTCTCCCAGGCTCTTCTGTGGAAACTTAGGATTCCCGGTTGACAGATCCAGTCCGAAAGTCAGGCTCCCGTTCTTGATGTCGATGATGCCAATGGTCGGCAGCATGCCTAGGAACACAAGGGACAGGAAGACTCCAGAGAGCACACTGATCTTTTCTTTTCGGAAGATACGTGCGAGCAACGCACAGAACAGGGGTCCTGTGTAGATGAGGAAGACGGCATTGGTCATGGTCGTCATCAATGTCGAGGAGATGTAGCAGCCCAGGGACAGGCCGATGCTCACTCCTCCCAGGATCACGGTGGTACTCAGACGGGTGCGGCGGAACAGGCCAACCTTCCGGGTGAAGATGAGGATGAGGATGAATCCGAGCAGTCCGACGCTCATGCGCCCAAAGGCCAGGAACGATCCGATGACGGACTTGTCGGCATGAGCGAGGCCGGCGGTCGCACCGCGACTGATGGTGCCGACGAGCCCCATCCCGGTGGCGGAGAGAAGCATGGCAATGGCGCCAAGCTTCTTGTTCATCACGTACTCTGTGACAGAGGATTCAGCGGACGAAGTCTGTGACATGGCAGTTGAGTCTCCTGAGTTCTCCCCCCGGCGTGCGCGACGGATCGGCATCCTTGCCGAGTCTTACGCGGTCAGGTGGACCTTCCCAGTCCTATGGAGCGTCCACTGACCGCGCTACGAAGAGCAGAGCCGGGAACAGTGCGGGGTGGTAGCCCGGTCCATGAGCTACCGCCCCGCACCCCTGAGATCAGACCAGAGTCGGGTCAGCGACCTGGTTGGGGAAGTAGTCCTCGCAGCCCCCCTCGCGGTAGACGTCCGCCGTTGCGCAGTGGAGACCACCGCCGAAGGCGTAGGCGTCACGGAAGG
>ERZ773070.2086-NODE-2086-length-11640-cov-13.542253_pt1 | contig 11640 bp, 7 predicted proteins | sample MGYA00580618_ERZ773070 | MGnify/ENA primary metagenome ERZ773070 (study PRJEB29015, sample SAMEA2738023) | human oral metagenome | biome: human oral; feature: human-associated habitat; material: dental | place: China | collected 2019 ...
TCCTGCCGGAGGTGCCGCTGTCGCGCAAGACGGGCATGGAGCAGGTCGCCGAGGCAGAGCGGGCCGATGTCGAGCCGGCCGAGACCGGGGAGGCCGATGTCGAGCCGGCCGAGACGGGGGACGCCGACGCCGAGCCGGTTGCTGGGGTCGAGAAGGCCGAGTCGGCGTCAGCCGGGCGGAGCGTCGGGCTCGATCGGCCGTGAGCGGCCGGGCCGCCGGGTCGGGGCGGCCACCCCGACGTCAGCGGGTCAGCGGGTCAGGGGGCCGTCCGCCCAGGCGATCTCGCCGTCGGCCAGCCCGGGCAGGGCCTGGCCGGAGACGATGAAGCGGGCGCGCTCCCAGGGCCGGTCGGCGGCGAAGAAGGGGCGCTCCCCGCTCATCCACCAGTGCCAGAAGCGGACGGACTCCTCGGCGTCGCCGTTCGTGCCGTCCCGCGTGTCCCGGGCGATGCCGCGCCGCTCGGCGACGTCGTCGTCGGTCTGCATCCAGATGTGGACGTCGACCAGGTCGGCGACCGCGCGCATCCCCGAGCCCGTGCCCTCCACGATCACCAGCGGCGCGCCCGCGGGGATGACGATGGAGCCGGCGCGCCCGTGGCGCGGCCAGGCCGGGGGCGTCATGTCGAGGGCGCCGTCGCGGCGCAGGTCGGTCAGCGCGGCGACGAGCAGGCGGTCCCACTGGAAGAGGGGCTCGTTCCAGTCGAGGTCGTCTATGTGCAGCACCCGCGCGTCGGGGACGACGGCGGTCAGGCGCGAGGTGACCGTGGTCTTGCCCGCGCCGCTGCGCCCGTCCACCGCGATGATCCCGGGGCGATCGGCGGGCCGGCCCAGGGCGGTCAGGACGTGGTCGGCGAAGGCGCGCGCCCCGCAGGCGAACCAGGCGGGCGCCTGCGGCTCCTCGGGCTGGAGCGCCATGGGCCCCGGGTCGGGCAGGGGGCGGCGGGCGGCGGACGCGGTTGAGGGCGCCGCCCCGGGGGGTGTCGCGTGGGAGGTCATGGGGACGACGCTAACAGGCCGGCGCCGTCGATCGTGCGGGCCGACGGCGCCGGGCGGCGGGCGCCGACCCGGCCCCGGCGCTACGAGCAGGTGATGGTGATGTCGTAGGACTTGAGTCCGGAGGCGGCCGGGGTGCTCGTGTCCACGTACGGGGCGCTGCCCGTGATGGTGTAGGTCGAGCCGTCGATCGTGGCCTCGGCGCTGCCGACGGGCGAGCCCTCGATGTAACCGATCCTCTGGCCGCCCTCGATGCCGATGGTGAGCCCGGAGACGCCGCCGGAGTCGTCGAGGACCACGACGATGCCCTTGCCCCCGACGTTGCTGGGGGAGGCGACGGTGAGAGTCGTCAGGGCCTCCGCCTTGACGCAGGCGACGACGGCGTCGTCGATGACGTAGGGCGAGCCGTCGACCGAGGCGGTGTAGGAGCCGCCGGTGGACACGTCGGCGTTCGGGTTGTCGGGGATGGTCGGGATCGCGGAGGCCCCGGGGGCGGGGGCGCCCGGACGGGTCCCCCCGGTGCTCGTCTGCGCCGCCCCGCCGGTCGGGGCGCCCGTCGCGGCGGAGCCGTTCGTGTCGTTGTGGCCGCAGGCGCTCAGGCCGAGCGCGAGGGCGGCCGTGGCGGACAGGGTCACGATGTGCCTGAGTGTCGTGGTGCTCACGTGCTGTTTCCTTGTCTGGCGGTGATTCGTCCGGACGGCGATCAGGTACCACACGGCGGCCGGGGCCGGTGACGGAGCGGGCCACGCGGCCGGCCGGGGGGATCGGCGCGGCCCGTAGAAGGTGATGAGGGCGACGAGCACGACGGAGGCGCCCGCGCCCGCGAGCGGGGTCATTGCGAACGTCACTCCGACCACCGGCGCCGTGACCAGGCCCGCTCCGATCCCGATGGCCGTGCGCACCGCCGGATGCAGCCGCTTGCCGATGAGGCCGTCGAGGACGATCGCGATCGCTACCGCTCCCACCACGCAGGACGCCAGGAGGAGGGGCAGGAAGAGGCGGGCGAGCGGCGGAGCGGGATTGCCGGCGTCGGCGGCCTCGAAGCCGGCCGACCATGAGACTTGCGCGGCGGCGTTGAGGACCAGCGCGATCACCGAGACCAGCCCCGTCAGGAACGTGTGAGTGCCCGGCAGGAGGCCGCGCTCGCGTGCGAACGCGAGAGCGCCGATCGTCACCAGCACCGGGGCCAGGTGCGTCAGCTCGACCGGTATCCGCCACAGGGAGCCGGTGCCGGGTGCCGCCGAGCGGATGAAGATCGAGGCGAGGGGCGCCAGGCTCAGCGGGATCGCGATGATTCCGCACCACAGGGCAATTCTGGTTCCGGGGCGCATATTTGAGCGGTCGAAGGGGGATCCGCCGTGGGGCGCGGGCCTTTCTGACGCGGGCGCGCCCGCGGCGTCACCCATATTGCCGGCGTTACCAGTAGTGCTTGTCTCTTCATGGCTAGCTGGAGGCACGAAACTCACCTTGTTAGGAGCGTGTGACGGCAGGTTCTGACCACTTCAGCCTAGTGGTGATCCTCGCCTGTGCCGAGGGGCGGGGCGCTCTGACGGAGGCGGGGCTGCGACCTCACGACCTGCTGCCGGTCCGGTCGCGGCGCTGCCGGTCCCGGCCGCATATGGGGAGTATTATCCTTGACGCGCATACTTTCCGCCCCGTAGCGTGATCGGATCAGATGAGGGGTATCTCGACCGCGAAGGCAAGTAAAACTCGAGACGGGAAAGGACGTGGTCATGAGCGGAAATCGGGTCCGGCGTCCTGTGGTGTTCTGGCTGACTACTGTCTGCGCCGTCGGTCTCGTCCCGGTGATTGTCTTCTCCGTTCTCGTGACCAGATCCTTCCGTGACCACGATCCCTTCGCCGATGAGCCGGAGATCCTGTTCGATCTCAACGCGTCGGACTATGGCGAGGGGATGCGGGTCGTGCCCCTGTCGGACGAGTACGGGCAGATCATTCTTCGTGACCCCTACTCGTCGGTGGTGTACGTCGGGATGAGCGACGACTCGTCGTCCGTGGTCCTCGCCCTGGACGCCGCCACGATGAATGTGCGGTGGCAGGCGCCGCTGAGCGGGCCGCTGCCGCACTGCGTGCAGTACACGTGGGGGGTCCGGTGCTCGGCGGGGGGCGAGCTCGTGAGCATCGCCGCGAGCGATGGGACCGTGACCTCCCTGGCGAGCCTTCCGGCCGCCGGCTACCGGATGCGGAAGAACGAGGAGGCGGACGCCGTCTACCTTCTACCGGCGGACGGGCAGGCCCAGGAGTACCAGGTGATGCAGATCGGGCAGGGGGCTCGTGCCATTGTCCTGCCGTGGTCGCCGCCCCCGAGCCCGTGCTCCGAGGCCTCTGGGACGAGCTTTGAGAATGTGGACCCCGGCGTGGGCGATAACGACGTGCTGGCCGCGGTCGTCGTCGACGGGTGGATGGTCCTGTCCAATGCCGACACCGGGGAGATCGTCGACCAGCGCTTCGGGGAGCTCTACAGGCAGACGACCAGCACGCTGCTGTCGGGCAACGAGGCGTGCGGATCGGGGTGGAGCAGGGTGAGCGTGTCCTACCCGCGTGGCGATGCGGCCTTCGAGGTGACCCCGCTTCCGGACGGGACGGCGCCCGAGCCCCCGTCCGCGGACGAGGCGAGGCCCGTCTCCCGGAAGAACGACGACGCCCGGTGGTACGTCACCCGGGACGGAAGGGCCGGGGAGGGGTGCCGGGGAGGGACGGTGAACTGCGGTGATGTCATCGATCTGCGCAGATACAACTTGGAGAACGCCTTCGCAGATGGTCTCGGGATGGACGAGGGCGTGGTGAAGCAGCAGACGGGGCTGGGCCTGTCCACTACGAGAGAGGAGTACAAGGTCCTGGTCTCCGGGGGCCGCATGATCTCGATCCGGAAGAACGGCGGCGTCGGCGAGTCGGGGAAGATGATGTGGGACGCCGATGTCGGAGACGATGAGTGGCAGGCGAAGTGCAGCGTCGTCATGCTCCGCGACCCCAACGGGCGGGTGGCCGCCAGGAGCATTGATAAGGGAAAGGAGCTGTGGAGCCTGGAGACCCCGGCGGACATGCGCTGGGACAACAATGAGAAGAAAGGCGTGGAGGGAGGATGCTGGAAGGACAGCATCTCTCTGGTCCTCTACGCGGACTCCCGGATTCTCATCTACGGCGGGGAGGGCTGAGCGGGCCGGAGCGCCACCCGCTCCCGGCCGGGCGTGCTGCGGGTGCAGCGGGCCGAGCGTGCTGCGGGTGCAGCGGGCCGAGCGTGCTCCGGGGGGCGTCGTGCCGGAGGCGAGCGGTGCCGGGCGGGCGGCCCCGGGGCGGCTTGGCCCCGACAGGACGTTGCTGGCAGAATCGGGCCGTCTTCGCCGCTGCGACCGACGTCGTCGCCTCTCGGCGTCCCGACGTGATCGGCGCCGCCGTCCTGAATCTCACCCAGTCCCATTCAACGAGGAGTCTCCACCTTGCTCGCCACCGACTCTGTCGCCCTCAACCCGAACCCCCTGGTCCAGGCCCTGGGCAAGCCCGCTGACGAGTTCACCCGCGCGGACATCATCCGCTTCGTCACCGAGCAGAGCATCCCCATGCTCAACCTGCGCTACGTGGGCGGGGACGGTCGGCTCAAGGAGCTGAACTTCGCCATCCAGTCCGTCGCCCACCTCGACCGGATCCTCACCATGGGGGAGCGGGTCGATGGCTCCTCGCTGTTCGACGTCGTGGACGCGACCAGCTCTGACCTGTACGTGGTCCCGCAGCTGCGCACCGCCTTCCTCAACCCCTTCACCGCGCTTCCCACCCTGGACATCATGTGCGGCTTCTACGACGTCGAGGGCAATCCGCTGGTCAGCGCCCCGCAGCAGATCCTGCGCAGGGCGCAGGAGGCGCTCGAGGCCGAGACCGGCTGCCGCCTGGAGGCGCTCGGCGAGCTCGAGTACTACCTGTTCTCGCCGGTCGACGAGCTCTTCGAGGTGGAGGAGCAGCGCGGCTACCACGAGGCCGCCCCGTTCTCGAAGTGGGCGCAGGTGCGCGCCGAGGCCCTCCACCACCTGACGCGCATAGGGTGCGAGGTCAAGTACGCCCACGCCGAGGTCGGCAACTTCGTCGCGGACGGCCGCCAGATCGTCCAGCAGGAGATCGAGTTCCTGCCCACCGACGTCACCCGCGCGGCCGACCAGATGGTGCTGGCCAAGTGGGTGGTGCGCGAGATCGCCCACGCTCACGGCATCGAGGTGTCCTTCTCCCCGAAGATCGCCGTCGGCCAGGCCGGCTCCGGCATGCACTTCCACACCCGCCTCATGAGGGACGGCGTCAACCAGTTCTCGCAAGGAGCGGGACTGACCGACACCGCCCGCCGGGTCATCGGCGGCTACCTGTCCCACGCCGCCTCCCTGACCGCCTTCGGCAACACCGTGCCCGTCTCCTTCCTGCGGCTGGTCCCCCACCAGGAGGCGCCGACGTCGATCTGCTGGGGGGACCGCAACCGCTCGGTCCTGGTGCGGGTGCCGCTGGGCTGGCAGAACCTCGACGACCGCATGTTCCGTGACGCCAACCCCGTCGAGGGGCCCGTGGGCGGGCTGCCGGGCGACTCCCAGACCGTGGAGCTGCGCTCCCCGGACGGCAGCGCCGCCGTCCACCTGCTGCTGGCGGGGATGACCGTGGCCGCGCGCATCGGCCTGAGCGACCCGACCATGCTGGAGTACGCCAACGAGCGCTACGTCAGCGGGGACGCCTCCGCGCTGACCGGCCTGGACCAGCTGCCCACCTCCTGCGCCCAGGCCGCCGGGCGGCTGCTCGCCCAGCGTGGGGACTACGAGGCCCTGGGGGTGTTCCCGCCCAGCCTCATTGACTCCTGGGCCGCCCGGCTTCTCGCCCTGGGGGACGAGGACCTGCGTGAGGAGATCGCCGACACCCGCGTCCAGGTCGAGGACCTGGTGGCCCGCTACCTCCACGTCGGCTGAACCGGCCGGGGCGGGGGCGATCGGGGCGACGGCGGCCGTGCGGGCCCGGGCGTACCCGCCAGGGGCCGTGGCCTGTGGGTCTGGCACAAGCTGCGCAAGCTGCTGGGCGTACCCGCCGGGGGCCGCGGGCCCACGGTTTCCGGGCAGTTTCGGCGGTGACGCGGACGTACCTGGCGCCCAGGAACCGCGGGCCCGCCGCACCCAGCCCCGTGACCACCTCCCGTCCCCACGACGAGGACAGCACCCGCCTGGTCCAGCGTGCCAGGCGCGGTCGTAGCTCCCGTTCCCACGACGGGGACAGCACCGCCTGCCGGGGGTGCTCGGCCGTGAACGTGGCCTCCCGTCCCCACGACGGGGACAGCACGGGTGCCCAGAAGCATGTCACCCCGTTCTCACGGCAAACAAGTACCGTTCTCGCGAAAGAGGGCGGCGGGGCGGTGGGCGGCTAGCGTGACCAGCGGGCCCGGATCCACCGCTGCGCCGGGCGCTCGACGGCGTAGTGCAGGGCCTCGGCAGCCAGGAGGCACGCCGCGAGCAGCCCCAGGGCCAGCGCCACGCGGCCGACCCCGCCCGACGGTGCGGGCAGGTGGGGGACGACGTTGACGAGCAGGAGCTCGTGCACCAGGTAGAAGGAGACAATCCCCAGGTGCTCATGAGGCTGGTACCGAGAACCCCCTTGCGCCCGTAGACGTCGGCCAGGGCGGCGGCCACGATCAGGAGGGCGAAGGCCGGGGTCATGAGGACACCGGCGAGGACCTGGGAGTGCACCGTCTTCAGCACGACGCCGTAGGACCCCACGACGGCGAGCACGCCGACCCACACCGGGGGCGCCCACCGGGCCCGGCCCCTGCGGACCAGCTCGGCCATGAGGATACCGACGGCGAACTCCCCCGAGCGCACCGGCGGGAGGGTGTAGGCCCATATGTCCGCCTCGTGGCTGACCCCGGAGATCGCCAGGCCGGACAGCGCCGCCACCGCCCACCACGTCAGGAGGAGCGCGGCGGCCCCGCCGTCCGAGCGGCGTCGCACCGCGGTGATCACCCAGGGTGCGAGCAGGTAGAAGAAGGCCTCGCAGGACAGCGACCAGCTCACGGCGTTGAGGGCGAAGGCGATCCGGTCGGAGGGGAACCACGACTGCACCAGGGCGATGCTCGCCAGGTCCCCCAGGAGCGGCCTGCCCACCGTCACCAGGGGCACCACGAGCGCTACCAGGGACATGACCAGGTGGGAGGGGTACACGCGCGCGACACGGTTGACCCAGAACCGGCGCGGCTCCACGCGGTCCCCGCGGGAGGACCAGGTGAGCACGAACCCGGACAGGACGAAGAAGAAGGCGACCCCGACGTAACCGACCCGTGAGGTCTGGCCCCCGGGCGCCCACGGCCCCAGCCGGGGCAGGTGGTAGGCGAACACCAGGAGCGCCGCGAAGGCCCGCATCCCGGTGAGCCTGGGGAGGTTCCCGGCGGGCGGGGTGAGGTGGCGCCCCGCCCGCCGGACCACGGCCTCAGGCATCCGCCGCCCTCTGGGCGCGGGCGACGACCCCGTCGGGGTCCCAGGTCCGCCACGTCAGCGGGTGCAGCCTGACCATGGGGCCGGTCGCCTCGAAGCGGATCCGCTCATCGGGACGCCCGTGGGAGATGTTCTCCCAGACCTCCTGGATCTCCTCGTCCCCCAGCCGGCTGCCGCTGGCCCAGTGGGGCGAGAACCAGGACAGGTCCTCGCCGGTGCGGCTGGCCGCGGCGTTCCCCTGCCTGACCTTGCGGGCGATCTGCACGGGGCTGCGGTACTGGGCGTGGGCGATGTGCAGGCCCTTGGCGTTGGCCCCCACCCGGCTCGCCCCGTGGTTGCCGGTGATGATCTCAAGCAGGGGGTGGGCGCGCACGGCCACCTTCCCGGGGAACGCGGGGTGGGTGTCCATAATGAACTCGGCGGCCGCGAGGTCGTCGGGGGCGGGGGTGGTGGGGACCATGTGGCAGAACTCGGCGTGGACGATCCCGGTCCCGGCGTCGAGCGTGCCCAGGTACTCGGCTATGCTCATTCCCTCGGCGAACCAGAACTCGTCGGCGTCGAAGGGGACGATCCAGTCCGCCCCGCCGCGCCACGCCTGGTGCGCCAGCCAGGTCATCTTCTCGGACTGGTAGTAGGCGGGCTCGTGGTCGGTCACCACGGCGACGCGCCTGGTGGTGCGCGCCAGCGACCTCAGCAGCCCCCGGGTGCCGTCCACGGAGCAGTTGTCAGCCACCAGGATGCGCGAGACGCCCTGGTCCAGGAGGTGGCGCACCGTCAGCCCGACGACGTCCACCTCGTCGCGCACGATCTACACGCCCCACACCTCACCGCTGTGGCGACGACGGCGTCGAATGTGCAGGGGCTCCATATGGCGTATGACCTGGACCTGCTTCTTCCAGCGGGAGGGGTGGCGGTACTGCCGGGCGAACCAGGAGAGCTGCCCCAGCTCTGCGCGAAGGTCCATTCGTCTGCCTCATTTCCTTGCATTAGGGAGCCTGGTCAGGCTACCAAGCAGGGCCTGGTGCCGAGATGGGCCCAGGTGTGACACCTGTCTACCTCCATACCCGCTGCTGTCTCTCCCCCCTCCCCCGACGGCGCCGTGGTGGGGTTGGCTGCGGTGGGGCCAGCTATGGGGTTGGCTGCGGTGGGGCCGGGCGCCCTCAGGTGAACGTGCTCTTGTGTAGGTGAACGCGCCCTAGTCCGGGTGAACGCGCCCCGAGGCTGGTGAACGCGCTCTTGGTCGGGTGAACGCCGTTCTAGCTAGCGTTTACCAGGACGGAAGCGCGTCCATACCCGTGAGACGGCGTCTACCTGCCCCAGAGCGCGTTCACCTCAACCCAGCCCGACGCACGGGCACACCAGCAGAGCAGGCAGGGCCTGGCTGCAGTGGGGCCGGGACCGTCGCATGCGGGTGCGGTTGGTGTGGGACCCGCGGGTGGTGGCTAGCGTGGGTGCTGGCATCGGGCCTGACGTGGGTGCGGCGTGGAACCAGCGTGGTGGCCGCGGGTGGCAGCTGGCGGACAGGCGCCTTTACCCCAGGAGAGCGCACACAGGGCCGGGGTGTGCCGCAATGGCGCGCCACTTGGAGGTCATAGCGCAAGCCCCTTCGCACGAGGCGGTCCTACTCAGAGGAAGGCGGGCGTGAGCATCGGCTGGCGGAACCCTCTCACGGGGCAGCCCTGAGGGGTGGGAGCCGCTGGGCTGCCAGTCACTCGGAAACCCCTACGCATAGGGCAGCCCTGGTACCTACGTGCCCACGGCCCGTACAAGGGCCCGGAACCTCCTGCACACAGGGCAGCCCCGTGCGGCGGCAGCTCGGGCGGCCTTGGAAGCCCGGAAACCCCTGCACACAGGGCAGCCTTACTGCCACCGGGGAACAGCGGACAGGCGCCCCCACGCGCCGCCGTCAGTCGTTCATGGGCGGCCACTCGCCGGAGTGCACCACCGAGGAGGAGGCCTCGTCCCACGTGAAGATCGAGACTGAGCGTCCCGAGGCCATCGCGTTGGCCTCGTTCTCGCGCGGCCACGTGTAGGTGACCTGAATTACCCCGTCACCAAGGCGCACCACTTTCGGGTAGAACCCGATCATCCGGTCGCTGGTGACGCCAATGTACTCACCGTTGTGGAAGAGCATAATCTGGCAGGGCGAGGAGACCGTGCCCATCTCGATCGACAGGACGATCCAGGACAGGGCGGCGCAGGGGTCGTAGGTGGAGGTGTCCGTGTACGTGGTGTCCCAGGCCCAGCCTCTGAAGGTCCGTACCCGGGACACCCAGGTGCTCAGGGCCTCGGCCCCTGACTTGTCAGAGCACGTCGACGTCGGGCTCGGCTTCGGGCTCAGCGGGACCCCAGTGACCTGTGTCGTCGCCTCCTCGCTGGGACCTGGCAGGGCCTGGGCGCTGGTGGACTGGGCCGTGGGTCCGTCCGCCTCGGTCGGCTCGGAGCGGGGCGAGTCCTGGCACCCGGTCAGCAGGACCGGCAGGGTCAGGAGGGCGCAGGCGGCGAGGACTGGTGTTCGGCGTGAAGCGGGATGCGACATTGAGCGTCCTTAACTAGGTGTGCTTCTCTGGACGGTTGTGGGTGGTTGGGTTGAGGGGGGTCTTCGGCGGGGTGTGGGTTAGCGCGCCTGCGTCGCCTTCCCGAAGGCCTTCGTGACCCACGCTAACGCACTGCTGGCCCCTGGGGGACGACGCCGCCTGGCCGCCTGCGTCGTCGACGGGGGCTGGCTGCTGTTGTGGGGCCACACGCCCTCAGGTGAACGCGCTCTGGGTCGGGTGAACGTGTCGTGAGGCAGATGAACGCGCTTCTGTGCAGGTGAACGTCGTTCTGACTAGCGTTCACCTGGACGAAAGCGCGTTCATACCCGTGAGATGGCGTCTACCTGCCCCAGAGCGCGTTCACCTCCACTCGGCCCGACGCACGGGCGCACCCCCCAGGTTGCCCTGGGCCCTGGCGGTGGCGCTCCCCCCGGGATGCCCTGGGGCCGTCCGCCAGAGCACCTCCACTTAGTCCGACGCGCGGGCACACCGGCAGAGCAGGCGGGGCCCGGCTGTGGTGGGGCCGGGGCCGTCGCATGCGGGTGGTGGCTGGCGTGGGTGCGGTACGGAACCAGCATGGTGGCCGTGGGTGGTGACCCCGGTCGGGGACGGCGGCAGTGGTGGGGCCATGCGCCTTCAGGTGAGCGTGCCCAGAGGTTGGTGAACGTGCTCTTGGTTGGGTGAACGTCGTTCTGGCTGGCGTTTACCTGGGCGGAAGCGCGTCCATGCCCGTGAGATGGCGTCTACCTGCCCCAGAGCGCGTTCACCTCAACCCAGCTCGACGCGCGGGCAGACCCCCCGGGGTGCCCTGGGGCCGTGTGGGGACAGACCCGTACCTGGACCCTGGCGGTGACATACACCCCTTGGACGCCCTGGAGCTGCCTGCCAGAACGTCCTCGGCGCGCCCCAGGGGTCTGTTGGCGAGGTCACGCCTTGGAGCCGCCCGCCAGAGCCTCCAGGTCAGCCCGACGCGCGGGCGCACCGGCAGAGCAGGCGGGGTCCGACGCCTTCCAGGACGAGCTGCCGCGAGCGCCTGGCCGGGGGTGGTGGCGGCCCGGGCCCAGGCCCCTCCCGGGACGAGCCCGCCCCCACCGGCACCGTGCGGACAGCACGCACCGCCGTCCTGCACGCACACCGCTGGCCGGGCCATTCCCGGCACCGTGCGGACAGCACGCCCAGAAGACGAGCACACCGAGAAGACCACCCGGCGCACCCACCAACCAGCCCAGACAGGACCACTGCAAGCACCCCCCCGTTCTCGCGAGCAATAAGTACCGTTCTCGCGAACAGGGAGGCGGCCTCACCGGCGGCGTCGGTACCTGGTGGCCTCGACCTCGTAGTCCTTGTCGCCGACCACCACGGCCCGCAGGAGCACCTCCGCCCAGCGCAGCAGCTCCTCGCCCTCGACCGCGCCCCCGCCCATGCGGGCGCTGCCCGGGGCGGGGACCACGATGGTGCGGGTGGCGGGCTTGAGGACGGTCCCCGGGTACAGGCGCGTCAGCCGCATGCGCCCGGACTCGGGCAGCTCCACCGGTGCGAAGCGTACCGACCTGCCCTGGGCCACGATCTCGCGCACCCCCAGGGAGGCGGCCAGGGCGCGCAGCCGGGCCAGGTCCGCCAGGCGTGCGGTGGCCGGCGGCACCGGCCCGTAGC
>ERZ773070.2088-NODE-2088-length-11636-cov-128.745445_pt1 | contig 11636 bp, 8 predicted proteins | sample MGYA00580618_ERZ773070 | MGnify/ENA primary metagenome ERZ773070 (study PRJEB29015, sample SAMEA2738023) | human oral metagenome | biome: human oral; feature: human-associated habitat; material: dental | place: China | collected 2019 ...
CGCCGGGGCCGTCGGCGCGCTCCTCGGCCCGCTCCTCGGCCTCGCGGCGGTCGCGACCGGGGCGTTCACCGTCCGGCGGGGCGCCGGGCCCCGGCCGGGCGCGCCCCCGCGACGGTCATTGCGTGGACGGCGCGTGTCAGCAGGCGGACGGATCGTGCAATAATGACCGCGTGCCCGGACGTCGAATTCTCGTACTCGCCTAGCGCTTCGTTCATCCCGACGGAGCGCTCCCTCGTGTGCCAGCAGGCAGCGGGGGTTTTTTGTTAGTCCGAATCCGCGCCACGCCCCGCGCCCACGGTCGGGGCGAAGGGCACCGCCCGGTGGGCCGCCGGCCCGCCGAACGAGAACCCGCACTGGAAGCACGGGGTGGGCCGAGAGACCCACGGGCCGAGAAGGAGGACGCCATGGCAGGCGAACCGAAACCGCGCGAGACGCACGCGGTCGAGCTCACCGGCGCGCAAGCGCTGCTGAAGTCCCTTGAGAGGCTCGGGGTCGACACGGTGTTCGGGCTTCCCGGCGGGGCGATCCTGCCCCTGTACGATCCGCTGTTCGACTCCGACATCCGCCACGTGCTGGTCCGGCACGAGCAGGCGGCCGGCCACGCGGCCGAGGGCTACGCCGTCGCGACCGGCAGGGTCGGCGTCTGCATCGCCACCTCCGGCCCCGGCGCCACGAACCTCGTGACCCCCATCGGCGACGCCTACATGGACTCGGTCCCGCTCATCGCCATCACCGGTCAGGTGAAGTCGACCTCCATCGGCACCGACGCCTTCCAGGAGGCCGACATCCGGGGCATCACGACCCCGATCACCAAGCACAACTACCTCATCACGTGCGCCGAGGAGATCCCCGCCGCGCTGGCAGAGGCCTACCACATCGCACGCACGGGCCGCCCCGGCCCGGTGCTCGTCGACGTCGCCGGCGATGCGCTGCGCGAGGTCGTGCCCTTCGTGTGGCCCGAGAAGATCGTGCTGCCCGGCTACAAGCCCACCGTGACCCCCCACGCCCGGCAGATGGCGTCCGCGGCGCACGTGCTCGCCGGGGCGGAGCGCCCCGTGCTCGTCGCCGGCGGCGGCATCATCCGCGCGAAGGCCGCCAAGGAGCTCGCCGCCTTCGTCCGGGCCACCGGGATCCCGGTCGCCACGACGCTCACAGCCAAGGGCGTCCTCCCGAGCGGCGATCCGCTCAACCTGGGCATGCCCGGCATGCACGGCACCGTCGCAGCGGTCGGGGCCATCCAGCGGGCGGACGTCGTGCTCGCCGTCGGCATGCGCTTCGACGACCGCGTCACGGGCGAGTTGACGACCTTCGCGCCGCACGCCACCGTGATCCACGCCGACATCGACCCGGCCGAGATCGGCAAGAACGTCGACGCCGACGTGCCGATCGTCGGCGACGCCCGGAAGGTGCTCGCCGGCCTCACCGCCCGGCTGGAGGACAAGAAGCTCCAGGACCTCACCCCGTGGCACGACTACCTGCAGGGCCTGAAGGACCGCTACCAGGTGGGCAGGGAGCGCTCGGCCGACGGCGTGCTCGCCCCCCAGTGGGTGGTCAGGCGCATCGGCGAGCAGTTCGGCCCCGAGGCCATCTACACCACCGGCGTCGGGCAGCACCAGATGTGGGCCGCTCATCTGCTGCCGATCGACCAGCCCAACCACTTCCTGACCAGCGGAGGCGCCGGCACGATGGGCTACTGCGTGCCCGCCGCGATGGGCGCCCAGGTGGGCCGCCCCGGCGCCGTCGTCGTCGGCGTCGACGGCGACGGGAGCTTCCAGATGACCGACCAGGAGATCGTCACCTGCGCCCTGAACCGCATCCCGGTGAAGATCGCGGTGATCAACAACAACACGCTCGGCATGGTGCGCCAGTGGCAGTCGCTGTTCTACAACGAGCGCTACTCCAACACCGATCTGCACTCGGACCAGCTGCCGGACATCCCGAAGCTGGCCGAGGCCATGGGCGCGGTCGGTCTGCGAGCCGCCACCGAGGACGAGGTCGACGAGGTCCTCGCCCGGGCGGCCGAGATCAATGACAGGCCCGTCGTCATGGAGTTCGTCTGCGAGAAGGACGCCATGGTCTGGCCGATGGTCCCTGCCGGCACGAGCAACGACGACATCAGGATCGCGCGCGACATGGCGCCGAACTGGGGAGAGGACGAGCTGTGAGGACCCATACGCTCAGTGTTCTGGTGAGCAACAAGCCCGGCGTGCTCGCGCGCGTCTCGGGCCTCATCTCCAGGCGCGGATTCAACATCGACTCCCTGGCCGTGGGCACCACCGAGCGCCCCGAGGTCTCCCGCATGACGATCGTCATGGCCGTCGACGACGAGCGCGTCATCGAGCAGGTCGTCAAGCAGCTGAACAAGCTCATCGAGGTCTACAAGATCGTCGAGCTCGAGGACAACGCGGTGAACCTCGAGATGCTGCTGGTCAAGGTCAGCTGCACCGACTCGAACCGCGCGTCCGTGATCGACATCACCAATCTGTTCCGCGGACACATCATCGACGTGAGCCCGGAGTCTGTGACCATTGAGGTCACCGGGGGGCAGCAGAAGATCGCCTCCTTCAGCACGATGGTCAGTCCCTACGGCATCATCGAGATGGTGCAGTCGGGCCAGGTCGCCCTGAGCCGTGGGAACAAGAGCATCAACGAGAAGAAGCGTCCCGCCTTGGCCAGGCACAACGGCTGACCGCGGGGAACCACAGGAATCAGGAGTAGCAATGGCAGAAATGTTTCATGAGGACGACGCCGATCTGTCGGTGATCCAGTCGAGGACCGTGGCGGTCATCGGATACGGCTCGCAGGGCCACGCCCACGCGCTCAACCTGCGCGACTCGGGCGTCAACGTCGTCGTCGGCCTGCGCGAGGGCTCGAAGTCCGTCGCCAGGGCCGAGGAGGCCGGTCTCACCGTCAAGTCGGTCGAGGACGCCGTCAAGGAGGGCGACGTCGTCGTCATCCTCGCCCCCGACCAGGTGCAGGCGACGCTCTACAAGGAGCAGATCGAGCCGAACCTCAGGCCCGGTGCCGCTCTGCTGTTCGCGCACGGTTTCAACATCCACTACGGCTACATCAAGCCCGCCGCCGACCACGACGTCATCATGGTCGCCCCCAAGGGCCCCGGTCACACCGTGCGCCGCGAGTTCGAGGCGGGGCGCGGCGTCCCGGTCCTCGTGTGCGTCGAGCAGGACGCCTCCGGCCAGGCCTGGCCGCTCGTCCTGTCGTACGCCAAGGCCATCGGCGGGCTGCGCGCCGGCGCCATCAGGACGACCTTCCGCGAGGAGACCGAGACCGACCTGTTCGGCGAGCAGGACGTGCTGTGCGGCGGCCTGTCCAAGCTGATCCAGACCGGTTTCGAGGTGCTCGTCGAGGCCGGCTACCAGCCCGAGATGGCCTACTTCGAGGTCTGCCACGAGATGAAGCTCATCGTCGACCTCATCAACGAGGGCGGCATCTCCAAGCAGCGCTGGTCGTGCTCCGACACCGCCGAGTACGGCGACTACGTCTCGGGCCCGCGCGTCATCGGCCCCGAGGTCAAGGAGCACATGAAGGAGGTCCTCAAGGACATCCAGGACGGCACCTTCGCCAAGCGCTTCATGGACGACCAGGCCGCCGGCGCACCGGAGTTCAAGAAGCTCCGCGCCGAGGGCGAGGCCCACCCGATCGAGGCCGTCGGCAAGCAGATCCGCTCGCTCTTCAGCTGGAGCGAGGAGGTCGACAAGGACTACACCGAGGGTTCCGTCGCGCGCTGAGGCTCGCGCCGCCCATCGACGGGGAGGGGGCCGCACCCGAGTGGGTACGGCCCCCTCCCGCATCGTCGGCTCCGCCCTCGGCCGGCATCGTCGGCGCCGGCGTGGTCGTGGGCCGCGGCTCAGGCGCCGTCCAGAGCGAGGACGGCCTGGGCCGTGGGCACGTCCGTCACGAGGGCCGACACGAGCCCGCCGCGCAGACAGCCCAGGATCGCCGGGGCCTTGCCGCGCCCCAGGCCACCGCGATGACGGTCGGGATGCCCTTCAGCCGTTCGAAGGGCACGGCGAGCAGCCGTTGGCAGAAGCGCGAGTCCACGTGGTGGCCCCGCCCGTCGACGTGGTGCCCGCAGATGTGGCCCACCGCGCCGGCCCGCAACAGCTCGTCGTGCTCGGCGGGCGTGATGCAGTTGTCGAAGATGACGCCGTCGTCCGTGCGCGTCGTGGCGCCGATGCCGGTGAGCATGACGTCGGCGTGCCCGGCCATGGCCAGCGTCATCGACACCGCCTCCTCGCGCCGCAGCGCTGCGGCGACCGTGGGTGAGCGGACGACCAGTGGCGCCGGGAGCAGCCGGTAGGACGCCCCGAGGTGCTGGGCGAGTTCGCGGCAGATCTCGGGGGAGTCCACCGAGTTGTTCTCGCGGGCGATCGTGCCGATGGACTGGACGATGGTCGCGTTCGGCCGGTGCAGTGGGCTCATCGCGTGCACGACGGCGGGCACCGAATGCCCGTTCGTCATGCCGAGCACGCAGTCGGAGCCGATGGCCTCGCCGAGCAGGCCTGCGGCCAGGCGGGCCGCGTCGGAGGCGTCCTGCTCGGCGTCCTCGACCGAGATGCGCACCTGGGCGAGCCCGAACGAGTCGGTGAGCGCCCGCTCGAGCTCGAAGGCCCGTTCGAGCGGGTGCCCGACGGAGAACTTGATGACGCCGAGCTCGCGCGCCTGCTTGAGCAGCCGGGAGACCATCGAGCGGGAGTAGCCGATCTCGGCGGCGATGTCGGCCTGACTGCGGTCGTCGACCCAGTAGGCGCGGGCCACCTGCAGCAGCAGGGGGAGCTGATCCCGGTCGACCATCGTCTCCTCGCGAAGGCGCACCCATGGCGGATGGGCTCTGTTGGAAGGCTGTTCTCAGCGGCCAAGTCTAGGCGGTGCGGGCCGCGACGTCGTGGACGCTCCCATCCCCGGTTCCTCTCGTGACGTCGCCTCCACGGATCCGGCCCCACGATCCGGCGCCGCCGGTGGTGCTGGGAGGCCGGCTCCTCGGGCACGGCCGGCCACGGATCGCATCACCCCTGCCCGACCGCCGCCGTACGGGCCCGACCCACGGTCCCACCGAACATCACCGAGAACCGCAGCGCAGGCGTTCAGCCCGAGACCCCGGAGGGGGTCTCGGGCATTCACCAGCCGCGCCCCCGACCACGATTCCGGGAGGATTCTTCAAGACCCCATCCCGTGAGCCCTCTGACCAGGGGCCTTGCTCGTCATCGCCTGAGACTTGGATGGGCCTCCGGGCGCTCCTGCCCCTTTGGGCCGGAGGCGAGCATGCTTCATGGGGCCCGTCCACGGCACCAGTGAGACTCATTCATTCACAACGCCGATGAGCAAAGCCGTGGTCAGTGGTTTCGCCTTTCACGGGTCCTCCCGTGGACAGGCCTCGGTGACACTTGTCCACAGGGTCTTGATCGAGAGAGCCACCCCTGCCCAGAGCATCTTCAACGGATGCCGTGAACAAGCCTCAGCGAACCGGGTCATGTGTCATGGTCGGAGTCGCGCCCCCGGGCCTCCTGATCCGTGCGTCTGGACGCTCCCGAGCCGAGTTCAGCGGGAGCATCGTCGTCTGCGTCGAGGCCCTCACTCGCTGTGATCGTGGACAGCTGCTTCTTGCCCGGTTTTTCCTCGATGGCGTTTCCTGCGCATGCTGGACGATGTCGGTGCCGGATGGTGACGTCGCGGTCAGGGGCCCGGCACAAGCGTTCATCGTTTTCCGGGGAACCTGCTTCGTCCCGCTTTCACGTGATAGTCACGGCGCATACGCTCGGTTGCGAGTTCTCCGTTCAGGAGGCGTGCTGTCACATCGTGCCAGAACGCCGACGCGGGGTATTCGTCAATCACCGGGTCGATCTCCAGCAGATCATGGTGGACCTCATCGCACACCGCATCCCTGACGGCGTAGCTGGAATCCTCTGAATAGAATGGGTAGCGCATGGCGCAGGCATGAACGCATCGCTCGAAGGCGATGAGTGAGGAGTTGACAGGGGTCGTGAGGTCAACTATGTACTGAGAAGTCTTGACGACCGAGCCAGTGGGGGTGTCGACGCAGATTCGGCCATTGCTCTTCGCGAAGGCGATCAGCCCTTGTTGAAGGGGCCCGCCCTGACTGGTGACTCGACATGGCCCGTCGAGGACGCTGTACACGCCATGAAAATGTGTCGGTACCGTCCTCAGCTGCGCGAGGACGTCCTGCGGGATGTCCGTGTCGACGGTGACGGGCCAACCGAACCTGCCCACCGCGTCGCCGACGAGACGGTCGGCGCCGCTCCACCACGGGTTCTCCTGCTCGGTCCCCTCCGGCGGGCCGATCCTTGGCCATGCGAGCACGGCCTCGCGCTCGCCGAGGTAGGCGTCCTCTCCGAGCTCCCTGGCGACGGCATCCGAGAGAATGCCGCGCAGATGCATCACTCGCTGACCGGCCTGCAGCGTCGACATGTATTCCCAGAGAGCATCCTTGGCCGACTCCGGCGAATCGGACAATGCCCCGATACGGTCCAAGGAAAGGGCGAGCTCGTCCACGATGGTGAGGGCCTGCTTGATCTCGGACTCACCAAAACGAATCGCCCTCAGTTCACTGTGCATCATCCCCCCCCCATCGATGTCTGGAGGGTTGTTCAAGACTCTTGACTCGAACAGCCCCCTGCCGCAGACCCTCCACACCTTCCCCGGAGCCCATCACGGCAGTCATCGCACCTGAATTCTTCAGAACTGGTTTCGAAGAAGCCTCCTTCAGTCGTCAACATCCCATTTGACGATCCACTTCGATTCTTTGAAACAGCCTTCCAAGGCCTTGTGGTCAGGAACTCAGAGGCTTATTCACAGGGGTCAGATCGCGATCATCGCCCCTGGTCGCAGTGTCATCCGCAGACGCTGTGAACAAGCCTCCCAGTTGTCATGTCTCTCACCATCCTTCGAGGTGAAGACATGGCAACCACCAGTCCCATCGGTGTCATATTCAATTCTAACCGTCCAGCCCACTTCGTCACCTGCTGAGATCAGCCCTGACACTCCGACGGGAATCTTCATGCTGTCTGTTCCTCCAGATCTGGAGTGAAATGGGTTTTCGGACAGTGGTGGACGTCTGGTTCGGGCTGCCTTGTTGTGGTGTCTGGGTTCGGCGTCGATTTCGTCGGGTGTGCGGTGGTCGATTGCCGAGCGGGGGGTCGTGTGTGATTGTGTCCCGGTTCGATCCAGGATGTCACGTCCCGGATTCGGGTGGGTCCTGGTCGGGTGGGCCTTGCGGTTCACGGGTCCTTGTCGTCAGGGTCCCGTTGACAGGGGTCGGTCGCCGCGTTGTGTGTGGCAGGCACCGGTGCGGCCGACCGGTGGGAGGATCCCGTGGTCGTCCATGACTCTCGCGTACCCGGTCCGGGGTGTCCTGGGGCCCGCGGCCGGGGCAGGGACGCCGTGGCGCCACGGACCGGTGGGTAGACCTTGGTGGCCGCGGGTGGGGTCTCGCCGGTCAGCCCGGTGCGGCGTGTGTCCGGCCATGGTGTGGCCGATGATCTTCGTGTCAGGAGCAGCCCCGTGACCGTGGCCGGGCGAGGCGGACCCCTTTGCCATGTCGGAATGCAGGTGATGTCACCGACCCATGTCACCGCAGGCGCGTCGGCAGCATGATTCCTGCGGGGGTCTGCCCCGGCCGGCCCGGAAGGTCCGCGGCCCGGGGCCGCGGCGACGGGCCTTCCCCTTGGGCTGACAAGGGGGCCATGTCGTTGGTGGTCATGATCTTCAGGACGCTCTGGCGCCCCGGCCCGGACCCCGTGACGGGCCCGGCCCGGGGATGGGGCCGGTGGCCGCAGGTCTGCTCGGACTCGTCGAAGAACCGGGCGCCGGTGGCGGCCGGGGTTCTGTCTTCTTCTGGCTGCCGCTGAGCCGGGGGGCCGGTCGTGCCAGGCGTGACAGCCGGGTCTGGGATGCTTCCGTCCCGCCGGGGCACGGGGCCGGACGGGGGTGGTTGTCTTCTTCGCTGCGGATGAATCCGTCCATGGTGTTCACCGGGGGCTCCCGGGGCGGGCGAGGGCCGCCGCTTCCTTCGAGGGGCTCGGCTTCCATCCGGGCCTCGCCCCGGGCCTCGCGGGGGCTCCGCTTTCAACCGTCGTGGTCTCCGGCGTCCCCTGTGTTCGAGGAATTCCCCGTCCCCGGCCCTGGGTGCTCTGTGCGCCGTCCCGCGACCGACCGCCCACGGTCCGCAGGGGCCCGGCCCGTAGGGCCTCGCGGTCTCGGCCACCGGCCGGGACCGTTGAACGATCCCGGGGAACGACCTGTTCGGTGAACTCGGCACCGCACTTCGACGCTGACATGATCGGACTCCTGCCCCACGCATCGGAAACACCACTCTTCATCAGTGTCCGAAAAACGCGGAGCACTCCACAGCTGCATGGGGGCATGTCGAGGTCTTCTGGACGGGCGAGTGCAGGAATCTTCGTCATCAGGGGACCTCGGCCCCTGTCCCGCACCGACACGCCCACTCCCGGACCACCAGCCAGGCCCAAACCCACACCCTCATCCACGAAGAACCGGACTGCTTCGGTCTTCATCCGAGCCCAACGCATGATCACCGGAGCGCTTCTTCCACCCGATCAGGACGACAGTTTCTTCGGGGATGACCTCAACCTGCATGCCCCAATCATATTCAAGACGACGCATGAAATCGCGAAAGATGGGGGTTCGTTTCACGTCAGTCACTCAGTCGTGAAGTTTGAGTTTAGGTTCCGACGAAACAATCTCAAGCCTCCCAAAATCGCCTATCAAGAGATGGTTCAACAGGGTCGACTGGATTTCGGTGACACGGTCGTGTCCGCAAGGGTCATTGACTCCCATATTAGATCCAGGATTCATGATCCATGCGACAGAGCGAACATCACAAAAACTCAGCGTGGCTCTTTTGAGACGGCGCGATTCACCCGTCTGAACTTTTTTGTGCATCAGGTGAGGCGCGTCCAGGATGACTTCGACCTCAAGGCGAACATGAAACGGTTCAATTTTGATGCTATGTACCAAGCCCCCCTCCAACTGAACACCTTCAAGCCCAGAGAAAATGTGACACATCGTGATGCAACCCTTGTCGTGAACTATTGGGATGAGTCTTGAGCCAAAGGATTTGAAGCCTGTCTGCGAGCTGATGCCACTCCTGTATGATTCCGAGCAAGAGCGCAGATCATCCGTATGCTGCAGCAGCAACTCACGCGAACCCCCTGGCCGAGACGAGACTTTCATGCTCAATTGGAGAGCGAAGTTTATTCCTGGCCTCAGAAGACCGGATCATGGCTGGAAGTTGCGTCTTCCGATGGACCTCCTGTGAACAAACCTCAGTAAATCTTGTTTGAGATGTCCAGAGCTCATCAAGACTCTCCATTCTGCAGGCCTTCAGCCCAAAGCTCTCTGGTCCCCAAGTTCCGAACGACCCCTTGTCTCAGCGCATGAGAACCAATTTTGGCTCAGACGAAATAATCTTCATCTCTCCGAGATCTCCTATTATGGTATAAGCAGGATGCTCAATGATCACTTCGTCGATGTGCCCATAATCAAGCTCTCCGCTGGCGTCAACGGCTGGCTTGCTTCCCATGGTCCATGCAACTGAACGTACATCGCAAAATTTCCAAGTAGACTTCCTGTAGTAGAATTGTTCTCCTGGATGACATGGTTCATACATGGGGTGAGAATCAGTCAGCACTGCCTCGATGACAAAGCAGACGTATCCTGGCCCAACCTCAACATTCAATACCCAACTCTCTTCAAGGAAGATGTCACTCAGGCCGGGTAGATGAGTGTAGTCCATCACGGAAGATCCCATTCTATAGGCGTGTGATTCCCTGGAGACCTCCGGGTCACGTTGAATCCATACTTGTCAAATCGCTGACCATCTGAACCCTTCATTTCAATATGGGGGTTTTCACTCCCCGGGGTTCTCGGCGAGCCCTTCTTGATCGTCAACCTATTGATCCCGTTCTCGTCTGTGTATTTGATGGGACCGGCTTCTGTTTGACTTCTCGTCCAATTCGATTGCGAAGCCCCAAATTCATCGAGTTGTGATGCTGTCGGATGGTCGGCTGATGCAACCTGCTGCATCGCAAAATCAGGGTCATACGGTACGAGTTCCCCAGGTTTAATGTTTTCGGCGGCGTTTGTGCTGATGGTGCCGAGTTCGTGTTCGCCGGTGGTGCGGGCGGCTTGTTCGGCTGCTTCGCGTCCGGTGGTCTCGGCCACTTCGCGTCCGGTGGCCTCGAGGGCTTCGCGGCCGGCTGTTTCGGCTGCTTCGCGTCCGGCCGCGGCTCCTCCGCCGCCGGGGACGGGGATGGCGCCGATGGCGGCCTCGACACCGACGCGGGCCCAGTCCACGGACCCGTTGGTGGCTTTCTGCTGCGCGATGCTGATCCCGCCCGAGGTGAGGGCCCCGGACAGGCTCATGAGCGCGAGGCCGGCGGGTCCGCCGACGCCGGTGCACATGAGGGCGGCGCCGGCCACGATAGCGGCGCCGGCGGCGATGTACTCCCAGTTGTCGCTGGCCCAGTCCCCGGCGGCCGCGAGGCCGGTCTTGTGCTGGTCCTTCCACTGGTCGAACTCGGCGTCGGTGAGGGGGTGCAGGCCGGTCGGGTCGGTGAAGGCGACCGGGTTGTTGGCGGCGTACGCGTACGGGTTGCCGGCCCAGCCGGCCCCGGTCGTGGGGTCCTGCGGGTCGGGGCTGAGGAAGGCCCGGGTGGTGGGGTCGTAGACGCGGGCGCCCAGCAGCTCGAGGCCTCCGGGCAGCACCAACTCACCGGCCCTGCCCAGTAGCAGCCCACCGCCGGCGGCCGGGGTGGTGTCGAGTGGGGTGCCGGCGCCGGCGGCCCACGGGTCCGTGCCGCCGGTGGTGCGGGTGGTGCGCCAGCCGGGGGTCTGCCAGCCGGCGCCGGTGGTGGCGGTGAACCCCGGCACGCTGATCATGCTGGTGTCGGCGGCCGACAGCAGGGACGGGAACCCGGCGGCGGTGTCCCAGTCCAGGGGCCGGCCGTCGAGGGCGGCGAGTTCACCGAGCGCGTCGGTGAACAGTGATGTGCGGGCCCGTTCCAAGGCCGAGTCGATGGTGATGGTTTCGAGGCGGGCCAGGGGCCCCCACCCGTAGGTGCGGATGGTGCCGTCGGCGTGCTCCTCGCGGACCCTGCGGCCGGCCGCGTCGTAGGAGAACCAGACCGACAGGCCCTCCCCGCCGTCACCATCCCGGCCGTCACCATCCCGGCTGGCGTCCCGGCCGCCGTCATCCCGGCCGGTGTCCCGGCCGGTGGTGTCCACCCGGGTGAGTTGTCCGGCCGCGTCCCAGGTGTAGTCGACGCGACCGCCGTCGGGGGTGGTTTCGGCGACGAGTCGACCTGCCGGGTCCCAGGTGAAGGCGGTGGTGCCGCCGTCGCCGGTGGTGGCGGTGAGCTGGTTCGCGTCGTCGTAGGTGTAGGCGGTGTGGGCCCCGTCCCGGCTGGTCCATGCGACCCGGCCCTGTTCGTCGCGGCCCACGGCCGTGTGCGACACCACACCGCCGTGGCGGACGAGGTGGCCGGTGACGAAGCCGTCGGTGTGCTCCCATTCCTGGCGGGTACCGCCGGCGGTCGCGGCGACCATCCGCCCGGACGGGCCGTACTCGTAGACCACCC
>ERZ773070.2089-NODE-2089-length-11636-cov-3.566445_pt1 | contig 11636 bp, 8 predicted proteins | sample MGYA00580618_ERZ773070 | MGnify/ENA primary metagenome ERZ773070 (study PRJEB29015, sample SAMEA2738023) | human oral metagenome | biome: human oral; feature: human-associated habitat; material: dental | place: China | collected 2019 ...
CGCCTCATCCATCAAAGCCTTGGCCTCTCCCAGACTCAGCTCGCGCGGATCACGGAAAGGGACAGCCTCGGCGCGGCAATGACGACAAGCCAGGGCGCAGGCGCGGGTCGCCTCCCAGGTCACGAGCATCGGACGCAGCGCCGAATCGTGACGCTGCAAACGCACCGGTCGGGCGCTGCGGCGCGACGTCGAGGAGTCGGTCGGGCGCCTGCCCGGCGTCGCGCTCATCGACCTGGCCGCCGTCCAGCGCGCCGTCCCCGAGGCCGAGGCCGCGCAGGTGCGCGCCGCCCGCGACATCGTCGCCCGGGAGGCCGAGGCCTTCGACCGCGCCGGGCTCGCCCGCCGCATGGACCCCCTCATCTGCGCCCTGCGCGAGCGCGTCGAGGCCCTCGTCGAGGACGAGCTGGCCCGGCTGCGCCCCCGCTATGGCATGGTCGACATCGAGGACGCCGCCCGCGCCCTGCGCCACCTGGCCGCCCGCATCCTCCACCACCCCACCGTCGCCGCCCACCGGGCGGGCCGGGAGGGGCGGGAGGGCGAGTACCTCGCCGCGCTCGAACTCGTCCTGGGCGCCGACGTCGGCGGCGCCCTGATCGCCGACGCGGGCGTTGACGTTGACTCAGGTGCGGCCACTGACTCCGGTGCCGACTCCGGCTCCGATACGGCTGCCAGTGCCGGCACGACCGCCGGTCCCGGCGCGGCCGCCGACTCCGGTGCCGGCCCCGGCGCGGCCGCCGACTCCGGCCCCGATGCGGGCCCCGCTGCCGATTCCGACGTCGGCTCCGACGCGGGCCCCGCCCGCCCCGCTCACCCGAAGGAGCGCAATGACTGAGCCCGCCCCCGCCGTCGGCCGGGCCGATGCTGCGGCCGACCCCCTCGCGCCCTACGACGCCGTCCTCGTCCTGTCCTACGGGGGGCCCGCCGGCCCCGCCGACGTCCTGCCCTTCATGCGCAACGCCACCGCCGGGCGGGGCGTGCCCGACTCCCGGCTGCTGGAGGTCTCCGGCCACTACGCCGGGTTCGACGGCGTGTCGCCCATCAACGCCCGCAACGCCGAGATGCTCGAGGCCCTGCGCGCCGAGCTCGCCCGCCGCGGCTCGAACGTGCCGGTCGTCATCGGCAACCGCAACTGGCACCCCTTCGTCACCGAGGCCATGCGCGAGCTGGCCGACGGCGGGGCCCGGCGCCTGCTGTCGCTGACCACCGCCGCCTACGCCTCCTACTCCGGGTGCCGCCAGTACCGCGAGGACACGGCCGCCGCCCTGGTGCGCCTGGCCGCCGGGACCGACGGCGCCACCGGCGAGGGCTTCGAGGCCGACGCCGCCGCCCGCGTGGGCGGGGCCGGCGGGGAGCCGGTCCAGCTCGTCGTGGACAAGACCCGGCCCTTCTACAACACCCCCGGCATGCTGGAGGCCAACGCCGACGCCATCGCCGACGCCTGCGCCGAGCTGACGCGCGCCGGGGTCCCGCTCGGGGGGATCCGCCTGGTCCTGGTCACCCACTCCATCCCCGTCGGCATGGAGCGGGGCTCCGCGCCGCACGCCGGGGACGGCGCCCCCGGGGACGCCGGAGATGCGGCCGGAACCGCCGCGGGCGGGCCCGGGAGCACTGGGGCCGGGTCCGGGAGCGCCGCGAACGCGCCCACGGGCGATGCCTCGGACTTAATGCTGCAAGACCTCAAAGCGTACAAAAACATCTGGAATGAGAATCGCCTGTTTTCATTCCGCGTTGTGCGTTGCTCGCTGACCCCGGGTTATCTGAATACGACGCACGAGAAGAAGGCGTGGGGCGCAGCGGCCACCACGGACGATGTGCCTGCCTCACTGGCCTACCACGAGGATTCCGTGGGTCGCTGTCAGGGTGATTTTGACATGTATTCCGCGCTCAAAGACCCGCAACACCGCGGCGACATCATCGGCTTCAACATGCGTGGCATGGCGCTGCCGATCACGGGCAAATACATCGGCGCACTGCTTTCTGCTAAATAAGCGTAGAAGTGGCGATGTACAGAAATGAGACCACGGGGCGGCGGTACACGTTCGTTGCCCCGGACAGTTTAGACGGGCCGGATGTGGTCATGGTACCTTTCCCGGCCGCGGCGCTGCGCCGGCCTACGGCGGACGGCATCATCGGTCACGATTGCAATCCTTGCATCGTACCGGTGACTGCCAATGATCCGACCGAGCTGCGCGCCTTCCCGCAGGGTATTCAGCCTGCCTCCATGCTGATCGTGGAAAATGAAACCGATAAACCGGTGACCGTTTCGGGCATTCCGTGCTACCCCGGGGATACGGTGATGATGTACATCGGTGGCGCGGACAGGTACGTCCGTCTGGGCGGCTCGACCCCGTGGGTGAACCCCACGGAAGCGGCGCCAAAGCCGGAAGAATCTACGGCGGTGGAAGCCTCCGAGGCCGCGAAGGCGCCCGAGACGGTGGAACCTTCCGAGGCTACGAAGGCGGAACCATCCACGGAAGCAAAGGCCCCAAAGGCCGACCCCACAAAAACGAATAAGTAACCCTACCAAGGTGTTTCCTCTCACTTTTTTGTTCGTTCCGAGGCTGCGCGCACTGGCCGACCTCTCTCCCGGCCGTGCGCGCGCCTTCTTTCGGCGCCTATGGCTTATGGCGGTGGCTGCCCTCACACTCTTTGCGGCGACTGGTTGCCGCCTGTTGCGCATGCCGTACACGGAGCGCGAGATGACGCAAAGGGAAGTCGTCGAGACGGTGCGCGATACGCTCGTGGTCATCGAACCCGATTCGGCCCTGATCCGCGCTTACCTGGAATGCCAGTCGGGCAGGGTGGCACTCTCGCGGCTGATCGCCGTGCCCGGCGCGCGCATCGTGCCGAACGTGACGCTGACGGACGTCCTGACCGATACGGGCTACCGCGGCGCGCTGCTCGATGTGCAATGCCACGAGGACAGCCTCCGCCGGGTGATTGCCCTGCGCGACCGCACCATCCGCGAGCTGACTGACCGTGTCCGCACGGAGTATGTCACCGTGGAGCGCCCCTTCCGGTGGCATCACCGGGCGCTGATGGGCGGCGGATACGCCTTCCTGGCCCTCGTGCTCGGCATGGCCGCGTGGCTCATCGTGCGGCTCTACATCAGAGGCCGCGGGGGTATCCCCTAATTATTACAACCAACAACCATTAACAATTAAAAAAAAGAACATGGCATTAGGAAAGAAAATCCGATCCATCGGACTGAGCGCCATCCTGTTCGGCGACGTGACAGACGGAGGCGCTAAGATGCCGGAAGAGATGAAGCAGCTGGCCCGCACCCTGAAGGGCACGGCCAACTTTACCACCGAACAGGATCAGACTACAGAGATCTTTTGCGAGGAAGAGCCGGACGCTCCGGTGGAATCCGTGATCTCGGAAAAGGGATTGAAGAACCTCACGTTTAACATTCTCGAATGGGATAACGCAGTGCTGCAAACCCTATTTGGTGGCAAAGAGGTGGATGGCAAAATCAAGGATCTGTCTGGCACGGAGCGTAACGTGAAAAAGTTCATTCCTCCGAAGGAGTATGTGGAAGTGGAAAAGGCGCTTCGTGTGCTTACGCCTTACAAGGTGGGCTTTGACATTCCCCGCGCAAAGATCCTCGCCCGCTTCCAGTGGAACCTGACCCGTACGGAGATCGCGCAGATCGAAGTCACGGCGCGCTGCATGGCTCCCGATGGGGACGATAGCGGTACCTACGAGGTATTCAGCTGGACGGCATAATGGAAGAGGCGGAAAACAAGCGGGCGGTGGAAATCGACGTCGCCGACGCGCTGTTGGATACGGGGCTGCTGGTCAAAGTGCCGGCGCCCCGCCCACTGCGCGTGTTGGGGATAAAGGTGTTCCCGATGCGCTTTCGGCGCCCCGTCTACGCCCAGCTACTGCGTATTTGTCGGATGTACGTGCGTATGCACGTCGACCTTGAAACGCTCGAAACGGGCGAGGCCGCCGCGGTGCTCACCTCTGCGGCCAAAAACGGCGTCCGTGCCAGTCGGCTGATCGCCCTCGGGCTGATCCGTTCGGGGCTGATGAGCGCACTGTTTCACCGCGCCGTGGCGGCCTACCTACGCCGACGGATGGATGCTCAAACGATGGCTGAGCTGGCCAAAGTGATCGTCCTGCTGAGTGGCGCGGGCCATTTTACGACTATTATCAGATCGATTGCTCATCTACAGGTGACGACTCCGAATCTGAGCCGGGAAGCGACGGGGAGTTAAGGGACGAAGGCCCCCATAGCCCTTTCGGCGCACTGTTCCAGATCGCCTCGCAAGGCGTTTGGACGTGGCGCGAACTGATGTATAAAGTGCCGTGGAGCGTTGTGCTGGCGGCCATCAATGACCAACCCAAATACGGAAAGAAGAAGCCGGCTGATGAGGGTGAAATCACCTCCGAAGCTGAAGCCAAGAAGTTTTTCAATCTGGCTTAAAACCAACGATTGCTGGTAGTTATGCGCCTTGCGGCGCGGTAGTTACGGCCTTGCGGCCGGGTAGTTATGCGGGCTAAAGCCCGCGGTAGTTAGAAGTAGTCAGAAGAAGCTACCACCTAACTACCCCTCCCTTAACTACCCTTTGACTACCCTTAACTACCCTCTAACTACCGCGCCCGAATGGGCGCCATAACTACCGGGCGAAGCCCCCCACCAACAACTAACGAGAAAAGGCCGTGGCCGACGAAAAAACGATATACGTAACATTCGAGTTTCAGGGCAATCTGGATAAGGATGTCGACGGCGTGACGAACAGTCTCGACCGATTAGAGATAGAGGCCTCCAAAGTCCTAAAAAAGATGGCTGAGGGGAGCAATCTCGTGTCGCGGGGTTTTCGTGTGCAAGCCGATGCCATCAATAAGCTGCCTGGGCCACTGAATACAGCTGCCTCGGGTGTGGGATCCCTCTCTAAAGCCTTTGGGGCCCTCAAAGCCTCTGGGATTGTTTTTCTCCTCGATGCCATCGTCGTTGCCCTGCGATCCTTGGTGATGTGGTTCAACTCATCTGTTGAGGGACAGATGGAGTTTGCCCGTACCTCTGGCTATCTTTCTGGTGTGATGGGGCAGCTTAGGGAATCGCTCATTAAGCTCGGCGAAACGATCTATAACGCCGTCCGTGATCCGATAAAGGCTGTAAACGATGTGTGTGGAGCCATTTTGTCGAATCTCGCCAACCGCTTATTGGCTTTGGGGGATATGTTCAAAGGGCTGAGCAAGATCATTTTCTCGGGCTTTACGGAGGGTTTTGACGAGCTTAGTGCAGGTTTTTCAAAATTCTACTGGGGAATAGATCGTGCCAATGAGCGCGTGTCTGATTATCTCACGTCTATACATGAAGCCGCCAAAAAAACGGCTGAGTTGGGTGTAGCTGGGGAAAAGCTGTCGCGTGACCGTAGCGAATGGCGGGTGGAAGAAGCGGAAAAAGAGGCCAAAGCGGAAAAGCTGCGCGAGCAGATGGAAAGCGCCAAAGGCAAAAGGCGGATCCAATTAGCCAACGAATACAAGGCCGTCGTCAATGAGATTTACGACGAGCGGAAGCGACAACTTACTGAGGAACTACGCATACAGGAAGGCCAAAACAAACTAACGACAAACAGTCTGGAAGACATCGACAAGGTGAACCAGCTGAAGGCCTCTCTGATCAAATTGGACACGGATCGGGAAAAGGAACTGGGCGCTATAGACAAGGCGGCGCGTTCCGGCTCCGGAAGAGGGAACAAGGATGCAGAAAAGGCACTTCGCGAACAGCAGGAGCGGCTCAAACTGCAAAAGTCCTATCAGCGAGACTGGGAGAATAACCAACTCGAGTTTGCGCAAAAGCAGATTGACCTGCTGAATGACAGCTACTACAAACAACGCCAGCAGGCCGAACTGAATAAGAAGAAGGAACTAGCTGCCATCAAACAGCAGGAGGAGGATATGCTGAAGGCCAAACGAGAGGCCTATGGCAAAAACGCTACCCTATCGGAGGAAGAAACGACCTACTTCAAAAACCTCGTCGATCTGGCCGAAAAGTCTTATAAGAAGTCCGCCGATGAGATTGATGAAGCCGTCAACGGTGCATTCAAGGAAGGGCGCTTGCGCTTTGCCGATGAGCTGGCTGTGCAGCTGGATGACATCGAAAGCTACTACAAAGAGCGGCTCAGGATGGCGGAAAACAATGAGAAACTGATCGCCGAACTCACCGTTGCCAAAGAGAAAGAGATCACCCTGGCCAAAAACAGCTATACCGCGGAGATGCTCAATTATGACATTGAGATCACCCGTAAGCAGATGGCCAATGCGGAATCTTTCTATCGCTGGGAAGCGGATCGGCGCAAAAAGCAACTCGATGAAGAACGCCGGGTGCAAAAGGAACGTATCCGACTGATGGAAGAGCGGTACAAGCTCGCCCCGACGGATAAGCTGGCTAAGGAAATAGCCCTTGCCCGCGAGGAACTCGAAGCCCTGAATAAGGAACTCGGACGTATCCCGACGCAAAAGCTGTCCGAGGTGCTCGGCGCCTTCGGGCAGATGGCCGCGGCGCTGGGCGGACTGAGCGGCAGCGTGGGCCAGGCCTTCGCGGCAATCGGTTCGAGTCTCGCCGCCGCCGGTGAGATGCTTTCCCGCGACATGGATACGACACGGGGCAAGGTGGGCGCCATCAGCACGGCCATCTCGGGTACAGCCACGCTGATCAATATGATCACCGCAGCGGCCGAAAAACGCCGCGCCGTGGAAAAAGAGTTCTACAAAAACTCGATCGCCTTTGCCCATGAATATGCCCTGTCGCTGAATGAGCAATTGCGCCTGCAAAGCAAATCGGGCGCCTTTGTGCGCAACTACGCCGGCGAGATCAAAGACAGCTTCAAAGCGCTGAATAAGGCAATGGATGGTTACTCCGATGCCATCGGCAAGCTGCATAAGGGGCAGGCCAACGTCGACCTGCGCAACGTAGTCGACGGCAACAATGTGGCCAAAGGGGCGGCCACGGGGGCACTGGCCGGCGCGGCCGTGGGCTCGATGATCGTCCCTGGCATCGGTACGGCTATCGGCGCCGTGGTGGGGACGATCGGGGGACTGCTTGCGGGCATATTCAGCAAGAAGAAAAACAAGGTCACGGATGATCTGATGAAGGTTTTCCCGGGCCTTGTGGACGAGGCGGGCAACCTGAATAAAGAGCTGGCGAAAACACTGATCAACACCGATCAGGTGGACGATAAGACGAAGCAGCTGCTTCAAAACGCCCTCGACTGGCAGGATGCCGTCAAAAAGGCGGAGGAAAGCCTCGGCGAGATCGCCACGAGCCTTGCCGGCGACATTGGTAACAACCTGCGCAACGCCATCGTGGGGGCATGGAAGGCGGGCGAGGATGCCAGTAAGGCCATGTTTGCCACGGCGTCCGATTCGCTCGAGGGCTTTATCACGCAACTACTGTATTCGGCCATCTTTTCGGACGTGTTCGAGGATTTTAAGAAGAACCTTGTCGAATCGCTGAAGCCCGGCGGCGATCAGGATATACTCGACGACTTCGATAAGCTGATGGAAGAGATGACCAAGCGCGACGACCGATACATCGAGCTGCTGAATAAGGTCAAAAAGCGCGCGAAGGAGCGCGGCTACACCAAGTTCGGCGAGAAAGATGATAAGGCGAAGGACGGCCGCACGGGCACAACGAAGGGCATCCAAAGCATTACGCAGGACACGGCTACGGCCATCGAGGGCCGTCTGACGGCGCTGCTGATCTATCAAGACGCCATCAAACTGTCCGTAGGGGGGATCAATCAGACCCTTGTGGCGGGCGTGGCCATACTGACAGAGATACGTGACAATACGGCCTACTGTCGACGCCTCGAGCAGATCGAAAGTGGCATCGGCAGTATGAAACGCGAATTAGAGACAATCAATTCCCGCGGGGTCATCCTGCGAACAGCATAACGGATAAGACGGAAATGAAAACGAATATCTACATCGATGGAACGGACGCCCGGGCGGCCTTTGGCGTGTGGGTGGTACGGGGCGGATACAACGACCTGCTAACCTACCCGGCTATGAAAGAGCCGGCCGCCAACGATTGGCCGGAACACGACGGGCTCGAGGTGGATTTGAAGGCGCCCAAACTGCAACCCCTTACGGTGGGCATTGACTGCGTGGCCTCCGGCCCCAAGGCCGACGTCCGCGGGTTTGTGGCGGCGTTAGCCGTGCCGGGCTATCGGTCTATCCTTTTCCCCTCCCTCGGGCGAACATTCCGCCTGCGCCTGACCAACTTCGACGAGCTGCGCGATTACGGGCCGCTGCAATCATTCCGCCCGCTGTTCGAGCTCGACGAACCCGAGCGCACTGACGCGGCCGTCTGGCAATCGCCGGGCACGCACGTCATCCGTTCGGCCTACACCCTCGACGGCATCAATCTGGCCGATTTCGGTGTGTTCGTCCAAAAGGGGCGCGACGGCCTACTGCGCCCGGCTGAGGTAAAACAGAATCTCACCCGGGAGATCGCCACCCGCGACGGCCGCATCTACGACACTGGCATCGTGCGTTTCAATGCCAAAGAAATAGCGTTGAAATGCTGCTTAAAAGCCGTTTCAACGGCGGCCATGTGGAGCTGCCGAGATGCCCTGTTCGGCCGACTCACGGCGCCGGGCGAGCACACATTGAACTACCGGGGAAAGGATTACCCCGTGTTTTATCGCGAATGCACGGGTACGCGGCTCATCGCCCTTCGCCCCGGCTTCATCCTGTATGAGTTTGAACTGAATTTGACGGTGATCCGATGAAAATCTACGATAAAAAGGATGCGCTGATCCTCGATGTGGAGCCGGACGATAGCAGCTATGTCGAGGATCGGATCCATCAGACAAAGCTGCTGACGCTCTACTATTCCCTGCCTGAATATGTGGAGATCCCGGAAGGGGCCTACACCGATTTCCGAGGTACGCGCTACCGGTTAGAAAGCGCGCAAAAGTTCGTCTGCCACGGCGACCGCAACTTTGAATACACCGTGACGATGGAAGGCCCGGAGGCCGCCCTGCGCAAATACAAAGTGCGCGACACGACGATTCAAAACCTGCTGAAGTTTGCCTACACGGCCAAACCGCGGGCACACTTGGAGCTGATCGTGAAGGCGCTCAATCGCCGGGATAGCGGATGGACGGTGGGCGGTTGCATTGAGGCGACGGAAAAAACGGTTTCGTACAACCACACCTCCTGTGCCGACGCCCTGCAAACGCTGGCCGATGAGTTCAAAACGGAATGGGAGATCCGGGGCAAAGCCATCTACCTGCGCCGCGTGGAATACAACAAGGCCAACCCGCTGCGCCTGCGTTACGGGCGAGATTGCGGGCTGAAGCCGGGCGTGTCGCGAGACAATTTCGGGGCAAAGAAGCCGTGCGAGATTCTGCTTGTACAGGGCGGGCGGAAGAATATCGATGCCTCGACCTATGGCAGTGTGGAACTGCTGCTTCCAAAGTCGCAAACGATCGCCTTCGATGGGACGAAGTTCGCCGACGAAACAGGCTTCAACGCCGCCGCGGCGCGTAGCTACAAAACGGATGCGACGGGCACGGAGATCACCCGCGCCGACCGGCCGCTCCTAACCTTCGTCGAGGATAGCATCGACCTGTCGCAGATCTACCCCAAACGCGTGGGCACGGTCTCAGCTGTCGAGACGGTGGCCGGCAAAGACGGCCATGTGAATTACGACATCATCGACAGTTCCATCCCCGAGGCGCTCGACTACAACAAGGCGCTGATTGCGGGGCAGACGATGAAAGTCATTTTCCAAAGCGGCAACCTGACGGGGGCCGGTGCGCCGGCCGGCGAGTATGGCCGGGTACCCGGTCAAACTTCGCAGGGGCCCGCAGGCCCCCCGGGCGGCACGGTCTACATCCCCAAGGTGGGCGACACCTACGCCGTATTCGGTTGCTCGCTGCCCGACGCTTATGTGTGCGATAATGCCACGCGGACGGGCGCTTCGTGGGAGATGTTCCGGGAGGCCGTGCGGGTGAAATATGAAAACGAAGTAGAGCGATACACCTTTTCCGCTGAGCTGGATGAGCTGTATGCCGACCGTCACTGGATAGAGATCGGCAGCCGCATTGTCAAAGGTGGATTCGTGTTGCTCGAGTCGGATAAGTACGCCCCCACGGACGGTCTGCTGATCCGCATCACTGGGGTACGCACGCCGGTGAACACCCCGCGCCGCCCCCAGTTCGAGCTCTCGAATGTGGCATCGCCGGGCAGCGTGTCGGGGCAGCTGGGTAAGATCGATCGCAACGAGGTAACAACGGAAGAGGGCTTCCGGCAGCTGCGCCACGAGACGGCGCGCACCTATGAGCATGCCAAAGAGGCGCAGGATATGTTAGAAAAGGCGTTGGACAATTTTTCGGCCGGCATCAATCCCATCTGGGTGCGCACGATGTCCGTATTGGTGGGCAACGAGTATCAGCAATTCATGTTCGTCGACAACCGGACGGAGACGCAGCGCGAAATCATCCCGCTGTTCGAGATGAATAATGAGACGAAGGTGTTCACGGCCCCAGCAGCCATCCTGAAGCATATGACGATGGGCATCAATAAGACCTCATCAGCACACAAAGCGACGGATTATAAGTATTGGGACGTGGCGGGCTACACCTCGCCCTTCCTCGGGGGCGAAAAGTCGGCCTTTTACCTCGTGGCCAAATGTGCCAAAGGGGGCACGTCGGGCGAGTTCCTGTTGCAAGAGGTATACAAGTATGACCCGGGCGATGGCTTTTATTACTTCCTCGTGGGGCTGCTTTCGTCTGAATCGGGTGGGGAACGCAGCTTCGCCACGGCCTACGGCTACACGGAAATCCTGCCCGGGCAAATGCGTATCCGCAACATCATCAGCCCCGATGGCCGGACGTATTTCAATGTGGCCGAGGGGGTGATCGGTGGGAATATCCGCATCGAATCGGGCTCCGTGGGATACAGCAACCTGACGGACAAACCGGATCTCTCGATCTATGAGACCCGTTCGGAGTTCAAGGTCTTTGCCGATCAGATCCGCGGTGAGGTGGGGCGTATCAATGTCACAGCCGGGGGAACAAAGGATCAGCTCGCGGCACTGCAAACGTGGTCGCAAAATCAGGTGAACAGCCTGCTGAATCGGCAAGCAACGTCCGAGGATAAGATCTACCGACTGCAAACGGCGGGCTTTATAACCACCGCACAAGGTAATGCGCTCTACGCCTCCGCGCAGCTGGCCAACGGGGACACGATCGCCTCGTACATCACCCAAAGCCCCTCGGCGATCAATCTCATATCGCAAAATATCGCCCTCACTGGTCGCGCTGAGTTCAAGAGCCTGCAATCGCAACTCAATACGCAGCGGGAAAAGATCGATAACAAGCCAGACAGCAGCAGTCTGGGCAGCCTCGCCTGGAGAAACAAAATCGGGAAGGCAATGATGGATGAAACGATCATTGATGGGGGGTATATCAAAACGAGTCTGATCGACACGAACAATTTGATTGTAAAGAAGGCTGCACAAATTGGTGATTTTATAGTGAGGGGTGGTTCTCTCACGGTGGAACACTATGGGGATTATGAACGATCAAAAGGAGTAAGTATTAGTCCGAACGGCGGTGTCGATGTCAGAGATGGGAATTACGGATATACGAGAATCAGAGGCGGTGAGATCA
>ERZ773070.2093-NODE-2093-length-11628-cov-22.668366_pt1 | contig 11628 bp, 9 predicted proteins | sample MGYA00580618_ERZ773070 | MGnify/ENA primary metagenome ERZ773070 (study PRJEB29015, sample SAMEA2738023) | human oral metagenome | biome: human oral; feature: human-associated habitat; material: dental | place: China | collected 2019 ...
ATACGCAGATCAAGCTTATGACTTCATGCGTGATGCAGCTGCAAACGATGCAGTTATCTTGTTTGTTGGTACTAAAAAGCAAGCTGCTGAAGCTGTAAAAGAAGAAGCAGAACGTGCTGGTCAATACTACATCAACCACCGTTGGTTGGGTGGAACGCTTACAAATTGGGAAACGATTCAAAAACGTGTTGCTCGTTTGAAAGAAATCAAACGTATGGAAGAAGACGGAATTTTTGATGTTCTTCCTAAAAAAGAAGTCGCTCTTCTTAACAAACAACGCGCTCGTCTTGAAAAATTCTTGGGTGGTATCGAAGAAATGCCACGTATTCCAGATGTGATGTATGTTGTGGATCCACATAAAGAACAAATCGCTGTGAAAGAAGCTAAGAAATTAGGTATTCCAGTTGTAGCGATGGTGGATACAAATACAGATCCAGATGACATTGATGTCATCATTCCAGCTAACGACGATGCTATTCGTGCTGTTAAGTTAATCACTGCGAAAATGGCTGATGCAATTATCGAAGGCCGTCAAGGTGAAGATAACGTTGAATCAGTAGAAGCAGAATTAGCTGCAACTGATTCACAAGCAGATTCTATCGAAGAAATCGTTGAAGTTGTCGAAGGCTCAAACGAATAATCAAGTAACGAACTTATGGGGCGGGGCCTAGCCCTCCCCTTTTTATTAAATAAAACCGTAATATCTTAATTGGAGGATCAAAATGGCAGAAATTACAGCTAAGCTTGTAAAAGAATTGCGTGAAAAATCTGGTGCTGGTGTCATGGACGCTAAGAAAGCATTGGTTGAAACTGATGGTGACATCGAAAAAGCGATTGAATTGCTTCGCGAAAAAGGTATGGCAAAAGCAGCTAAGAAGGCTGACCGTGTTGCCGCTGAAGGTTTGACCGGCGTTTACGTGGATGGTAACGTTGCAGCTATCGTTGAAGTCAACGCTGAAACTGACTTTGTTGCGAAAAACGCTCAATTCGTTGAATTGGTAAATGCTACTGCAAAAGTAATCGCAGAAGGCAAGCCAGCTAACAACGAAGAAGCATTTGCATTGACAATGCCTTCAGGTGAAACTCTTGAAGCTGCATACGTATCTGCAACTGCGACTATCGGAGAAAAAATCTCATTCCGTCGTTTTGCTTTGGTTGAAAAGACTGATGCTCAACACTTCGGTGCTTACCAACACAACGGTGGCCGTATCGGTGTTGTTTCAGTGATTGACGGTGGCGATGACGCTCTTGCGAAACAAATTTCTATGCATATCGCAGCGATGAAACCAACTGTTCTTTCATACAAAGAATTGGATGAGCAATTTGTTAAAGATGAATTGGCACAATTGAACCATGCTATCGATCAAGACAATGAAAGCCGCGCTATGGTTGATAAGCCAGCACTTCCACACTTGAAATATGGTTCAAAAGCTCAGTTGACTGACGAAGTGATTGCACAAGCTGAAGCTGATATCAAAGCTGAGTTGGCTGCAGAAGGTAAGCCAGAAAAAATCTGGGATAAAATCATTCCAGGTAAAATGGATCGCTTTTTGCTTGACAACACTAAAGTTGACCAAGCTTACACACTTCTTGCACAAGTGTACATCATGGATGACAGCAAGACAGTTGAAGCTTACCTTGAATCAGTGAATGCTTCAGTAGTTGAGTTTGTTCGCTTTGAAGTTGGTGAAGGTATTGAAAAAGCAGCTAACGACTTCGAATCAGAAGTTGCAGCAACAATGGCAGCTGCTCTTGGCCAAAACTAATCTAAGTCTAAAATAGAAAAAGATTGAAGAGAAATTATTTCTTTTCAATCTTTTTTATTATGCTAGCCTGAATAGTTCTTCTTTTAAATTGAGAAGAACTGGCCTAGGAGATAGGAGACAGTCATGGTCAAAAGTCCGATAGTGAGGTTACGGATCATGGCATTTTTAATGGGTGCCTGTCCCAATTTTGCACTAGTATAGCCGGTTCCCAAGAGAGAAAGAGCTACAACAAGGACGGTCGCTGGAATCCGATAGGCAGCTGGAAGCAGAACGATGGTCAGTATAGGGAAAATTGCATCTATGGCAAAGGCTAGAAAGCTGGATATGGCTGCATGCCAAGGATTAGTGAACTCTTCGACCTCAATGCCGTACTTTTCCTCCACCAAGGCCTTGAGCGGATCCTGCAAGAAGGCGCGATTGGTCAAGAGTTGGGCAGAAGTCTCGCACTCGCCATTTTGGATGTAGGAGGCGTAGAGGGACTGTCTGGTAATATCGGGATTCTTTCCCAAGAGTTCTCGCTCTCTAGCCACTGCAGCCTCCTCAGTGTCCTTCTGAGTGGAGACGGATACGTACTCCCCGCCAGCCATAGAAAAGGCACCTGCAAAGACAGCAGCCAGACCAGATAGAAAGATAATCCAAACATCTTCCGTCGCACTGGCCACCCCGACGACCACTCCTGCGATGGAAATAATACCGTCGTTTGCTCCCAAAACTCCAGCCCGCAAAATATTCAGGCGTCCACTAAAATTTTTATCAATCTTATGTTCTTCCATTCTGAAACTTTTCTCTTTTCTTTTTATTTATAATGATTATAAATAAAAAGAAAAAGGAAGGCAAGTGAAAGTCGGAAAATGAGAAAAGTCCGACGATTTAAGGGAAAATTCCTATCAAAAAAGGAGCCGTTTTAAACGACTCCTATCTTTATAATCACTATAAGGCTACACCAAACTACTTATTTTACTACGATATTAACCAGTTTATTTGGCACGGTAATGACTTTTACGACTTCTTTGCCGGCAATTTCAGACTTGATTTTCTCATCTGCCAGAGCGATTTCTTGCAGTTCCTCACAGCTCAGGTCTTTGGCTACGACTAGCTTAGCACGAACTTTACCCTTGATTTGAACTACGATTTCGATCTCTGCTTCGACCAGTTTACTTTCGTCATAAGTTGGCCAAGCTACATAGGAGATGCTCTCGTCTGTTTGGGCAACTGCCTGCCAGAGTTCTTCAGCCAAGTGCGGTGCAAAAGGCGCCAGCAATTGGATAAAGCCTTTGGCATATTCGACATAGAGCTTTTCTTCCTTGTTAGCAGCATTGACAAAGATCATGAGTTGAGCAATAGCTGTGTTAAACTTGAGCTCTTCAATCTGGTCTGTGACAGCCTTGACTGTTTCGTTGTATACCTTGTCGAGTGCTCCGCTATTTTCCGCAACGATTTCTTTACTTGTGATCAAACGATAGACACGATCTAGGAACTTGCGGCTACCTTCCAGACCTTCCTCGCTCCAAGCGATGGATGCATCCAGCGGTCCCATGAACATTTCATAGACACGAAGCGTATCAGCACCATATTGCTCTACTACATCGTCTGGGTTGACCACATTCTTCAGAGATTTAGACATCTTAGCAGGCGCCTGCTCCAGTTCTTCACCCGTTTCGATGTTGAAGAAGGAACCATCGCGTTTTTCTACCTTGTCTGTCGCTACCAGAGCACCGCGGTGGTCACGGTAGCTTGTTCCCAAGATCATTCCTTGGTTAAAGAGTTTTTGGAAAGGCTCTTTTGTTGGAACGACACCGAGGTCATAAAGGAATTTATGCCAGAAGCGAGCGTAGAGGAGGTGGAGTACGGCATGTTCTGCACCACCGATGTAAATATCAACAGGCAGCCAAGCCTTGAGCAAGTCTTCGTCTGCTAATTTCTCATTATTGTGTGGGTCAATGTAACGCAGGTAATACCAGCTAGAACCTGCCCATTGAGGCATGGTGTTGGTTTCACGGCGTCCTTTGACACCATCTTCGCGAGTCACTTCCAGCCAGTCAGTCAGATTGGCTAGAGGACTTTCACCAGTACCAGAAGGGCGGATGTCCTTGGTTACAGGCAGGACAAGTGGCAATTCATTTTCAGGAACAGCCGTTGAGGTGCCATCTTCCCAATGAATGATTGGAATTGGCTCACCCCAGTAACGCTGACGGCTAAAGAGCCAGTCGCGCAGGCGATAGGTGACTTTTTCATTTCCGACACCTTCCGCTTCCAGCCAAGCAACCATCTTGTCAATAGCGGCAGCCTTGTCCAAGCCATCTAGGAAGCCAGAGTTAATATGCGGACCGTCTTCTGTGTAAGCAGCTTCAGCAACATTGCCACCCTCTAGAACCGGAATAATCTCTAAATCAAACTGCTTAGCAAACTCCCAGTCGCGCTCATCATGCGCAGGAACGGCCATGATAGCCCCTGTTCCGTAGCTAGCAAGCACATAGTCGGCAATCCAGATTGGGATTTCCTTGCCATTGACAGGATTGATGGCATAAGCTCCTGTCCAGACACCGGTCTTATCCTTAGCCAAATCAGTCCGAGCAAGGTCTGATTTGAGGCTGGCTGCATGTTTGTAGTCTGCAACTGCTTGGGCTTGTTCAGCACTCGTAATGGCATCAACGAGTGCATGCTCCGGAGCCAAAACAGCATAGGTCGCACCAAAAAGGGTGTCCGGACGAGTCGTAAAGACGGTGAAGTCCTTGTCTGTGTCCTTAATCTTGAAGGTTATATTGGCACCAGTTGATTTACCGATCCAGTTGCGCTGCATATCCTTGATAGACTCAGGCCAATCCAGTTCCTCCAAGTCATTGAGCAAACGTTCTGCATAAGCTGTGATTTTCAGCATCCACTGACGCATGGGTTTACGAACGACTGGATAGCCACCGCGCTCAGATGTTCCGTCTGGCAGAACTTCCTCATTGGCAATAGCTGTTCCCAGCTCTTCCACCCAGTTTACTGGGACTTCAGCTTCATAAGCCAGGCCTTTTTCGTAAAGCTTTGTGAAAATCCACTGGGTCCACTTGTAGTAGTTGGGGTCAGTGGTATTGACTTCACGATCCCAGTCATAAGAAAATCCTAGGACATTGATTTGACGCTTAAAGTTGGCGATATTTTCTGCTGTAAAGTCAGCTGGGTCATTGCCTGTATCCATAGCGTATTGCTCAGCCGGTAGACCAAAGGCATCCCAGCCCATTGGGTGAAGGACATTGTAGCCTTGGGCGCGCTTGTAACGACTGAGGATATCCGTCGCTGTATAGCCTTCTGGGTGTCCTACGTGCAAACCAGCTCCTGATGGATAAGGAAACATATCCAGCGCATAAAAGTTAGGCTTGTCCTTGTCCGTACCTGTCTTGAATGTATGGTGCTCAGACCAGTATTTCTGCCACTTGGGCTCGATTTCTTTGTGATTGTAAGTTGCCATAATCATTTACTCTCCAACGATCTTTTCCGTGTTCTAGACACGTTTCTATCTATTATACCATTTTAAAGGGATTTTGAAAGCAACCGACGAAGGAGAATGAAGAAAATCTTTGCGGATCGACCTTGACTTATTTTTAGAAACAGATAGAATGAAAGCAAGTTTAAAAAAGTGAGGTTGAGGATGACAAGGAAGACCTTATTTCAGATTATTGAGCCCCATCAAAAGGAAAATGCGATTGAAAAGGCCTATGATGTCTTTATGTTCCTGACTATTATTGTCAGTCTGCTCCCCCTGACCACAAAAAGTCACACAGAAATCTTCATGTGGTTGGATTTTGTGTCAACAGTTATTTTTATTATTGACTACATTCTTCGGCTTCTAACGGCTGATTATAAATTGGAAAAAGGTAAGCTTTCTTTTCTCCTCTATCCTTTCACCTTTATGGCGCTGGCTGATTTGCTCTGCATATTACCCTCCCTCTTTTTGTTAAATAATAGTTTGCGGCTCTTTAAGACTTTGCGCATGCTTCGTATCTTGCGGGTCTTTAAGTTTATTCGCTATTCTAAAAATATTCAAATATTGACCAATGTCTTAAAAAAGCAGAAGGATAGTTTGATTATCGTGGGTCTTTTGGCTCTCGGCTATATCTTCATCTCTGCCCTTATCATTTTTAATGTCGAGCCCAGCACATTTCCTAATTTTTTTGACGCCCTCTACTGGGCAATCATCTCCCTGACGACGGTTGGTTATGGCGATATTTATGCAGTTTCAACGACTGGAAAAATTATTACTATGATCTCTTCCTTTTTAGGAATCGCCATTGTGGCTCTGCCCGCTGATATCATCACAGCCGGCTATATGAAAGAAATCAAAGAACTATAAAACCTGTTCGGTAAGGCGATGATGCCATTCCCGAGCAGGTTTTTTGTTTGATTAAATATTATTGAAGTCCTTTACCAAATCACCACGCGCTCTTCTGGACTCCGCCACATACCGTCGCCTTCTTGGACATCAAAGGTTGTAAAGAAGTCGTCAAAGTTAGGCAGTTGGACATTGGTCCGAAGCTTGGCTGGAGCATGGACATCAACGCTGGCTAAGAGTTTCATATACTCTTCGCGTCCTTTCATCCGCCAGATGCGGGCAAAGTTAGTGAAGAATTCCTCCGCAGAGAAGTCAGCTTCTTTCTTGGCTGCTTCGAGAGCCGCTGCAATACCGCCCAAGTCCGCTACGTTTTCTGAAACGGTCAACTTGCCATTGACCTTGGCACCGTAGGAATCTAGACCTTCGAACTGGTCAATGACTTTCTGAGTCCGCTCAGTAAAGGCTTGGTAGTCATGCTCCGTCCACCAGTTGTTGAGGCTGCCATTTTCATCAAAGGAAGCGCCATTGGTATCAAAAGCATGAGAAATCTCATGGGCAATGACCGCCCCAATCCCACCGTAGTTAGCAGAAGATGACTGGTGCAGGTCATAGAAAGGTGCCTGCAGGATAGCCGCTGGAAAGACAATCAGGTTTTTCTGAGGATTATAGTAGGCATTGACCATATGGGCTGGCATTCCCCATTCTTTGTAATCCACGGGCTGGTTCCACTTGCTCCAACCATGCTTGATTTCCACCTGTCGCAGTTTTTGAGCATTTTCGAAGAGGCCGAGATTTTCATCCACAATCTTGTCTGCGTAGCGCTCAGGCAACTCCTCTGGGTAGCCGATATAAGGCTTGATGACATTGAGTTTGACAATGGCCTTGTCCCGAGTTTCTGGTGTCAGCCAGTCATTGCCTGCGAGGCGCTCCTTGTAGACTTGGATCATGTTGGCTACTTTTTGCTCCACATCGGCCTTGGCTTCAGGGGAGAATTTTTGACCAGCATACCAGAGCCCGATGGCTTGATTGAAAGGCGCTTGAGCTAGGTAAAAGGCAGCTTTTTTCTTGTCTTGCGCCTGAGGTGTTCCAGATAGGGCACGGCGATAAGCGCCTGCTAGGACACGGATTTCATCAGTCAAGTAGGCTTCAGCTGACGCGATAGCATTAAAGATAAGCACGGCCTTGAGCAGGGGCCAAGTCTCTTCGCAGTAGAATTGGTCGGCAGCTTGCCAGAAACGCTCCTCTGGTACGATAATCTGGTCAGGAATTTGCCCGATGAGTTGGGTGAAGATCGCATCTAAAGGTAGATTCGGTGCTAAGGCTTTGAAATCTTCCCACTTGTAAGGGTGGTAAAGCTTGGCATATTCTGAACTTTCCTCCCGTGACAGAACGACTTTGGCAATTCGAGCATCCAGTTCTAAAACCTTATCCAGCAAATCTTGGATTTCTTCTGCTGAAAATTCGAATTTCTGCAGCAAAGCTTCGGAAGATTCGCGCCATTTTTTCAAGAGCTTATCCTTTTGAGGATGCCCATCGGTATAGTAGGTTGTGTCTGGGAGAATAGTACCTGGCGCATCTGCCCAGAGGACATTGATACGGGCGTCCATAAAGTCAGGCGCCACGCCAAAAGGAAAGAAATTGGGTTTTCCGGCCAGCTCAAACTCGGCAATCTTTGTAGTAAATTCTGCAAAGGAGTTTAGCGCTTGATATTCCGCAATCAAAGGCAAAACAGGCTTGATACCGAGTGCTTCCCGCTTGTCATAGTCAGCTGCTAAACGATGGTACTTGATAAAGTTTTGCAAAATAGCATCGTCAGGGACTTCCTCACCCCGCAACCATTGATCAGTAGTGGAGAGCATCAGCTTTTCAATCTCATCTGACAAATCTGTGAAGCCGCCGGTTACAGGCTTGTCATCTGGGATAACGGCCTTCTTGGCCCATTCACCATTAATGGCATCATAAAAATCATCTTGTAAACGTGTCATCTTGTTCTCACTTTCATGCTTTTGATATAACCTTATCAAAATTAGCTCCTTTTTTCAAATATTTCCTATATTGATTTTAAGGATTTTTTTAAAATTAACTTGACTTAATTTTCGTTTTAATGTATATTAAAACAAAAGAGGTGTAACAATGATTGAAATGAAAAATTTAAGTGTCAGTTATCAAGGACAGCTGGCCTTAGAACCAACTTCTTTAACAATAAAAGGACCAACTATCACAGGTATTATCGGACCAAACGGGGCTGGAAAGTCAACTCTCATAAAGGGTATGTTAGGAATTGTTGAGAGTGAGGGGCAGACCTTTCTGGATAGAAAACCCATGAAGCAAGAATTAAGCAAGATTGCTTATGTGGAGCAGAAAATTCACATTGATTATAATTTTCCGATCAAGGTCAAGGAGTGTGTGTCTCTGGGGTTATATCCTAAGATCAAGCTTTTTCAACGCCTCAAGACCTCTGACTGGGAAAAGGTTGCTCGGGCTTTGAAAATCGTTGGTTTAGAAGATTTTGCTGAGCGGCAAATTAGCCAGTTGTCTGGTGGGCAATTTCAACGGGTCTTGATTGCCCGTTGCTTGGTTCAGGAGGCGGACTATATTTTCCTAGATGAGCCTTTTGTTGGGATTGACTCGGTCAGCGAAGAGATTATTATGAAAACACTCCGTCAGCTAAGAAAAGACGGGAAGACGATTTTGATTGTCCACCATGACTTGGGCAAGGTGGTCGCTTATTTTGATCAGGTCTTGCTACTTAACAAAAAAGTCGTCGCTTTCGGATCAACTGAGAGTACCTTCACCAAAGAAAATATGCAGAAGACCTACGGCTCTCAGCTCTTTATGAATGGAGGTGCCTAGGATGATTCAGGAATTTATTCAAGGCTTACATGACTTTCATTTCCTGCAAAATGCGTTGATTACGGCCATTGTGATTGGAGTGGTGGCCGGTGCTGTTGGATGCTTTATCATTCTGCGGGGCATGTCGCTCATGGGGGATGCCATCTCTCACGCGGTGCTGCCCGGCGTGGCTCTGTCCTACATTTTGGGGATTAATTTCTTCATCGGTGCCATTACCTTTGGCTTACTAGCTTCTATTATTATCACCTACATCAAGGGCAATTCTATTATCAAAAGTGACACGGCTATCGGGATTACTTTTTCTTCCTTCTTGGCTCTGGGGGTCATTTTGATTAGTGTTGCTAAGAGTTCTACCGATCTTTTCCATATCCTCTTTGGGAATATCTTGGCGGTGCAAGACCTTGATATGTGGATTAGTATCGGTGTGGGTATCTTGGTGCTGCTGGTTATTACTATGTTCTTCAAGCAGCTTTTGTTGACTTCCTTTGATCCACTTTTAGCCAAGGCTATGGGAATGAAGGTTAATTTTTACCACTATTTGCTGATGATTCTCTTGACTCTGGTTTCTGTCACAGCTATGCAAAGTGTCGGAACGATTCTGATTGTGGCCATGCTGATTACACCAGCTGCGACAGCCTATCTCTATGCCAATAGTCTGAAAACCATGATTCTGCTGTCCTCAGGATTGGGGGCTCTAGCTTCTGTATTGGGCCTCTTCATCGGCTATAGCTTTAATGTCGCGGCAGGTTCTAGTATTGTTCTGACTTCAGCCCTTATCTTTCTTATCTCGTTCTTTATCGCTCCTAAGCAGCGGTATTTAAAACTAAAAAATCGACCTAAACTAAAATAAATTTAATGGAGGAATCCTATGAAAAAATTAGGTTTTTTATCACTGCTTTTATTAGCAGTCTGCACTCTTTTTGCCTGCTCTAGTCAAAAGAACTCGTCTGGCGGATCGTCCAAACTCAAGGTTGTTGCGACCAATTCCATTATCGCTGATATTACCAAAAATATAGCTGGCGATAAAATAGATTTGCACAGCATCGTGCCTGTCGGGCAAGACCCGCACGAATACGAGCCGCTACCTGAAGATGTCAAAAAGACTTCCCAAGCGGATCTCATTTTCTACAATGGAATCAACCTTGAAACCGGCGGCAATGCTTGGTTCACAAAATTAGTAGAGAATGCTAAGAAGAAAGAAAACAAGGACTATTACGCTGTCAGCGAAGGTGTTGATGTCATTTACTTGGAAGGTCAAAATGAAAAGGGCAAGGAAGACCCGCATGCTTGGCTTAACTTGGAAAATGGTATTATCTACGCGAAAAATATTGCCAAGCGCTTGAGCGAAAAGGATCCAGCAAACAAAGAAACTTACGAGAAAAATCTTAAGGCTTATGTGGAAAAGCTAAGTGCTTTGGACAAGGAAGCCAAAGAGAAATTCAACAACATTCCTGAAGAAAAGAAAATGATTGTAACCAGCGAAGGTTGCTTCAAGTACTTCTCTAAGGCCTACAATGTGCCATCAGCCTACATTTGGGAAATCAACACTGAAGAAGAAGGGACTCCAGACCAAATTAAAAGTTTGGTTGAAAAACTACGCAAGACCAAAGTGCCATCTCTCTTTGTGGAATCAAGTGTAGACGACCGTCCGATGAAGACCGTTTCTAAAGACACCAACATTCCGATCTACGCTAAAATCTTTACTGACTCAATCGCTGATAAAGGCGAAGAGGGTGATAGCTACTACAGCATGATGAAATACAACTTAGAAAAGATCGCAGAAGGTCTGTCTAAATAATAATAAGAGGTTGGGAAGATAAAATCCCAACCTTTTTATTTATGTAGAAGGAGCTTCACATGGAGTCGCTCTCAAATTTCCGGTCAAATTATTCGAAAAAAATCACTATTCGCAGTACAATGGAGCTATCAAACATGAATGGAGACTTCCTATGACAACTTTTCTCGGAAATCCTGTAACCTTTACGGGTCAGCAATTGCAAGTCGGCGACACAGCCCATGATTTTAGCCTGACAGCAACTGACCTTTCAAAGAAAACTCTGGCTGACTTTGCTGGCAAAAAGAAAGTCCTCAGCATCGTACCGTCTATCGATACTGGCGTTTGCTCAACTCAGACCCGTCGTTTCAACCAAGAACTCTCTGACTTGGACAATACCGTTGTTATCACGGTTTCAGTTGACTTGCCTTTCGCTCAAGGCAAATGGTGTGCTGCTGAAGGCATCGAAAATGCCGTCATGCTATCTGACTACTTCGACCATTCTTTCGGTCGCGACTATGCTGTCCTCATCAATGAATGGCACCTATTGGCTCGCGCAGTTCTTGTCTTGGATGAAAACAATACTGTGACCTATGCTGAATATGTTGACAACATCAACACCGAGCCAGATTATGATGCAGCCATTGCTGCAGTCAAAAGTCTGTAAAGAATTATACTTTTCCAAAAAATGCACTTAATTCTTCATAAGAGTTGAGTGTATTTTTGTCTTCTTGACTAAAAATTTTGGAAAATACAAAAAGACAAACATCAATTTTGACGTTTGTCTACGAGTTGAAAGAGTCTGGATAGCTCTTTTGCTTATTCTGAAGTTAATTCTTTCTGGGCTTCCTTACCTTGATCCAGTAGGGCTTGGATAATCTTTTGATCACGCAGTTTGACAGAGTTGTTGATAGTTTCTG
>ERZ773070.2098-NODE-2098-length-11625-cov-9.329732_pt1 | contig 11625 bp, 10 predicted proteins | sample MGYA00580618_ERZ773070 | MGnify/ENA primary metagenome ERZ773070 (study PRJEB29015, sample SAMEA2738023) | human oral metagenome | biome: human oral; feature: human-associated habitat; material: dental | place: China | collected 2019 ...
GGGGACGGGACGGGGGCGGGGCGGGGGAAGTGACGTGGGAACAGGACCTACGATCGACGCATGACCGCCGCTCCCGCGCCCGCGCCCCTCGCCCGGCACCTCGCCGGGCCGCTCGACGACGCCGAGGCGCCCGTCCTCGTCCTGTCCCATGGGATCACCGACTCGGCCGCGTGCTGGATCGAGGCGGTCGAGCGCTGGGCCCCGCGCTACCGGATCGTCGCGCTCGACGCGCGCGGCCACGGCGACTCCCCCCGCTGGGACGACGCCGACCTGAAGAACCAGGAGACCGCCGGGCGCCGCCTCGCCGCCGACCTCACCGACGCCCTGGAGGACCTGCGCGCCCACGGCCTGCGCACCTCCCCCGAGGAGCCCTCGGCCGGCTCCCTGCGCGCGCCGCTACTGCTCGTGGGCCACTCGATGGGCGGGGTGACCAGCCTCGACGTCGCCTATCACCGCCCGGACCTGGCGGACGGCGTCGTCGCAGAGGACCCGGCCTTCGTCACCCCGGCCTGGCGGGCGCTCCTGCGGGCGAACGCCTTCCGTCAGGTCGCCGAGATGAAGGGCATCGCGAAGGACCCCGAGGCCCGCTTCACCGCCGAGACCACGGAGAACCCCACGTGGTCGCACCGGGAGACGCGAGCGAGCGTGGAGGCGTCCTGCGGCGTCGACCTGCGGTTCATCGGCCTGGGCTGCGTCTCCCCGCCGACGCCGTGGGAGGAGGTCGTCGACGGACTGGCCATCCCCACGCTCATCATCACCGGCACCGACGGCGTGGTGCTGCGCGGCGACCACTACCTCAACCTCCTGGCGCGGCGGAACCCGCTCCTGTCCACCTCCGTCATCGTGGACGCCCCGCACTGCGTGCGCCGCACCTTCCCTGAGCGCTTCCACGCCGTGGCCGACCCGTGGATGGAGATGGTCGTCGCGCGCGGGCGGCAGGGGCGGAGCTCCGGGCGGGCCGCGTAGGCTCGGAGCATGACCTCCTCGCAGCTCTCGCCCAGCTCTCCGCGCCCGGCCCGCCGGGTTGACGCGATCGTCCTCGTCGCCATGGAGGAGGAGGCGCGCCCCTTCCTCGACCGCCTCCCCGCGCTCGACGGCGCCGCGCCGATCGCGCTGCACGGCGACGCCGCCTGGGCCGCGAGCCTCGCGCTGCCCTCCGCCGCCACGGGCGACGCCGTGAGCACCGCCCAGGGCGCTGAGGGCCCCGACGGCACTGCGGGCACAGACGCCGCTGCTCCCGGGACCCCTCGCGAGCTCGTCCTCATCGGCACGGGGATCGGCCTGGTGGCGGCAGCCTCGGCCCTATCGGCGGCGCTGACGCAGGTGGCACCGCGCGCGATCATCTCCGCTGGGACGGCGGGGGGCCTCGCCCGCGCCGTCGAGGTGGGGGACGTCTGCGCCTCGACGACCCTGGCGTTCACGGACGCCGACGCGACGGCCTTCGGCTACACCCGCGGCCAGATCCCCGGCCAGCCCACGGTCTTCGGGGCCGCGCCCTCCCTGCTCCGCGCCGTCGAGACCCATGGCCCGAAGGCGCTGGCCAGCGCGACCCCGGGCTCGTCGTCGGCGCGCCTGCACGCCGGGCAGATGCTCTCGGGCAATTCCTTCGTGACGGCGGCGAATGTGGCGGATACGCGCGAGGCCTTCCCGGAGGCGGTGAGCACGGATATGGAGTCGACGGCGCTCGCGCAGGTCGCGGCGGCCGCGGGCGCGCCCTTCGCCTCCGTTCGCGGGGTCTCGGACCTGTGCGGGCCCGAGGCGGGCCAGGACTTCCACATCGGCGCAGATGAGGCCGCGGCCCGCAGCGCCGCCGTCGTCATCGCCGCGCTGGCGGCGCTCATCTGAGCCCGCGCGGCCTGAGCCCGCGCCAGCGTCGGCGCCCGGGCCGCGCTCAGGAGAGCTTGACGTCGCCGAGGACGGCGACCGCCCCGGGGGCCCCACCGCTGGGCGTGAGGACGATCTTGAGGCTCTTCACGCCGGTGAGATCGAGCGTGATGGTCTTGGAGACCCCGCGGGAGATGGTCTCGGTGGCCACGGGCGTGGAGTCGGCGAAGATCTGGAGGCTGAAGCTCGCGCCCGGATCGCGCGTCTCGTCACTCAGCCCAAAAGTGCCGGTGAGCTGCGTGTAGCCGCCGCCGAGATCCCACTCGCCGCTTCCGTCAGAGCTGCCGGCGCTCGTGTAGGTGAGCGCGTGGGCATAGGCGGTCCCGGCGATCTTCGCCGAGCCGGGCGAGAAGGTGGAGCTCTTGGCGGGCAGGTCGGCCAGGTATCCCGGGGAGGTCTTCGCCGCTGGCGCGCTCGTCGCAGCTGACGCGCTGGCTCGCGGCGACGGCGTCGCGGAGTGCCCCGCTGAGCGCGATGGCGTGGTAGAAGCCGGGGCGGTGAGGCCTGCGGTCTGCCCCGCCTGGCCTGGGACCGAGTCGTCGGAGAGGATCCGGCTGGCCGCGTAGCCCCCTCCAGCCAGGGCGACGACGGCGAGCACGGCGATGAGGGCGGCGAGCGCTTTGCGCGGGCGCCGCTTGGATGCGCTCGCCCCCAGTGGCGCTGCGGGAACGGCGGCGGACGTCTCGCTCGGCGGCGCGATGGCCATCGGAGTCTCGGCGTCCGGCAGGGGCTGGGTGACGGCGTGCGGTGGAACGCTCATTGGCTCGGCCGCGCTCTCGCCTGGAGTGCCTTGGAGAGCCGCGTCCGTGGCGGAGGCGGCCGAGGCGGTGGGCGGACTGACGATGGCGGTCGCGGCGGCAGGGCTCTCCACGGGCACGCCAGGGGGCGGGGTCGTGAGCGAGGGGGCGGCGGGCAGGCCTGCCAGCGAGGTGGTCATCGCCGCGAGCGCCTGGTGGACCTGCCCGATAGTCGGCCGCGCGGCGGGGTCCTTGGCGAGCATCGCGTTGATGAGCTGCCAGAGGGGCTGGGGGACGCCGTCGGGACGCCCGGGGGCGAGCTGCATGTGGGAGCGGAGCACCTGGACGGGAGGCCCGAGGAAGGGCGGGACGCCGCAGGTGAGCTCGTAGAGCAGCGCGCCGAGGGAGTAGATGTCCATGGCAGGGGTGGGGCGCGCTCCCTCACTGACCTCGGGCGCCATGTAGAGGGGGGTGCCCATGCCGACGGTGGTCTTGGCCGCGCCGTTGGCGTCGCAGATCCGGGCGACCCCGAAGTCGGCGACGCGCGGCGTGCTGGGCGTCGTCGCCGAGTCCATGAGGATGTTGACCGGCTTGAGATCGCGGTGCACCACGCCGGCGTCGTGCGCGGCCGCCACGCCCGCGGCAATCCCGGTGCCGAGCCAGGCGACCTCGGCGGGCGGCAGCGCGCCCCGCTCATTGATGAGATCGGCCAGGCTCCCGCCGACGACGTAGTCCATGACGATGGCGAGGGTGTCCCGCTCGACGACGATGTCCCGGATGGCGACGACGTTGGGGCTGTGGAGGCGGGAGAGGATGTCCCGCTCTTTGAGGAAAACGTCGACGACGCTGCCTCCCCGCGTGAACTCGCGGCGCAGGAGCTTGAAGGCCAGCGGCTCCTCGGAGCCCTCGGCGTGGCCGCGCCATACCTCGCCCTGGGCGCCGAGCCCGATGGACTCCTCCAGGAAGTAGTAACTGCCGAGTCGGCGCACAAGAGCTCCTTCGTGGGTCCAGGAGTCCAGGCTCCGTGACCGTTCCGTGATGCGCCGCCATGCTATACGAGGCGCGACGAGCAGGACCACGAGCGGCGCCGGAGGCGCGCGCGGCCCGGTGCTGCGCGACGGGGCCGAGCGGGTGCAGGCTTGGCCCATGAGCACTACTCCCCCCATCGCCCTGGCCATCGCCGGCTCCGAGGCCTCCGGTGGCGCTGGCGCGCAGACGGATATCAAGACCTTCCAGCAGCTCGGCGTCTTCGGCTGCACGGCGCTGACCTGCATCGTGTCCATGGACCCGAAGGCGAACTGGGACCACCGCTTCGTGCCGGTGGACCCCCAGGTGATCGCCGACCAGATCGAGGCCTGCGCCACCGTCCACACCCGGATCGACGCGGTGAAGATCGGGATGCTCGGCACGCAGCCCACGATCGACGTCGTCGACGCCGCCCTGGAGCGCTATGACTTCCCGATCGTCGTGCTCGACCCGGTCCTCATCTGCAAGGGCCAGGAGTTCGCCACGGCGATGGCGGTGGACAACGCGCTGCGCGAGAAGATCCTGCCGCGCGCCACGATGGTCACTCCGAACCTCTTCGAGTCGGCGACGCTGGCGGGCGTCGAGGAGATCACCTCGGTGGAGGCGCTCAAGGACGCGGCGAAGCGGATCTTCGACCTCGGCGTGCCCAACGTGCTGGCGAAGGCGGGCCCGAGCCTGGGCACCGGCACAGCGCTGGACGTGTTCTACGACGGCTCCACCCTGGAGGTCCTCGAGGTCCCCGCGGTGGGGACGGAGCGGATGCACGGCGCGGGCTGCACGCTGGCCGCGGCGGTGACGGCCGAGCTCGCCAAGGGGGCAACGCCCCTGGAGGCGGCGGTGACGGCGAAGAACGTGGTCTCCGCGTCGGTCAACCCCGGCATGCGCGGGAACATCCCCTTCACCTACGTCTGGCAGGGCAACTACCAGGGCTGATGCGCCTCACTGGGAATCCTCAGAGGCCATGACCACTCTACACTGATGACATATGACCAGTGTAGAGTGGTCATATGTCATGGGATCCCCAGTCTGCGGCACGACTCATCGCGACCCTGCGGCGCCGTCGGCACGACCTCACGGATGTGGAGGTCAAGAGCGCGGCCGACGGCGTTCCCCGCCTCGGCCCCACCCTGTGCGCCTTCGGGAACATGCCGGAGGGCGGCACGATCATCCTTGGCCTGGATGAGTCGCGAGGATTCGACGCCGTCGGATTACGGGACGTCTCCGAGCTGGAGCAGGCGGTGGCCGCTCAGGCACGGGGAGCGGTGACCCCGCCCGTGCAGGTCTCCTTCACATCGATGGACGTCGATGGTGCGACAGTTCTATTCGTCGACGTCGCCGGCCTCCCACTCGCCGATCGGCCCTGCGAGCACCAGGGACGGGCCTTCCTGCGCCAGGCGGATGGCGACTATGAGATGAGCGAGCAGGAGCGGGCGCAGATCGAGGCGGTCAAACTGACGAGCCGGACTCGCCGCACTGAGGATGCAGCTCCTGTGGATGGCACGAGCATGGCCGATCTCGACGATGATCTGCGAGCGGTCTACACGCGCCTGGTCCGCGGCGCATCGAGGCGCTTGCAGGGACTGGACGAGGAGACGCTGCTGCGGAGGACCGGCGTGGTGGAGCCCAGCGGCGGCCGGTTGACGCTGGCGGGCCTGTACGCGCTGGGCGAGTACCCGCAGCAGTTCATCCCGTCGTTGAGCCTGACGGCAGCGGTTCACCTGCCACGCTCCAGCGGGGCGCGCCTGCAGGATCTCGTCCATTTGACGGGGCCGCTGCCGGTGCTGCTGGAGGATGCGATGGTGTGGGTGGAGCGCAATACGCGCACGCGGATCGCCTACCGCGAGGACGGTCATGCGGCAGATGTGCCAGAGCTGCCGCTGGGGGCAGTGCGGGAGTTGATAGCGAACGCGCTGGTGCATCGCAGCCTCAGTCCGATGAGCCATGGCAAGCGGGTGGATGTGCGCTTGAGCCAGGATCGACTGGTCATCTCCAATCCGGGAGGCCTCTATGCGATCACCGCCTCGCAGCTGGGAACGCCTGGCGGGCGCAGTGCCCCGAATGAGTTCCTCTACGCGATCTGCCACCACCTGCGCGGGGCCGACGGCGCGCGCCTGGTCGAGGCCGAAGGTGGCGGGATCATCGAGGTCCGCGAGGAGATGAGCGAGCAGCATCTAGCCCCGCCCGAATTCTACGATACGGGCGTCTCGTTCACCGCGGTCCTGCATCGTCCACAAGAGGACGACACTGCGGCCACACCCCTGCCGCAGGTTGTGCTCACGCCGCCGTCGGCCGGGAGCGCAGCCGGGGCGCCAGCAGGTTCACGGCGCAGCAGCGTGGGCGGGGCGGGACTCCCCCGCCACGGCAAGCGGGTCTTGGCGCTCCTCGACGAGCCGCTCACGATCACACAGGTCGTGGAGGGCTCGGGCCTCACTCTCAACCAGGCGCGCTATACCCTGCGCCGCCTTGCCGCCGCTGGCCTGGTGGAGATGCGGGGATCCCAGGGCGACCGGGGCACCGCCTACGCGCGCGTCACCTGACACCGCCCTCCCGAGATGGCCAGGTTCGAGGATTGCTCGGGCCTTGAGGGTCCTTCAGGGAGGCTCAAGGCTCAAGCACAGCCCTCTGACCTGGGATGACGAACGATCTAACATCGCGTCAGAAAAAGGAATCCTCAAACCTGGCCACCTCCACCGGCCTCGCGGTGCGAAGCTAGCGTCATGAGCAACAAGACGGATCTTCAGACGTGGATCATCGAGGCACCGCAGCGCAACGGTGGCACAGCTCAACTGCTTGACGTCGCGAAAGACATCTGGGGCCACCACGAGGCAGACCCCCGGGAGCGAGGCGATCTCTTCTACACCTGGCAGTACGACATGAGATGGGCCGCGCAAAGGCTTCGAAATGCCGGAGAACTCGCCCCAGTCAATAATGCCAGGAATGGAACCTGGTCACTTCCACACGATCCCGCATAGCCGATCGTCGATGTGGACTGACGATGTCTTCTCAGGATTCCGACCGCGCGGCTGAGTCCTGGGCCTCCTCGCCTGCCGTCGCCCGCACGATGCGCGGCAATCGGCGGCGGGACACGCGGCCCGAGCTCGAGATCCGGCGCCGGCTCCACGCGCTCGGGTACCGCTACCGGGTCGACTTCGCGCCGGGGGCCAACAAGCGGCGCCGCGCTGACATCGTCTTCACGCGCAAGCGCCTCGCTGTGTTCATCGACGGCTGCTTCTGGCACTCGTGCCCCGAGCACTCGCGCCCGCCCGCCACCCACGCCGACTACTGGCAGCCCAAGCTCCGCCGCAATGCCGAGCGCGACCGCGAGACCACCGCCATGCTCCAAGCCGAGGGCTGGACCGTCCTGCGCATCTGGGAGCACACCGATGCCGCCGACGCCGTCGCCCAGATCCGCTCCACCCTCACCCGGCTCGCCGCCGGCCCCGCCGAGCCCTGAGTGACTACTTCCTTGGCGCCCTGCGCCTTTCCTTCCGTTCCAACCGGTCGACGACGATGGTGCGGCCGCGGTCGGACTCCATGGGGTCGATGGCGGCGACGACGGCGTCGTCCACTCCCAGCACCGCGAGCACTGCCAGGACGTTGCCGAAGGTGACGCGCTCGGGATGCGTCTCAATCATCCGCAGCGTTGGGCGGGAGATGCCGGCGCGGTCCGCCACCTGCTCAGCTGTGAGCCCCTGCGCGCGCCGCCACAGGCGGATCGACGGGCCCACGCGGTCCAGCAGCCGCCGCGTGCGCGGATGGAAGCTCGCGGCCACAGCTCCTCCTCGCAGACACAAGATGGGAAGAATTATTCCCATCTAGGCACATAATGGCAAGGAATGTTACCGAACCTATCGTGGCCCGGACTCCGCTCACCCCACGAGGGCGAGGACGCCGAGCAGTGACACCGCTGCGCTCACCACGCCAGCCCCAGCGCCAAGCGCGAGCGAGCGCAGGCCCGTCGCCGCCAGGCGCCGCAGGTTGACGCCCGCGCCCATCGCGCACATCGCCATCGTCAGCAGGAAGCCCGCCACCTGGGTCCCCCAGGAGAAGACCGAGGCGGGCAGGACGCCGTCGAGGAAGGACCTCAGCAGCACCGCGAGGAGGAACCCGATGACGAACAGCGGCACGATAGGCGCGCTCCCCGCATTCCCCGCACTCCCCGCATTCCCCGCACTCCCCGCTCTGGCCCCAGCGCCCTCGCGCGCCGCGCCACCCGGCCCATCAGCGACGCTGTGCTCCACGGGAGCGCCCGCCAGGACATCGCCGACCTCCGAGCGCTCCGCCGCGAGCCGCGCCCGGCGCTCCGCGCGCCGGGCCTCCACCACTCCCACGATCGCCACGAGCGGCGCCAGCAGCACGACGCGCCCGAGCTTGGCCAGCACCGCCGCATCGAGCACGCCCGCGCTGATGAGCCCACCGGCGGCCACCACCTGGCCGACCTCGTGGACGGAGGCGCCCACCCAGACCCCGGCGCCGCGCTCCGCCAGGCCCAGCGCCTCCACCAGGAGCGGCAGGGCGACGATCATGAGCGTGCCGAAGAGGGTGACCGAGGCGATCGCCGTGGCCGCGGCGTCCTCGACGTCGTCGTCCTCCCCATCGGAGCGGACCACCGCGCTCATCCCGGCCACGGCCGCGGCGCCGCAGATAGCGGTGCCCGTGGCGGTGAGCACCACGGTGGCGTGCGGGACGCGCAGCATCCGCCCGAGGGCGAGCGTTGCCAGGTAGACACAGGTGACAGTCGCGGCGATGACGGCGACGGCGCCCCATCCCAGCGCCATGACGGCCGGGATGGACAGGCGCAGGCCCAGGAGCACCACGCCCGCGCGCAGCACGGTGCGGCCCACCACTTTCAGGCCGGGGTCGGCAACGGATGGCACAAGCCCCATGTTGCGGGCCACGAGCCCCACGAGGATCGCCACGAGCATCGCGGACAGGAGCGGCACCCGGTTGTTGACCAGGGTCGCGATGGCGGCCACAACGGCGGTCAGCAGGAATCCGGGCGCCAGCCGCGCCATCTGCGCCGTCTGGCGTTGAATAGGCATCTTCTCTCCGAGAATCACATAAAGATCGGGCGGGGCAGGCGCTCCGCTTGAGGCCTGCCCCGCCCGAGGGGGTCAGTCGCGCAGACCTCGGCGCAGGATGAGGACGACTCCGCCCACGCCCAGCGTGATGATCGCGAAGAGCACGAGGGTCGCGTTGGCGCCCGTCATGCCGAGCATGCCCAGCAGCCTCTCCTGCGCGGAGCGCGGCGTGGTCGCGGGCTCCGGCGCGGCCACGACCTCCGAGCCCGTGCTCGGGGCACCGACCGAGTCAGTGCTACCGCCCGTCGGGGCGGGCACCGGGGTGGCGGAGGCCGTCGCGCTCGCGGAAGCGCTCGGCGTCGCAGTGGCGGTCGCGGTCGCCGTGGCGTCCGGGGCGGCGGAGGCGGTGGCGTCCGGCGTCGGGCTCACCTCAGGCGCGGGCTGGGCGGCCTCCGTCGAGGCGCCGCCGCCCGGAGCGCCCGAGTTGCTCGGCGTCGTCGACGGCGAGGAGGACGAGTCCCCACCGGAGACCTCGAAGCCCGCCTGGACGTCGCCGGGGTAGGCCGCGAAGTTCTGGGTGGCGTAGATGGAGCCGTTGGAGGAGCGGGCGATGCCGATGCCGATGGCCGTGGCGTTGCGGTCCACCATGTTCTGGTAGTGGCCCGGCGAGTTCACCCACTGCTCGAACAGGGCGTTGCCGAGGTCCGTGCCGAACAGGCCGTTGCCGTTCATCGCGACGTTCTCGGCCACCCACGTCCAGCCCGAGGGGAAGGCGGCGCGCAGGTTGGGCCGGTGGTACATGTTGTTCTCGCCAGCCATCTGGCCGGACCAGTCCTGGGCGACGTCGTCGAGCACGACGAGCCGGGTCAGCGGCTGGAGGCCACTGCTCTGGCGCAGCTCGTTGACGCGGGTAAGGATCTGCTGCGCGGCGGCGCTGTCCGCAGAGGTCGCGGCCGGCAGGACGGCCCCGGAGACTGCGGGGCTGACCGGCGACGCAGGCGCCTGCGCCGCGATGGCCTGGGGGGCGACCCCCACAAGCGACGCGGAAACGGCGGCGGCGGCGAAGAGGCGGGCGATCTTCACAGGGCTGATATCTCCATGGGTAGTCAGTTCTGTCGATGACTCACCGACGCGCTAGGGGCTCGGGAGCATCAGGGACGGATGGGGTCCGCGCCCTCATGATACCCACTTCGTGATCTGAGCGTTACCTTGCGAGCTCAGGACCTTCCTCAGGACTGGCCCGTCGCCGTGGGTTTGGGAGGTGACTCACAGGGCCACGAGTATCTGAACCATCACGATCTTGACGACGATCGCGAGCGCGAAGAGGGTCGCGTACCCGGCCTCGATGCGCTCGTCGTCGCTGCGGGACAAGGCATAGGAGAGGATCGCCGGCTGCCCCACGAGGCCCGCCAGGCCGCCCGCCGCCCGAGCCGCGGATAGTCCAACGAATCTCGCGCCCGTGAGAAGCACCACGGCGTTGACGACGACGATGATCGCCGCGAGCCCGCCGACCGCCAGGCCCGTGGTGGAGAAGGCGGCGGCAGCGAACTGCGGGCCGGAGGCGAGGCCGATCGCGGCCAGGAAGAAGAGGAGCCCGAGCTGGCGGATCGTGGCGTTCGCGGCGTGGGGCAGGCCCCACAGGAACGGGCCGGTGCGCCCGAGGCGCCCGAGGATCATCCCGGCCACGAGCGGCCCCGCGGCGACCCCGAGCTTGAGGGTGATGCCGCCGGGCAGCGGGATGGCAACGAGCCCGAGCAGGACCCCCAGGGCCATGCCGATGCCGACGCTGAAGGCGTCGATCTGGGAGATCCCCAGCTCGGAGTCGCCGAACCAGTCGGCGGCCTCCTCCAGCTTCTCGCTGGGCACGACGGCCAGCACCCTGTCCCCGAGCTCGAGGACGAGGTCGTCGCGGGCGAGCAGGTCGAGGTCGCCGCGCCGCACGCGGGTGATGACGCCGGCGAAGCGCCCGGGCATATCCAGCTCGGCGATCGTGCGCCCGGCCACGCGTGTGGAGGAGACGGTGAGGCGGCGGTGGTCCACAGCCCGGCGATCCTTGGCCAGGCAGGAGCGCAGTCCCGTGCCCAGCTCGTGCATGGCCTCCTCGACGGCGGCGGGCGCCCCGACGACGACGACCTTGTCCCCCGGCGCCAGCTCCTCACCGGGGGAGACGACGCGCGTGACGCCGTCGCGCTCCAGGTAGGAGATGCGGATATGGGCGCGGGTGAAGGCCTCCATCTGGTCCAGGCGCACACGGGTGAGCACGTAGACGCTGGTGGCGGTGATGCCGTCGGCACTGGCGGGGCGCGGATCCTTGCGGCCGGGCCAGCGCTGGCCGATGACGATGGCGACGACGACGATCGCCACGGCCACACCCACGGGATAGGCGATGGCGTAGCCGATGGACGGCTCCTGATTCCCGGCGGCCTCGATCGCGGCATCGAGGACCGGGGAGGTCAGGGCGCCCGCGTAGGCGCCGGCGTCCATCGCGGGCGTCACGCCGGCCAGGTGCGAGAAGCCCGCCCCAACCGCTCCAGCGGCGACGAGCGCGACGACGCACAGCGCCATGATGGGCATCTGCCGCCCGAGGTTGCGGAAGAAGGTGTTGCCCGCGCCGAGCCCCACCGTGTAGCAGAACAGGCCGAGCCCAAGGGCTCGCAGCGTTGTCAGGTCAGCGCCGAGCCGGGGGTCCAGCGCGCCGACGGCGAGCCCCACGAACAGCGCCCCGGCCGCGCCGAAGCGGATCGGCCCGAAGGGGATCTGCCCGACGGCGGTCCCGAGCCCGATGACGAGGAAGACCGTGAGCAGGGGGGTGGCGGCGAGAACGTCGGTGACGCCGTCGGGGATGAGCCCCGTCGCGACCGGATAGGTCATGTGAATAGCTCCAGGCACATCGCACAGAGTAGGCCACATAAGCGCGAATTCCCTCCTCAGGGCGGAGGTGGTGGAGCCGGTCCGCA